>Ga0213875_10002210_pt1 | contig 11845 bp, 10 predicted proteins | sample BarmaccomBMRX_R8_FD_160105 | JGI IMG/M metagenome (GOLD analysis project Ga0213875, IMG submission 160105) | Root-associated microbial communities from Barbacenia macrantha in rupestrian grasslands, the National Park of Serra do Cipo, Brazil - RX_R8 | ecosystem: Host-associated > Plants > Roots... | reverse complement strand
ACAAGACCTGCCTCTGCTGGCCGAATACCACTTCGCTTTCGCGCAAGAAACCGGTGCGCACCAACCAGAATCACGGCAGACGCACTACCGAGGTGCTCCTCTACACGGACCTGGCCAACCCGACGTCCAACTCGGTGTACCAGAGAATCGGATTCCGGCCAGTTGCCGACTACCTCGAAGTGTCGCTCTGAGCTCGCCTCGTTCTAAGCTCGCCACTGTGACCTCCCCGAGACTGCTCGTCATCCAGCCCAGCCCGGCCGATCCGCCAGCGAGACTCGGAGAGTGGTTGACCGCGGCCGGCGCCACACTCAGCGTCGTGTCGCCGGCGACCCAACCACTGCCGGAACTGACCGGTTACCACGGTGTCGTGTGCCTCGGCGGTGAGATGGGAGCCAACGACGACGCGACCTTCCCCTGGCTGGCGGAGGTCAGGGCACTGCTCTCCCGAACTGTCTCCCAACGACTCCCGCTGTTGTCGATCTGTCTGGGAGCCCAGTTGCTCGCCGTTGCCACCGGCGGACAGGTGCGGATCGGCGCCAGCGGCCCGGTGGTCGGGGCGAGACTGGTCGCCAAGCGGGATGTCGCCGCTGCCGATCCATTGTTCGCCGATCTCCCGCTCACACCGGACGTGCTGCAGTTCCATAACGACGAGATCAGCGTCCTGCCGCCGAGGGCCGAACTGCTCGCGTCCGCAGCGCCCTACGCACATCAGGCTTTTCGGGTCGGCGCCGTGGGATACGGCCTCCAGTTTCATATCGAGACGACCCCGGACATCGTGCTCGACTGGGTCCGCGACGCCCCTGACGAGGCTGAACATGCCCGACCCGGAGAACTCGAACCCGACGCGCTGATCGAAACGCACGATGCCATCGGGGAGGCTTGGCAACCCTTCGCGGAACGATTCGTACGGCTCAGCGCTGGCGACCTTCCGCCCGCCCGCGACATGGTGAGGAATCTCCCTCTGGCGTGACCCCGTGGGCGTCGGTACGTTGCTGCCATGTGCCGCCCGGACGGGGGCACGATGAACCGACCCCGGTGGGGTAACGTTCAGTAGCAACAGCCCACCGTCGGAGGACCAGGTGGACGTCCCCCTGCTCGTCACCATTGTCATCCTCACCGCCCTGGCCTTCGATTTCACCAACGGCTTCCACGACACCGCGAACGCGATGGCGACATCCATCGCCACCGGTGCGCTTCGCCCACGGGCAGCCGTCGCCATGTCGTCGGTGCTGAACCTGGCCGGTGCGTTCCTGTCCGTCGAGGTCGCCAAGACCATCTCCGGTGGCATCGTGGACGACACCAAGATCACACCGACCGTGGTGTTCGCGGGCCTGGTCGGCGCGATCATCTGGAACCTGTTCACCTGGCTAGCCGGCCTCCCGTCCAGTTCCTCGCACGCGCTGTTCGGCGGCCTCATCGGGGCAACGCTGGCCGCGTCCGGAACGAGTGCCGTGCATCCCGCCAAGATCATGGAGAAGGTGCTCGTTCCCGCGCTGGCCTCGCCGCTGATCGCGGGCCTGATCGCCGTGCTGGCCACGTGTCTCACCTACCGGCTCACCAGGTCGGCGGACGGGAAGGTGCGGTCCGCCGGGTTCAGGGCCGGACAGATCGTCTCCGCGGGACTCGTGTCACTGGCACACGGGACCAACGACGCGCAGAAGACGATGGGAGTCATCACCCTGACCCTGATCACCACCGGTGCGCTTCCGGCGTCCGCGGGACCGCCCATCTGGGTGGTTGTCAGTGCTGGAGCCGCCATCGCGCTCGGCACCTACCTCGGAGGTTGGCGGATCACCTACACCCTGGGCAGGGGGCTCACGACGATCGAGGAGCAGCAGGGCTTCACCGCGCAGATCAGCGCGGCAACCGTCATCCTCACCTCCTCGCACCTGGGATTCGCGCTGTCCACGACACATGTGTGCTCGGGAAGCATCCTTGGGGCCGGCCTCGGCCGGCGGTCCGCCGATGTGCGCTGGGTCGTCGCCGGCCGGATGCTGCTGGCCTGGGTGATGACCCTGCCGGCCGCCGCCGTGATCGGTGCACTCACCAGCGAGATCGCCACCACGGGCACGATCGGTGTCGTCATCGTGGTCCTCGCGGGCGCCGGTGTCGCCGGCGGTGCCTACCTCGTTTCGCGGTCGAAGCCGGTCACAGCCGACAACGTGGTCAACGGTGTGCCGGAGGCCGCCGAGAGCTCGGAGACGTTCGAGGTGGCGGCGTGAGTGTGAACTGGGCGGCCCTCGGCGAGGTGTTCCTCGTCGGCCTCGGCGCCGTGGCCAGCGTGGTCGTCATGTTCTCGGTCGGTATCAAAGGCATTTCACGACGAGTCGTCACGCGTGCCAGCGGCGGGACTGGATCCGCCGGTCTCGTCGTGGCCGTGTCCTGCTTCGCCACCTGCACATTCACCGTGCTGTGTGGCCTCTACCTCATCGTTTCCCATTGAGCGGTCCGGATCGGTCTACGGTGTTTCATCATGACTGATCCGCCAAGGGCAGCCTCGTCGCCAGCCAGGTTCGGCCTCACCGACCCTCAGGCCGAGGCATTTCTGCGCGGCTGTGGGTGTTGGGCCGACAGCGGACCGGTCGACGGCTTCGAACCAATCCTCGGCGGGCTGTCCCGCTGTCCCGATCCCGACCTCGCGCTGTATGGACTCGACCGGCTGCGAACGGCCACCGGCACGCGATGGCCGACGATCGCCTCGGCGCTGTGCACCGACAGTGAACTGCGCGGGCGGTTGCTCGCGGTCCTCGGCTCGTCCACCGCGCTGTCCGACTTCCTCGTCGCCAACCCCGATCAGTGGCACAGGCTCGCCTCGGAGGCGGGAGCCCGCGGTGACCCCGCCGATGTCATGCTGGCCGCGGTCGCGGGTCTTCGTGGCGCTGCCGCCGTTCGGGCCCTGCGCCTGACCTATCGCGGCCTGCTGCTCGATGTCGCCGCCGCCGACCTCGGTCACCTGGTTCAGCCCGAAATGGCGGCACCACGGTACGAGGACACCGTCGAGCGGCTCTCCGATCTCGCCGCGGGTGCCCTGCGGGCGGCACTAGCAGTGGCCGCGGCGGAGACGGACACACCCTGCCGGCTCGCGGTGATCGCCATGGGCAAGTGCGGTGGCCGGGAGCTGAACTACGTCAGCGACGTCGACGTGATTTTCGTCGCGGACCGGGACGCCGAGCTGGCCGCCGCCACCGCGCTCGCGCTCGCCACGATGCGCATTGCCACGCAGGCCTGTTTTCAGGTCGACGCCGCACTGCGCCCCGAAGGCAAGGCGGGTGTGCTGGTCCGAACCGTCGAGGGCCATCTGTCCTACTATCGGCGATGGGCACGTACCTGGGAGTTTCAGGCTTTGCTCAAGGCAAGGCCAGTCGCTGGTGACGACGAGATCGGCCAGGCGTACCTCGACGCGGTCTCCCCGCTGGTGTGGACCGCGGCCGATCGCGACAACTTCGTCCCGGACGTGCAGGCGATGCGTCGACGAGTCGAGGACAACGTGCCGACCACGCTGGCCGAGCGGGAACTGAAGCTGGGCAGAGGCGGCCTTCGCGACGTGGAGTTCGCCGTCCAGCTTCTCCAGTTGGTGCACGGTCGAAGTGACGTGGCGTTGCGGTCGCCGGCCACGATGGCCGCGTTGCAGGCACTGGGTGAAGGCGGGTACGTCGCACGGGCCGACGCCGCCGGTCTCGCGGAGTCCTACCGTTTCCTGCGCACCCTCGAACACCGCCTGCAACTGCGGCGCCTGCTGCGCACCCACACCGTCCCCGCGGAGGACGACCGGACCGGACTTCGCTGGCTGGCGAGGGCGATTGGGCTGTACCCGGAAGGCGGCCGCGAGGCGGCTGACGTCCTGCTCGCGGAACTGCGCCGGCACCGCAACCGGGTCCGCCGTCTGCACGAGAAGTTGTTCTACCGGCCGCTGCTGGAAGCCGTTGCCAGGGTTCCCACCGAAGCCATGCGGCTGACCACGAAGGAGGCCGCGGCCCGACTGGCGGCGCTGGGATATGCCGCACCGGACGGCGCGCTCAAGCACATCAAGGCACTGACGTCGGGAATGACACGGCGAGCGGCGATCCAGCGGACCCTCCTTCCGGTCCTGCTCGGCCTGTTCGCGGGCACACCCGATCCGGACGGTGGGTTGCTCGCCTACCGCAGGGTGTCCGAGGCGCTCGCCGACACTCCCTGGTATCTCCGGCTGCTCCGTGACGAGGGCGCGGTGGTGGAACGGCTGGCGAAACTGCTCGGCACCGCAAAGCTGGTGCCCGACCTGCTTGTGCGTGCGTCCGAGGTACTCCGGCTGTTGACCAACACCAGCGACCTGGCCGCACGGGATGCCGCCGACGTCGCGCAATCACTGCGTAGCGCCGTCGCGCGGCACACGGACCCCACCAAGGCGGTCGCCACGGCACGGTCCCTGCGTCGCCACGAGCTGCTGCGGGTCGCCTGTGCCGACCTGTTGGGGCTGTCCGACGTGCCAACGGTGTGTGCCGCGCTGTCCGGCGTCTGGATCGCTGTGCTGCAATCCGCCTTGGACGTGGCGCTGCGGTCGGCGGCCGCCGACCGGGCCACCGCGACGATAGCCGTCATCGGGATGGGGCGACTCGGTGGCCGCGAACTCGGTTACGGCTCCGATGCCGACGTCCTCTTCATCTGTGAGCCCATCAACGGCGCCACCGACGCCGACGCGGTCCGGTACGCGTCGGTGGTCGCCGAGACGACGAGACGACTGCTCGCCGCTCCGAGTCAGGATCCAGCGCTGGTGGTCGACATGGATCTGCGCCCGGAGGGGCGCAGCGGCCCGCTCGTCCGCACGCTCGCCTCGTACCAGGCCTACTACGCCCAGTGGTCGCAGGTGTGGGAGGCGCAGGCGCTGTTGCGAGCGAGTGCGGTCGCCGGCGACGCCGACCTGGGGCGCCGGTTCTGTGAAATGGTCGACCCGGTGCGATATCCGCCCGGTGGCCTCGACGCGACGCTGATCCGTGAGGTTCGCCGGATCAAAGCACGAGTCGACGCCGAGCGGTTGCCGAGAGGTGCCGATCCGGCCACCCACACCAAGCTCGGTCGTGGCGGGCTCGCCGACATCGAGTGGACACTGCAGCTCCTGCAGCTGCGGTGGGCCGGTGACCAGCCCACACTGCGAACGACCTCGACGCTGGAGGGACTGGACCTGGCCGCACGCAACGGTCTGCTCAGCCCATCGGACGCCGAGTCGATGACGGCCGCCTGGCTGTTCGCGACAAGGGCCCGCAACGCGGCGACGCTGGTCCGTGGCAAACCGATTGACCAGATTCCGACGTCCGGTCGTGAACTCGCCGCCGTCGCAGCGGCCTGCGGCTATCCACCGGGGGCGGATCCAGGCGAGTTCCTCGACGACTACCGGCGTACGACCCGTACCGCGCGAGCGGTGGTGGAGCGGGTCTTCTACGACAGCTGACCCGTGGTGAGGTGCCGCTGGTACGGCACCCCACCACGGGACGGTTCGCAGCGCCTCAGGCTACGGCTGCCTCGGTCTCCGCCTCGACAATTCCGGCGAAGACGTCGACCACCCACTCCTCGACCAGCGAGCCGTCCTCGGAGTCGGTATCCGGAACGAGTCGGTTGGACAAGGCGACACCGAGTCCGAGCAGATCGGCCGCGCGGACCGCCTCGGTCGCCTCGGCCGCGGTGTCGAAATAGTGGGTGGACAGCAGATTGGTGTCATTTTCAGCCACGGCGTGACCTTAGAGGGTCGGCCACCGGAGGTGTCAAAGCCGGGGGCCCTCCGGATCGGGTGATTCGTCCTCGCGGCTCGCTCTGTGCATGCCGCCGCTCGCGCTGACCCGCGTGTACCCGGGCCACTCGCCCTCAGCGTGATGGCCGGACGGGAATCGTCGGCAGGAGATCGGCGACGTCGGTGTGTAGTTCCGCGAGACCGTGATCGAAGGTCAGGAGTCGACCTCTCTGTGCTCGGGCGAGCTGCGCCAGGTAGGAGTCCGTGACTTGCCGATGACCGAGGACTCCGTTCAGTGGCACGTCGCTGTAGGTGACCGAGTCCGGCCAGAATTCGTGACGCCCGTTGTCTCGTACCGCATTGAGGACCGCCTGGGCCTTGTCCGCGGTCTGCCCTTCGCGGACCAACAGTCGCAGCAGGCTTCCTTCGGTAATGGGGCAGGTGGTGAAGGTGTCATCGGTGTCAGCGAACCATGCCTCGGCCGCGTCGTGATGTACGTGGTCCGCGACCACGAGGGCGATGAGCACGTTTGCGTCGAGCAAGGTCGTCACTGGTCGTCCTCGAGTGAACGGACGTCGTCCGTGGTGATGATCTTGCCGAGGTTCACCACGGGCAGCCCCGTTTTCGGGCTCCGCGATGTCTGGGATGGCTTGCCCTGGCCCAACCCTCGACGCATAAGTTCGACAACGGTCTCGCTCAGTGTGCGTGACGTATCACGTGCGATCGACAGAACCTGGCGATGCAGGTCGTCTGGAAGGTCCAGTGTAGTTCGCATCAATGCATCATAGCATCAACGCATCAAGATGTTACGGCACGGCACCTGCGCGTCGACAACTGGGACGGTTCGCACGGTTGCCCTTGACGGAAGATGGCCCGCCAGTCGAGGACTGGCGGGCCATCTTCCTGGAGCAGGGCCCGGAGAGCCTGCGGACCTCGGGCGACTTGGACTACACGTCGTAGTAGAGGGCGAACTCGTAGGGATGCGGGCGCAGCCGCAACGGGTCGATCTCGTTCTCGCGCTTGAGGGCGATCCAGGTCTCGACCACGTCCTCGGTGAACACCCCGCCCTCCAAGAGGAAGTCGTGGTCGCGCTCAAGGCTGTCCAGGACCTCGCCGAGTGAACTCGGCACCTGGGCGACGTCCTTGGCCTCCTCGGGCGGAAGCTCGTAGAGGTCCTTGTCCACCGGGTCCGGCGGCTCGATCTTGTTCTTGATGCCGTCCAGTCCGGCCATCAGCATCGAGGCGAAGGCGAGGTAGGGGTTGCCTGAGGAGTCCGGGCAGCGGAACTCCACCCGCTTGGCCTTGGGGTTGCTGCCGGTGATCGGGATCCGGATGCATGCGGACCGGTTGCGCTGGGAGTACACCAGGTTCACCGGGGCCTCGAAGCCCGGGACGAGACGGTGGTAGGAGTTCACCGTCGGGTTGGTGAACGCCAGCAGGCTCGGCGCGTGGTGCAGCAGACCACCGATGTAGTGCCGGGCGGTGTCGGAAAGGCCACCGTATCCCGACTCGTCGTAGAACAGCGGCGCGCCGTCCTTCCACAGCGACTGGTGGGTGTGCATTCCCGATCCGTTGTCGCCGAAGAGCGGCTTGGGCATGAACGTCGCGGTCTTACCGGCCTGCCAGGCGGTGTTCTTGACGATGTACTTGAACAGCTGCAGGTCGTCAGCCGCGTGCAACAGCGAGTTGAACCTGTAGTTGATCTCGGTCTGGCCGGCGGTTCCGACCTCGTGGTGTGCCCGTTCCACGGTGAAACCCGCATTGATCAGGTTCAGCGTAATCCTGTCGCGCAGGTCGGCGAAGTGGTCGGTGGGGGAGACCGGGAAGTAGCCGCCCTTGAACCTGACCTTGTATCCCTTGTTCCCGCCCTCCTCGTCGGCGCCGGTGTTCCACCAACCGGCCACCGAGTCGATCTCGTGGAAGGACGCGTTCTCGGCGCTGTCGAAACGCACCGAGTCGAACAGGTAGAACTCCGCCTCGGGACCGAAGAACGCCGCGTCCGCGACACCCGACTCGGCGATGTACTGCTCGGCCTTGCTCGCGATGTTGCGCGGGTCGCGACTGTACGCCTCGCGGGTCAGCGGATCATGAACGAAGAAGTTGACGATGAGTGTCTTCTCCACGCGGAACGGATCGATCCTCGCGGTCGCCAGATCGGGGAGCAGCAGCATGTCGGACTCATGGATCTGCTGGAAGCCCCGGACCGACGAGCCGTCGAACGGCAGTCCTGTGTTGATCGTGTCCGCGTCGAACGACGATGCGGGCACCGTGAAGTGCTGCATGACGCCCGGCAGGTCGCTGAACCGGACATCGACGAACTTCACGTCTTCATCGACGATGAAGCGCTGGACCTCGTCGGGATTGGTGAACACCCCTGTTGGCTCCTTCGGCTCGGTATCGGCCACGGCTCGAGTGCCACGGCCGGTCGTGACCGCCAGTGGCTTGGGCGTTCCAGGCTCGCTGTCGGCTTTGTGACCACGAAACTAGGCGGGCGGTGTTGCCCATCAGTCACCCATGTGTTTCACGGACGTTAACGCGGCCGCGGACATGCTAGTGGTGGGGCCTGCCGGCGTCGTCTCGACGGCGCTGGCCTTACCCTGGAGAGGTGAACAGGTGGACCGGTTCGTGGCTGTCCGGACCGCGAGCGGCACTCGAGCCTGGCGCGGACGCGGGCGGCGGTACGGCACAGCGATGGCGTGGTGAGCGGCTCGGCCTGCCCGAGAGCGGGCCCGGCTCGGTGGCGTCCACCGCGCGGCGCGCGGCGGGAATGATGGTCGACTGTGTCCTGGGATTCCTGGTCGCCGCCCTGTTCACCATGCCGGAGCTGCCAAGGAACTGGAGCCTGCTCGCCTGGTTCCTGATCGGCGTCATCCCCGTGTCCTTCTTCGGGTTTAGCCCCGGCATGTACCTGGTGGGCGTCCGGGTTGCCAGGTTGGACGGCGCCGTCATGGTCGGTGTCCCGCGAGCCGTGCTTCGGACACTGCTCGTCGCTGCGGTGATCCCCGCCGTCGTATGGGACGCGGACAACCGGGGCCTGCACGACAAACTCGTCGGCACGGTCGTCCTCCGCACGCGCTGAGCTCCGGACCCGACCGATCCGCGGCGCCGTCAGCGGCGGCGCAGCGCGCGCTGCACGTTGCGCGTCTTCGTGCCCTGGGGCAGAGGCCCCTTCGGCATCGCGACCCCCCTGCTGGCCAGCGCCTGCAGCCGGTTTTCCAGGGAGTCGATCTGGCTCGGCGAGATGTTGCGCGGCAGCTTCATCAGGTGCGCCTGCAACCTGCGCAACGGCACCTCGGACTCCCCGTTGCCGATCACGACGTCGTAGATCGGGGTGCTGCCGACGATGCGGGAAACCCGCTTCTTCTCCTGCGCGAGCAGCGCCCTGACTCGGTGTGGCGCGCCCTCGGCGACGAGGACGACACCCGGCCGGCCGACGACACGGTGCACCGCGTCGAGCTGCGTCGTGCCGGCGACAGCCGGGGTGACCTTCCATCGCCCGCGCAGGTTCTCAAGAGCCCACGCGCCGGCTCCCGGCTGACCGTCGGCCTTGCCGAACACGGTGCGCTGGACCCGCCGGCCGAACAGCACGACCGCACCCAGCGCACCCACCGCCACGCCGAGTGGAAGCACCACCCACTGCAGGTTCCAGATGAGGCCGATCAGGAACGACGCGGCGACGGCACCGAGGAGGATCGCCACCATCAGGGGAACGAGCGCCTTGTCCTCGCGACGTTGTAGCTTGAACGCCTCGAAGATCTGCGCACGCTTCGCCTTCGACGCCGCACGCCGGGCCCGTGCCGCCTCTTTGGCGGCCGACTTGTCCTGCTTACCAGCCATGGGGCCAGGATACTTGCCACAAGGACACGCCCGGCCGTCCCTCCTCACTGCCTGCCCCGGGTTCCTATGTCGGTGATCTCTGCGAGGATGCCCGTCATGGACGCCGAAGGCCTGTCACTGGAGGGGCTCGATCCGGAGCAGCTCGGCGCGGTCACCGCGCCACGGGGACCTGTGTGCGTTCTCGCCGGCGCGGGCACTGGCAAGACAAGAACGATCACCCACCGGATCGCCTACCTCGTCCAGCGCGGCCAGGTGTCGCCTGGCCAGGTGCTCGCCGTCACCTTCACCAAGCGGGCTGCGGGCGAGATGCGCACCCGGCTGCGTGCACTGGGTGTGCACGGAACGCAGGCAGTCACCTTCCACGCGGCGGCGCTGCGCCAGCTCCGGTACTTCTGGCCTCGCGTCGTGGGCGACGAGCCGTGGGAACTGCTCGACGGCAAGCTGCGGCTCGTCGGGCAGGCGGCACATCGGGCAGGCGCCCCGACCACCGCGGAGTCGCTTCGGGACCTGGCCAGTGAGATCGAGTGGGCCAAGGCGTCGCTGGTGACACCGGAGGACTATCCGGCGGCGTCCGCACGGGCGCGGCGGGACTCCCCAGCGCACCCCGACCAGGTCGTCGAGGTGTACCAGGGGTACGAGCGCCTCAAGACCAGGTCCAGAATGATCGACTTCGACGACCTGCTCCTACACACCTCGGCGATCCTGTCCGACCATGCCGATGTGGCCACCGAGTTCCGCGACCGCTACCGGTGCTTCGTCGTCGACGAGTACCAGGACGTCACACCACTGCAGCAGCGGGTGCTCGACGCCTGGCTCGGTGAGCGTGACGACCTGACCGTCGTTGGCGACGCTAACCAGACGATCTATTCCTTCGCCGGCGCCTCGCCTCGCCCGCTCCTGGAATTCTCCCGCCGGTTCCCCGGCGCGGAGGTGATCAGGCTGGAGCGCGACTACCGGTCGACACCCGAAGTGGTCTCGCTGGCCAACCAGGTCATCGATGCGGCGAAAGACCGGCCAGCCGGCTCGCGACTGCGGTTGGTCGGCCAACGTCCCGCTGGGCCGCCGCCCCGGTTCAGTGAGTACGACGATGAGCCGGCCGAGGCGGCCGCGGTCGCGACCAGAATCCGGCAGCTGCTCGACGAGGGCGTCGCGGCGAGCGAGATCGCCGTCCTGTACCGGGTCAACGCTCAGTCGGAGGTCTACGAGCAGGCCTTGGCCGACGCGGGCATCCCCTACCAGGTGCGTGGTGGCGAGCGGTTCTTCGCAAGGCCTGAGGTTCGGCAGGCGATGATCGCCCTGCGCACCGCGGCGGCCGGCGAACGGGAAGGCGAGTTGCCCGACACAGTGCGCGAGGTGCTCGCGCCGCTCGGCCTGACAGCCGAACCGCCGGTCGGTGGTTCCACTCGCGAACGGTGGGAGTCGCTGTTGGCCATCGTGGAGCTGGCCGAGGAGCTCGCGGGCACGCTCAATGACGCGGACCTGCCCGGCTTCGTAGCCGAGCTGGAGATGCGTGCACAGGCGCAGCACCCCCCGACCGTCGAAGGCATCACGCTCGCCTCGCTGCACGCGGCCAAGGGGCTGGAATGGGACGCGGTGTTCCTGACCGGCCTCACCGATGGCACGGTGCCGATCCAGCATGCGGACTCCGACGACGCCGCCATCGAAGAGGAACGGCGTCTGCTGTATGTCGGGGTCACTCGGGCACGTGAGCACCTGTGGCTGTCGTGGGCGCTGTCCCGTACGGCGGGCGGGCGCAGGAGCCGCCGGCGCAGCCGGTTCCTGCACGGTCTGATCCCGGAGGACCACCCCGCGGCGCGGGCGCGCCAGCAGGACGGTGGCACGTCCGCGCGGGCACGCAGGACCTCCTGCCGAATCTGTGGCAGCTCGCTGGTCGGCACCACCGCGGTCAAGTTGGGACGGTGTGAGGGCTGTCCTTCCGATGTGGACGAAGAGCTGCTGACCAGGCTCAAGGAGTGGCGCACGAGCAGGGCCAAGCAGCTCAAGGTGCCGCCCTACGTGGTCTTCACCGACGCGACCCTGACCGCGATCGCCGAACAGCGTCCCGCGGACACCGGTGGACTGGTGTCGATCTCAGGGATTGGGCCAACCAAGCTCGACCGGTTCGGTGCCGACGTCCTCGCGCTGGTCCAGGGCGATGTTCAGCGAGACGGGGCCTGATCGCGCCGAGTTTCGAAAAAACGGTTGCACGGCCCTACCTGGGGCAATAATCTGCAAGAGCCGGCCACGACGTGGCCGGAAGATGTTCGGAATCGTACCCCGAGGAGGAGGTGGCCGTCGTGAGAGAAC
>Ga0213875_10002209_pt1 | contig 11845 bp, 7 predicted proteins | sample BarmaccomBMRX_R8_FD_160105 | JGI IMG/M metagenome (GOLD analysis project Ga0213875, IMG submission 160105) | Root-associated microbial communities from Barbacenia macrantha in rupestrian grasslands, the National Park of Serra do Cipo, Brazil - RX_R8 | ecosystem: Host-associated > Plants > Roots... | reverse complement strand
TAGTGAGAGGTTGCGGCGCAATATAGAGTGCCCGCACCACCGAACCATTACGGGATTATTAAATCCGGCAAGGGGGATTCGGTTCGCCCAGGCCGAATGTAAAAGCGCTTGGCTCCTTCCCCGCCTTCTATATACCGGGCTGGGGTGGGCGCGACAACGCCGACCGCTGGTCCGTTCGTCGCGCGGCGCTTGGCGCCTGTCTGGCGCGTCGGACGCCCGCAAAAGGCGGCTTTCTGAGCGAAAAGCGGCAAATCGGCGGTAACCGGTTTTCTGGAAAACTCGTGCTCGAGCAAAAAACAAGATCATGATGGCAGCGGGCGTGAACGTCATCGCATGACCAGGGAGACGTGCATGAGTGGGAGCGGCCGGTCGGCCGAGGCGGTCGACCCTTCTGCATCCGAGGAAAGGGATCCCCCGCTCCCGGGCCCCAAGGGGCACCACGACGATGCCGAGGCTCTGCGCCAGGACATCATGGCGAAGCTCGCCTACTCGATCGGGAAGGATCCGATCGTGGCGCAGAACCATGATTGGCTGGTGGCAACCATCCTGGCGGCGCGGGACCGGATCATCGACCGCTGGATGGCCTCGACGCGAGAAGCTTTTCGCACCGGACGCAAGCGCGTCTACTATCTGTCCCTCGAGTTTCTCATCGGCCGGCTCTTCAAGGAGGCCTTGAGCAATCTCGGCCTGACCGAGACGGTGCGCCAGGCGCTCCACGGCCTTGGCGTCGATCTCGACAAGATCGCAGAGCTCGAACCCGACGCCGCCCTCGGCAATGGCGGCCTCGGCCGGCTCGCCGCATGCTTCATGGAAAGCATGGCGACCATCGGTATTCCGGCGCTCGGCTACGGCATCCGCTACGATTTCGGTCTTTTCCGACAAACCCTCGCGGATGGCTGGCAGATCGAGACACCCGAGGACTGGCTTTCCTTCCGCAACCCCTGGGAGTTCGAGCGGCGCGAGGCGAACTACCAGATCGGTTTCGGGGGCACGGTCGTGACTCGCGAAGGCTGGGATGGCGCGCCGCATCACGCCTGGGCGCCGAGCGAAATCGTGCTCGCCGTCGCCTATGACACGCCGATTCCCGGATGGCGTGGCGAGAAGGTGAACACGCTTCGCCTCTGGCGCGCCCGGGCTCGCGACCCGATCCATCTCGAGGTCTTCAACAAGGGCGACCATGTGGGCGCGCTCGCCGAGCGCACGCGCGCCGAGAGCATATCGCGCGTTCTCTATCCTTCGGATGCAACTCCGGCAGGACAGGAATTGCGCCTGCGCCAGGAATTCTTCTTCACCTCGGCCTCATTGCAGGATCTGGTGCGGCGGCATCTCATGCAGTTCAGCGAAATCCGCAGCTTGCCCGACAAGGCCGCGATCCAGCTCAACGACACTCATCCGGCGCTTGCCGTGGCCGAGCTGATGCGGCTCCTCGTCGATGGGCATAATCTCGGCTGGGAGGAGGCTTGGGAGATCACCCGGCGCACCATCGCTTACACGAATCACACCTTGCTGCCCGAGGCGCTCGAGAGCTGGCCGGTGACGCTGATGGAGCGCCTCTTGCCGCGCCACATGCAGATCATCTTCGCGCTCAACGCGCGCCTGCTTGCCGACACCGAACCCAAGCGGGCGGAAGAAGGGATCGCCCCCGCCGACATATCCCTCATCGACGAGAGCCATGGCCGCACCGTCCGCATGGGCTTTCTCGCCTTCGTTGGTGCCCACAAGGTCAACGGGGTTTCGGAGCTGCACACCGAATTGATGAAGCGCACCGTGTTCCGCAACCTGCATCGGATCTATCCCGATCGCATCGTGAACAAGACGAATGGCGTGACGCCGCGCCGCTGGCTTTTCGAGGCGAATCCGGGCTTGACCGAGCTTCTCGTCGAAACGCTGGGCGGCGGCATTGTCGACGATGTCGAGAAGCTCTCGGATCTTGCGCCTTTGGCCGGAGATCCGGCCTTCCAGGAGCGCTTCTTTGCCGTGAAGCGCGTCAACAAGGAACGGCTCGCCGGCGTGATCGCGGAGCACACCGGAATGAGGGTCGATCCGCACGCCATGTTCGACGTGCAGGTGAAGCGCATCCACGAATACAAGCGCCAGCTCTTGAATATCCTCCAGACGATCGCGCTTTATGATGCGATGCGCACTCAGCCGCACCGAAGCTGGGTACCGCGCGTCAAGATCTTCGCCGGCAAGGCGGCCCCCAATTACGAACGCGCGAAGCTCATCATCAAGCTGATCAACGATGTGGCGCGCATCGTGAATTCCGATCCCTCCACGCGCGGCCTTTTGAAGGTGGTTTTCCTGCCGAACTACAATGTGAGCCTTGCGGAAGCGATCATTCCGGCAGCCGACCTTTCCGAGCAAATCTCGACGGCGGGGATGGAAGCCTCCGGCACCGGCAACATGAAGCTTGCGTTGAACGGGGCGGTCACCATCGGCACGCTCGACGGAGCCAATGTCGAAATCCGCGAGAAGGTCGGGCCCGACAACATCATCATCTTTGGACTCACCGCGGCGGAGGTCGAAGCGCGCCGCGGCTCGGGCCCGCCGCCACGCGATACCATCGAGCAGACGCCGGCCTTGAAGGAAGTGCTCGAAGCCGTGGCGGGCGGCGTCTTCTCGCCCGATGAGCGAAATCGCTATCATCATCTCGTGCGCGACCTCGAGGACCACGACTGGTTCATGGTGGCGGCCGATTTCGCCGCTTATGTGCGGGCGCAAGAGCAGGTCGCGACGCTTTGGCGCGACAGCTCCGCTTGGCGGCACAGCGCCGTGCTCAACACCGCCCATGCCGGATGGTTCAGCTCCGATCGCGCCATCGAGCAATATGCGCAGGAGATTTGGGACGTTCCCGTGAGTCGCGAGGTGAAAGCATGACGCGGCACTGGACATGATCCCTATCGAAGCCGCATCTCGCGCGATGACCCGATGATCCAGGCCAAAAAGGTCGGGCCGGGCGCGCCAGAGCCTTTGGGTGTCACCATCGTCGAAGGCGGCGTCAACGTCGCGGTCTTCGGGCGCCACGCCAGCCAAATCATTTTCTGCCTCTTCGACCAAAAGGGCGAGAAGGAGTTGGCGCGCCTTCCCCTGCCCGGGCGCCTTGGGGATGTGCACCACGGTTTCGTTTCGGGCGTCGGATGCGGTGCGCGGTACGGGCTTCGTGCCGACGGGCCTTTCGAGCCTGCGCACGGGCACCGATACGATCCGGCAAAGCTCCTCGTCGATCCTTATGCGAAACGCCTCGATCGCTCGTTCCGTTACGTGCCGGAACTTTCGGCGCCGCGCGCGGCCGCGATGGACACTGCGCCTTTCGTGCCCCGGGCCGTCGTGATCGACGAAACTGCGGCCTCCCTTGCGCGCATCGCGGGCCGGGAGCCGCCCGGCCTCGTCTATGAGATCGCCGTGAAGGCTTTCACGTACCACCACCCGCAGGTCCCGGCGAATTTGCGCGGCACGATCAGCGCCCTAGCGGAGCCGCCCGTCATCGAGCATCTCCACAAGCTCGGCGTCACCCATGTCGAGCTCATGCCGATCGCCGCCTGGATGGACGAGCGTCACCTCCCGCCGCTCGGTCTCGCGAATGCCTGGGGTTACAACCCGATCGTCTTCATGGCGCTCGATCCACGTCTCGCGCCGAACGGCGAGACGGAGCTCGCGCTAACTGTCGCGCGCCTGCATGAGGCGGACATCGCGGTCATCCTCGACGTCGTTTTCAATCACACGGCGGAAAGCGATGAGGCCGGGCCGACCGTGAGCCTGCGCGGACTGGATAATGCCGCTTACTATCGCCATTTTCCCGACGATCCGGGCCGGCTCGTGAACGACACAGGTTGCGGCAACACGCTCGCTTGCGAGCGCGCGCCGGTTCTGCGCCTCGTGACCGATTCGATGCGCCATTTCGTGAAAGCCGCCGGGATCGACGGTTTTCGCTTCGACCTCGCGACCGTGCTCGGTCGGTCTTGGTCCGGCTTTTCGCCGGAAGCGCCGCTCCTTTCAGCGATCGCGCAAGATCCGATCCTACGCGACACCTTGCTGATCGCCGAGCCCTGGGATGTCGGACCCGGCGGCTATCGCCTCGGGGAATTTCCGGCGCCTTTCCTCGAATGGAACGACAAATACCGCGACGATGTGCGCCGCTTCTGGAGAGGTGACGCGGGCGTGGCAGGTGGCCTCGCGACGCGCTTTAGCGGGTCTTCCGATATTTTCCAGTCGCGCTTTCGACCACCTTCGGCTTCCGTGAACTATCTCGCGAGCCATGACGGCTTCGCGCTCGCGGATCTCGTGAGCTTTGCGCAAAAGCACAATGACGCAAACGGAGAGGGTAACCGCGACGGTCTCACGGAGAATCACTCCTGGAACAATGGCGCTGAAGGCAAGTCCGATGATGCTGCCATTCTCGAGGGCCGCAAGCGTGACATGCGCGCCCTCCTCGCAACGCTTTTCCTCTCGCGCGGCACCTTGATGCTCACCGCGGGCGACGAGCTCGGCCGAACGCAAAGCGGCAACAACAACGCCTATTGTCAGGACAATTACATCACTTTCATCGATTGGGATGTCGCCGACGCGGGCCTCGTCGATTTCGTCGCGCGACTATCGGCGCTGCGCCACCGCTTTGCGCTCCTCCGGCATGACGATTTCCTGACAGGGACGAGCCTGAAGAACGGCACTCCTCCCGACGTGGAATGGCTTCATCCCACCGGCCGGAAGATGCGGGATGAGGATTGGGCCAGTGCGGATGTCTTCGGAATGCTTTTGTCCTCTCAGGTCGAAGACGGTGCGACCCAGAGGCTCTGCGTCATCGTGAACCGCTCCGTCGCACCAGTGCAGTTTCGACTAGCGCACGATACGGCAGACGATTGGACCTGCGTGCTCGAGAGTGCGGGTGAGTGCGCCGAAACGCGCCGGACGAGCGACGCGCGCTCGCTGTCGATCGGGCCGAGATCGGTTGCGGCTTTCGCCTGCCCCTGAGACACGCTCGGAGGCCCGCAACCAGTCGCGTGCGACGGCTTTTGCCAGAAAATTGCCGAAACGAAAGCGGCAAGACGATGTTCGAGAGGCGCTTTCCGACAAATGGAGACCCCGGTCGGGGCGGGACCCCTAGATCGTCTGGTTGTAGGCGCCGACTTCTGGGTTCTGGCGCAGCACGCCGTCGACCGCCGCAAACATCTCGCGCATGCGCGCTTCCGATACCGGGCTTTCGACCACCACGACGAGCTCCGGCTTGTTGGAAGAGGCGCGCACCAGACCCCATGTCCCATCCTCAGCGGTGACCCGCACGCCGTTCACCGTGACGAGCTCGAGGATCGGCTCGCCCGCAATCTTCTCGCCCTTGCTCCGCATCTCCTCGAAGCGCTTCACCACGCGCTCGACCACCGAGTACTTGACCTCGTCGTCACAATGAGGGGCCATCGTCGGCGTGCCCCACGTCTTCGGCAGAGCTCGATAAAGATCGGCCATCGATTTTCCGGGATTGCGGTCGAGCATCTCGACGATATGGATGCCTGTGAGCAGCCCGTCGTCAAAGCCGCGCCCGACGGGCGTGTTGAAGAAGAAGTGCCCTGATTTCTCGAACCCGGCGAGCGCGCGCAATTCGTTCACGCGCCGCTTGATGTAGGAATGGCCGGTCTTCCAATAGTCGGCCTTGACGCCGCGCCCCTTGAGCTCGGGATCGGTGAGGAAGAGACCCGTCGATTTCACGTCGACCACGAAGGTCGAATTCGGATGCAGCTTCGAGAGGTCGCGCGCCAGCATGACGCCGATCTTGTCGGCGAAGATTTCGTTCCCCTCGTTGTCGACGACGCCGCATCGATCACCATCTCCATCGAAACCCAAGCCCACATCGGCTTTCGCGGCGCGCGTCTTCTCGGCAAGAGCGTGCAGCATCTTCATGTCTTCGGGATTGGGATTGTAATGGGGGAAGCTGTGATCGAGCTTCGTGTCCATCTCCACGACCTCGCAGCCGATCCGTCTGAAGAGCTCGGGTGCGAAGGCGCCCGCCGTGCCGTTGCCGCAAGCCGTCACGACCTTGAGCTTGCGCTTGATCTTGGGGCGATCAGCGAGATCTGCGAGGTAGCGCTCCCGCATATCCGCGATGAATTCATACGCCCCGCCGCCGCGAACCGCGAATTTGGCGCCGAGCACGATATCCTTGAGGCGACCCATCTCCTCGGGCCCGAAGGTGAGCGGCCGGTTGGCGCCCATCTTCACCCCGGTCCAACCATTGTCGTTATGCGAGGCCGTCACCATCGCGACGCATGGGCAATCGAGAGCGAATTGCGCGAAATAGGCCATGGGCGACAACGCAAGGCCGACATCCTTCACCTTGAGCCCCGCAGCCATGAGGCCGGAGACCAGCGCGTATTTGATGGAGGAGGAGTAGCTGCGAAAATCATGACCTGTGACGATCTCGGGTCTCGCGCCCATCTCATGGATCAGCGTGCCGAGCCCCATCCCCAAGGCTTCGACCCCCATCAAATTGATCTCCTTCTCGAAAAGCCAGCGCGCATCGTATTCCCGGAAGCCCGTCGGCTTCACCATCGGCAATGATTCGAATTCGTAGGTGTTGGGGGAGAGCTGCGGAAGCGGCTTTGGAAACGAGATTGAGTGCGACATGAAAAGATCCAAGAGCGGAGAACGGGGAAACACGTTCGCCCTCGTGGTGAATACTCCATCAAGGTGCTGGATCAAAGCTTCATGAAATGGAAAACGCCACGCGCGAGATTGAAGTGTTAAACGTCAGTCTCCGCGCAAGCCTCATCGGGCCGCGTGAATTCGCGACCCAGTCGAAAGAGGCGCGACCTGCCGGCGAGACCTAACTCTCAGCGGCGCGTGCGGATCGATACCGGAATGGTCTTGCGCGCAACGCGGGCAGGCTGCTGGTGCCACAAAAATTCCTTGCCGGCCATGATCAGCATGATCGGCAGGGGGGCCATCAAAATCGTGAGGAAAAGGCCAGCCATCGCCATTCTCCCGAGCTATCTTTCCAAGATTCAAGGCCCACGCCTGGGCCACTCATCAGAAAACCGGATCTCCGCGTCGCGGGAGAAGCGATATGCCGAGAGAACGTCGAGATGGAATGAATGGTTCCGGCAGCCCGATCGGGCGGGGGCGACCTTCTCTGCAAGCGGCCGCGCGGCCAGACCCACCGATTGCCGTCATTGCGGCTCAATGCGGCTTGGCAGGTCAAGATCGGCGCATTAGGTCACGTCGGCGGGAACCGATCCCTTCTCCTCGCCCGATCTCGCTCTCACCTGCATTGCATTCGTCTCCATGGCCATATCCGAAATCACAGCCGCGCCCCCCTCGATCGCCCAGCGCTACGAATCCCTCGTCGAAGCCGGCACGATCGAACGCGATGCCGCGCAGGTGGATGTGGTGATCAAGCTCGACGCCTTGGCGACGGACCTCGCCAATCGCCAAAACGACAATGGGCTTTTCGGCATTGCCCGCCTCCTCGGATTCGGCAACGGCAACGGCGCGAGCGACGCGGAAAAATGCCGCGGCCTCTACATCTGGGGACCGGTCGGGCGCGGCAAGACGATGCTGATGGACCTTTTCTTCGAGGCCGTGGAGTTCCCCGAGAAGAGGCGCGCGCATTTCAATGTCTTCATGGCGGATGTGCACGAGCGCATCCGCAGCTTCCGCGAGAAGATCAAGGCGGGCGAGATCAGGGACGGCGATCCGATCGCCCCGGTCGCCAAGGCGATTGCCGGCGAGGCGCGGCTCTTGTGCTTCGACGAATTTGCCGTCACCGACATTGCCGACGCCATGATCCTTTCACGGCTTTTCACCGCGCTGTTTGCCGAAGGGGTGGTGCTGGTCGCGACCTCGAATGTCGCGCCGGACCGCCTTTACGAGGGTGGGCTCAACCGCGCGCTCTTCCTGCCTTTTCTCGAGCTTCTCCAAGAGAAGGTCGACGTCGTCCGGCTCGAGGCGCGCACCGATTTTCGGCTCGAGAAGCTCGAAGGCGAGCGCGTCTGGTATGTGCCGGCGGATGCGCACGCCAGAGCCGCACTCGACCGCGTCTTCGCGCGGCTCGCGGGGGGCGCGAAACCTCTCTCGGCGACGCTCGAGGTGAAGGGCCATGCGGTGAAAGTGCCGCGCCAGGCGCAAGGCGTCGCCCGCTTCACTTTCGCCGAGCTTTGCGTCGAGCCGCTCGGCGCATCGGATTACATCGCGCTCGCGCAACGCTTCCACAGCTTCATCATCGATGGCGTACCGGTGATGGATTTCGACCGCCGCAATCACGCGAAGCGCTTCATCGCGCTCATCGACACGCTTTACGAGCGGCATGTGAAGCTCATCGCCTCCGCCGAAGCCGAGCCCGATGCGCTTTATCTTGCGACGACAGGGCCTGAGAGCCTCGAATTCCATCGCACCGCCTCGCGCCTCATCGAAATGCGCTCGCAAGCCTATTTGGCGCTTCCGCAAGGGCGCGCCGATTCGAGCGCGAGCGGTGCGACCACGGGTCTTGTGGAGACGTGAGACGGCTTGGCGGCTGCGTTCGGCACTGGACGAAAGTCGATAAGGATCCCGCTTCCTTCACCAAGTCGGGCGTGGCGAGTGCGCTGAAGCCATCACGCCCTGACGAGAATTTGAAGCCGCTCTTTCGCTTTCGGCATTCGTGCCGCATGGCGCCCTCAGGCTTCGCGGACTAAAGGGGGAAGATGAGCACGATCGTGCAACGCGATGGCGCGCCTCCGGTCGAATCCGAAGGTGCAGCGGCAAAGCCGAAACGCCCGCCTCTGGGCGCGCTCAAGGCGATCTGGCCATATGCGACCCGCTACAAGGGCCGCATCGCGCTCGCCTTGGTCGCACTCGTCGTCGCAGCGGGTGCGACGCTCGCCTTGCCGCTCGCCGTGCGTCGCATGATCGATCTCGGCTTCGATGCCGACAATGCCGCGTTCGTGAACGAGTATTTCGTCGCGCTGATCGCGGTCGCAGGTGTGCTCGCACTCGCCAGCGCATCTCGCTATTACCTCGTGATCACGCTCGGGGAACGCATCGTCGCCGATGTCCGGTCTGATGTCTTCAGGCACCTCACGTGCCTCGAGCCCGCCTTCTTCGATGCCAATCTTTCCGGCGAGATCATCTCGCGGCTCACCGCCGACACGACGCAGATCAAATCCGCCTTCGGGGCCTCGGCCTCGGTGCTGTTGCGCAATCTCGTGCTCTTTCTCGGCGCTGCCGGGCTCATGGTGTATACGAGCCCGCGCCTCTCGGGCTTCGTCTCGCTCGCTATTCCGCTCATCGTGCTGCCGCTCGTCTTCTCGGGGCGGGCCGTGCGGGCGCGCTCACGCGCCGCTCAGGACCGACTCGCCGACACGGCCGCTTATGCGGCCGAGCAGATCGGCGCGGTGCGCACGCTTCAGGCTTATGGCGCCGAACGCATGACGGTCGGACGCTACGGCGCCGCGGTCGAGGACGCGTTCGGGGCGGCGCGCTCTTCGACGATGGCGCGATCCTGCCTCACGGCCGTCGCCATTTTCCTCGTCCTCGCAAGCGTCGTCGTCGTTTTGTGGATCGGTGCGCAAGACGTGATGGCAGGCCGCATGTCGGCCGGGACGCTTTCGCAATTCGTGCTCTACGCTGTGCTCGCGGGCTCGGCGCTCGGCCAGCTTTCCGAGGTCTGGGCCGAGCTCGCGGCCGCGGCCGGGGCGGCCGAGCGGCTTGCGGTCATTCTGCACACGCCGGCCGCGATCGCGCCGCCGGCATCACCGGTGGCCTTTCCGTCACCCCCGCAAGGACGCGTCACCTTCGAGAAAGTGAGCTTCGCCTATGGGCTCGATCGCGAGACCTCGGCGCTTGTCGATCTTTCCTTCAGCGTGGCGCCGGGCGAGCGCGTCGCCATCGTCGGGCCGTCCGGCGCCGGCAAGTCGACGGTCTTCCAGCTCATTTTGCGCTTCTATGATCCGCAATCGGGGCGCGTGCTCATCGATGGGGTCGATCTCAAGCTTGCCGATCCGGTCGAGGCGCGAAAGCGGGTCGCCTTGGTGTCGCAAGATCCGGTCGTGTTCGGCGCTTCCGTCGCGGACAACATCCGCTACGGCTCGCCGCAGGCGAGCGACGCCGAGATGCGCCGCGCCGCGCAGCTCGCGGCGGCAGAGGGCTTCATTCGCGAGATGCCGCGCGGTTACGACGAGGTGATCGGGGAACGCGGTGTCACGCTCTCTGGCGGCCAGCGCCAGCGTCTTGCCATTGCGCGCGCCATCCTCAAGGACGCGCCGATCCTCCTCCTCGACGAGGCCACCTCCGCGCTCGACGCCGAGAGCGAAGCGCTCGTGCAGAACGCGCTCGACACGTTGATGCAAGGACGCACGACGCTCGTCGTCGCGCATCGCCTCGCGACCGTGCTCGGCGCCGACCGCATCCTCGTGCTCGACCGCGGCCGCATCGTCGAGGAGGGCAAGCACGCCGAGCTCGTTGCGCAAAACGGGCTTTATGCGCGCCTGGCTCGGCTGCAATTCGAGCGAGCGGTCGAGTAGCGAGTAGCGGCGCACCTCATCTCTCCCGTTTCACGGGAGAGATCGGACTCATGAGCGAACGCGAATGAGCCGAGTGAGGGCGCGGCCGGAGGGGGCACCACCCTACTCGCTTCCTTGAATCGCCTCCTCGTAAAGCCGCCGGTAATCCTCCGCCGTGGCACGGACCGGATTCGTGGCGCCGGCTGAATCGTTCATCGCCACGGCGACGAGATCGTCGATGAGATCGGTCTTCACTCCCATCTCGCCGAGCGAGGCCGGCATGCCGATCTCGCGATTGAGGCGCTCGACCGCGCTTGCGACCTCTTCGCCTTTCTTCAGTCCCATGGCCTCAGCGAGCGCTAGCACCTTCTCGGGGACGGCCTTCTGGTTGAAGCGCATCACGCAAGGCAAGAGCACGGCGTTGAGCGTGCCGTGATGCAGGTTGAGCTCCTTGAGACGGCCCACCGAATGGCTCATCGCATGCACGGCGCCGAGCCCTTTGGCGAAGGCGAGCGCGCCTTCGAGCGCGGCCGTCATCATTTGGGTGCGCGCTTCGAGATCGCTCCCCTGCGCCACCGCGCGCTTGAGCGCGCCGTCGCGCACCGCGCGTCGCAAGCCATCGAGCGCGATCGCATCGGCCACCGCATTGTCGACGGGCGAGAGATAAGTCTCGATGCAATGGGCGACGGCATCCATGCCGGTCGCGGCGGTGAGGCGCGCCGGCAAGCCGAGCGTGAGCTCGGGATCGCAAAGGGCGACCAGCGGCACGAGATGGCGGCTCGCGAAAGTCGCCTTGCGTCCGTCATCCGTGATGATGATGGCGCCGATCGAGACCTCACTGCCCGTGCCGGCCGTGGTCGGGATGGCGACGAGCGGCGGCAACGGACCGATCTTCGCGGTCCCCTTGCGGTTGACCTCGAGCTCCTCGAGCGGCTCCTTTTGCGTGAGCATGAGCGCCACGCCCTTGGCGAGATCGATGGGTGAGCCGCCGCCGAGCCCGACGAGCCCGTCGCAATTTTGCGCCCGGTAGAGATCGCGCGCGGCGCGCACCGCCTCGGCTGTCGGATTGGCGGGGGTCGCGTCGAAAACCGTGAAAGGCGCCGCGGCGGGCCAATGGGCGCGGACCTTCTCGATGAGCCCGGACGCGACGATGCCCGGATCGGTGCAGAGCAAAGGCCGTTTCACGCCGAGCGCTTCGAGCTCGCGCGAAAGGCGCTTCACGGCGCCCGCTTCGAGCCAGGCTCGATTGATGTATTGGATGAGCGCCATGAGCGGGCGTCAGCGTCCGATGGCGTAAGCCTGCATGAGGCGCGGCGTCGCCGCGGCGCGCAGCACGCCATCCCGGCCGCGCTTTGCGGCCGTGAGGCGACCGGCCGACCAGG
>Ga0213875_10002208_pt1 | contig 11849 bp, 9 predicted proteins | sample BarmaccomBMRX_R8_FD_160105 | JGI IMG/M metagenome (GOLD analysis project Ga0213875, IMG submission 160105) | Root-associated microbial communities from Barbacenia macrantha in rupestrian grasslands, the National Park of Serra do Cipo, Brazil - RX_R8 | ecosystem: Host-associated > Plants > Roots... | reverse complement strand
GAAGCGCGCGGCGCGGGCCAGCCGGTCGTTGACGCGCGCCCGGAGCAGACGTGTGACGGGGATCGCCGGGATTTCGGCACGAGCGCCCGCGTGTCTGCTATTGGCCGGGTCGGGGTATATCGCTCGAACAAGCAGATGCAGCGAGCATTTTTTGCGTGCCTCGTCCTCGGCCTCGCGGGATGCGCGGGCTCCGGAACGGTGCCCGGCGTACAGCCCATGGCCCTCGCGCAAGGCGCCGCGGCGACGCGCTCACCGGCGGAGTCGAACACGGGGCTGCCGGGCGAGTCCAACACGGGACTGCCGGGCGAGTCGAACACCGGTCTTCCCGGCGCGACGTTCGGGTGCCCCGGCGTGCCGGCGAGCGGTGCCGCCGCGTGCACGATCGCCATCAACCTGAACGTGCCGCCGAATCCGAACCCGCAAGCGACGCTGGCGTCGCTCCACGGCCTGACGCCGCAGCAGATCCAGCAAGCGTACCAACTGCCGTCCGGCAACGCCGGGACGACCGTCGCGATCGTCGACGCGTACGACGACCCGTCGGCGGAAGCGGACCTCGCCGTGTACCGCGCCGCGTTCGGGCTCCCCGCGTGCACGAGCGTGTCGCCCGCCGCCGACCCCTGCTTCCGCAAGGTCAACGAGTCGGGTCAGTCCGGCAGCCCGCCCGCGACGAATCTCGGCTGGGCGGCGGAGATCGCGCTGGACCTCGACATGGTCTCCGCGGCGTGCCCGCACTGCCGCATCCTGCTCGTCGAGGCCGGCTCCGCATCGATCGACGACCTGGGGCGAGCCGTCGACCAGGCGGTCTCGCTGGGCGCGCACGTCGTCAGCAACAGCTACTACGCCGTCGAATGGGCGGGCGAGTCGTCCGAGGACGCGCACTACCGGCACGCCGGCGTCGCGATCACCGTCGCGTCGGGCGACCGCGGCTACCAGTCGTACCCGGCGGCCTCCGCCGACGTCACGGCGGTGGGCGGCACGTCGCTGTCGGCGTCGGGCAGCACGTGGAACGAGTCGTCGTGGGAGTACACCGGGCACGGCTGCAGCGCGTTCGTCGCGAAGCCCGCATGGCAGACGGCCACGCCGTGCTCGCACGGCCGTGACGGCGTCGACGTGGCCGCCGTCGCCGACCCGCAGACCGGCGTCGCGACGTACTGCTCGATCTGCACCGTCGGAGGCTTGCCCGGCGGGTGGTACGTGGCCGGCGGAACCAGCGTCGGCGCGCCGCTCATCGCCGGCGCGTACGCCCTGTCCGGCCGGTACGACACGGCGGCGTTCTCGTACGCGCACGCGGCCGACTTCCGGGCCGTCGGCGCGACGAACGGCCATTACGACGCCGTGACCGGACTCGGCTCGCCGCTCGGCGTCGCGGGGCTGTGAGCGCCGGCTACCCGATTTTCGGTATGTAGGCGGCCGCCGTGGTTCTCTACGCTCCTTGACGAGGAGGTAGGAACCCACATGAAACGACTCGCCGCCGCATCCGTCGCCCTCGGGGTGACGCTGGCATCGTGTTCGGGCGGACACGGCTTCAGCTCGATGCTCCCCGCCAACGGCTCCGCAGACACCAGCGCAACCTCGACGTCCCCATCCGGAGGGCTGTCGGTTCGCGGGTCCCGCGTCGTAGCCGCACCGGCCGGATGGGCCACGACGTCCACGCAAGCGCTCTCGCTCCCGACGTTATCAGACGCCGGCGTGCTGGCTGCGTCGACGCAGCTGACCGTGCGTCTCGGCCTGCAAGTCCACAACGCGGCGGCGCTCAAGCAGGCCGCGGCGTCGCAGGCGCAGATGTCGGCGAGCCAGGTGCTCGCGGAGTTCAGCCCGACCTCGTCCGACGTGTCCACCGTGACGAGCTACCTGCAGTCGAAGGGCTTCACGAACGTCACGGTCGAGCCGAACAACCTCATCGTCAGCGCGACGGGCACCGCCGCGCAAGTGTCGTCGGCGTTCAACACGACGCTGCACCGGTTCAGCGGAACGGTGCAAGGCGCGACGGGACTGTTCGCCAACATCTCGCCGGCGTACGTGCCGACGGCGCTCAACGGCATCGTCGTCGCGGTGATGGGACTGAACGACATCCCGGCGTTCGCCGTGCCGCCGCATCCGAAGGGCGTCTCGATCAACCACGCGGCAGCGTCCGCGTCGGCGGCCGCGCCGCAGCCCGAATCGCCGTGCTCGGTGTCCAGCGTGTACATCATCGGCCTGCCCTCCCCCGAGCCGATTCCGACGCCGGTGGCCGGACAGGTCGGGTGCCCGCGCAACTACACGCCGTCCGACTACTGGCGCGCCTACGACGTAAACAAGACGCCGGCCGCGAAGAACATCAACGTCGCGATCCTCACCGAAGGAAACCCGGCGCCGGCGATCTCGGACTTCCGCGTGAACGAACAGGGTGACGGGCTTCCGCAGGTCCCGGTCTCGATTCGGCAAGTCGGTCTCGCCGGCACCGACACGAGCTCCGACTCCGAAGGCGAGTGGACGCTCGACATGACCGCCTCGAGCGGCATGGCCGGCAACCTGCGCCACATCGACGTCTACGCGGCGACCTCGTTCACGGACTCCGACATCGCGCTGATGTTCAGCAAGTGGCAGAGCGACGACCGCGACCACGTCGCGAACGCGTCGTTCGGCGGGTGCGAAGTGTATCCGTACCTCGACGGCTCGATGCTGGTCGACGACGAAGTGCTCGCGGAAGCGGCGGCGCAAGGGCAGACGCTCTTCGCGTCGACCGGTGACACCGGATCGTTCTGCTCCGTCGGAAACCCGAACGGCGTTCCGGGCGGCGCGCCGCTCGTCGAGTATCCCGCGGCATCTCCGTACGTGACGGCGGTCGGCGGCACGACGCTGTGGAGCACGCTCGCGGGCGCGTACCAGGGCGAGTCCGCGTGGGTCGCGGGTGGCGGCGGCCTCAGCCAGTTCGAGTACTCGCCGTCGTGGGAGAGCCCCACGCAACCGGTCGGCACGACGGCGGTCGGATCGTCCTTCCGCGGACTGCCCGACGTCGCGATGGACGGCGATCTGCAGACGGGCATGATCATCTACATGCAGGGAAGCTGGACGGTCATCGGCGGAACCAGCCTGTCGTCGCCGCTGATGGCGGGGGTGTGGGCGCGAATGCTCAACGCGCATCCGTCGGCCGGCTTCGCGCCGCCGGCACTCTACCGAGTCTACGGTGCGAGCTCGGCCGGCGTCGCCTACGTCGGACCGCCGCCGTGGATCGCGGTCGGACCGTTCCACGACATCGTGTCCGGTGCGAACGGCGCGTACGCGGCGACACCGGGATTCGACTACACGTCCGGTATGGGCAGCGTGGACGTCGATCTCCTCGACGCGGCGATCGGAAAATAAAAGGGTTCCAACCGATCGCTGCAGCGAGGGCACCGTGAGCGCACGGTGCCCTCGTTGCGTTCAGAGCTCGCCCGCTTCGACGAGTTCGAGGCCGCGCTGCGTCAGATCGTTGACGCTGGCGCCGAAGTCTTTGAACCGCTCGTCGTGCGTCTGTCCGCGCACGTAGCGCACGTAGATCTGCTGCAGGATCACGGCGTAGCGGAACACGCTGAAGACGACGTACCAGTGCAGGTTGCCGATGTCGGCGCCGGTCGCGCGCGCGTAGCGCTCCGCGGCTTGGCGCCGCGTCGGAAAACCGTCGTGCCACGTCGGCATGCGGCCGTGCGCGTGCCGGTCGGGATCGTCCTTCTCCGCCCACAGGCCCAACAGGTAGCCGAGGTCCATGAGCGGGTCGCCGCGCGTGCACATGTCCCAATCGAGCACGGCGACGGTGCGGCGCGGATCGTGCGCGTCGCGCAGCGTGTTGTCGAGCTTGTAGTCGTTGTGCACGAGCGTCGTGCGGCTCTCGCGCGGTCGCGTCTGCCGCAGCCACCCCGTGAACGGCTCCGCGGCGCCGACATCCGGCGTGAGCGCGGCGTGCCAGCGCTCGATCCATCCCAGCAGCTGCCGCTCGACGTAGCCCTCCGGCTTGCCGAGATCGCCGAGGCCGACGCTCGCGGGATCCAGCGCGTGCAGCGCCGCGAGGTCGTCGATCAGCGCGTCGCCGATGCCGCGCAGCACGTCCGCACGTCGGACCCATGGTTCCGGAATGTCGCGGCGGAGCCCGATGCCGTGCCGGCGCTCCATCACGAAGAAGTCGGCGCCGATGACGTCGTGATCGGTGCACAGCAGATAGCTGCGCGGCGCGAGCGGATAGCCCGCATACAGCGTCGAGAGCACGCGGTGCTCGCGCCGCATGTCGTGCGCGCCGCGCACGACGGGACCGAGCGGCGGACGGCGCAGCACCCACTCGCGCTCGCCGAAGCGGATCAGGTACGTGAGGTTCGCGTGTCCGCCGCCGAACTGGCGCATCGCGAACGCACCGTCGGCGCCGTCGAGGCGTTCGCGCAGATACGGTTCGAGTCGCGCGACGTCGAGACGCTCCTCGGCGCGAACGTCGATCGTCTCGGGGTCGTCGGCGCGCGCGGTCACCGGCGCGCTCGTGACGGGATCGCCGCCAGATGCGCCGTCTCGTTGGCGCTCATCAGCAGCCGCCGCGTGCCGTTGATGCGCAGCACGCTGATCGAGGCGTTCGCCAGCGGGAACAGGAACTGGTGCGCGCTCGCGACGACCGCGCCGAGGGCGGCGTTGATCGCGCCCGCGTGCGAGACGACGGCGACTCGCTCGCCCGCGTGACGTGCGGCGATGCCGTCGAGCACGCGCAGCATGCGGTGGCGCACGTGCTCCGACGGTTCGGTGCCCGCGATGCCGTTCCACGAGCCGTCGCGCATCGCGACCGTCGCGAGCCACGCGAGCCGCGCGGGCAGCGGCATCGACGCGTCGACCGGCCCGATCTCGATCTCGCGCAGGTCGCGATCCTCGCGGACGTCGACGTTCGCGACCGAGGCGATGGCGTCGGCCGTCTCGCGCGCGCGCCGGATGTGGCTCGCATACACCGCAGCGATTCCCACGTCGGCGAAGCGCTCGCCGGTCGCCTCCGCCTGCGCGCGCCCGCGCGCGCTGAGCGGGTGCGCTTCGTAGTCGTCGTAGATGCGGAACGCGTCGTCGGATTCGGGCACCGCGTCCGCGTGGCGGACGACGTAGAGCTCCGCGGCGCCGCGGCGCAGGCTCAGGCCGAGGTCGTCGAGCGGATCCGGCCGGGTCACCGCTCTCCCTTCTGCAGCTCGAACTTGGCGATCGAGCGCAGGTGCACTTCGTCGGGTCCGTCGACGAGGCGCAGCGTGCGCGCGTGCGCGTACATCGCGGCCAGCTCTTCGTCGGCACTGACGCCCCGCGCGCCGAACGCCTGAATCGCACGGTCGACGACGCGGCACGCCATCTGCGCAGCCGAGACCTTCACCATCGACAGCTCGTTGCGCGCGACCTTGTTGCCGTACGCATCGAGCTTCTCCGCAGCGTCGTAGACGAGCAGACGGTTCGCGTCGATCTCGATGCGCGACTCGGCGATCCACTGCATCACGACGCCCTGTTCCGCGAGCGGCTTGCCGAACGCGGTGCGCGACTTCACGCGCTTCACCATGAGCTCGAGCGCGCGCTCCGCGAGGCCGATCGCGCGCATGCAGTGGTGGATGCGGCCGGGGCCGAGACGTCCCTGCGCGATCTCGAAGCCGCGGCCTTCGCCGACGAGCACGTCCTCCTTCGGGATGCGGACGTTCTCGAACGTGATCTCGGCGTGGCCGTGCGGCGCATGATCGTAGCCGAACACCGACAGCGTCCGCACGACCGTGACGCCGGGCGCGTCGATCGGGACGACGGCCATCGTGTGCTGACGGTGCGGCGGCGCGCTCGGATCCGAGCGGCCGAGGAAGATCAGCACCTTGCAGCGCGGGTGTCCCGCGCCGGATGTCCACCACTTGCGGCCGTTGATGACGTACTCGTCGCCGTCGCGCACGATCTCGGCGCGGATGTTCGTGGCGTCCGAGGACGCGACGTCGGGCTCCGTCATCGAGAACCCGGATCGAATCTCCGCGTTCAGCAGCGGCCGCAGCCAGCGCTCCTTGTGCGCGTCGCTGCCGTACCGCGCGAACACTTCCATGTTGCCCGTGTCGGGCGCGCTGCAGTTGAAGACTTCCGGCGCGACGTGCGAGCGGCCCATCACCTCGCACATCGGCGCGTACTCGCGGTTCGTCAGGCCGGCGCCCCACTCGGGCTCGGGCAGGAACAGGTTCCACAGCCCCGCGGCGCGCGCGCGCGCCTGCAGCTCGTCCATGATCGGCGGCTGCGCCCACGGCGTCGGCCCGCTGCGCAGCTGCTCCTCGTACCGGTGCTCGCTCGGGAAGACCTCCGCGTCCATGAACGCCTGCAGGCGTTCGAGGAGAGCCGAAGCGGGCATCGTGACGCTCGTCATGGCGCCCGCTTCGGCGGCGCGCGGCGTGCATCCGGTCGCAACCCTTCGGGTACGTTCTCCGGGTGAGCGCAACGACGGCGAGGGACGGATCGTTTGCGGCGGCCTCGGCTGCCGGACGGAGAGCGAGCCCGCCGCTGGCGATGATCACGCTGACGGTGATGCTCGGGCTCATCATGGCCATCATCGACGCGTCGATCGTCAACGTCGCCTTGAACGACATGGCGGGCAACCTGGGATCGTCGATCGACGAGATCGGCTGGGTCGCGACGGGCTACATCCTCGCCAACGTCATCGTGATGCCGCTGAACGGCTGGCTGACCGCGCGCTTCGGGCGCCGCAACTTCTACGCGGCGTGCGTGGCGATCTTCACGCTCAGCTCGCTCCTGTGCGGGACCGCGACGAACGTGTGGCAGCTCGTCTTCTACCGCGTGATCCAAGGGCTCGGCGGCGGCGCGCTCCAGCCGACCGCGCAAGCGATCCTGTTCGAATCGTATCCGCCGGAACGCCGCGCCGGCGCGATGGCGATCTTCGGCCTCGGCGCGATGGTCGGTCCCGCGCTCGGCCCGACGCTCGGCGGCGTCATCGTCGACAACTACTCGTGGCCGCTGATCTTCTACATCAACATCCCGATCGGCATCGTCGCGTTCGTGATGACGCTCGCCTACATCCGCGATCCCGCGTACGTGAAGCGCGACCGCTCGCCCATCGACTACGTCGGCCTCGGGCTGCTCGCGTGCGGCATCGCGTCGCTTCAGTACGTGCTCGAGCGCGGTCAGCGCGAGGACTGGTTCTCGTCGTCGACGATCGTCGTGCTCACCGTCGTCTCCGTCGTGGCGCTCGTCGTGTTCATCCTGAAGGAGCTGCGCGATCCGCGGCCGCTCGTCGACCTGTCCGTCTTCCGTTCGCGCGCGTTCAGCGCGGGGAGCGGCATCGGCATCATCACGGGGTTCGGGCTGTTCGGAACGGCGCTCATCATCCCGCTGTTCCTCCAGAACGTGCTCGGCTTCACCGCGACGGAGACCGGCATGGCGCTGCTGCCCGGCGCCATCGCGACGGCGATCAGCATGCCGATCGCCTCACGGCTCGTCGCGCGCGTCGACGGCCGCATCCTGATCGCGTGCGGAATGCTGATCTTCGCTTTTGCCGCATGGTGGATGGGCGGCTTGAACCAAGATTCCGGCTACTGGAACGTCTTCTGGCCGCGCGCGGTGCAAGGCTTCGCGCTCGGATTCCTGTTCGTGCCGCTGTCGACCGCGACGCTCGGCGAGATCACGCGCGATCGCATGGCGAACGCAACCGGCATCTATACGTTGCTGCGCCAGCTGGGCGGATCGCTCGGGATCGCGATCCTGCAGTTTTTGCAGCAACGCAACGAGGACAATGCGTACGCGGCGCTGGCGTCCAGCGTGACGCCCGCGAATCCCGCCGTCAGCACGTACATCAACGACCTGCACGGAACGGCGACGCAGCTCTGGCAGATGGTGATGCTGAACGCGACGGTGATCTCGTACGACGGCGTGCTGCGGCTGTGCGGCGTGATTTTCGTGCTGTCGGTGCCCCTGGTGTTCTTGCTTGGCTGGCGTCGCGCGCAAACCGGCGCCGCGCCCGCGGCGGGCGCGATCGCGGACTGACCGAAACCCGCCCTCGGATACGCCGGCGCGCCGACGCGCGGCGAACGTTACGCGGATCGTCCAAACGGCCGCGTCACGACGAACGATGAGCTCGCCCTAGTCGTTCAGGCGGGCGTCGTGATACGCTGGGCGTGGAGCATCATGACCATCGTTCCAGACCACCCGATCGACGACGACGAGCTGCTGCGGCTGGCTGCCGCGTATCCGGAGCTGACGTTCGAGCGCGAGCCGGACGGGTCGCTTGACGTGAGCCCGCCGCCGGCGTTTCGCAACATCATCCGCGCGTCGGAGGCCGCTCGTCAGCTGCACGCGTGGGGAGGCGATCGCGGCTACGCGCTCGGCGATGCGGCGGGCTACAAGCTGCCCGACGCGTCGATGCGCATACCGGACGTCTCGTGGATCTCGTTCGAGCGCTGCGAAGCGATGACCGACGAGCAGCGCGAGACGATCGCACCGTTCGCTCCGGAGATCGCGATCGAGATCGTCTCGCCCTCCGACTCCTTTTCGAAGCAACGGCGAAAAGTCGAGCGCTACGTCGAGCAGGGGACGCAATACGCCGTCGTGATCGACCCGCGCACGCGGCGCGTGGAAGAGTTCGGCGCGCCGCCGTCCGGTCTGCGGCTCGACTTCGATCGCATCATCGACGCCGGCGCGCCGCGCCGCCGAGACGCGTCGGACTAGCGGCCGGCCCACCGCTCGTAGAACGCGATCTCTTTCGCGAGCACGTCGCGCGCGAACGCGACGCGGCGGGAATCGGACAGGAACGTCTGCAGTGCCGTTTCGTACTCGGGACCGGCGTTCGCGTTCTCGCGCGGTATGTCGGCCGCCGGGAGACCGACGGCGGCACACAGACGCGGCAGCTCGACGTCGAGCCGTGCGAAGTCGGCGACGACGTCGAATCGCTCGATGCTCCGTCGCGGGAAAAAGCTCTCCGTATAGAATCCGGTGATGTGCGGGAGCTGCACGAACTCGGTTACCGACAGCCGCGACTGCAGCATTTGCTCGTGCACCGGGTGCCCGCGGCGCGGCATGCGCTGCCAGAAGAAATACTGCGAAACGGCCCGCTCGACCGGATCGCGCAACACGGTCGCTCGGAGCGCGTTCCACGTGTCGTACTTCTGAATCGGAAAGTGTCCGAACACGACCGACGCGCGATCGGCGATGACGTTGGCCCGCTCGGCCGCGGTCGCCGCGAACTCCGCGGGAGCGGCATTGCACGGTGAGCGCGGATCTGCCGGACTTTCCGCGTAGTCAAGATGGAGGCGGTCGGGAGCGACGCGCTCGGCGACGATGCGGCGCAACGTCGCCCCGGCGGTCCGCGGCACGTGGACGATCAGCGTCTTCACGCGATGGCCGAACGTTCTCCCGTCACAGGTTCGGCAGGCGCGCTTCTTCTCGAGCGAACGCGAACCACGTCTGCATCGGGTGATGCCACCGCAAACGGCGCGCGTGCAGCCCAGCGCCCTCAGCGAAGGCGCATACCTCGGACGACGTATAGGTCACGCACTCGGGATAGCGCCATCCCGCGTCGAGGCGAGCGGATGTGTCGGCTTGCGGCTCGCGGACGACGAACGTCGCCAGGATCAAACCGCTCGGTTCGAGCGCTTCCGCGAAGCTCGTCAGCGAGGTCGCCACCTCACGAGCCCCGGCATGTGAGAACACCGACTGCGCGATGACGTAGGCGAACGTGACGCCGAACCTCAGTTGAAAGTCGTCGTCGAATCGAAACGTCGGCCGCTTCAGCGCAACGAGGTCGGCGCCGACCTCGCGTGCGACGGCGTCCTGGATGAGCCATTCGTTCGGTTCGACGCCGAAGTAACGCTCCGGCAACAGGTATTGCATGAAGAGCCGGCCTGCGCGAAGGGATCCGCAGCCGAAGTCCAACAGGCGATGCGTCTCACGAAGTCCGGCCGCGAACGCCAGCGAGAATTGGGCTCCGCCGATGAGATCGTATTCCGTCGGTGGACCGACGAACGCTCGGTAGTGCCCGGCGCCGGGCGGCAGCGAGAGCGACTCGTCGCGCGAAAGGCTCCGTCGTGCGCCGTTCTCCGGCATGATCGCCCTTAGGCGGCAGCCTTTTTCCGCTTTGCTTTCGTCGTCGCCGCCTTTTTGTGCGTGGCCGTTCGCTTCGCGGCGGGTGCGCTCGTGGCTTCTTCGCCGTCCAGGTCGGCGTCGGCGCCTTTCTTGCGACGCGACTTCGACTGCTCGAGCGACCGCTGGAGCACGTCCATGAGGTTGACGACGTTGGTCGCGGCCGGCTTGTGCACCGCGGGCGCCGTCACTTCCTCGCCGTTCGCGCGCGCCTCGATCATCGCGAGCACGTCTTCCTTGTATTTGTCGTGGAACTGTTCCGCGTCGAACTGTTCGGCGCTCATCGTGTCGATGAGCATCTTCGCGACCTTCTTCTCCGCGTCCGCGACCTTCTCGTTGAGCGCCGGGAAGTCGAAGCTGCCCTGGTCGACGATCTCGTCGGAGAAGTGCATCAGCTCCAGCACCAGCGCCGCGCCGTTCGGCTTCACGGCGGCGATGTGCTCGCGCGAGCGGATCACGACGCGCGCGATCGCGACCTTCTTCGCGTCGATCAGCGCGTCGCGCAGCAGCGCGTACGCGTGACGGCCTTTCTTCTCGGGCTCGAGGTAATACGGCGTGTCGAAGAACATCGGGTTGATCTGGTCGAGCTCGACGAACTCGACGATCTGCACGGATTGCGCCGCCTCGGGGCGCACGGCCTTGAGGTCGTCGTCGCTGACGGTGACGTAGTGGCCCTTCTCGTACTCGTAGCCGCGGACGAGGTCGGCGTACTCGACCTTCTCACCGCAGACGCTGCAGTGCCGCTCGTTGTAGATGCGCCCGTCGTCCTTCTTGTGCAAGAAGTTGAAGCGGAGGTCGTCCGAGCGGACCGCCGTGTAGAGCTTCACCGGGATGGTGACGAGGCCGAAGTTGATGGCCCCGGACCAGATCGCGTGTGCCATATCGAGGCCTTGTTACCCACGAACTGGCAAGCGTCCGCCTTACCAGGCCTTTCGAGCACGCGCGATCGCGCGTTCGAGCGCCTGCGGCTGCCAGCCCTCGCGCGCCCACGGGTCGCCCGCCTTCGCGACCAGCTTCGGGACGTTGGCGATCGTCCAGCGCCGCATCTCGGCGGTGGTCTCCGGCGCGCGCTTTCGGCGCATCGCCTCGACGTCGGCCCACGCGAGCGGCATCGAAACCGGCGCGCGGTCGCGTGCGCGCACGGTGAACGGCGCGACGTACGTCTTGCCTTTCCCGACCTGCACCCAGTCGAGGTACACGAGGTCTTCGGGACGGCGGGCGATCGCGCGTTCGAGCGTCGTGTCCTTGGGGAGCACGGAATGGATGCGCCGCGCGACGAGCTCGGAGACGCCCTTCGCGACGTCGTAGTCGTACTGCGGCTCGAGCGGCACGATCACGTGCAGGCCCATGCCGCCCGTCGTCTTCACGTATGCGCGAAGGCCGACGCCTTCGAGCTCGTCGCGAAACGCGATCGCGACGTTCGCGAGCCGCGCGAGCGGGCACCGTTCACCCGGATCGAGATCGAACAGGATGACGTCGGGCACGTCGAGCGACGTGACGCGCGAGTACCAGATGTGCAGCGTGACGGCGGCAAGGTTCGCGACCCACATCAAGGCCGGCTCGTCGTCGACGACGACGTAGGTCACGTTGCGCGGCTCGCCCGTCGACGGCGGGATCGTGACGCGGCCGACCCATTCCGGCGTGTAGCGCGGCATCTGCTTCTCCCAAATGCCGCGCGGCACGGCGATGCCGTCCGGAAAGCGCTCCATCGTCAGCGGGTTGTCGCGCAGGTACGGCAAGATCACCGGCGCGACGGCGCGATAGTACGCGACGAGATC
>Ga0213875_10002207_pt1 | contig 11853 bp, 12 predicted proteins | sample BarmaccomBMRX_R8_FD_160105 | JGI IMG/M metagenome (GOLD analysis project Ga0213875, IMG submission 160105) | Root-associated microbial communities from Barbacenia macrantha in rupestrian grasslands, the National Park of Serra do Cipo, Brazil - RX_R8 | ecosystem: Host-associated > Plants > Roots... | reverse complement strand
TGACCCGATGCGTCTTGGCGAGGAAGGGCGCGACGCGGTGCCAACAAGCATGGGTTTGGGGGAAGCCATGCAGGAGAACGAGCGGCGCACCCGTGCCCGCAAGCCGTGCGAAAACGTGACCCATCGCCACTTCGATGCGGCGCGTCTCAAAACCGGGGAAAAGATCGGGAAGGTCTTTCATGTCGCTTCACGAAGAGGGGGAGGGGTGAAGGGGCAAGCGGAAGAGAGAAACAGGAAGGAGGCAAAGGGATGCAACGTCTCACTTCCCATTTCTCACTACGCTCTTCATTTTCATTCCTCATTGCCCCTCTCCACCACCAATCGCTTCAGGCGCCCGCCAAGGAACGATTTGCGCTCGGCAAGCCAAATCCCACCGAGCACGAGAATGAAGGCGATCGCGTGGTAGAAGTGAAAGGGCTCGCCGAGGATAAGCACTGCGAGACCCGCTCCGAACACCGGGACAAGGTTGTAGAAGACGCCCGTGCGGCTCGGACCGATCAGCTCGACTCCTCTGAGGTAGAACACTTGCGCGAGAAGCGAAGGCCCGATCGCGACATAGATCAGCACGCAGATGCCCTTGACGCTCGGCCAGTAGCTGGCGCCCACGAGAATCTCGGTCACGAGAAACGGAACCGAGGTCACGAATGCCGCCGTCGCAAGCACGGCGAAGACGACGAGGCCTGAGACCTTCGGACGATCGCGAATCCCGATCGTGTAACCGGCGAAAATTATCGTCGCAACCAAGATAAGCAGATCGCCGCGATTGAAGGTGAAGTCGAGCAAGGTCGAAACCTCGCCTTTGGTCGCGATGATCGCAACGCCGCAGAAGGTCGCGATGACGCCGAGCGCCTGCAAGGGCATGATGGCGGCGCCGAACACAAGGGCCATCCCGAGGATCACGAGCGCCGGAAAGGTCCCTTGGAGCACTGCCATGTTCACCGCCGTCGTATACTGCGCGCCGGCATAGAACAGGGCGTTGAAGAGAGTGAAGCCGATCCCGCCGAGAAGAGCGAGCTTTCGCCGATATGGCTTGATGATCCGCCATTCTGCCCGGAGCTGGCTTCGCAGCATGACGATGAAGATGAAGCAGACGATGCACCAGCGCAGGCAGGTGACCGACATCGGCGAGATCTGGCCGACGGCCAAGCGCCCCGCGACGACGTTGCCGCCCCACATCAGCGTCGAAAGGCCGATCAGAACATAGGGCTGATTGTTGACGCGCGACATCAAGGCCGAGAACCCGGTCTTCATGTCAAAGCTCCATGGCACGGTCCCCACACGAGGGGTCCGCATTGCGGGGCTTCGGCCATTTTCGTTGGGGCGCCATCCGTCCGCGATCCCATTTTGCTGAACAAGAAGCCGGCTTGATCACGCCGTCCGGACAACTACAAGCATTCGCACGCGCAACAGCCATGCCTTGCTTGCGAAAACGCAACACCCTTGTGCGATAACCATGCTCTTCCTGTGGTCGATTCCGGCAAAGGAGGCCCATGATGATGTCGTTGCGGCCAAGGTTTCGTCCAAGACAATGGTCGGCCCTCGTCCTGGACGATCTCTTCGTCGCCGGCCTTCTCTGCAGCGCGGCAGGCTTTGCGGATGCGGTCGGCTATGTGAACAGCGGGGTGTTCGCGGCGAATATGACCGGCAACACGGTGCTCGCCGGCATCGCAATAGCGGAGCGCCATTGGGATGTTGCATGGCAGCGCGGCATGACGCTTGCGGCCTTCTGCGTGGGAGTGGTGGTCGGGAGCTTCCTCTTGCGGCTTTTTGGGGAACGCAGGGCTTGGCCACTCATCGGTGAGGTGGCGTTCATTCTTGCGGCGGCGTTCATCGAGCCGACCGCAAGTCTCGCCATCGCCCTGATCGCGGCGGCGATGGGCATGCAGGCGGTATCCGTCACACGTTTTCGTTCTGTCGTCGCGTCGACCGTGGTGGTTACGACCACGATGACAAGGCTCGCGGAATTCTGCACCCATTGGTTGATCGCGCGCCCCCAGGCCAGGGCCGCCGTCGTCAAGACCGCACCCGCCCTGCTCGTCGTCATTTGGGTCTGTTATGGCCTCGGCGCGATCGCCGCTGCCTTCGCCATGGCTCTCACCTCGCGTCCCTTGTTCTTTCCCGCCGCCATGCTGGCCCTGGTCGCTGCGCTCACCATCTTCAAGGAGCCGACAGGATGAACCAGCTTCCGGGGGCGCCCTTGCCAGAAGCTTTTTGCTCTTCAAAATGAAGTCGAGAGGCGCGGCGGCTCCCTTGCGAGCCGAAAAGGCTTTGTTATTTACATCGAGGCGTGTTCGGAATATCGAACGATTCGTCCAGGGTCGACGGTTTCGTCCATGTAGAAGGCTCCCGAGTTTGACCAGATGACAACTCGAACGGCCACCTCCATCTTCCGTCTGAGCGAGGTCGATAATCCCTCGAGCCTCGTCGAGCGCTTTGGGTCCGAAGATCCGTTGCGACTCGATTGCGGCGTGGACCTCACGCCCTTCCAGATCGCCTACCAGACCTATGGGACGCTCGATTCCCGCAAGGCAAATGCCGTCCTTGTCTGCCACGCGCTCACGGCCGACCAACATCTCGCCAATCGCCACCCGGTCACCGGCGCGCAGGGCTGGTGGACCACGATGGTCGGACCGGGGAGGCCGATCGACACGAACCGCTTCTTCGTCATCTGCACCAATGTGCTTGGCGCCTGCATGGGGACCACCGGCCCCGCCTCGACCAATCCCGCGACCGGCAAGCCGTGGGGGCTCGACTTCCCGATGGTCACGATCCGCGACATGGTCCGCGCTCAGGCCAAGCTGATCGATCGCCTCGGCATCGAGAGCCTCTTTTGCGTGCTCGGCGGCTCGATGGGCGGCATGCAGGTGCTGCAATGGGCTGCGAGTTATCCCGAGCGCGTCTTCTGTGCCTTGCCGATAGCCACGGCGGCCAAGCATTCAGCCCAGAACATCGCTTTCCACGAAGTCGGGCGGCAAGCCGTGATGGCCGATCCCGATTGGCGCAAGGGCCGCTATATCGAGGAGGGCACACGCCCGAGCAAAGGGCTCGGCGTCGCGCGGATGGCGGCGCATATCACCTACCTGTCCGAAAAGGCGCTGCACCGAAAGTTCGGGCGCAATCTGCAAGATCGCGAAGCTCCGACTTTCTCCTTCGACGCCGATTTCCAGGTCGAGAGCTATTTGCGTCATCAAGGCATGAGCTTCGTCGAGCGTTTCGACGCGAATTCCTATCTCTACGTCACGCGAGCCATGGATTATTTCGACCTCGCGGCCGATTACGGCGGCGCTCTGGCGCGCGCCTTTCAGGGGTCGCGCACGCGTTTTTGCGTCGTTTCCTTCACTTCCGATTGGTTGTTCCCGACAGCAGATTCGCGTGCGACCGTGCATGCCCTGAACGCTGCGGGAGGGTCGGTCTCCTTCGTCGAGATCGCCACGGACAGAGGCCATGATGCCTTCCTCCTCGACGTCCCCGAGCTCTTCGCTACCACGGGCGGCTTCATCGATGCGGCCGCGCGAGCGCGCGGCCTTTCGCCGGTACCTTCCAAAGGGGCGTCGGCTGATTTGCCGCGAGAGCGAAGGGAACGAGCCGAGGAAACACCCGCGCTTTCCGCGACCCGGATCGGTTCGCGCCGGTGAACATGGCCGTGCTGGCGCTTCCGGAAATCTCGCCGACCCGCGTCGATCTTCTCACGGTCGCCGAGATGGTCGAGCCGGGCTCGCGCGTCCTCGATGTCGGATGTGGCGACGGGGCTCTCCTCAAGATGCTTTCGGAACGCCGGGGCGTCGACGGAAGAGGCATCGAATTGTCGCAAGCTGGCGTGAATGAATGTGTGGCGAAAGGCCTGCATGTCATTCAGGGCGACGCGGACACCGATCTCGTCGCCTATCCGGACGACGCTTTCGACTACGTGATCTTGTCACAAACCTTGCAGGCAACTTTTGCTCCGAGAACCGTGCTCGAGCACATGCTGCGCATCGGGCGGCGTGCCATCGTCTCCTTCCCGAATTTCGGCCACTGGCGCATCAGGACGCATCTGACCTTTCGCGGGCGCATGCCCGTGACGGAAACTCTCGCGCATGCCTGGTACGACACGCCGAACATTCATTTTTGCACCATCCGGGACTTTGTCGGGCTCGTCGATCTGGTGAATGCGCGGGTCGAAAAAGCCGTGGCGCTCGATCAGGCGGGCCATCCGGTCCGCGTCAATGCACCTTGGTGGTTCTGGAACATTTTCGGCCAGCAGGCCGTCTTCCTTCTGCGGCGCCGATGAACGATGAGACGTGAAAATGTGAAGCGTGAAAATGTGAAGTGCCGCTCCTCACTCCCCCTTTTCACTTCTGATTTTCCGATCTCGCTCGTGCAAGCCATACTCCGGCGCCGAGCCGCACGCCGTCAGCCCTTTCATAGGGTGCAAAGGCCTGACGCAACGCCTGGGCTACGGGCTCTCGCTTCACGGGATCGGCCTCGCGCAGGGCAGCAGCGATGGGCCCCATGGCGAGGGTCGTGTCGACGGTCACGTCGAGGCTTGCGCCGCCAACGAGCATGTCCTTGGCCTCGATCGTGATATCCTTGAAGCCTGCTCGCGCAAGGATGTCATGCACCCTCTCTCGCTCGGCGAATGAAAATTCGCCCGGGTCGCCGGGCGGTGACGGCGGAGGTTGGGGAATGTGCTGAAAGGCCGCCGCCATCGGCACTGCGACCCAGGGGTTGTCGGCGACGCGCCGCCAGCAGACGAAGGACAAGCGGCCTCTCTCATTGAGCGCCGCGCGCAGGTTCTTGAAGGCCGCCACCGGATCGGCGAAGAACATGACACCAAAACGGGAAAAGACGAGGTCGAAACCGCCCTCGGAAAGACCATGAGTTTGGGCGTCCCCCTCCTCGAAGCGCGTTTGCGGAAAGCCTGCCGCCTCGAGCCTTTGCCGGGCGAACGACAACATCGGGCGCGAAATATCGATGCCGAGCACCTTACCGTTCGGGCTCACGCGTCGCGAAAGCTCGAGCGTCGTCGCGCCCGTGCCGCATCCCACATCGAGGACGCTTTCGCCGGGTCGGAGCCCGGCGCCGTCCATCGCGAGGTGCCCGAGAGGAGCGAGTTGCGCGTCGAGACGCGTTTGCAGCTTGACCCAGGTCTCGCCAGCCGGTCCGTTCCAATGCTCGATTTGAGCAGCGTTCACGTTGTTCGCGGATGACATGAAGCCTCAGCCTTCCTTTCCTTCGGCATCTCCCAAGGGGTGCAGGTCCCTCACCATCGAGGCCACGCGCTCATCGAGCAGATGCGTGTAGATTTGCGTTGTGGCGATATCGGAATGCCCGAGAAGCTCTTGCACCACGCGCAGATCCGCGCCGTTCTGCAATAAATGGCTCGCAAAGGCGTGTCGGAGAACGTGAGGGCTCACGCGCCGTGGCTCGATCCCAAGGCGTGCGGCAAGTGTCTTCAATTCACGCGCGAACATCTGGCGAGGCAGATGACCAGAGGCGCTGTCGGCCGGAAAAAGAGGCCTTGCACGCTGGCGTTGAGCGGGCGCTTTCGAGTTCTCGAACCCGCGCGCCGTACCTCGTCCCGGCCTCGCGCCGGCCTTTGCTTCAGTGTCGTGAGGCCGTCCCTCGGCCGCAGCCTCGACTACTTCGTCGAGCATTGCAAGATAAGCGATCATGGCCTGCTTGGCCGCCCGGTTGAGCGGCACGAGCCGTTCCTTGCCGCCCTTGCCCTTGACGATGAGCGCTTCCTTCGCCGCGGCCGCTGTGCGCGGCAAGGCGACGAGCTCGGACACCCGCAGCCCCGTCGCGTAGAGGAGCTCGAGAAGACAAGAAAGCCGTGCTGCGCGCAGCCGCACGGCACGGGGCCGCTCTGCGTCCTCGACGCCCTCGGCGGCGCCGGCGAGAAGCCGATCGACCTCGGCGACCGAAAGGATCTTCGGCAGCGTGCGGCCGAGCTTCGGCCCGGAAATCATGGCCGAAGGGTCATCACTGCGCCGGGCTTCCGCCTTGAGGAACCTGTGAAATTGACGCAAGGCCGAAAGTCGCCTCATGGTCGACGAAGGCTTGAACCCACGTTCCGCGAGCTTCACGAGATAGTTCCGGATGTCCGCGCTCGTGGCGCTGATCTCGTCGGCACCGCGGCTTTCAAGAAACGCAAGGTAATCCTCGAGATCGCGCTCATAGGCGAGCAGCGAGTTCTTGGCGCTGCCGCGCTCGGCGGACAACATGGCGAGAAAATCGGATACGGCGCTCATGATTTGGGCTTGGGAAGCGGCACCGTGACCGTGATGGTGCGATTTTCCGGCTGCACGAACGCCACAAGCGCGACCATGGCGCCGATAACGAGGCAGCCGAGCATGAAAAGGATGGCGACCAGCCTGAAAAGTGTCGGCATCTACCCTGCTGCCCCACCGCTTCGAACCGCCATGAGGATCATAAGGGGTCGCACCTTGTCCGCAAAAAAAGACATTTTGCGCCGCGAAGCTTCGGCTGGAAAAACAAAGATGGAGTGCTGTCCCCACTCTCCTCTAGATTTATCTTTTTCGATAGGCAATCGACGCTATGACACCGTTGTCGAGCTTTGGTAGAATGGAGGAATGAACCGCCTGCCCGCAGCCCGCGCCGCAGCGGGTCGGGAGATGAGGATTGACGAGCGACGGCGATATTCATGACGCGACCCGGCGCGGCGCTCCGGCCGAAGGCGTGAAAGCGGCGAGCGATCCCGCGCTCCTGAGCGCCGCGGTGGGACGGCGTGCGATCGCGCTCGTGGGCATGATGGGGTCTGGTAAAACCTCGATCGGCAAGCGCCTCGCGGCTCGGCTCGGACTGCCATTTGTCGATTCGGATTCCGAGATCGAGACAGCAGCTGGGATGACGATCACCGAGATCTTCGATCGGCATGGCGAGGCCTATTTTCGGGAAGGCGAGCGGCGGGTGATCGCTCGTCTCTTGGGCGAGGGCCCTTGTGTTCTCGCGACCGGCGGCGGCTCCTTCATGGACGCACGCACCCGCGAGGCCATCGCGGAGACCGGAATATCCGTTTGGCTGCGCGCTGACCCCGCAACGCTGCTGCAGCGCATCGCGCGGCGCAACAATCGCCCTTTGCTGCGCACTGACGATCCGGCCGCGCAAGTCATGCGGCTCTTGGCGCAACGCGAGCCCATCTATTCGCGGGCCGATCTCATCGTGGATTCGAGCGACCGGCCGCACGACGAAGTGGTCGGTGCCCTCATCGCCTCTCTCATCGCGCATTTGCGCACCGATCCCCCTGCGCGAGTGTCATCGTGAACGAGCAAGCGTCAGAACCTTCGTCCGACAAGATCTCCGCGGCCGCCTTGTCTGAAGCGGCTCCGGCCCCCCTGCGCGTGAAAGTCGAGCTGGGGGCTCGCGCCTACGACATCCTGATCGGTGAAGGCCTGCTTGAACAGGCTGGTGCGCTCGTCGCACCGATCTCCAGTGCCAAAGCTGCGGCGATCGTGGTTGATGAGAATACGCGCCCGCTCTATGCGGACAAGGTCTCGGCCGCGCTCGACGCCGCCGGCATCCGTTCAGCCGTGATCACCGTCCAACCTGGAGAGCGATCCAAATCCTGGCGCGGCTACGAGGAGGTATGTGAAGCGATTCTGGCGGCGAGGATCGGTCGTGACGACCTGGTGATTGCGCTCGGCGGCGGTGTGGTCGGCGATCTTGCCGGGTTTGCGGCCGCGACCGTGCGCCGCGGCGTGACCTTGGTGCAGATGCCGACGACGCTTCTCGCGCAAGTCGATTCCTCCGTCGGCGGCAAGACCGGCATCAATTCGGCGGTCGGTAAGAATCTGATCGGTGCCTTTCACCAGCCATGGCTGGTGCTTGCCGACACGCGTGTGCTCGATACCTTGCCGGCGCGCGAGTTTCGCGCAGGCTACGCCGAGGTCTTGAAATACGCGCTGATCGACCGTCCGCAATTCTTCGAGTGGCTCGAAGCGAACCGAGATGAGATCTTCGCGGGCGGCAGCGCTCGCGCCGAAGCGATCGCGGAATGCTGTCGCGCCAAGGCCGAGATCGTCGCGGTCGACGAGACCGAGACCGGAGACCGAGCGCTTCTCAATCTGGGCCACACCTTCGGCCACGCGCTCGAGAACGTCACGGGTTATGACAGCTCCCGCTTGGTGCATGGAGAGGCTGTGGCGATCGGCTGCGCCATGGCGTTTCGCTTCTCGGTCGCGCTCGGCCTCGCCGATCCCGCCGATGCGAGGCGCGTCGAAGCGCATCTTGCCGAGGCCGGTCTCCCCTCGCGTCTCGCCCATATTCGGGGCGGTGCGGGATCTGTCGAGACACTGCTCGCCGCCATGGCCCAGGACAAGAAGGTGCGGCACGGCACGCCGACCTTCATCCTCGCGCATGGGATCGGCAGGAGCTTCATCCAGCGAGGTGTCGAGAGCCAGCATCTGCGTGATTTCCTGCTTTCGGAGCTACGCTCCAATGGCTGAGGCGTCGCGATGTTGAACCATGGAGTTTTCGACCTCTGGCTGCTGCTGGTCATCGCGATTTCGCTGGGGCTCTCGGCTTTTTTCGCGACGGGCGAGACCTCGCTGACGGCTGTCTCGCGCGCGCGCATGACCGCGCTTGAACGGCAGGGGAATCAGGCGGCGCGGCTCGTCAACAGGCTTCTCGCGTCGCGCGAACGCCTGATCGGCGCCATGCTGATCGGCAACAACGTCGTCAACATCGGCGCTTCGGCGCTCACCACCACCATCTTCGTCGCGTTATTCGGCGATGCGGGGGTGCTCTATGCGACCGCCACGATGTCGGTGCTCGTCGTCGTCTTCGCCGAGGTGCTCCCGAAGACGATCGCCGTGGCCAAGCCGGATCGGACGGCGCTTTTGCTGGCGCGGCCGGTCGCGATCACCGTGGCCTTGCTCGGTCCCATCCTGACCGCGATCGAGGCCTTCATCCGCGGCTTGCTGCGCCTTTTCGGGGTGCGTATCGAGGAAAATCAGCCGATCCTTTCGGCCACCGAGGAGCTGCGCGGAACCGTCGATCTTCTCGAGGAGGAAGGCGCGGTGGTGAAAGACGAGGCCGACATGTTCGGCGGCCTTCTCGATCTTTCCGAGCTCGAAGTCTCCGATGTCATGGTCCATCGCACCTACATGCACAGCGTCAATATCGAGCTGCCGGCGCCCGACATCCTGCAGGAGGTGCTCGCCTCCAACAACACGCGCTTGCCGATTTGGCGCGACAGCCCCGAAAACATCGTCGGCATCCTGCACGCGAAGGATGTGCTGCGCGCGCTCGCTGCCGCTCATGGCGATCCCGCCAAGCTCGATTTTGCCAGGATAGCGACCGAGCCCTGGTTCGTGCCCGATACGACGAGCCTGGCCGATCAGCTCAAGGCGTTTCGTTCGCGCAAGGCGCATGTGGCCCTCGTGGTCGACGAATACGGAGAGGTGATGGGCCTCGTCACGCTCGAGGACATCCTCGAGGAGATCGTGGGCGATATTTCCGACGAGCACGACGTGCAGGTTCACGGCGTGCGCCCGCAGCCGAACGGCTCGATCGTCGTCGAAGGATCCGTGCCGATCCGAGATGTCAACCGCGCCATGGATTGGCGCTTGCCCGACGAGGACGCGACCACCGTTGCGGGGCTCGTCATTCACGAAGCCCAGACGATCCCGGATGCCGGGCAAGCCTTCACCTTCCACGGCTATCGTTTCGAGGTCCTGCGCAAACACCGCAACCGCATCACCCAGCTCCGCGTGACGCCCCTCGGCAGAGAGCCAGGCAGGTCGCAAGCCGCCGAGTAGGAAGGAGCGTCATGAGCACGCCTGCATCCCGCCCGTCGGGGCGTCGCGAGATCGTCGCGGCGCAGGCGGTGCGACCTCGGTCAACGACCGGCGCGCTTTCCTGGAAAGGCCTCGGCTTCGGCGCGTCATGCTCACTGATCTGGGGCATCCAACCGATCGTTTCGAAAGTCTCCGTCGCTGACGGCCTCACGGCGGCTGATGTCACGGTGCTGCGCTTCCTCGCCGCGGGCATAGTGCTTTTCCCGATCGCCGCACGCGCGCCGAATTTTCCCGTTGGCCGGCTCGGCTGGGCTCGCGCGGCGGTGCTTGCGATGTTGGCCGGGGCCCCTTTCAGCCTCGCGATCGTGGACGGCGTCGCTTTCGCACCGGCGTTCCACAGCGCGGTCATCGGTCCGGGAATGACCCCGATCGTCGCGATGCTGCTTGGCCTCATCGTCTTGCGTGAGCGCCCCGCATGGGGAGAGCTCGGTGCGCTCGCCCTCACGCTCATCGGTCTTGTCCTCTTCTCCTTCGACGGCTTTGCCGGCGCGTCGGCACGCGAAGGGGCCTGGCGAGGCGACCTCCTCTTCGCGCTCTCGGGGTGCATGTGGGCCGGCTTCGGATTCCTCGCGAATCGCTGGAAGGCGAGCTCCATGGGAGCTGCTGCCGCCATCTCCATTCTGTCGCTCATGAGCGTGCCGCTTTGGGCTTCCTTCATGGCCATGCACCTCAACGAGGTCTCAATCTGGGCGAGCCTGCTGCAGGCGCTCTTCCAAGGGGCCGTCGTCGGCATCGTCGCCCTTTATTTCTACACGCGGGCGGTGGCGCTCCTCGGCGCGGTGCAAGCCGCGCTCTTCGTGCCGCTCACGCCCATTGTGACGGCCCTCATCGACCTTGTTTGGCTCGGCGAGCAAGCCTCGCTCACGGAGGTCACCGGCATGGCCGTTGTAATCGCAGGAATGTTTCTCTGCATCGCCACTCCGCGAGGCTGACGCCGCCGCGCAACGAGCCATAAACAACGACTTGTTCGCTTGGCCCTGTCGTCGACCGTCCTCTGCGTGCAGGCTGAAGTATTCGCGCCGGAATTTGTTATAGTACGCGGCGCGACGCAGCAAAGGGAGGTTCGTAATGGAAATCGAACGGAAGCTGAAGCAGATGGGAATCGAGTTGCCGAACCTCTCGACGGCTTCCGGCCTCCCCGACCATGGGACGCCGCAGAAATATTACGGGCAGAACTACGGGAAAATGAAGCCCTTTCACCGGACGGGCAATCTCCTCGTTTTGTCGGGGCACGTTCCCGATCTTCCCGACGGCAAGGCGCTCCACCCTGGCCGCGTCGGGGCGGAGGTCACGGTGGAGCAGGCTTATGCCGCCGCGCGCCAGACCGGGATAAATTGTCTCGCCGGCATCAAGCAGGCAATCGGCGACCTCGACAACGTCGTCGCCCTGGTGCGAACCTTGAACTTCGTCGTCTGCGCTCCCGGCTTCACTGCACCGAACCTCATCTCGAGCGGGCTCACCGACCTCTTCGCCGAGGTGTTCGGCCCGGAACGGGGAATCGGTTGCCGCGCCACCATTGGCGTGATGTCGCTCGCGAACAACCACTGCTACGAGTGCTGGACGGACGTCGAGGTCCGCTAGTTCGGGGCTTCACGCACGGTCCATTTTCAAGCTACGATCGCGTCGGATCGAATGCGCTTCACGCCCGCCGCATCCAGATTGCCGATCGCGGCGGCAAGCGAACCCAGCGTGTTGATCGCCCGACTGGCATCCTCGATCACAAAGGTCTCGAACCCGGCTTTCCTCGCGTCCATGGCCGACCAGGCGACGCAAAAATCCGTGGCCAGCCCCGCCACGAAACAACGGTTGACGCCACGCTCCTTGAAGTATCCGGCAAGCCCGGTCTTCGTGGAATGATCCGCCTCGACGAAGGCAGAGTAGCTGTCGATATTCGGGTGATACCCCTTGCGGACAACGAGCTGCACCATCGGCAAATCGAGCTTGTCCGAGAAAGCGGCGCCCCGCGAACCTTGCACGCAGTGATCCGGCCAAAGCACCTGATCACCATAGGCGAGCTTCGTGATGTCGAACGGCTTCATCCCGGGATGGGCCG
>Ga0213875_10002206_pt1 | contig 11856 bp, 15 predicted proteins | sample BarmaccomBMRX_R8_FD_160105 | JGI IMG/M metagenome (GOLD analysis project Ga0213875, IMG submission 160105) | Root-associated microbial communities from Barbacenia macrantha in rupestrian grasslands, the National Park of Serra do Cipo, Brazil - RX_R8 | ecosystem: Host-associated > Plants > Roots... | reverse complement strand
GCACAGCGGGGGGACGCCGGAGCGAGATATGGCGTAACTACCCGTTAAGCTTGGCCACGGAGCGTGGCCTATGGGATGCTGCCGGCGGCAGCATCGCCCCGTGTCGAAGCGAGGGCACAAAGACGGATCAGCGCTCCGGCGCGGCCCCGTTCATGGCGGTCAAACGACAAACAACCAATGACTTCTATGATCTGTTGCTTGTCGCTTCTACGTGTATTTCAGCTGGATCGATCCGAAGTTAAGGTAGCCTTGAGTATCAACGCGACTACGATTACATCAACCAGACAGCGTTTCCACACCCGACGCTCTGTCCATAGCCGGTGGAAGTCATCCTCAGCTGTCGTTGCCGTACAGCCTGGCGATGAAGTAGCTCAGGTCTCGGTCGATTTGGTTCAGGGTTGCCTCTGCCTGGTCCAGTTCTTGCTGCCTCTCATGGGTTTTCGTCTTTTCGTTCAGCTTTTTCAGTGTGTGGTCGACGTCACGGACTAGAGCGTGTTCCTCGTACTCCAGCGCAGCTTCGAGTTCCTTGTGCCATCTAGTGAGTGTCGGCTTCATGCTGTCCGCGAACTGGCGCCCCAGTTGGGCAGCATTGTCGCGAAGCTCCTTAGCATATGCTTCCGCGATTTGTGCGCGCACGCTGCGTTCGATGCGTTCCCGTGCATTTTCAGCACGGATTCCGAGAAAAGTGTTCAAGAGTATCGCGAGGATTGCCCTAACAAGGCCACCACCTAGCGTAAATGCTGCTATGACCCCCATGGCGCCCATAGGACCGGTGGTGGTCAGCATCTCTCTGATCTCAAGCGGATGCCCGACGGAGGCGGGCAACTCCGGAACCGCCACACGAAGAGTACTGATCACGATCCTGTCAGCGATGGGCACTGTCGGGACGGTCCGGCCTCCCGGTGCTACCTCGGGGCAGCTCAGCTCGTCACGGAGCTCCCTGACGTTGGCAACGTACTGGCGCAACGCGGGCTTAAGATGACGGTTGAAGTTGCCCTCCTGCCAGATGGCCAGATTTCTGAACTCGCGGCCTGTTAGGAATCCGGCGAAGTCGTCCCGCTGCCGTCGGGCGAGACTTTGCTTAATCTCGTTGGCGAGCTTAGTTAGGTCTTCCTTGGCGTCGGAAGTCAATGGCCTGATTTTCTGGGTGATCTCTAGTTGATTCACCCAGGTGCTGACGTCGTTAGCCTGGGCTCGGTAGAACGACGTAGCGGCTTGTTCCACCTTTCGCAGGGTTTCGGTGATCCAGTCCTGCACCTGGGTGGCGATGGCCTGGCGTTGCGCTGTGAGGTTTTCTCGTGCGCTGGCCTGGGCCTGGAAGGCGGTGTTGAGCTCGTCGGCGTTGCGTCTGAGCATCCCGCGCTGGTCCTGAATGCGGTCGCGGAGGGTGAGAATCTGGTGCTGCAGTAGCATGGCCGGCCGTCCGAGTTTGACGCGGAGCCGGTCGTGTTGGCAGAAGTCGTCGAGTGCCTTTTCCAGGGCGGGTATTCCGGAGGATTCCAGCCGATTATAGTCGATCTTCCCGGTGCGGGCCTTGAACGCATCAAGCGCGCTGGTGCAGAAAACTCGGCGTTCGGGGTCGGTCGTGAACTTCTGGGCTATTGCGAGGCATCGTTGCCGGGCTCGTGCCCGATCCTCGGGTTCGTCCACCCTGTCGAACTGGTTGACCACAAAAAAGAGATCCTTATGGCCTAGGAGTTGGGTGAGAGGGAGGTACCGCTCACGCTCCTGCTCACCAAAGCTATTGACCGCGGGGGTCACGAAGATCACGGCGTCGGACTTGGCCAGGAGTCCCAGTGTGATCTTCTCCCGTTCCATGTCGTCGTCGATGCCAGCGGAGTCGATCAGTTCCACTCCGTTGGCCAGCAGCGGCAGCGGAACCGATACCGTGGCCCGGCAGTGAGGGCTTACCTGGCGGGCCAGCCCCTCGGCGCCGATTTCCAGCCGAACCAATTGCCGGAACTCCTCGATGCTGATGCGCTGCGCGTCTGCGGTCTCGGCACCGGTCTCGTCAAGCCGGTACATCTGTGCCCCGGACTCCTCGCCCCAGTGCATGACGGTGGGGAATGCTGTCGATGGGTTCACTCCCCTCGGCAGCAGGTCCTCGCCGACCATCGCGTTGATCAGTGTGCTCTTTCCGGAGCTGAACCTGCCTACAAGCATGATCCGGAATGAGTCGCGGTGCAGCTGCGCGTCGATGTCGCCGAGGACCTCGGCAATTTTCTTGTCCACGCTGGCGGAGATCTCGCATGTGGCCCGGATGAACTCGCTGAGGATATCCCGCTGCCGGTTCCATTCCTGGAATGAGTCATCGGGCGCGGTTGGCACGATGGTGCTCAACCCGGCCTCAACATCGAGTACCTCATTAAGAGCATTAACAAGGTCAGCGTGTTGTGCGGGGATCATCGCTTCGCGCAGACCCGTCTCAAGATCAAGAACTGTGGCAAGGTCATCGACCAAAGCTCGGTGCTGGCCTGCCAGCCACTGGTTGAGGACGTCTTCGCCCACACGAGCAGACTCATTCATCGTTGTCCCCAATTGATGTCAGTGCGGCGAGCGTGCGGCGGCCTTTTTTCAGGCTTGCTCGCGCTGCGTCAGCGCTAATTCTCAGCTCAGCGGCTATTTCGGAAGGCTTGTACCCGTCCAGTGTCCACGCCATGACCTGCCGCTGCCGTGGTGGAAGCTTGTCAAGAAGGCTAAGAATGTCGTGTTCTTGCTCCCAGGCGGCCACGTTAGTCAGCCGCAGCAAAGAGCTGTGCTCAGGGACCTCATTAGTTGGTTCTTCCTCCTGCACCACCTGGGCGATGTGTCGTACTAACTTCCGGGACGCCACCTGCCGTGTCCAGGCCTCGGGATTGCGGATCCTGGACCAGTACCGATACGCCTCACACATGGTCTCTTGGACGATCTCGGCGGCGTCTTGCAACTTTGCGCCTTGCCACATAAGAAACGCGACCAAAGTCGGGAAAAACCGCCGGTAAAAAGTGCTAAATGCTTCGCCGACTGTCGATGCTGAACTTTGAGTGGTCTCCTGCTGGTTATGAGGATCATCAGGTAGGGCAAGCCCATCGGCTGGCGGTTCGCGCTCATCCATGGTGACTCTCGCTAGCCTGCGGGCAACCGATGGTCAACCTTAGCCAACTGCCGTCGGGCTGTCCCTCATCGATCTGGGCGCCCGTCGGGAGGGCGCGAGTCACCGTCAGCAGGTAATGTCGACGCTCCCGTTGCTGTTGGGCTTGCCAGCTCAACTGCAACCCCAGCGCCAGTAGCGATAACAATCCCCGTATGCTGATCACGGCGGCTACCCACGCTAGGCTCGTCATGATCGGGCTCCTTACCATCCCTGGGCAGCTGTCACCTCTCTGATATGTATGAGGCGCCGCAGGGCGGCAACGTGAACTCACTCTCCAAAGTACGTCTGGCAAGCGCAAGCAGTCGCCGGACGACTTCGGACCAAGCAGAGCATGTACGCGCGACCAGGCCACCTCGACAATCAATCAGGCCACAAGACAGGCCCGCTGGTGTAGATGCCCGCGGCCCACCGGAGCGGCGCCTGCTCCGACCCGGACCGATCGAAGATCCTCAATTGCCGAACACTTTCGGTGCTCGCACACACGATCACGCTACGTGTCAGCACGTTACCATACGTTACCGTGTGGGTGTTGCCGAATTCCCCTCTATGGGATCAAGGCCGCCTGCGGCGGCATGGGTGGCTGAGTTCGTGGTGCAGCTTGCGTGCCCGCCGGGCCGATCCCGCTCGCTGCGCGCGGCCTAGCGGCCGTGCTCGCGCGGGCCGACCACGACGGGCCGCTGTGCTCGCGGAACCGGATCTCTCGCCGTCGCCGTGATCATCAAGCCGATCCGGTTACTGCTACTAACCAACGTCTGGCGAACTACAGGTAACACACCAGACCAGCAACCTAGCTACGACCTTGCGCTTTCCGGGCAACGTCGGCCGTGATCTGCCGAGACAGCTCTGAATCTTTCACCAACCGTTCTATCAGAGCGCGGAGCACCACTTGCCCGCTAAGGTCGGCCCGGCCAGACGTAGCGAGGGCTTCTGCGCACCAAGCCTTGAATGCCGCGTGTAGGTCAGGGGGCACGTCCACGGTCATCCGTACCGGCTTAGGTGGTCTGGGCACCGTAGGGGCCGTTCGCTGGGCCGGTTCGGTCACGTCCAGCATGTCGGTGAGGGATTTACGAGCCACGTTGCACCGTCCTCATCATGCGTAGCACTTCATCGCTCAATGCCCGGTAGTCGAGTTCGGCGCGGCGGGCGTAGGACTGGGGGCCGCCGATGTCGAGAACAGTGCGGGAACGTTCCAGCGCTTCCCGATAGACCACGTAGTCACGGATGATCGCCTCGGCAACGCCTAGCCGGTACTCGTCGCACAATTCGCGGCGGCGGTGCCGCGCCCGAGTCATCGCCACCGGGTCGACGCGGGTAAACACCAGCAGGCACGCCAGTCCAAGGGGCAGCACTTCACCGCGGACCACGCGGATCACGGGCCGTAGATCCATGAGTTCCGGCGAAGTGGGCACCAGCATCACGTCGGCAACGGGTTTGCCGTTGTCCCCGGCGAGGATGGTCTGGAAGGCTCCAGCACGCGCGCCGGGCAGGTCGACCACAGCCACGTCGTAACCGGAAACGTCGCGCAGCCGGCGTAGCACCACCGGATCGCTACCATCAGCGACGTCCACCGGGATATGTTCGCTGCCCTCGCCACACCAGTCGATGGCGGAACGGTTGGTATCGCAGTCCACGAGCAGTACGCCCATGCCTTGCCTGGCCAAGATGGTTGCCACCGTGACACTCGTCGTTGTTTTGCCGACGCCGCCCTTCGGTGAGCCGACCGCGATCACCTGCACAAACGCACCGTACCGTAGGTAAGGCCCGTACGTGCTGTCAGTACCTACGGAGCCGTATCTCCAGCGTGTCGCATTGCGACAGCCGAGTGAGAGTACGCAACCAGCCGCAACGCCGGCGTCATCGGATAAAGTGCCGGTGCTACCTCACTCTCAACGGAGGGAGGTTGACGCCTATGGCACGTAGGAAACGATCGGCCAAGACGGTACCAACCCGATTGACGATCACCATCTGCGTGACATGCCCGGTGGCGGTGCCGCTGTTGGTGCTAGCGCTTAGCCGCTAACTAGCGACACCACCACCACCCTGCAAACCGGAGGCAATAATGACCGTCGGGGACCGCCATCCCTGACGGCCTCCTCCGTTTATAGGCACGCTGTGTACTTATCGGCTCACCGTGAGTGCTCTGAACGTTGCTACGCGAACGTCACCGTACCTCATATCTCTAAAGATGCTTCATGCGGCGCTTCCTGCTAGGCCGTGATCATGGCCCTGACCTGCGGATTCACTCGCTAAACGGTCCCCGTAGAAGTGGCCGCTTACAACGGGTGTAGTCGCAGTCCTCAGACGGCTCCGACTTGGCCTAACGCCTAACCATCTACAGTCCCGTAGTTACGGCCCGTACCTACTGTACTGACAACGAGACCGGCCTGCCGGCCTAGGCACTTAGGTGCGTGGAATTTCGTAGACCAGGCCACGGTCATCCAGCCACATCATCGCGCCGGCGATCCCGTCTGCCTCGGTAGCTTCCAGCAGCTCGACGGCGATCGGGTATACCTCGCGCCACGTTCGCGGTGGCAGGATCAGCAGGGTCTCCTCACCGACGTTCGCGGCAGCGATCTCCTCGTCGGACAACTCGTCAACGCCGACCCGTGCTTTCAGACCGCGGGACCAGACCAGTTGCCGGCAGCCCTTGGATGCGGCTTCCCATTCCAGCCATAGCTCAAGGTCATCTGCCCGGCCGGTAGCTAGGCCGTCTGCCAGAATCTCGAACGGCGTGCGGGATAGCTTCCGGCCGCCTTTGAACCGGCCGCCAGCCACCTCGAAGGTCATCTTCGCTAGGTACTTCGCGAGCACTTCCATACTCTGCGCACCGGCGCGCCCTAGGCGAACGTCCACGCCGTGCCGGCGACTGGCTGTGAGCCCTTGCGATGCCAGCGCCTCCGACCAGCGCTTGTAAAGAATGTCTGCGAGGCTGGCGGCGCTCGACACCGATACAGGCCCGTCGAAGATCAGTAGCAGGTGGTAGTGCACGTGCCAGCCGTGCTCGTCTCGGTGCGTGGTCTCTAGAGCCCGCACGTAGCCGTCGCATCCGAGTAACTTGCGCAGTTTTCGCCAGTGCAGACCTTTCGTCTTGGTCATGTACCGCCAGGCAGCCTGCATTGCCTTCATGAGGAACTTCAGTGACTGCCCACGGTGATGACTAGCAGTGAACGTTGCGAAAGACACCGAGCCACCGCGGTCACCGTTCCACGTGAGCAGCTTGCCCAGCTCAGCTACCCGTTGCACTGCGATCCGAGCGGAGCACACCGGGCAGGCCCAGACGGATCCGCAGACTGCTAGGCCGCCGAATCCGGCCTTATGGTCATCATCCTTCGCTGCCCGTAGATACACGCAGCCGTCGTCTGTCATCGGGATCCGACCGCACTGTGCCACTCGACGTAGACCGGTGAATCCGCTCAATCGGACACGAGCTTGATAACGATCCCGACGGGCCAGGCACCGGGTGATAGAGACATCCAGCGACACAAGATCAGCGCCGGTACAGCATGCGGGAGCGTGGGCACAGAGATCGTCGACAAGGCTGTGACCTGCGGTTGAGACAGATTTCGTTGTGTTACCAAGGGGGCCGGCTGCGGTTGGCATGGCTTAGAGGCCTGCCGGCGAGCAAGAGCAAGGGTGAGCAGAGGTGAGGGAAGGAAAGAAGGAAAGAGAGAGTGAGTGGGTGGGGCTGGTCACCTGGCAAGCCCGGCCGCTCCGGCGCTCCGCGCCCCGCGGCCGGCAACCGGACACGGGTAGTGAGGGTGTGTTGACGCGCAGTAGCGGGGGGTGAGCAGATACAATCCGTGGCGCAGCCATAGCGACTACAGCCCTTCGTCCGGGTCTGGTTCCAGCGGTGGAGGTCGCTAGTGGCTTTCAGGGCCGGGGAGTTGGCAGCTCCCTGGCCCTACTAGCTTCCTGGGCACGCAGAGTGCTCGCACAGTTACCGAATGTCGCGTAGGCGCGCCGGTGGGTGCCTGTATCAGCTACCGGGTGGCGAGCTTGACCACCACATCCCAGTACGCGGCATAAGCGCCCTCGCCCTGGTCGATATACGGCGACTTGATCCGCGCGATCGGCACGCCGGGGCCTGAGAGCAGAGCGACGCCGGGTGGCGCGGTTGCGTGGGCCTCGGCTTCCGCCCGGTAGCCGGGATGCAGCATTTCGATCGAGTCTCCACCGCTGACCCGGAAAGAGAGCCGGACCACGCATTGCTCGCGGGTAAAGGCCTCCATCACGGCGGCTTCTGCTCGGTTGCAAAGGATTGCCACGCGGATACCGGCTTTGCGGCCTTCGCTGACCAGCCGGCCGACTAAGCGCCGGCAACGTTCGACAGCACCGCCCGCACGTTTGCCGTCATCCAATGCCCGTAGCAGTCCGGGGTATTCCTCGAGGATTACCGTGATTAGGGGAGTGTCCGAGTTGAGGGTCACCTGATCTTTCCGCTCCGGCAGCCGGGCGATCCGGTGATCCATCTCACTGACGAGTACTTCTAACAGGTCGATATGCCGGACCGGATCACCGGTACCGGATACCTGCCACGGTTCGTGGATGGTGCCGACGAACGGCCGGGGCAGTAGCCCGGACACGTCCGAGATAGCTACCAGCACCTCACCTGCGGGCATGGTGAGTAGCTGAGTGATCAAACAGTACACAAAGATCGACTTTCCTGAGCCGGTTGCGCCTTGGACGGCCAGGTGCACGAGGTCGACCGCGCGGATGCGGTAGATACTGCCCAGCTCGTCGACGCCGAGGAACACGAGATCTTCAGGCCCCGACATTGCCAGCGCAGGCAGGTCGACTGTCTCAAGTAGAGGGTCAGACTTAAGCACGTCGATCCGCAAATATCCGGGAGAATCCAGCGTGAGCCTGGCCCGGATGCCGCCCATCCAGTCAGCGATCACCGCGGAGTGCTCTTGATACACCTCAACGGACTGACCTGGCAACATCTTGACCAGGTAGCTCGCGGGTGGCCCGTCGTCTACGTGGATCACTTTGGGTGTGTAAACGTTGCGGCCGGCGTTGCGGCATCCGACGCTATAGCCGTACTGGCACAGCTCCGACCCGGTCACGTTGGCCAACACGTCCTGCAACTGCCAGGCCCGGTGCTGCCGAGCCTCATGCGCCCGCAGCTCACGCAACCGCGCTATCCGGCGACGGTAACGATGAATGTCTACGCGCCACCAGGGAACGGGAACAAGCGCCCGACTCGGCACGATGGCCGGTACAGGCGCCTGCTTTACCGCCCGGTCAATTCTGACCAAAGCCATCGGCGGCTCACCCTCGCTGTTTTCCGCAGTAGCAACGGCCGGTTGCTGCCGCGTCCACACGGCATGATTGCGTTACCGGCCGCCACGGACAAACGCGGTTATCCCACCCGAGTGCCCACAAACAGAGGTCCGCATAGCATTGACCCGGAAGCCGGTTGACTAACGAGACAACAAACCAACGAAATCCTTCGACAACAGCGGACGGATTGCAGCGCCCTACCCTTTGCATCCCCCATCACCACCCGAATCCGTAACTGGCGATAAACACGTAGCCGGCGCACTGAGGACAGCCGGCGACGCCGGTTTGCCAGGTGTCACCCTCGGGATGCCAGCGATGTTGACAATGCCGGCACCCGAGTAGCACTTTCGACACGTCCGGCTGCGCCGCGGCCGACCGCGGGAATAGGGCCGGTTGCTTACTCATGCGGCCACCACCTGATCAACCCAAGCGGCCACTACATCGCGCTGTCGCGAGGTGCGCAGCTTCCGACGTTGACTGGCCGTCAACCCGCCAGCGACGCCGTGAGGCAGCGCCACAAGAGCGTATTCGAGGCACTGTGCGCGTACTGGGCAGCTCGCGCACACCCGTTTCGCGTGCCGCTGGTCCGTCGGGCTGTTGCTGAAGAACAGCTCAGAATCGACCTGCCGGCACAGTGCAGAGTCCCGCCAGCCGGCCATGTTAAGAACCGCCGTCTACGCCGCCAACGGCCCGCGGGAACTGCCGGCTGGCCGTCGCGCCGATTGCCCGGATCTCTGAGCACCTGGCCCACACGGTGACGCCGATCATCTCTTCATCACCGGTGTCCCGATTCTTCCGGCTCTTAGGCATCACGCCGATTTCGAGATCGACCAACTCAATCGGCGAGTACGCCGGAATCCCGTCACCGGGGCGCTGGTGCGAAATCATGCCGACCTTCACGATTTCGTTAGTGATCTTGCCAAACTGCCGGAATCCAGCGGCGCACTGCACTTCCCACTTCGGCACACCATCACTGGTGCGATCTTGCTCGTCGGACCCGAAGATCGCCTTCGGTTCCACACTGAGCAGCACCACCGTGCTGAAGGTCGCCGCTTGATCCACTTTGTATGTCTGGGGCATGACACAGCCTTCCATCTGAGGGCAAGTACTCGACTGTCCGAGTACACGTCCGACAGAGTAGACGACTATCCGACCATCTGCCCACTGCCAGCGCCCAAACACACGAAAGGCCCCCCAAACGGGAGGCCCTCGCGGTGGTCACCAGCGACTACTTACCGCCTACGCCTAGTCATCGGGAGCATCAAACTCGAACACGTACCGGTGCTTATCCGCCGCCGCCACCGAGTCGAAGTACTCCACCACCCGGCCATCCTGGTCGTACGCAAGCCGGATCACATCGACCACGGGCGCACCGAGCGCCAACTGCAAAGCTACGGCCTCATCCGGCAGCGCTAACCGCGCCGACAGCTGCTCGCAGAACCGGGTGATCCGATGGCCGTGTTGCTCAATAAGCCCGTAAACACCCCCCGGAGCCGTTGCACCGCGTGACCACCCGATCTCCTCATCGAGGCTAGCCGGCAGGTAGCTATCGGCGAGCTGAGTAGGAACACCCGCTACCCACATCCGCCGGCGTTTCACCGCTCCGCGCGGTTCCCCTAGCACCTCCGCAACCCGCGGTGGCAGATCCACCGCACCAGACTCCAGCTGCTCAGAGCTCCACTCCAGCCCTAGCGCCTCCGCTTCCGCGGCTAACGCACCCTTACCGGCGCGCCGCGCTGCCCGGCTGAAGCGCCCAGTGCGGACCGTCAATACCGGTGGCGGTTGCGCTACGAACATCCCCTTACCCCGAGCTGCCTCTATCAGACCGTCCCGACGCAAATACGCAAGCGCATTCCGGACGGTCGGCCGTGCCACACCGAACTCATCCATTAACTGAGGCTCACTCGGGAGCGCTTCCCCAACGGCGTACACACCATCCTTAATTCGCCGTCGTAGCTCCTCAGCTATGTCCTGATAAATCGCCATCGATCCCTGACGCCGTCCCTCCGTTATCACGCTAGCAACTCAACTAGCCGACTACCCGAGTATACCGCGGGATAACGACTGAACTACTTAAGGGTTACGCGCGTCTGCACTAACTGTCAGACCTGCGTGGCACGGTTGCGCTATGCCGGTACACCCTCGGCTGCGACCAGACCGCCCTAAAAGCCCCTGGCGGGGGCCACGCGGCCATCCCCTCGGCACTGTCTACCTACTCCACTACGCCGAACCACTCTGGGAGATCCGCCATTACATCGGATGGACCCGTAATCTGCGGCATCGCATCTGGCAGCACGCTAACGGATTCGGTTCGATCACAACCTACGGGTTCTACCGTCACGACATTCCGTTTGCTATCGCGCGGCTCTGGCATGACAGCAGCGACGTCCTCGAACAACAGCTAATCCATGCGGGTGCTGACCGTTATTGCCCGATATGCGGTTATCAGGGCGCACAGAGCCGGGCTATGTACGGATCATGGGAAACGGGCCGTGCTGAATTAGAAGCACTCGGGCTAGACCCTGAATGGCGACCATAGACCCTGCCCTAAACCAACACCCTATCCGCTACACGTCGAGAGTCAAGGGTTCATAATGCGCGGGGACCCCTAGCCCCACACATTCTGAATCTCTCCGCTGCGCTACGAGCAGACCCTTGACTATCGCCGCTGCGCTCGATAACCGCCATAAGCGCCGGGCAGGGTGGGTGATTCAACTACCCGCTATGTCCTGCGTTTGTGAGGTGGCGAGATGGCGGTACAGCAGGGTTACTCGCTTAACACGCCGGAAGGTTGGGCGCCGGTATTCAGTGAATATCAGTCCCGGATTGTGCAGTATGTGTATCGACGAACGGGTGACCGGGTACTCGCTGAAGATATTGCAAGTGAGGTATTCGAGCGGGCTATTCGTAGCTGCGCGATATACACCGATCGTGGTTACGGCCCACGGCCTTGGTTACTGACCCTGGCATCTCGACTGATTAAGGATCACTGGCGGTCGGCGCGGCGAAAGCGCGAGATACCGGTGGGCGAACCGTACGACGTCGAGGTTACTGATAATGAGCCAGAAACAGCTGTGCTGAATGCGGATGCTACCGCGCAGTTACAAGCTCTTATCGCGTCACTGCCGAGAGACTCCGAGCGGGTCTGTCTTCAGCTTGAGCTACATGGTCTTGATCGGTCCGCGATTGCTACTGCTCTTAATCGCACACCCAAGGCTGTGAAATGTCTGCGCTATAGGGCGATCGCACAGCTCCGACAATCGTATCAAGTTCGGCGAGACGAATGATCTATGGCGCTGCGCGTGCGGATACGAGTGTGGACAGTACCTACTCCTACCAGCGCGAACAGCACTCCACAATGGATCGGGTACACGCGGCGCACAGCGGGGGGACGCCGGAGCGAGATATGGCGTAACTACCCGTTAAGCTTGGCCACGGAG
>Ga0213875_10002205_pt1 | contig 11867 bp, 14 predicted proteins | sample BarmaccomBMRX_R8_FD_160105 | JGI IMG/M metagenome (GOLD analysis project Ga0213875, IMG submission 160105) | Root-associated microbial communities from Barbacenia macrantha in rupestrian grasslands, the National Park of Serra do Cipo, Brazil - RX_R8 | ecosystem: Host-associated > Plants > Roots... | reverse complement strand
CTGGAAGACGTGATCAAGGCGGCGGTGGGCGTCGAAACGGAAGGTTATCAGCACCAGCTCCATTTCCTGTATCCAGCTCATGGCGGAATCGAAACGCTGCCGCGGGCGATGGCGCGGCGCGTGCCGAACATTACGACGGGCTTTCACGTCGAGAACGTTCGCCGAAGCCGCGGTCTCTGGGTGGTGAGCGATGGCGGTCGAGAGTTCCGTTACGAGCAGTTGGTTTCCACGATTCCCATCAACGAAATGGCGCATCGCTTCGAAGATGTCCCTGAAGACGTAAACACCTGTGCCGATGCGCTGCGCTACAACTCCCTGTTCACAGTCACGATCGGCCTTCGGGGCAAACGGCTGCCCGACTACAGCGCGATCTACGTTCCCGATCCTGAGTTCTTGTTTCATCGTCTGTCATTCCCGGGCATTTTCAGCCCCAACAATGTTCCGCAAGGCAAATCGCTGGTCCAGGCGGAAATCACGTCGAATCCAGGCGACGGCATTTGGGAGCTGGACGATTCCGACGTTCTGCGCCGAGTTGTTGACGGATTGCATGCCATGAAACTCGTCGATCCGACCGAAATCTCTTACACAAAGGTCATTCGCACGAAGTACGGCTATGTCGTGCGGGATTTTCAATATCGCGCGCACTTGGAGCGAGTCAAGGCGCATTTCGCGGAGCAAGGCGTAGCGCTGTGCGGACGCAACGCAGAATTCGAGTACATCAACATGGACCAGTGCATAGAGCGCGGCATGAACGTGGCCGCGCGTGTAAACGAGGAGCAATACGCCGCCGTATAGGGCGCGAACATGCCGGAAGTCACGGTGGCGATCATCACCCTGAACGAAGAGGCAGCCGTTGCCAAAGTAATCGGGGATATAAAAGCTGCGGTACGCGGCTTGGATGCGGAGATCCTGGTAATTGACAGCAGCCGGGATCGAACGCCGCAGATCGCGGCGGAGCTTGGTGCGCGCGTGGTGCGGCAGTTTCCGCCGCAAGGATACGGCCGCGCGATGATACGGGCGTTGTTGGCCGCGCGCGGCAGCGCGGTGATTACGCTCGATTGCGACGATACATATCCGGCAGACCGAATTCCTGAACTTGCGGATATGGTGCTCTCGGGCCGCGCTGACTTGGTGAATGCCGGCCGCCTCGGATCCAGGCCGGAATCTATGCCCTTGGCTAACTACGTTGCCAACCGCGTATTCGCGTTTGCGGCATGGGCGCTGCTGGGAGTGAAGACGACAGACGTGCATTCGGGTATGCGATCGTACCGGCGGAGCATGCTGCGTGAAGTCACTTTCGATCCTAATGGTCCGGCGCTCCCGGTCGAGTTGTTGCTCAAGCCCGCCCTTCTCGGATATCGAGTGAAAGAGGTATTCATTCCGTATCGCGATCGAATCGGCGTGACCACGTTGCGGAGGTGGGAATCGACGGTCTGGACGTTTAAACGGATTCTTCGCCTGCTACCGCTGCGTTTTGCACGCGCAAGTTCGCGGCGGCCAGCGGTGCTGGGACCTCGATTGTAATTGGCTTGGCTTACGCGCGGGGTTCTGAAACCTGACGGAACCCCGACCGTGAGGGAGGGTTGTGGATTTTTGCCAGTTGCTGCGCTCCCGGCTCTGAAGCATGATTGAAAACATTCTCTTCATCGCGGCATTCGTTATTTGGGGGTTCGTGAGCGCTCTCGCCGTGGATGCGAGTTGCATCGAACTTGCGCTCATCGCTGCGCTCGCGTGCTTGAGGCCGGTGTTTCTGCGGGCGTGGTTCGAGCGTGTCGAACGATATGGGTCCCAGTTCGCGTCACGGCGCGCGCTCTGTATCGGTTTGGCGTTTGTTTCGCCGATTCTGATCCGCGTTTGTCTTCTCCCGTGGCATCCCATTCCGCAGCCCTGGGTTCCGGACGAGTTCAGCCATTTGCTGATTGCCGACACCCTGTCACACGGCCGGTTTGCGAACCCCACACATCCGCTATGGCAGCATTTCGAAGCAATTCACGTGTTTTTTCAGCCCGCATATGCGTCTGCCTATTTTCCGGGACTCGGCCTTTTCATGGCTGCGGGAAAGCTGCTGGGGCACTACTGGATCGGTGTTTTGCTGTCAAGCGCCTTAATGTGCGCAGCTCTTACCTGGATGCTGTATGGCTTCTTTCCGGAGCGTTGGGCCCTACTCGGCGGAGTGATTGCAGTGGTTCGCTGGGGGGCGTTGTCGTATTGGGTCAATAGCTACTGGGGAGGGACAGTCGCGGCTGCGGCGGGCGCGCTGGTGCTGGGAGGATACGCACGGTTGCGAACGAAGGCATCGGTTTCGAGCAGCATCGCCGTCGCAGTTGGCCTAATTTTCCTCGCGTGGTCGCGACCGTTAGAAGGATTCTTCTTCGCGCTGCCGGTTGCGTTTGCATTGCTATGGCGTTGCCGGCAGATGCGCGGCTTCGATATGGCGCGGGTTGCTGTCCCGTGCGCGTTGATTGCTGCGGCCGGGTTGTTCGGGCTCGGATTGTATTGCAAGACGATAACGGGCAGCGCATTTGTGGTGCCTTATCGCGTAAATCAAAGTGCTTACGGATGGCCATTGACTCTGCCCTGGCAGCATCCGCAGCCCGTGCTTTATCGTCACGGGAATTTGCGCCTGTACTACGAATGGGAGCGGTGCGCACAGTATCGAAAGGCGAACTTGGCTGAGATGCTGCAATTCAGCACCTTCACGTTCACACCGCTGTGGCGCTTTTATATTGGTCCCGCCTTAACGATTCCATTGATGGGCATTTGGCGCCGGCGAGGCGATCGTCGCATCCGGATGCCGCTCGTGTGCGCAATCGAGTCGCTCGCGGTCGGCGTTGCGATCGCTGCGTATCCGCATTACCTTGCGCCCGCGACCGGCGCTTTCCTCGCGCTGATCATTCAGGGATTTCGTCACTTGCGCGCGGAAAGACGGCCGAACGGTTTGGCTTGGTCGCGTATTGCCATGACCACCTGCCTCGTCATGTTCGCGGTGCGCTGCTTTGGCGATCCTGGTTTTCCGACGTCAACCCCAGGCGCGCGGACGTTCTCGGCGTTTGGTTCCGAGCAGGGCGCCTGGCGCGCAAACATCCTTCGCAGGTTCGATTCGACGCCGGAACGGCACGTCGTTTTTGTTCAATACGACCGCCGCGCCTTTCTCACGACCGAATGGGTGTACAACGAGGCCGATATCGACAATTCAAAGATTATTTGGGCCAACGATATGGGCCCGGAAAAGAACCGCGAGGTATTGAGTTACTACCCTAAGCGCAAATTCTGGCTTGTCAGACCGGACGACGCTCCGGGAGATCTACTGCCCTATAGTGCAGCTCTGGCGCGCGCTGAGGAGTCAAGTATGGCGGCGAAACAGACCTGCGTGAGCGTCGGCGCGAAGTACCTGGCCTCGAAAGTGTTTTCGCCTCCCAAGCCACTCACTTCCAGTTCTAGAGTTTTTTGACCGTCATTCCACTACCTTGTGGAATGACGGAGCGCTGGTGTATTGTCGGCGGCGCGGGTTTCATCGGAAGCCACTTTGTTGATGCGCTGCTGGACAACTCCGCTGTTAAGCGAGTCACAATTTTCGATAATTTCTCGTCGGGGCGCACGTGCCATTTCGAGCACCACCTGCGCAATTCACGATTGCATGTAATTCGCGGCGACGTGAAGGATATGGCGAAGCTCGAAGAAGCGATCGGCGGACACGATGTCGTGATCCACTTGGCATCGAACCCGGATATCGCGAGGGCCGTTACAGATCCCGATATCGATTTTCGCGAGGGCACGATGCTCACGAGGAACGTCGTGGAAGCGATGCGCGCTACAGGCGTGCGGCAGATTCTTTACGCATCCGGCAGCGGTGTGTATGGAGAACTTGGCGAAACGGAGGCAACAGAGGACTTCGGGCCGCTGCGACCGATCTCGACTTACGGAGCGAGCAAGCTGGCCGGAGAAGCATTGATTACTTCGTATTGCTACATGTTCGGTTTTCGGGGCTGCGCGTTCCGCTTTGGCAACGTCGTCGGGGCGAGGCAAACACATGGCGTGGGCTTTGATTTCGTCCGGCAACTGATGACGAATCCGTCTCAGCTTCGCATTCTCGGCGATGGCCGGCAGAGTAAATCGTATATCCACGTTGACGATGTGGTGAACGCAGTTTTGCTGGCGCACCAGAAAGGGGTGACTGGATTTGAGGTGTACAACGTCGCGACGGGCGACTACATAACGGTCACGGAAATTGCGGAAATCGTGCTGGACACGTTAGGTTATCGCCGGGGGTCGACGACATTCGTGTACTCCGGCGGGAATCGCGGATGGAAAGGCGATGTTCCTGTCGTCCGGCTTAATACGAACCGAATCCGGGCGCTTGGATGGACATGCCGCCGGAGAACCGCCGACGCTATACGCGCCTCGATCGAGGCTTTAGTAACGGAAGTCCAGCCGGCGGCGGCTATGTAGTCGCGAGGCGAGGACGGCGCTCCCGTCCCCGCGTGCTATTTCTTTTCTTCGCCTTCTGCGGTTTCGCCCGAGCGTAGGGCTTTCAGGCGTTCTTCTCGGCGTGCGGCGCGCTCGGCTGCTCGCTTCACCAGCTCCGAACCGACTAGCTCCAACTTCGCCTGCTCGGTGCCGTCGCCTTTGCGCCAGCCGAGTTTCACGATCCGTGTATATCCGCCGTCGCGCTGATTGAAGCGCGGCCCGAGCTTCTCGAAAAGTTTCTCGACCGCCCCCTTACTCAGAAGAAAGGCGCCTGCTTGCCGGCGGGCATGCAGGTTGTCGCGCTTCGCCAGCGTGATCATTTTCTCGACCAGCGGTTTCGCGGCTTTCGCTTTCGGAACCGTTGTCGTGATGCGCTCCTCCTCGATCACGTTCGTGACGAGGCCGCGAAGCAGCGCCCGGCGCGCGCCGATATTGCGCTTCAGCTTGACGCCGGCTTTGCGGTGGCGCATCGCTTATTCCTCAACTCCGCCGTACTGCTCCTGTCCGTATTCCGCAGGCGAGGCAGGCGGCGCGGAGCCGACCAAGCGGCCATGCGCATCGAACTTCATGCCGAACGAAAGGCCGAGGCCCGACAGAATTTCCTTGATTTCGTTCAGAGACTTGCGCCCGAAATTCTTTGTCCGCAACATCTCCGATTCGCTCTTCTGCACCAAGTCGCCGATGGTCTGAATATTCGCGTTCTTCAGGCAGTTGTAGGAACGGACGCTCAGCTCGAGCTCTTCGACTGAACGATTCAGCACTTCGTTCATCTGGCTCATCGCGCGCTCTGCCGGTTCTTCCGCGATTTCGGGCGTTTCCTCGAAGTTGATGAAGATCGTCATATGATCCTTCAGCAGCTTCGCGGCTTGCCCGACGGCATCTTGCGGCGAAATCGCGCCATTGGTCCACACTTCGACATTTAACTTGTCGTAGTCGGTGTTCTGGCCGAGACGCGCGGCTTCCACCGTGTAGTTGACCTTGCGAACGGGAGAATGGACGGAATCGATCGGGATGTAGCCGATCGGGAGGTCCTCGTCATAATTCCGGTCGGCGGAAACGTAACCGCGACCGCTCTTAATCCGCATCTCAATGGTGAGCTTGCCGCCCTCGCCGACGGTCGCGATGTGCAGGTTGCGATCGAGCACTTCGACGTCGTTGTCCGTTTCGATCTGGCCGCTGATGACTTCCCCCGGAGCTTCGACGCGGAGCCGCGCGATGCGCAACCCTTCGCCGATCATTTTGAACGGCACCTGCTTCAGGTTCAGGATGATGTCGGTTGCGTCCTCAACGACCCCCGGAATGGGGCTGAATTCATGGGAAACGCCATCGATCCGGACCCCGGTGATCGCGGCGCCTTCAATCGAGCTGAGCAATACACGGCGCAAGCCGTTGCCGATCGTGGAACCGAATCCGCGCTCGAAGGGCTGGGCAGTGAATTGGCCGTAGCGCTCTGTGAGCGATTCGGTGTTTGCAACTAAACGCTTGGGTTTTTGAAATCCTTTGAACATATCCTCTTTTGAAGTCCTCTGCTGATTACTTGGAATACAGCTCGACGATGAGCTGCTCATTTAACTGGATCTGCACCAGCTCTTCTCGTTTGGGCTGCTGCACTACGCGCGCTTTCAAGGCTTCGCGATCGACCTCGAGCCATGCGGGGCTGGGCGCATGGGCGGTCGCATCTCGCGCACCCAATATTGACGAATTTTTCCGGCTACTTTCCCGGATCTCGACCGTATCGCCGGGCTTGACGGTGTACGACGGGATGTTGACCTTTCGGTTATTCACCACGACGTGACCGTGCCGCACCACCTGCCGCGCTTGTGCCCGGCTGGTCGCGAGACCCATGCGATACAGAACATTATCGAGCCGCTTTTCCAACATTCCGAGCATCTGCTCGCCGGTGATGCCCTTTTGCTTGGCAGCTTTTTCGAACAGGTTTCGGAACTGCCCTTCGAGAATGCGATAGTATCGCCGCGCCTTCTGCTTTTCGCGAAGCTGCAGGCCGTATCCGACCACCTTCGCCTTCTTGTCTTTCCCGTGCTGGCCAGGCGCAAAGTTCCGCTTCTCAATGGCGCACTTTTCGGTGTGACAACGCTCGCCTTTGAGAAACAGCTTCATGCCCTCGCGCCGGCAGAGCCGACAGACGGGACCGCTATAACGTGCCAATCAATAACCTCCAATTACTCAAGGTGCGGTTTACAACCGGCATTGGTCTTCTTCCCGCTTACTAAAAAGCTTTCAGCTATCAGCAAACAGCTTTCAGCAACAGACACTAAGCTGATGGCTGACTGCTTGATATTACACTCGCCGCTTTTTCGGCGGCCGGCAGCCGTTGTGCGGGATCGGCGTCACGTCTTTTATCGATCGCACCTCGATCCCCGCCGTCGCCAACGCGCGAACCGCCGATTCGCGGCCCGAGCCCGGGCCGGCGACGCGGACTTCCACCGTGCGTAATCCCGCTTCCTTCGCTTTATTCGCCGCCGTCAATGAGGCTTGCTGCGCGGCGAACGGAGTCCCTTTTCTTGAGCCGCGAAATCCGAGGGATCCCGAGCTTGACCACGCCAGCACATTGCCCAACTGATCGGTGAACGTGACGATCGTGTTGTTGAACGACGCCTGGATGTGCACCGTGCCGTACGGCACGTTCTTCTTTTCCTTCTTCTTGAAAGTCTTCTTCTTCGCGGTTTTCGTTGGTGCCTTCGCCATTACGTCTTCGCCGTCGCCTTCTTCTTATTTGCGATAGTGCCCTTGCGCGGACCTTTTCGCGTGCGCGCATTCGTGTGTGTTCGCTGCCCCCGGACCGGCAAGCCACGGCGGTGACGCAGTCCGCGGTACGAACCCATTTCCATGAGGCGCTTGATGTTCATCGAGACTTCCTTGCGCAGGTCACCCTCGATTGCGCCCTCGCCTTCGATCAGATTGCGGAGGTGGTTCACTTCTTCCTCCGAAAGATCGCTCACCTTCTTGTCGGGATCCACTTCCGCCCGATGCAGCAGCGATAGAGAACGGCTGCGGCCGATCCCATAGATGTACGTCAGCCCGATGACGGCCCGCTTCCGAGCTGGTAAGTCAATTCCTGCAATACGCGCCATATTCGAGTCTTTATCCTTGCCGCTGCTTATGTTTCGGATTCGTGCAGATAATGCGCACCACGCCGTTGCGATGGATCACCTTGCACTTGTCACACAATTTTTTGACTGACGCACGCACTTTCATGCCGTTACCCTTTCCGCAGAAGTTCCAACACCCGGCCCCGAGTTCGATCAGGCGCCGATATCGCCACGCGCACGCGGTCGCCCACTCTCAGGCGAACAAAATTCGCGCTTTGTGTGCTGGGGAGATGAGCTATCAGCTGATGCTCTCCCTCTAGTTTGACACGAACGAGCGCATTTGGCAGCAATTCCATCACCGTTGCATCCGCTGTACGTTCGCCATCCACCGTTCCAATCATTAAACCGTTCTAATCTTAGGGGCGCGACAACACCCACGGGCCGTTATCGGTCACCGCCACCATATGTTCGAAATGCGCCGAATAGGAGCCGTCCTTCGCAACTGCGGTCCATTTGTCGGGCAACACCTTCGTTTCGGGCTTGCCGGCATTCACCATGGGCTCGATCGCAAGCACCATTCCCGGCTTCAATCGGGGATTGTCGCCGCGGCGATCGATGTAGTTCGGAATCTGCGGCTCTTCATGCAGCGACGTGCCGATTCCATGACCCACAAAATCTCGCACAATCGAAAAACCGTTCGAGACGATGAAGCGCTCGATTGTTCCTGAAATATCGAACAGCCGGTTGCCCGCGCGCACGCGATCGATCGCAAGTTCAAGGCTCTCGGCCGTCACATCCAGCAGCTTCTTCGTGGATGCGGTGATCTCGCCTACCGGCACTGTGAGCGCCGAATCGCCGAAATACCCATCGAGCTGCACCCCGGTGTCAATTGAGACGATGTCGCCGGATTTCAGCTTGCGTTTCATCGAAGGCATCCCGTGGATCACTTCGTCGTTCACTGAGGTACACAGCACGCAAGGAAATTTTGCGCTCGAAGCCTGCGAAGAATAGCCCTTGAACGCAGGTTTGGCCCCAGCGTCCGAAATCATCTTTACGGCCGCAACCTCGAGATCCTGCGTTGTGACGCCTTCGGCGACCATGCTTTTCAAGTTCTGCAAAATCTGGTACACCAACAATCCGCTGCGCCGCAGCTTTTCAAGCTCTGCCGGACTTCTGCGCACAATCATGACCTGACGCTCGCCACGGGCGTCTCACGCACCGGCGCCGTCGCTCGCCCGAAGACCGAGGATGCTACCAAGCCACAGATCCGCTCCGCAATCTGCTCCGGCGTTCCATCGGCTCCATCCACATCAAAAACCGAAACACCGACCTCGCGGAAGAAACTCAGAATCGGCTGCGTGGTCGCTTCGTACGTCTCTAACCGCTGCCGGATAGCGAATTCGCTGTCGTCCTCGCGCGTAATCAATGCGGCGCTTTCGACGTCGCAAGTACCGGGTTTTTTCGGCGGGTTCGTGATAACGCTGTACAGGGTTCCGCAGACCGGGCACTGCAGCCGGCCGCTGAGGCGAGCCACGATTCGCTCGTGGTCAACACTCAAGTGTACCACGGCGGGTGTTAACCCTTGCTGCTTCAACAGTTCCAGCAGGACGCGCGCTTGATTCCTGGTACGTGGGTAACCGTCGAGAATGATCCCATTGCGGCAGCCGGGCTCGGCGATCCGCTCGCGCACGAGCTGATTGACGACGTCGTCCGAGACCAGTTTGCCGGATTTGATCACGCTGTCGCTCTGCCGGCCGATTTCGTCGCCAACTTCGATGTGCCGGCGGAGCATGTCGCCGGTCGAAATGTGCGTAAGATGCAACCGATCGCGCAACAGCTTCGCTTGCGTACCCTTGCCGGCTCCCGGCGGCCCGAACAAGATCACTGCCGGCTTCGAAGGCGGCTGTGTATTCGCGAGCAAGAGATTAAGCGGTCGTGCTTCGGCGGCCGCGAATACGTCCCGAGCGCGGCGTGAAACCGTCGTAGTGGCGCATAATTAGCTGCGCCTCAATCTGATTCACCGTATCCATGGCAACGCCGACCACAATCAGCAGCGACGTGCCTCCAAAGAAGAAATTCACGCCTAAGCCGTCGAGCAGAAAGCGCGGACAATGCGCGTCGATGAAGTTGCCGACGAACGGCAATCGCTGCAGCTTGATACCCGAAATCATGATCTGCGGAATCAGCGCAAGAATCGCCAGATACAGGCCACCGACCACCGTAATCTTCGAGAGAATTCTGTCCATGTACTCGGCGGTGTTTCTGCCGGGTCGGATGCCCGGGATGAAGCCGCCGTACTTGCGCATATTATCTGCTGCTTCGTTCGGGTTGAAGATGATCGACACGTAGAAGAAACAGAAGAACACGATGAGCACGACGTACGCGAGATAGTACAGCGGTTGCGCTCCGCCCAGCGATCCGAGCATGCTGCTGAGCCACGGACTGTTTTTCACGATCGGGAATTGCAGTGCGGTTTGCGGCACAGCCAGCAGCGAAGACGCAAAGATGATGGGAATCACGCCGCCTGCATTGACCTTTAATGGAAGATGCGTCGACTGACCGCCCATCATGCGGCGACCCACCACGCGTTTCGCATACTGCACCGGAATGCGACGTTCGCCGCGTTCTACAAGCACGATGAACGCGACCACCGCGATCATCACCGCGACGATGATAAACAACTGCAACGCGTTCCACTGATGCGTTACAAAGACGTTTTGATAGATGCTGCTGATCGCGCGCGGTAATCCGACGATGATGCCGACAAAAATGATCAGCGACATGCCGTTTCCAATTCCGCGATCGCTGATCTGCTCACCCAGCCACATGATGAACGCCGTTCCCGCGGTGAACGTCAGCGTGGTCATGAAGATGAAGCCCCAGCCGGGATCCAAAACAAAGTTGCCGTTCGATTTCTCAAGCGCGACCGCGATGCCCGCCGATTGAACGAGCGCGAGCCCGATAGTCAGATAGCGCGTCCACTGCGTGATCTTGCGGCGACCGAGCTCGCCTTCTTTCTGCAGCTTTTCTAAGGTCGGAATTACCACTGTGAGCAACTGCAGGATGATCGAAGCCGTGATATACGGCGTGATGCCTAAGGCGAAGATCGTCATGCGCCGCAGCATGCCGCCGCTAAACAGATCGAAGTAGCCGAGGAATCCGCCCTGGGCATTGCGCTGGAAAAAGGCCTGAAAGCGGTTTGTATCGATGCCCGGGGTTGGGATGTGCCCGCCGATTCGATAAACCGCCAGCAGAGCGAGCGTAAATAGAACGCGCTTCCGGAGGTCCGGAATGCGAAATACGTTTCCGAGAGCTTCGAAGAATTTCGTCATGCCTGCTCTTTACTCGGACGCGCTGCCGCGCTGCTTTTCCTCGATCACCTCTGCACTGCCGCCGAGTTTTTGAATTTTTTCGATCGCGGATTTTGAGTATAAGTGCGCCCGGACACTGATCTTCCTTGTCAACTCGCCGTCGCCCAGAATCTTCAGCCCATAATTCAGCTTCTTGACCGCTCCGCTCGCGAGCAACGATTCGGGGGTGAATGTGTCGCCCTCGAGCTTTTCAAGCAGACTGAGATTGACGATCGTGTATTCCTTGCGATGGATGTTTGTGAATCCGCGCTTCGGCAGACGGCGATGCAGCGGCATTTGGCCGCCTTCGAACCCTCGCATCTTGCTGTAGCCGGAAATGGATTTCGCGCCCTTCGCGCCACGGCCTGAATATTTGCCGCGACCCGTGCCCATGCCCTGGCCAATGCGTTGCTTCTTCTGCTTTTGGCCTTTGGGCGGCTGTAGATTGCTTAAATTCATTGCTGCTCCTTCACGATCTCGAGCAGATGCGGCACCTTGGCAACCATGCCGCGAAATGCCGGTGTGTCCGGCCGCTCCACCACGCGATTGATCTTGTGCAGACCAAGCGACTTCACGATGTTCTTGTGCTTCTGCGGCGTGCAGATCGGACTGCGAACCAGCTTGATCTTGATTTTGCCTTCCGCCATATGTGTCTTCTCTACCGTGTGCCTTCTTTACAGTCTCTCGACGGGAACGCCGCGCATGTCGGCGATCGCAGTCTTATCGCACAACTGCTCAAGCGCGTTGATCGTGGCTTTCACCACGTTATGCGCGTTATGCGACCCGATCGACTTCGTCAGTACGTTCGGAATGCCGACGGCTTGAATTACCGCTCGCACCGGGCCGCCCGCGATGACGCCGGTTCCTTCCGGAGCCGGCTTTAACAGCACCAACCCGCTGCCAAACCGGCCCAGTACCGGATGCCGGATGGTGGTCTCGAGCACATTTACTTTCCGTAAATTCTTCTTCGCTGCTTCGATACCTTTCTTGATCGCGGACG
>Ga0213875_10002204_pt1 | contig 11867 bp, 19 predicted proteins | sample BarmaccomBMRX_R8_FD_160105 | JGI IMG/M metagenome (GOLD analysis project Ga0213875, IMG submission 160105) | Root-associated microbial communities from Barbacenia macrantha in rupestrian grasslands, the National Park of Serra do Cipo, Brazil - RX_R8 | ecosystem: Host-associated > Plants > Roots... | reverse complement strand
GTCCCTGATAGCCAAGCCATCATCGCTCTCCGCAATGAGTACGAGAGGAGATTGATGGAGAAAGATGCAGAAATCCGGCGACTCACCGCCATCGTGTCGACTGTTCGAACCGCCCTCGGCGACACCGAGAACGTTTCGGTGATGGCAAACACCGTTCCTCCGAGTGCTGTGCAGCTCTGGCGTTCAAAAATCGGCAACGGACTAGCCGGCAAGATCTTCGACCTTCTCGCGAGCAATCCTACCCGCGAGTTCACCAAGCAACAGATTGCCTTCGCCGTGGGAGCGTCACCGAACGCCGGTCACACAGCGAATGAGTTCGCCAAGCTCACCAAAACCAAACTGATGGTGCGGGATGGAAGCCTGTATCGGCTCAATCCCAATCTTTAGCTCAGATCGAAGGGGAGAAGAAATGAGCAGGTAGCCTAGACTTACATCACATTACATCTTCCCACTGTTAGGGATAAGGAGTCTTTTTGTGCGGCGTCGTCATCCAAAGTCTCATTCCAGTTGGTTTGCGTGAATGCTCCATCGGGTTTGAGGTGTATATACTCTTGGTCCCTGCAAGATATACTACGTAGACTCCATTTGCCGTCCAGTTTCTTCCATTCCTCTAGGCACACTTGCGCGAGCCGCGGATACGACACTCGCCCGAACACATGCACATTGTAGCACCCATCTACTAAACCGTAGCTATCGGTCCAAAGGGGTTTATTTCGGCCGATGCCTGCGGCACAGAAGGGTGTCGTCTTGTCATCAATGTTCATTTTTTCTATTAGATACCGCTCTGGCTTAAAACGAGTAGGTACCCACGTCTTATTTACCCAATCGAACCCTGAGGATTGATCGCCGATGCAAAGGATCTTAAAGACTCTCTCACGGTCATGTATTTGAGCAAAACTTAAGCCCGGCGCAATCAATGATAAAAAAGCTACTATTACTCCGAGTTGAAGGCGATTTGTCATATTCCGCACCTTACACTCACTACAACCGTCCCGGCAAATTGTCTCCGTGCATACAGGTACACGGTAGGTGTAACGATCCCTCGTTTGACACAGTGTCTGCTTCCGCCTATTGAAAGGATCGAAGTCTACCCCTTCGCGTTTACCAGGCGTCCGAAAAAATTCGGCACTTGTTAACATAGGATACAAACGATGGGCAGCAGATTAAAGACGCTCTCCGCGGCAGCGCTCCTGCTCGCGGCTTCGTCAGTTGGTGCTTTCGCGCAGAGCGGCGGAGGTGGTGGCGGCTCGGGAGCGTCGGGCCATGGCAGTGCCGGCGACTCAACCACCATGGGATCAAGCCCATCGACTGGGATGAGCCCCACGGGCGCGAGCGGCGCAATGACCGGACCGCCTCCAGGCGGCACCGCGGGGAACTCTGGCGGCAGCATGACCGGACCAGGGACGACGGGCGCCATGGGCGGCAGCGTACCAGCTCCCATGACAACGGCCCCCACCACGGGACGGTAATCGCGGAAACGGCGTCACTTAAAAAGCGGCGCCGTTCTCTTTTTTAGGCGCGGGGGTCAGGATGTCAGATATTCCTGCGGCCAGAACAGAAGCGGCGCAGCGTTACGTCGAGAACATTCTTGAGCAGATTGAGGAGCAGAAGCGCGTGATCGAGCGGCTCAGGACCGAAGACCATGTCAATCTACTCAAACCGGCAGAGGACTATCTGGACGTGCTGTTGCAGACGCTGGAAAGCGCCCGCGAGCATGTCACTACTGTCTCAGCAGCCGCGAAAACCGAAGAAGGCTAACCACTACGGCGCGGCATCTTTTTGAGGCGGCTAGAACGACTGACGAAATCGGTTCGCTTCGAAGTGATCACGAAACCGTATCAAAAAGCCGGTACCGGCATTGTCGGTAACCGGGCAAAAGTCGAGCGGCTCGATTTTCTGTGCGTCCAGCCAGATTCGAACCTCATTCATAATTGTCCCGAGAGGGGTTCCGGGCGGCGGCCGAAATATTATTGAAGCCGGCAGCGGCTCGTCGAGTGTTGTCATCATCAGCAGCCCCTATATAGCAATATGCTTAACCGCAGTATGCGTTTTTCTGCGTGCGTTACTTTAATCGACTGCGGCTGTTTTGTCATCAATAGCATAGTCATTTTTAATCGTTAATTTTTGCTTAACTGCCTCGCCGCGACCTCACGAACCCCGCCACTTCCTTGCCAGTCGAGCCTTGAGAGCAGCACGCGGTTCTTAGCGCGGGCCATCGTTGCAGGCTGACCTGTCAGCATTTCGCGCATCAGGGAACAACGCATCCTCGCAAGGGGTTATCACTTACGTTAAGAAACCGCCTGGAGCCTCACCATGGCCAAGGAATTCCGCCCCGGCGAGACCGTGCCCCTTTCTGGCATCTATCGGATCGACCATGATCCCACTCACCCGCTGATGCCGCGCGAGGTTACGGTCATCAAAGGCCGCCGATTCCCCACCTGCCCACAGTGCAGAGGCATCACGTTCGAGCTGGTGCACGCCGCCAAGCACGTCCGCGAAGTCCCACCGCTGTTCGACGATGCGGATCTAAAGCCGATCGGATCGCGGATCGACTGAAGCGCGTCTGCGCACTTTGGCGGCTACTCGGCACGTCTTGAATACGCCACAGCCCCAGGAACGGACCATATTGCGACCATGGCTCCGAGATGTTCTCTGTAGTCGCCAAAGGTCCACATGAGGCAAGAGGTTCGGCGTGGAGCACAGCTGGCTGTACGAGTTTGCTCATGACTTTGCTGGCCCATTCGCAACGTCCTTAGCGGCCATCGCTGCCGCGGGGATTACTCTCTATTTCAATCGGGCTCAAACTAGGATAGCAAGAGAGCAGGCAAATACCGCTAAACAGCAAGCGGAACTCGCGGTCGTTAGACTCCAACATGATCTTTTTGAGAGACGGATTGCAGTATTTGACGCAGCTCGCGATCTTCTCCTTGAGGTCTTTGAAAAAGCGAATATCTCCGACGCGGCGATGATAGCGTTTACTCGTGGAACCGAGAAAGCCGTGTTCCTCTTCAACAAAGACGTCACTGATTACATAACGAAGATGAGAAATACCGGAGGCGCGCTCCAATTAGCAGTGGCACGCCTGTCTGATGAATCGCTTCCTATTGGTCCGGAACGGACTGAGTTCGCTCTATTGCGCGCGCAATATTCGCAGTGGTTTGTTGATCAATTCGACGCGCTGATACCGATCTTCATGCCGGCTCTTGCTCTCGAAAAGCACATTGCTACACGCTTGGCGAAACCCAGTTCTGCTGCGCAGATCTGATGCCTCGTTCATCCATGCCTCATCTTTCCGCCCGCATACTGCCTAATCGACGCAGCACGGTACCTTATTGCCTGGAGGTGGAGCGCCCCCGTATACGTCCATTACTCGGCAGACCCATTCTTTGAAAGAATGATTGGCTGCTTGTTGATAACCTATCTTGCAACAATTATGAGATGAGATACACTTGAGCTATGACAGGCTTAATTGTACACTGCAAAGTGTTCGGGAACGGCAGCAATGTTGTTCGTGGACAATTTGCAATTAAGCCTGCCGCTTAAATCCCCTTCGGGGGATTTTTGCGTACATACCTTCACGGCAACCGAGTATCAGGGCGCTGCTCGTAAAATCAACTCTGTGCTGAAGACAGGTAGTTCTTTGAAGTGTGCAGAACAGTCGGCACCTCGGTTTGAACTGGAATTAACCAGTCATGAGTAGGCCCCGCAATAGTTGCTGTCGGTTAAGCTCGAAGTACAAGAGGCGTGAGCGAAGAGTATGGGGTAGCGCCCCAAAGGGTACGCACAACAGATAGCATCTAACCCGGATAAGAATGCGGCCGGGCGGTTGGAGGGCCTGCCGTTCTTCACATTTCAAATCTACCGAAAGGTCTTGCTCAGGCTCATACGGAAAAGCTGGAAAAAATAGTTGGCCCCTCTATCCAGCCGTTTGGTATGCGTCGGAGCAGGATACACTCCCAAGATCGTTCTCTAACCATATTCCCGACGCTAGGAAATTGGTCAGGAAAATGGTTCAGAGAAGTCTGATTGAGGAGACCCATGAAGCCCGCCACCCCGCGCATTGCAGTAACCAAATGCAAAAGGGGAGCCTGTTATCAGATCAGTTATCATTAAACGCATGGCAAAGAAGAGGGTTAAATCTGAAGTTCAAAGTGAGAAGAAAAGAATTCCTTATGAGTTTTGGGCACATTCGCAATTGTCCGTCGCCAAATATTACGGCGGTATAAACATCGATGGCAAAGGGTACCGACTTGATTATGATAATGCGCCAGTGAAGATAATTGATGGGGAGGAACGCTATTTCCCTGACCTTGTAGAGATATGAACCGCCAACAGACTGACAACCAAATCATAGAGAGCCAGGACTACTCTGCCCCCAAACAGATCGGCCTATTCGCAATGCCTGACTTCGCCGCCCGCCGCGCAGAAGCCCCTAAGAGTGATAAGCGTAAAGAACTCTACGATCACGAGTACCAGGAACTAGGCCAGCGATTAGAGAAGTTCTATGGTAAGCGTATCTGGGCAGTGTTCTCAACTCCGAAAGGCTCAGAGGAGAACGTCAAGAAAGCCCATGCTGCTTGCGTCCGGTACGGGAAGGTCGGGAACTTTTCTTATTTCCGGGGTGTACTCAACAATTTATGAGCCGAAGACGCACCGGAAATCGGCGCCGTAAAGTTTGGCGCAAAGAACTTAAGGTTTCATGGTCCCGCAAAGCACATCGGAGTACGAAACTTGCATGCTTATAAAGCAGTCATCTACCCAGCAGACAGAGAGCGCATCGATGCCCTCCGCTCCCTCCAGCCTAATCACTCACAATGACTTTCCTAGCTACCGCACATAACGGCCAGCTCGACTTCGGCAGCGACTTCAATCAGCAGCGCTTACGCCTGTATCTCTCCGATCACGAGGGCAAGCAGCTCCGGCTTGACGAGATCAAGACCGTTCGCAGCTTAAGTCAGAACCGATATTACTGGGTGTATTTGGGGATCATCGAGCGGGAGACTGGGAACAACGCAGACGATCTGCATGAATACCTGAAGCGTAAATTGCTGCCGCCGCGGTTTGTAGAGGTGCTCGGACAGGAGATTAGATTGCCCGCAAGTACGACAGGATTGAGCAAGGCGGATTTCGGCGATTACCTCGACAAAATCGCATCCCTCAGCGGAGTGCCGTTGCCTGATCCACAGCTCGCGGGCTATTTGCAACATTAATGCAATCGCGCTCTGACTTAACTAACATCTCGGCGTGGAGTCTCAGCTTCTCCGGTGCGGCGTCGACCGAACGCAACCATCCCAACACACCCACCAAGAATTCCGAGCGCAACTCCCGCGAGTTGTCCTTGTCCGAATATAGCCACTGCCGCTATTGCCGCGACCCACACGATAAACGCTAAAATCAATGTCGTCTCCTGAACCGAAGGCGACCTCCCTTATATGCAGTTTTTTGCATATTCCCATGGGCTATTAAATCCACAGGGCACCGCGCCACCACCCAGCGCCTAAGTACACGCACGGTAAGATGCCAGAGAAGTCCGGCTCAGCGTTTAAGAGCTTCGGCTACCAGCGGCACACAGGCGCTTTATATTGACGATACGCCGGGTTGCTCGGTGCTCCGGCCCAGACAATCGTCACGATCGCAGACCCCTTCATATCGCACTCCCGGCATCGAAATCGATTTTCCACACTGGCTATCAGCGTGTCCGACGGCAACCGCATCCCCTGCACCATTCCAATCTGCGGAATGATGATCGAATGCAAGCACCGGCTGCACTGCACCTTAACCTGATCTTCCGGCCCAAGATCGCGCACTCGCGCTTCGTAGAGCATCTTCATCAGCGGTTATGTTCCCTGTATGTTTCCATCAGAGAACGCCGACACTGCCGATTCGTCAACCGCCGATTTGCCGACTATCTTACCTGCATGGAGACCCAGCTTTTCGGCCGAAGAGACCCAGATCCTTGTCGATTACGCTCGCCGCAAATTCGGCGAGGAACGCTGACCGCTGTCACCCGAGCTCAGGTCCGTTCGAGGGACGATAGAGAAGCTTCGGGGCATCCCGGCTTTCTCACCCATGCAGATCAAGCCGCACGTCCCGAGCCTCTATTCACAGCGGCAGAAGAAGCGACGCTGAGAGCGTGTGAAGCGACTGAGAATTTAGACTCCAGCCGCAGCAATTAGCCGCGACTCCACCAGACCCGCCAAGCGAGATGTTTTAGACCGCAAAAAACGCTGGTGAGATATACTTGCGCGCATGATGACATCTAGGCGACATCTAAAGCCATCCGTGAAAGCCCAGTAAGTTATTGAAGGCGGACGTGGCGAAACGGCAGACGCAGCAGACTTAAAATCTGTTTCCCGCATGGGAGTGGGGGTTCGATTCCCCCCGTCCGCACCACATAAGGGGCAATTGTTCGACCCTCGACCGGGCATTTGCCCACGCCTGAAAACTCCTCAACGACAAAGGACCCTATGAAACTACCCGATTTTTCAGATCGTATCAGCGCGGCCAGGGACGCGAAGAAGGCGCTGATTGAACGAGCTCGCGCCATCGCCGAAGACCCCGAGAGGCTTGAGCGGCAGAAGGCGCGCGAGCAGGTTATCACAGCCCGCAATGCCCGCGCGGCCGAGCGCAAGGCGGCGGAAGAAGCGCGTAGGGCGCATGAGGCGGCCGAGAAAGCGGCGCGCGAAGCGGCCGAAGCGGCCGCTCGCGAGGCCGCGCGTCTCGCCGAGGAAGAAGCTCGCGCCCAGCGGATGGCGCGGCGCGCGCAAAGCGCCGCCGAGGAAGAGGCCGAGCGGGAGGCGATCCTGGCGGCTCGACGCGCCGGCCGTAAAGCCCGCAAGCGCAAGGGCAAGCGGTAGCCTCTCAGCCTTGTAACTGCGGCGGGACCACGGGAGAAATCGATGGCGGGCGTTCCATGAAGGACATCCCGATCGGCGCGAAAGGCGAATTCACGCTTGTCGTGCAGCCGGAACACCTGGCCAATCGCTTCAAGGATTCTGCCTTGCCGCCGGTATTGGCGACGCCAGTGATGATCATGGTGATGGAAAATGCCGCGCTGAACGCGATCAAACCATTCCTCGACCATGGCCAAAGCGCGGTCGGGACGCGGGTCGACGTGCAGCACCTGGCGCCGACACCCGTTGGTGGGCGTGTGACCGGGCGGGCTGAGGTCATTCACTCGGACGGGCGGCATGTCGCGTTTACCGTCACAGCCCGCGACGAGCAGGAGGTTATTGGCACCGGGACGCACGAGCGCGCCGTTGTAGACTTGGCGCGGCTAGCCCGGCGTCTTGATGCAAAATCGCGCTGAACTGCGCATTCGTTTAACGTTTTGCGCATGTGATTTTACGATCCTCGACGCCAGCGCGCCGTTTTTACCGCTCGTAGTCCAGCGTCGAGATCGAGCACCGCAAGCTCGGTGAAATCGGCTTTGTTATTTTTTACGCACTTTCGATGTATTATTGTCTCCGCGATCTGGCATTGCGGAGGCTTCGATGGCAGTAGGGCTTGATCGCTTTCGGCATTTTCTCTGCACGGTGACAAAGCTGTGCGATTCCGGTGCAGGAGAGGGTGCAATCCGTAAACATGGCGGTGCAGCACTGCGTTCGCTCGTCGCGGAAGATGATTGGCTGCCCGAGGAATTCTGCGAGCCCGATCCCCGGCAATACACGCAATATCTTCTGTATTGCGATCCGCTCGAGCGCTTCTCGGTCGTCAGTTTCGTGTGGGGGCCGGGGCAGCGAACTCCGGTGCATGACCACACTGTCTGGGGGTTGATTGGCATGCTGCGCGGCTCCGAGATTTCGCGCAATTACGCCGTTGAACGATGCGGGCGGCTGGCGTCCGCCGGCGCCGATACGCTGCTGCCCGGAGATATCGCGGCGGTCTCGCCGGAAATCGGCGACATCCATCAGGTCGAGAATGCGCTGAGTGACCGACCATCGATCAGCATCCACTGCTATGGCGCCAACATCGGAGCGGTGGCGCGCCATGTGTTCGTACCCGATAGCGGCGAGGCCAAGGCGTTTGTCTCTGGCTACGCCAACCGCATGCTGCCGAATTTATGGGATCGCTCCGCCGCCACCCGCGCCCGGCTCGGTATCTGACGCCCATTTAAAGGCCGAGCGGGTTCGCCTGACAGCCACGGGCAGAATCCAGGTAGGATCGACAAGGATAACGGTCCATATAGGCGAAATGGACGCGGTTCATGTGATTGGCGGTGGCCTCGCCGGCAGCGAGGCGGCATGGCAGCTTGCGCGTGCCGGGGTCCCGGTGGTGCTACACGAGATGCGGCCTATCCGTAGTACCGAGGCGCATCGCGGCCCTGGGTTGGCCGAGCTGGTATGCTCGAATTCCTTCCGCTCCGATGATGCGGAAGGCAACGCGGTCGGCCTGCTGCACGAAGAGATGCGGCGATGTGGCTCGCTGATCCTGTGGCAGGCAGACGCTCACAAGGTGCCCGCGGGTGGCGCGCTCGCGGTCGATCGGGTTGGCTTTTCCGATGCCGTGGAGGCCGCCCTCGCCGCCGAGCCGCTGGTCGAGATCAGACGCGAGGAAATCGCCGGTTTACCGCCTGCGCAATGGGATGAGGTCATCATTGCCACCGGGCCTCTCACGTCGGCGGCGCTCGCCGAGCCGCTAGGCGCGCTGACTGGCGAGGCATCGCTGGCGTTTTTCGACGCGATCGCGCCGATCGTGCATCGCGACTCGATTGATTTCGACAAAGCGTGGTTCCAGTCGCGCTACGATAAGGGCGGCGGCGCCGATTACATCAATTGCCCGCTCGACCGTGACCAATACACCGCCTTTGTTGCCGCTCTGACATCCGGCGCAACGACCGATTTCCACGAGTGGGAAAAGGCGACCCCTTACTTCGAGGGCTGCCTCCCGATCGAGGTGATGGCGGGTCGCGGTATCGATACGTTGCGCTATGGGCCGATGAAGCCGGTCGGATTGCGCAACCCGCGCACCGGCCAGCGACCACACGCTGTCGTGCAATTGCGCCAGGATAATGCGCTGGCAACCCTCTACAACATGGTCGGTTTCCAGACCAAGCTGCGGCATGGCGAGCAGGTCGGCGTGTTCCGCACCATCCCCGGGCTCGAACGCGCGGAATTCGCCCGCCTCGGCGGATTGCACCGCAACACCTTTATCAACAGTCCGCGCCTGCTCGACGCGAGCTTGCGATTGCGCACTGAGCCGCGGCTGCGCTTTGCCGGCCAGATCACCGGTGTCGAGGGTTACGTCGAAAGCGCCGCGATCGGCCTTCTTGCCGGCCGCTTTGCCGCCGCGGCCCGCCTCGGGCGCACGATCGAGCCGCCGCCGCTTACGACGGCGCTCGGCGCCTTGTTGCGGCACATCACCGGCGGCGCGGATACCCGCACCTTTCAGCCGATGAACATCAATTTCGGGCTCTTTCCGCCGCTTTCACCCGATCCCGGACGGCACGCCGACCGCAAGCCGCTGATGTCGCGGCGGGCCCTCAATGATCTCGCCGCATGGCGCAGCGGCATCGCGGCGGCGCCCCATCCCCCCTGAGCGCGGACGGAGGGCGGCGCTGTTGGTTACGTGAAGCCGCGCGCCAGCTCGCTTACGTCCTGATCCGTCAAACGCAGCGACAATGCAGCCGCGTTCTCGCGGACATGGTTCGGCGACCCGGCTTCCGGGATAGAGATCGCGTGGCCGCTGCGCATCGTCCAGGCGAGGGCAACCGCCGCCGGGGTCACCTTATGCCGCGCGGCAACACCAGCCAACGCGGCATTGCGCAGCAACGCACCTCCCTGGCCAAGCGGCGAATAGGCCATGATCGGAACACCATGCCGCTCGCACCAGGGCAGCAGGTCGCGCTCGATACCGCGGTCGTCAAGGTTGTAACGCACCTGATTGGCCGCGCAGGCATCGCCGCCGCGGATGCGGAAGAGGTCTTCCATATCGCTGACGCCGAAATTCGATACGCCCCACCGCCGAGTGCGCCCCTCGGCCCGCAGCGCCTCGAAGCCAGCGACCACAGTGCCGAGATCGGGGGCGCCATTGCGCCAATGCAGCAGATACAGGTCGAGATGGTCCGTACCGAGACGCGACAGGCTAGCGGCGCACGCCTGTTGAATGCCGGATGCAGTGGCGTGGTCGGGCCGCACCTTGGAAACGAGGAACACCTTATCGCGCTGTCCGGCAATGACGCGGCCGATCATCTGCTCGGCACGGCCCCCGCCATAAATTTCGGCCGTGTCGATCAGCGTGAGCCCCAGCGAAATGCCGACCCGCAGAGCTTCTTCCTCCTCCGCCGCCGGGTGACGGCCCTGCGCCAGGTGCCATGAGCCTTGTCCAAGCGCCGGCACCTGGGCGCCATCCGGCAGTTTGACACTCGGCGCTGTGGTCTGTGCCATCGCCCTGCTCCCAAAAAGCCCGGCGGCGGCCGCACCGAGCCCCAATTGCCGGCGTGTCAGCTGCATCATCACGCCATCTCCCGATTTTCGCCGTTGCATACGCCCATGGCATCACGCTTCGGTTTGATGTCCCGCATCGGCCAACGCCGCTGCCCGTGCGAGGTTCGTTCGCGGCATTCGCCTGCGTCCAACTTACAGCGGCGAACCCTTTTATCGAATCGTCGGCGGAATGATCGCGACTATGCCCGGTCGACGCGAGCGGCGTAGCAGCCGGGCGCGGCATAATGCACGTGCAGATAAGCAGCGCGTGGATCGGCGAAGAGGCGGTTGATTGCCGCGTCCAGGTCGCGCCCGTCGATCAACTCCCAGCCGACCATCATCGCGTCCGTATCGAAGCCGCGCACCGCCAACGTGCGGATGCGCAACTGCTCCGGCACCTCATCGATCCGGTCGAACGTCTCCTCTCCCCGCCTGACAAACACCGCAAAGCGCATGCGGTACGGTGAACCCACCCGATGGTGCTCGTAATTGACCAGGATCAGCTCGTCGCCCGGCTGGGAGTCGGTGAGGCTTATGCGGCAGGGATAGCCGGGCGTGCGCTCGTCGGCGATCCTACGAACCGCACCGCGCGCCGCCAACTCCGTATCGCTCAGCGAAAACAGCGGGGCAAACTCCTCGGCCGGCAGGCCGGTTATGCGGAAACTCATTTCTTCCTCCATGGTTGGCTGAAGGAGAAACTGGGCTTTCGCGCTGGCTCGCTCTATCCGCTTCTTGCTGTTCGATTCCGCCGGTCAGGCCGTGGCAAAAGCGGGCATCACCTCGCGCGCGAACAGGTCGATCGAGCGTTGCGCCTCGTCCGGAGTGATCGTGCCGAAGACGAAATCGCAGACGTAGTAGGTGACACCGGTCTCGGCGATCTCACGCGCGATGAAGTCGCGCACCTGGGCGGGCGTGCCAGCCACCGCATCGCCATGCTCCAGCACGGTCGCAAAATCGGGCGGCAATGATGCCTCGAGCGGAAACGTCACCCCATATTCGTGCCACAGCAAGCCCATGTGGCGCCGCCATGCCGGATAGGCGCGGCGAGCTATATCGCGCGCCTCGGCTTCCGTTTCGGCGACGACGAGGTGGCGGTTGACGCCCATCAGCGGCAGCTCGGCTTCGGGCCGGCCGAGATCGCGCCATTCGGCACGATAGCGATCGGTGATCTGGCGCACCGCCGGGATCGGCCGCCGCGCCACGATATTGGCGCCCTGCTCAGCCGCCCAGCGGATGCTTTCCGGCCGCCCGATGCCGTACCACAGCGACGGATAGGGTTGCTGCACCGGCTTCATCGGCACCGGCACGTTGTCAAAATCATAGAATTCGCCGTGGAAGGTCAGCCGGTCCTCGGTCATCCCGCGGCGGATGACCTCGAACGCCTCGCGGAACTGCGCCGCCCCCCTGGCGAAATCGACGCCGAAAAAGCCGACCTCGATCGGT
>Ga0213875_10002203_pt1 | contig 11868 bp, 4 predicted proteins | sample BarmaccomBMRX_R8_FD_160105 | JGI IMG/M metagenome (GOLD analysis project Ga0213875, IMG submission 160105) | Root-associated microbial communities from Barbacenia macrantha in rupestrian grasslands, the National Park of Serra do Cipo, Brazil - RX_R8 | ecosystem: Host-associated > Plants > Roots... | reverse complement strand
AGGGCCTTGGGCATGTTACTCGCCGCCGCGTAGTCACAGGCCAGGTTGATCGCCGACAAACGCGTATCCGGGTAGCTGGGGCCAAATTGGCGTTCGTATCGATCGTACGTTTCGCGGGCCAGGTTCATCGCCTCAGCTTGCTCTCCCGCCTTGCGCAGTGACACAGCCAAGCTGATCGCGGCCCGCAAGGTGTCCGGCACGTCATCACCAAGTACTTCTTGGTAACTGCTCAGCGTTTCTCGAAGCAGGGCCACGGAATCGCGGAATTTCCCATCCGCCCGGAAATAGTTGGCCAGGTTCGCCGCTGAGGAAAGGGTGAACTGATGACCTGTTCCAATTACGGCACGGCGGCGATCATAAGTGTCCTGACCCAGATTAAGGGCCGCGCCATAGTCTCCGACCAGGCGAAGTGATACGGCCAGATTGTTCGCTGCCATCATGGTTCGCCCGTAGTCTTCCCCGAACTCCTCCTTGAAGCTGGCGTAGGTCTGCTGGTCGATCGCCAGCGCCTCCCGGTATTCACCCAGTGCCCTGAGATCGGCGCCCAGATTGTTGGCCGTGATCAGGGTGAGCAGGTGGTCCTCACCGAGCACCTGCCGCTGTCGTTCCAGGACATACGTGTCCAGGTCGCGGGCTTCGTTGAACCGGCCCTGGAAACGCAGGACATTGGCGATCTGGGACTGCAGGTACAGCGTCTGTGAGTGATCCTTCCCCAGGACGCTGGTCCACAGATTCTGCAGGCGCTGGGCCAGACCGAGGCAGGTCTCGTATTCGCCGCGCATCCACAGGTAGCGCACCCAGTCCAGCAGCAACTGACGGGTCTGCGGATCCGTGCATTCCTCAGCCCGGGACGGTCCCAAGTGTGGCCAGATCAGCTCGTAGGTGGGCCAGTTGGCCGCGTCTTCGCTCTCTCCTCGTCGCGGCCGGGCGCCGACCAGAATCCGGTGTACCGCGTGCTGGGCCTCATCCCGCTCGTCGTCGTCGGTCAGCTGGGACTTGATCACCGCCTGCACGAGCCGGTGGATCTGCAGCGAGTTACTGCTCTGGTCGACCTTGACCAGCGCGAACCGGCTGATGTCGCGGACCACCCGCGGCAGCATGAGGCGCTCGCTGAGACTGTCGTCGAACGGTTGCAGCGCGTCGTACATCTCGTCGCTGTACAGCAGGTCCAGCGAGATGGGGCCCGCGGAGAAGTAGGCCAGCAACTGCAGCATGCGCACGGCGGCCGGGGACTGTTGCTGGAGCCGTTCCAGCGACAGGTTCCAGGTCGTCACGACCGGGGTCTGATAGTCGGACGGCTGGTTCAGGCCCAGAATGCGGCTGGCCCGGGTGTTGAGCTCGGCCACGTAGGCCTGCGGCTGCATACCGGTCTGCTCCAGCCAGGCACTGGCCTGCTCGATGGCCAGCGGCAGGTGGCCAAGAGCGTCAGCGACCATCCGGGCGTCAGCCGGGTCTAGGTCGGGGAGGTGCCGGAGCAGGTGCGCCACACTCTCTTCTCGCGTGAAGAGGTCCACCTCGAGAGGATCGGCCGAGCGGGTCCAGGCCTGATTGCGAGACGTGATCAGGACGTGCCCGATCCCAGACGGCAGGTAAGGCTCAAGCTGCTTGGGGTCGTCGGCGTTGTCGAAGATGAGCAGCCAGTGCGGGCTGGTGTCGCGGCGCAACTCCTCCAGGGCCGCCTCGGCGGCTTCGGCGACGTTGTCACCGACCCGCAGCCCCATCTTGCGGGCCAGACCGGCCAAGGACGCTGTCACCTCATCGGATCGCTCGGACGGCACCCACCAGACCAGGTCGTAGTCGGCCATGAACCGGTGCGCGTACTCCTGCGCCAACTGGGTCTTCCCCACTCCGCCTAGCCCGTGGAGAGCCAGCGCGACAACGGTGGTGGCTCCGCCGCCGGCCAGCTGGTCGCGAATCCGCTCCAAGGCAGCGGCCCGCCCGGTGAAGTCCACGTTCCGGGCCGCCACGTTCCAGATCGGCGGGATCCGGCCGGGGAACCTTGGCTTCTCGGCGCTTCCTGCTCCGCCACCCGGCGGCAGGGCGGGCCGATCCAGAGCCCACAGCAGCCTGGTGCTGGCCTGGTCCTCCTCCAGCCGGGCCAGATCGACCAGGGAATGATCGGTGAAAGGGGCACTGATCCGTCCATCGCTGACCCGAACCGATACCAGCGGCCGGCGCACGCCCGCCGCATCCACCGCAGACAGCGCCTTCCACACCAGTCTGCCTTCCGAGGAATGCATATAGGCCGACGACAGAATGGCGACCGCCCGGGGGGCACCCTGCAGCTCTTCTTCCGCTTGCAGGTCCACACTGACCAGCGGCGCGGTGGCCACAATGCTGCGGGGAACGACCTGGAAACCGGCCTGGGTCAGCACGGCCTCGACCCAGTCGGCCCACATCCGGTCCTCGGGCGCGTAGCTCAGGTAGACCTGAGTGAGGACGGCCGGTTGCCGCCGCGCGAAGAGCTCTTTGTACTGCAGTCGCCGCTCATCGGGGATCGCCCGCAACGAGGTGATCTGGCCCTCAGTAATCGCATCGGTGATCCGCTCGAACGAGGAAAGCAGGGAAGCCGGCGAGCCCGGGTCGTCGCCAAAGGTGGCCAGGATCTCTTCGAACGCATAGAAGGGCTTATAGGGAACCTCGACCGAAGCCCAGTACAGGGCGGCGCTCTCCTGGTTCATTCCGGTCGGAAAGCCCTCGAACCGCATCCGGGCCAGGGAGCGGCCGATGTCCAGCTTTTCCTTCTCCCCGTCCTCGATACGCATCGGCACCGGCAGCACCCGAATGTTCCGGTCCCGGTACCGCCCGCTGATCTGCTTGGCCACATTGGCCGCACCTTCGATGCTCTGATCGCTGAGCGTGAAGCAGACGGTCAGCACATCGGGGAGCTCGATGGTGCAGATATCGGCCACGTCCGACAACCCGGTCCGGCTGTCGATGAGGACGTAGTCGTAGTTGCGTTTCATGTCCTCGCGCATGGCCCGGAAGAACTTGCCACCGCCGAGGCGGTCGTAGAAATTGTCCCAGTCGAGCGAGACAACCGCCGATGAGTAGTCCCGGTTCTGCCGACCAGCAGACAGGAAATCCAGTCGTCCCCCGTCGGGGAAGGGCCACTCCAGCGACACCGCGTGGCGCTCGACCCGGGCGCACTCCAGGTACCAGTCCTTGTTCCGGGGTCCGGGGTCAACCGCCGCCGCTGCGTATTCGTTGATGATCTCAATGACCCCGGGCGTGGCACTGACCGTTGATTCATCCAGGAACGGATGGAAGAACTTGTGCAGGCCCGGTGACTCCAGATCCCAGTCAACCGTGAGTACGCGTTGACCATGGCTGGCAATGATCCAGGCTACGTTGGCCATGGCCATGGTCCGGCCGGTCCCGCCTTTGTACGAATAGAAGGTGACGATCTGGCCAGAGCCGGATTTGTTCATCGGAAGCCTCCGAAGTCCTCGGGTGCCGCCTGACGGAGTCGCGGCCGGGTGATGGGCTCACCTTCCGGGGGACGGGCGGGCGCGTTCTTGCGGTATCTCTTCAGCATGATCATCGTCATCTCGGTCAGAAGCTCGCTGAAATCTCGCAGGGTGGGAATTCCGTCCGCGGCCATCCGGCATCGCCGGGGCACACTGTCGAGTTTGTCCCCCAGCTGCTCACGCAACTGGGCGCGCAGGATCTCTTCGGACCGGCCCATTTCTTCGTCCTGGTGATTCCAGGGAACGAGGACGCTCACCCAGGGCTCGCTGTTCTGATTGAGCGCAGCCAACTGCCTTTGGTGAGATCCAGACGTGCACACCCAGGCGTCGATCAGGCACAGGCTAGGCGGTACCTGATCGTCGTCCCCGGTCGCCTTCAGCTGATCCTCATCGAAATCCTCGAATGAGGGTTCGCAGTCCAGGCACTTTTTGGCCAATTCCACCGCATAGTTCGCCAGTGGCTGCGGATAAGAGGGGCGGTAGGGGGTCCACATGTGAGCGGCTTCGCCGTAGTAAGCGCCTGCCCGCCCGGGAGGCAGCGTGGAAGTGGTGTGGGCCAGTACTGTAATCCGCAGCCGGCCATCGGTCGTCCGCCGGGCGCTGGTCGGCCCGAAGGCGCTCCGGAGCGACTCGAAGTCCTTGCGATCGAATTCCCGAACGTCGTCATCGGCATGAGCGACGCTCTGGTCCCCGATCTCGATGATTCGCTTGGCCAGCTGGTGGACCGCCCGCTGATAATCAGCCCGATAATTCCTGAGCTTCATGATGCCATAGAAGCCCTCGTCGGAATAGCGCGTGCCAAGATCAACGTGATTGTACTGAAAGGTCTGCGCTACCTCTGGAATCGCGCCCCGGTCCATCCGGTGCCAGAGCGCCGGGACTATCGCGTCCACCGCCTCACCGCCCTCAGCCCGATGCAGGACCTCGCGCCGGGCGAAGGCAAACCATTCGCGACCGCAATTGCTGCTTTCAAAATAGCGGCGCGAATACAACGGGACGAAGACCCGGCATGACTTCAGTGCGGCCATCAGCTCCGGCGACCACTCCGAGCCGAGCTTGTTGTCCCGGTCCATGAACCCAGCCTCCCCCGGCTGGGCGTCGGTCATTTGTAAAATCTCATCGCACAAGTCTTTGTATAGCTTGTACACCCAGCGATCGGGGTCGCTACGGTCGCCCGGATCCCGCTTGGGTGTCCGGGCATAACTCAGAAAAAAATAAGGCCGGCTGTCACGCCCCTGAATGGATGGCTCAGTCCCCCCGCCAGACTGCACCGCGTCGACCTCCCGATAGAGTCACGGGCGCCCTATTCTGCCGAAGGCGCGCGAGAAGACAACGATATAGGACAAAGCAACAGGAGGCCAGAGGTGAAAAACAACCCCATCTTTTCAGCTATTACTAATGTCACTCAGGCCTCATCGGCACAACAAATCAATTCTCGCCCCACCCGCCTCGGGCCGACGCCGGGCCATCGTCGGCCCGAGTGGCGTCGGCCGCGGGACCAGGGTTGGCCAGACGGGTGGGCCGCGATCCCGCCAAGACGGCCGGTGCCATCGGGACCTTTGTCCCTTCCTGCCGGACGTCGCTGGCCGAAACGCCAGGTGAGGGGCTTGTCGGCCAAATGAGCCGGAACGGTGATCACACCGCGCCATCCGGGCGACCTTCACGTAACGACTTTTCTGTCATAATCCCCCGGTATTGAGGCACAGTCGGCCGGTACGGCTTATCGTGTTGTCCTCGTGACCCTTGGTGAAGGGGCGAGGTGGGCGCGGGCCGGACCTATTTTGGCTGGGCCACATGATCGTCAGCCCGTCCCGCAGCCGGATCCTCGATCACCACCGTTGGCTGGACCGTCGACGGCAGCTTCGCACCATCACGCACCGCTGCCGTTAGTTACTTTGCGTGACAGTCTTCGTAGCTCACGGTAGTGTTCGCGGTGCCCGGCCGCAGGCCGGGCCTCATCATTTGTCGTATTACCTAATAAAAAGGCAGAAATGACAATGACAGTTACCGTGGAAGCGAGACCGATGGTGCTCTCCTCCCTTGTCGACCTGAGCGCCATGTCTCTGGCCGAGCTGGTCGCCGCTGAGAACATCGTGGACGAGGCCGTCGACCGAGTGATTCCCGAAACACCGGTCTCCCCGGTAACCGTTGCGGCGTTTAATTCGGCTATCTGAATAAGAGGCTCTAGTGGGCAGGCCGGATGTACCGCTCGCACTGAATCAATATGTGCTCAAGGTGCACAGCCGGTGTGATCTGGCCTGTGACCACTGTTATGTGTACGAAGGCGCCGACCAGAGCTGGCGCCGCCAGCCCGCGGTAATTTCCGACGAAATTGTCTTCCAGACCGCCCAGCGAATCGCCGAGCACGCCACCGCGCACCAGCTCGAGGCCGTCCAGGTTGTGCTGCATGGTGGCGAGCCGCTGCTGGCCGGCCCGGCCCGGCTCCGCTCGATCATCGGCGAGCTGCACTCGGCCCTGCGCGGCGTGTGCCAGCTCGATCTGCGCATTCACACCAACGGCGTCCGACTGAACGAGGGCTTCTGCGATCTGTTCGAGGAATTCGGGGTGAAGGTCGGCATCTCGCTCGACGGTGACCGCAGCGCCAACGATCGGCACCGCCGCTACGCCAACGGGCGGAGCAGCTACCAGGCAGTGCTCGATGCGGTTCAGCTGCTGCGGACCGAACGCTACCGCCACCTTTACGCCGGGCTGCTCTGCACGATCGACATCGCGAACGACCCGGTGACGGTCTACGAGTCGCTCCGGAGCCTGGAGCCGCCTCGGATCGATTTCCTGCTCCCGCACGCAACCTGGGACCAGCCCCCGGCCCGTACACCCGGCCAGGACGCTCAGTACGCGGAGTGGCTGATCGCCATCTTCGACCGCTGGCTGGCCGACGGCCAACCCACCGGTATCCGGACCTTTGAGTCGATCATTTCCACCCTCGGCGGCGGGACCAGCAGCACCGAAGCGCTCGGGCTCACACCGTCCAGCCTCGTGGTCATCGAGACCGACGGGTCCTACGAGCAGGTTGACTCGCTCAAGACCGCGTACGACGGCGCCCCCGCCACCGGCCTGACCGTCCGCACCGACCCCGTTGACGCCGCAGCCCGGCATCCGGGCATCGTCGCCCGCCAGCAGGGCCTGGCCGGGCTGAGCGAAACCTGCCGCCGCTGTCCGGTAGTGGCGAGCTGCGGCGGAGGTCTGTACGCGCACCGCTACCGCACCGGGTCCGGCTTCGACAACCCGTCTGTCTTTTGCCCTGACCTGTTCGCCCTCATCGCGCACATCGAGACCAGGCTGCCGCTGGCCACCGGGAAGCCCACGATGCCCAACCATCTGGTGAGCAAATCCGACTTCATGGCGCTGGCCGCCGGGTACGGCAGCCGCGCGGCAATGGAACAGCTGGCCGGGGCTCAGCGCAGCGTGCAGCGGGCTCTGATCGCCAAGGTGTACGCGCGGGCTGTCGCTTCGCCCGCCGTTCCCGCCCCCGCCGTGGATTCCGTGCGCGCGGCCTGGTCTGTGCTGGAAATGGCCGAGCGGGAGCAACCGGAGGTCTTGCAGTCCATCCTGGCCCATCCGTACATCCGGGCCTGGGCGACCAGCTGCCTGGAGCGGCTACAGGCCGCGGACCGGGATGACTGCGCGGACGGAGACCTGCTGGCCAGTCTCGGCCACCTGAGTGCGATCGCCGCCGCCGCCGCCGTCCGGACCGGGCAAAAGGCCGACCTACCGGTCCCGGTCATCGGCGGTGCGGTCATTCTGCCCACCCTGGGCCGCCTGGTCCTCGACCCGGCTGGGTCCCTGGCGCAACCACCTGAAGCCGTCCTGTCGGTCAGCGTCGAGACGGCCACCATCGGCTTCGGCGGCGACTACTGGACGATACCGGTGACCGAACTGGTCGGCGGCGCCCCGGCCACGCTGCGCGCCCTGGGCGACCGAGGGCCTGCCCACTGGCAGCCCGTTCGCCGGCTGCGAGCACCGGATCTCACCGTGACCCTGGAGGACACGGACCCCTACCGCGATTGCCACCAGTGGCCCGCTGCCGCCCGGCTCAGCGACGCCGAGGCCGCGCGCTGGCAGGAGCAGTTCGACGCGGCCTGGCGCGAGATCATCCGCGACCACCCGGACTACGCGCCCGCCATCGCGGCGGGCCTGACCGTCCTGATGCCGATGGATCCCGCGCCCGAGGGCCGTGACGTGAGCTCAACGGCTCGCGACGGATTTGGCGCCGTCGGCGCCGCCTTGCCGGCCGACGCGACGACCCTCGCCCTGCTGATCATGCATGAATTCCAGCACGTCAAGCTGGGTGCGATGCTCGACTTGTACGACCTGTTCGACCGTTCGGACGACCGGCTCTACGACGCCCCCTGGCGGGAAGACCCGCGCCCGCTCGAAGGACTGTTTCAGGGCACCTACGCCCACCTGGCCGTCTACGACTACTGGCGCGTCCGCCAGCAGACTACGACCGGAACCGAAGCGCAGCTGGCCGGCAAGCAGTTCAAGCACTGGCACGCCCATACCACCGCCGCCATCAAAACTCTGGGCAAATCCGGTTCAATGACCGATCTCGGTACAGAATTCATGGCCGCCATGCGCCAATCCGCTGCGCGGTGGACCCCCGAGACTCATTTGTAACCACCCACGATTCCCTGCCGCCGTAGAATCGGGAGCAGGCGAAGGTGGAACCCTGCATCTGCTTCGCCTGATCTGTATCGGACGTGGGGGTTTCGTTGCTGCTATCGACTCCTCCCCGGTCAATCGAAGTCGTGTGAAAACTGGAAAACCGGTCCGGGAAAACTTCCTGATCAAGGTTCAGCTGCCATTATGGCGCCACCCATTTCTTAGGCCATGACCCGAGAATCGGTTTATCCACTTGGATCTGACCGCGATTGCCCTCTACATAGCAGCAGAAAGGGTTGGGTGACGGTTATGCGTATACCCCTCCCGGTGGTATACGGTTAGCGCTCTGCCATTGAGGCTGGGAGCCTTTCGCACCAACCGGCCGCGGTCGTAGTCACCCTGAGCATCGCGGCAACGTACGCTCTGATGATCTTTGTGACCTGGCTGATAGCACTTTTCGCCAAGGATGAGGCGCGCAGAAGGACGGCACTCAAGATCCTCAAAGTGCTGATAGGCCGACGTGGGCCGAAGAAGCCAGGAGAATCACCTCACTCCGAAGAGTGACCGTAGGTTACAGGGCGCCGTATGATCGGACACGCTGTACTGTGCTGCGCTAAAATAAGTAGACGTGCGCCCGGACTACCCCTTGATGACCCTGAATGCCATAAGGCAGATTTGCCCGCTTCGGTTGTCAAGCCGGGCCCAGCAAGTCGGATGGCCCGGAAATGCGCAAACAGATTTTCTGATCCCAGCACAACCACATGCGTCCACGCCGTCACATTTGACTCTCTTGTCCCCTGGTATCACTGACCAGCATTGACAGTTCGTGGTCGATATACATCTAATGATGTTTCTTACGGCATCGATGTCCGACTCCGATGTTGTGACGTGGGGATAGGAGCCGTGATGACCAACCGGCTCGGGCGGTTTCACGTGAACCCGTTGCTGGCCTGGGTCCTCCCGGCGCTGGCCGGCCTGACCATCACCGCTTACCTGTCCTGGGGCGCCTGGGTCTCCGCCCACGACACCAAGTTCCTGACCTTGGGCAGTGTCTGGTGGCGCACCGACCTCCGCCCCGGCAACAACACCACCCTCCTGGTCGCCATCGCCATCTGGCTGATCGCCTTCGCCGCGTTCTGGTGGCCGCGCCGAGTACAGAGCCGGGTCATCGCCCTCACCACGGTGGTCGCCATGGTGGTGGTCGGCGCCATCCTCGGAACATCAGCGCTGGCACCGTGCCGAGGCGGGGAGACCGGCACCTCGGTAGTGGCCAACGTCCTCGGCCTGTTCACCGGGAACCCGCCCACCGCCTACGGCAGCGGCACCTCCTGTCCCGGCCAGCCGCCCTTGGCCCTGCAACTGGCCCAGGTCGTCTGCCTCGGGGCAACCCTGATCGGGGCGCTGACGGCGGCGTCGGTGCTGTGGCGGGAACCGCTGGCCCGGCTCAGGGCCCGGGCGGTCAAAGACGCCACCATCTTCACCGGCCTGGACTCGCTGACCATGCCGCTGCTGCAGCGCCTGGCCGACAGCGGGCGCCCCAGCCGGATCGTGGTCATCGAGCCCGACGGCAGCCATCCGCTGCTGGAGGAGGCGCGGGCCACCCGGGCCCACGTCATGGTCGGGCATCCGGCCTCGCAGCGCCTCCTCCTCCCGATCATCGCCGGCTGGCGCGGGTGCGCCCTCAGCTACGTCTACGCACTGCGCACTGACCTGGGCGAGAACGAAGCGGTCATCGAGGCGGTCAGCCGGATCCTGGCCGGCCGCTACCGGCAGCCGGATCCGGAACGGCAGCCGCACCTGGTGGCCCGGATCGACGACCCCCGGCACGCCGACCACTGGCGCGGCCAGTACAGCGGCATCTCCAGCCACTGGTTCGCGGACGCGCTCTGCCCGCACGAGACGACCGCCACCGCCCTGGTCGACCGGATCTTCCGGACCGGCGCCCGGCAGCTGCTCCTCTGCGGGGACAGCACGCTGGCGCTGGCCACCCTCCTGGAGCTGGGCCACCGGGCCCGCGAGCGGCACGAGCTCACCGACGCCGCCCACCCGGCCCTGAACGGTGAGCGGCCGGGACCGTTCCCGGTCGACCAGGTCGTGCTCCTCAACGAACGGGCCGGTGACCTGCGGCGGGAGTTCCTGGCCACGTCCCCGCCGTCGGCCGGGGCGACGCTGCCGCTGGTGGTGGCGATGCCCGGCCGCTGGCAGGACCAGCTGCTGGCGCTGCTGGACGGGCTGCCCGAGCCGGCCGCGGCCGCCAGCGCGGTTGCCATCGTCGACGGCTTGGCCGAAGATACGATGCACGAAGCCGGGCGGGTGGCCCGGCTTCACCCCGGCATCCCGGTGTTCGTGCTGACTTCGGATGGAGCAGGCATGAGCGACCCGATCTTCGACCGCCTGCACCCGTTCCAGCGTGCCCTGCTGGTCGACGGCGAGGTGCCGGAGGACGTGTGGACGCGGATGGCGCGGCACTGGCACGAGTGCTACCGGCTGAGTCACCCCCCGGCCGCCGCCGAGCCGCCCGCCCCCGCTCGCCGTCCCTGGCTGGAGCTGGACGACTTCATCCGCCAGGACAACATCCTGCAGCTCCGCTCGGTCATGACCGCGGTCGTGGAGCGGGGCCGCCGCTGGATGCCGCAGCGCGCGGTCACCCCCGGCAGCATCATCGAGTTCAGCGACCGCGAGCTGGAGGAGATCACCCGGGCCGAGCACACCCGCTGGTACCGGCGGCGGCTGACGGCGGGCTGGTCGGCGGGCGGCCCCCACCACCGCACCCGGGCCCCCCGGGCCCATGGCCTGGTCAACAGCCGGGTCGTGCCGTGGTCGGTACTGCCCGACGACGACCGGCAGGCGCAGATCGACTACCTCAAGGCCCAGCTGGCCCGGCTCGAAAGCGCCGGCTTCGTGCCGGTGGTACCGACCGGCGGCCCGCCCCACGCGTCCCGCTACGAGCGGACCGGTTTCGTCCAGGCCCGGAAGCTGCAGACCCGGCGGATCTGGACCCGGCGATCCGGCGACCAGCTGGCCGGGAACCCCGGCGACTGGCGGGTGCTGGACGACCACGGCGACGAACGGACCGTGCGCGAGGCCGAGTTCCTGACCAGCTACGAGCACGTGGGCGGCGAGCAGTGGCGCCGGATCGGGACCTACCAGGCCTGGCAGGTCGGCGACGCCCAGGTGCTGCGGACGATCGAGGGCCGGGCCACCGCCCAGGCCGGCGACTGGGTGGTCGAAGGCCATCTCGGCGAACGCTGGCCGGTGACCGACGAGCAGTTCCGCCGCACCTACCGCCCCGCCCGGCCCTGAAGACGACGCCTCCGGCCCAATTGCCACCCTGCTGCGTGCGTGCACGGGGCGCCAGGGAAAGCTAGGGCGCGGGGACCGACCGCGAAAGAACCAACGAAAAGAGTTCGTCATGGGCAGCACCCCTGAGGCGCTTACCGGGATCGACCTGTCCGCGGCCGCTGAGCTGGCCGCCCAGCTGCGCGTTGATTCGATCCGGTCCAGTACCAGCGCGGGGTCGGGCCACCCGACTTCGAGCATGTCGGCCGCCGACCTGCTGGCCGTACTGGTCGGGCGGCACCTGCGCTACGACTGGGACAACCCCGGCAACCCGGCCAACGACCACCTGATCTTCTCCAAGGGGCACGCCTCGCCGCTGCTGTACTCGGTGTACAAGGCGGTCGGGGTGGTGTCCGACGAAGAGCTGATGACCCAGTACCGGCGGTTCGGAGCCCGGCTCGAGGGTCACCCCACCCCGGTGCTGCCGTGGGTCGAC
>Ga0213875_10002202_pt1 | contig 11873 bp, 9 predicted proteins | sample BarmaccomBMRX_R8_FD_160105 | JGI IMG/M metagenome (GOLD analysis project Ga0213875, IMG submission 160105) | Root-associated microbial communities from Barbacenia macrantha in rupestrian grasslands, the National Park of Serra do Cipo, Brazil - RX_R8 | ecosystem: Host-associated > Plants > Roots... | reverse complement strand
GCTGAGAAGGACGGCGTCAGCCTGATGAAGCCGATGCCCGAACTGGATGCGCTGCTCGAGCGCGCCGTCAAGCTAGGAGTCTACGGCACCAAGATGCGATCCACCATCAATCTTGCCTCGAAAACCGGTGTGGCGGCTATTGTCGCTCAGCAATTTGAGGTTGCCGCGCAGATCGCCCGGCACGGGCTCATGCCGATCATCGAGCCGGAAGTTTCGATCAAGAGTCCCGATAAAAAGGCTGCCGAGGCTCTGCTTGTCGAAGAGATAAGGAAGAAGCTCGACACCTTGCCGAAAGGCGAAAAGGTGATGCTGAAAGTCACGATTCCCGATGTCCCCGATCTTTACAAACCCTTGATAGACGACGACCGGGTTCTCCGTGTGGTCGCACTGTCGGGCGGTTATACCCGCGAGGATGCGTGCCAACGCCTTGCACAAAATCACGGCATGATCGCGAGCTTCTCGCGGGCTCTGATCGGCGACCTGCGCGTCTCGATGTCGGACGCGGAATTCGGCGCCGCTTTGGGCAAATCCATCGACATGATCTATCAGGCCTCAAGCAAAAAGGCCTGATCCTCACCGCCCAGTGCCGCGCCGGTCAGCGGCGTCCCTGCGGCTCCGGCTCCAGCGCGGCAGGGACGCAAAACCATTGCCACCACCTCCAGCCCGGCCATCAGGTCGCCTGGAGGTGGCGCCGACCTCGCATCGACGGCCACGGCGTAGAAGCTTTCTCTCAATGGCCAGCCGGCGGTGTTCGCCGGCACGAGTCATGCAGCGGTCAGGGCGCCAGTGAGATGCTGACCCTTGTCCAATGGCGATAACATAGGCCGGTTCGACATGAGAGCACCGCATTCTGGCCACGATCGGCTGACCACGATGTCGCCGTTTGATATGATCGTCTTCGGCGGCACTGGCGACTTGGCAATGCGGAAGCTGATGCCAGCTTTGTTGCATCGCTGTATTGACGGGCAGATCGATGCCGCCAGCCGGATCGTTGGGGTTGGCCGCTCTAATGTCAGCGCCGACGCCTACACCAAGCGGGTGGAGGAAGCATGCCGCAAATCGATGGGCGGCGACTTTACCGAGCGGTCGTGGTCTGCGTTTGTACCGTGCCTTGACTATGTCGCTGTCGATGCGGCAAGCGAGGATGGCTTCAGCGGATTGCAGAGATTGCTTGGGCCCGGCCCCTCGGGGAATGGCGACGCGGCGGCGCCGGGGCGCGTCCGGGTGTTCTATCTCGCGACGGCTCCAGACCTGTTCGGCCCCACCTGCGTGAATCTCGGGCGCGCCGGGCTTGTTACGCCGGAAACGAGGGTCGTGCTGGAAAAGCCGATTGGCCGCGATCTCTCGTCATCAAGGGCAATCAACGATGCCGTCGGCTCGGTGTTTCGCGAAGAGCAGATATTCCGCATCGACCACTACCTCGGCAAGGAAGCGGTCCAGAACCTGCTTGCCTTACGTTTCGCCAATACGCTGTTCGAGCCGGTATGGAACGCCAGCGGGGTCGACCATCTGCAGATTACTGTCGCTGAAACCCTGGGCATCGAGGGTCGCGGAGGCTATTACGACCATTCCGGCGCGCTGCGCGACATGGTGCAGAACCATATGCTGCAGCTGCTCTGCCTCACCACGATGGAGCCGCCGGCGCGGTTTGAGCCGGACGCGATCCGCGATGAAAAGCGCAAGGTGTTGCACGCGTTGCGGCCTCTGACCGATGCGGAGGTCGTGACTCATACGGTGCGCGGGCAATACCGCGCCGGTGTTGTCGACGGTAAGCAGGTGCCGGGTTACGTCGATGAAATCGATCGGTCGGGCGATCCGAGTTCAACCGAGACCTTTGTCGCGATCAAGGGAGAGATCGCGAACTGGCGCTGGGGCGGCGTTCCTTTTTATCTGCGGACCGGCAAGCGGCTGGCGGGGCGGGGGTCTGAAATCGTCGTGCAGTTTCGAGATGTGCCGCACGATATTTTTCCGATTGCCAATACAAGGCTGGTCCCCAACCGGCTGATCATCCGCGTCCAGCCTGATGAAGGCATCCGCCTCGATTTGATGACCAAGGTACCGGGCACCGGCGGGATGCGGCTGCGCCCGGCGCCGCTCGACCTCAGCTTCGCCGAGGAATTTCACGGGCGCTCGCCGGAGGCCTATGAACGCCTGCTGCTCGATGTGGTGCGGGGCGACTCCACCCTGTTCATGCGCCGCGACGAAATCGAGGCGGCATGGAGCTGGGTCGAGCCCATCCTCCAGGTGTGGGAGGACTCGTCCGAGCCGCCCCGCTCATATCCCGCCGGAAGCTGGGGGCCGTCCTCGGCGATCGCTCTGATTGAACGCGACGGGCGAACCTGGAGCGAAAACCTGGATTGAGCGCGCAGGGGCTTGCACCTTCCCAACTCGGGATTCGTCAACGGGCCAGCTCAGGCGCTTGTCATCGTCCCGCGCGCAAGGCGACGAGCACAAACCCAGCCGGCCCGCCTAGGGCATCTGGGGCAGAAAAAAAGTCGAACCCGCCGGTCGAGCGTCATCCGCCTGTCCGTCTGTCGCGGTACGACCCTTGCACAGAAGCTGCAGGCCGCTGCGAAATAAACGCTAAAGAGGATCGACCTTTTCCATGCCCGTCGCATGGAGGCTCGGGCGGCACGATAATCGCACCGGGCCGGCTTCGGCTCGGCCTCGCGGAACAACAGGCACTCTGGGAACATGGATAGCGGCTTACAGTTTGACTTTGTCGGGCGCCCCCTGCGTCGACGGGAGGATCGGCGTCTCCTGACCGGACAGGGACAGTTTGTCGCCGATCTGGCGCTGCCACGCATGACGCATGCCGTGCTGGTGCGCAGCCCGCTGGCGCATGCCCGCATCCGAGCGGTCGAGCTGGCACGAGCGCGGCAGGCCCCGGGGGTGCTGACGGCGCTGAATGGCGCCGACCTGTTGCAGCTGCTGCCGCCGGTGCCGGAAGGCCAGATCGCGTTGCCGCCGAAATGGACCACGATCGTGCAGCATCAGTTTCTCAACCCGCAGGAGCCATTGCTGGCGCATGACAAGGCACGGCATGTCGGCGAGGCGTTGGCGATCATCGTCGCCGAAACGCGCGCCGAGGCCGAAGATGCTGCTGAATTGGTGGGCCTGGACCTCGAAGAATTGCCGGCTGTCGTCGATGCCGAGACGGCACTTTCCTCCGGCAGTCCAATTGTGCACGACCGCTTCAACACGAACCTGATCGGCGAGTTCTCGGTCGGGCGGGGCGACGCCGCCGCGGCGATGGCGCAGGCGCCGCATCGCCTCAGACGTCGCTTCTATCACCATCGCTATGCCGCCGTGCCGATGGAATGCCGCGGTGTCGTCAGCGAATATGATCGCCGCACCGACTCGGTCAACATCTGGTCGTCGACCCAGGTGGTGCACTGGGTGCGGCGCGAGGCGGCCGTTCTGCTGGGGTTGCCGGAGGCGCGGGTGCGCTGTGTCGCGCCCGATGTCGGTGGCGGCTTTGGCGGCAAGGGCCATGTCTATCCCGAGGACATGCTGATCCCCTTTCTCGCCCGGCACCTCGGACGGCCGGTGCGCTGGATCGAAGGGCGCAGCGAGCACCTGATGAGCGCGACACACTCGCGCGACCAATTGCATGACCTGGAAATCGGGTTTGACGATGATGGACGCATCGTCGCGCTGACCGACAGCTACATCGTCGATTGTGGCGCCTGGAACCCGATCGGGTCCGGCGTCGCCTATAACACCGCCGTTCATCTGACCGGCCCCTACAAGGTCGCCAATTATTCCGCAACCGGCCGGATTGTAGTGACCAACAAGGTGCCAAATGCGCCCTATCGCGGTGCTGGCCGACCCGAAGCGGCCTTCGCGATGGAACGCACGATCGACCTTATCGCCCGCGAACTCGGGCACGAGCCCGCCGAGGTACGTCGCCGCAACATCATCGAAGCGGCCGAGATGCCGTACCGCGTGGGCATGCCGTATCGCGACGGTGAGCCCATTGTCTACGACAGCGGCGACTACCCGGCCGCACTCGACAAGGCGCTGGCGGCGATAGGCGGCGTCGAGGCGTTTCGCCGGCGCCAGCAGGAGGCTCGCGCCAACGGGCAGCACCTGGGGCTCGGGATCGGCTTTTACATCGAGGGAACCGGGGTGGGCCCCTTCGAGAGCGCCTTTGTCAGGATCGATCCCAGCGGCAAGATCTTTGTCTCCGGCGGGGCCGCGCCGCAGGGTCAGGGGATGGAGACCATCTTTGCGCAGGTGGCCGCTGATTTGTGGAAGGTGACGCCAGACGATGTCGTGGTGACGCTCGCCGATACGGCGGCGATCGCGATCGGCTTTGGCACGATGGCAAGCCGCAGCACGGTAACCCTTTCGGCCGCGATGTTCCATGCCAGCGGGCGATTGCGCGAGAAGGTCTTCTCGATCGCCGCGCACATGCTCGAATGCGCCCCGGCCGATCTCGAACTGCGCGATGGCGGTGTCGGCATCGCCGGGGTTCCCGGCGAGACGCTCAGCCTCGCTCGCATCGCCCGCGCCGCGATGCCGGGGTGGAGCAACGAACGGCCGCCCGGGGTCGATGCCGGGCTCGAGGAAACCTATTACTGGCAGCCGCCGACCGTCACCTGGAGCTATGCGGTGCACGCCGCCATTGTCGACGTCGATCTCGAAACCGGTCGCATCGCGATCGAGGATTACGCGGTTGCGCACGATTGCGGCACCGTGATCAACCCGCTGCTCGTCGAAGGCCAGATCAGGGGGGGCGCGGCACAAGGGCTTGGCGGCATCCTGTGTGAAGGCATCGCCTATGACGCGCAGGGGCAGCTGCTCAGCGGGTCGCTGATGGATTATGCGCTGCCGACCGCCAGCGACATCCCGTCGATAAACATCGTGCATCTGCACTCGCCATCGCCCCTCAATCCGCTTGGCGTCAAGGGAGTCGGTGAGGGGGGTGCTGTCGCGCCGCCGGTCGCCATCGCCAATGCCATCTGCGACGCGCTGAGCCCCCTCGGATTTGAGCTCAACGCGACCCCGATCAATCCCGAGCGCATCGTTCGCTGCTTCCGCGATGCCCAATGATGATCCGAGCAGGAAGCGGTACCCTAGCGGGTCGACGCGCCGGCACCACCGGTCGGATGAGACAACTCTGTCTTGACCCAAACGCTGGAAGCCTTCAACCAGTCGGGCGGACTTAAGAAAGCGATTGGCCGGATGGTTTCGTATCTGTTTCATGGCGGGCGGCTGCTGGACCCGCGCGCGGGTGCGCTGATCGACGGCATGGAAGTGCTGGTCGAAGGCGACCGCATCAAGGAGGTCGCCGACCGCCCGATTGCGGCGGCAACCGCAACCCGTGTCGATCTGCGCGGACGCACGCTGATGCCCGGATTGATCGACGCGCATATCCACCTGTTCCTGTCCGAGGTCAATCTGGGCCTGCTCACAGGCGTGCCGCTGACCCTCCTGGCGGCTAAGGGCTCGGTATTGGCCAGGGATATGCTGATGCGCGGCTTTACGACGGTGCGCGACACCGGCGGCGCCGATTTCGGCATGAAGACCGCCCTCGAATCAGGACTGTTCCAGGGACCGCGCCTGTTCATTTCGGGAGCGCCGATCAGCCAGACCGGCGGTCATGCCGACTTCCGTCAGCGCACCCAGACGGAATACGAATGCCCGTGCTGTTCCGGCCTCGCCTATACCGCTCGGATCGCCGACGGGGTGCCTGAAGTCATCAAGGCGGTGCGGGACGAGCTGCGCAAGGGCGCCGACCAGATCAAGATCATGGTGTCGGGCGGCGTCGCATCGCAATCCGACCCGCTCGAAAGCCTGCAATTCCGCGTCGACGAGATCGAGGCCGCGGTCGAGGAGGCAACGCGCTGGGGCACCTATGTCTGCGCCCATGCCTATTCGGCGGAGGCGATAGGCCGGGCCGTCGGCGCTGGGGTGCGGACGATCGAGCACGGCAACCTGATCGATGCGCCAACCGCTGCATTAATGGCGGAGCGTGGGGCGTATCTCGTCCCGACACTGGTAGCCTACGACGCGTTGCGTCGGCGCGGGCCGGACTACGGCTTGTCGTCCTACAGTCTCGAAAAGAACGAGGTTGTTCTCGCTGCGGGGCTGCGCTCGCTAGACCTGGCCCGAACCGCGGGGGTGCAGATCGGCTTTGGCAGCGACCTCCTAGGCCAATTGCAGAACGATCACTGCCGCGAGTTTCTCTTGCGCGCCGATATCATGAGCCCGGCCGAGATCATCCGCTCAGCGACGCTCGTTAATGCCGAAATCCTGCGCCAATCGGGTCAGCTTGGCGAAATAACCGCCGGCGCGTTTGCCGACTTACTCGTCGTCGATGGCGACCCGCTGCGCGACCTCGGCCTGTTTCAGGATGAAGGCGCTCACATCCCGGCGATCGTGAGAGGCGGTGAGTTTGTGAAGTGCAAATTGTGAAACGGCGCCCCCTCACGCTCGACGATCTTGCCAAGGCAGCGGAGATTGCAGCCAGCGACCCGGCCGGCGACGCGGTGTTTCGTGCCGCCGATGCGCTGGCCCGGGAGGCTGTCGGCCACCTGCTGTTCACGATCATGCGTCTGCACGTCGCGAGTGCCGAGGTCGAGCGGGTCTACAGCAGCCAGCCCGAGGCGTACCCGGTCAGTGGGCGCAAACCGAAACAGGGCACCCAATGGGGCGCGCAGGTGCTCGATCGCGGCGAGATCTTTCTCGCGGCCACGCCGGACCAGGTTCAACGGGTCTTCGCCGATCACGCACTGATCTTCAGCCTGGGGATCGGCGCGATCCTCAACGTGCCGATCCGGTTTCGCGGCCGCTCTCTCGGCACGATGAATGTGTGTCACGAAGCCGGCTGGTTTCGCGACGCCGACGTCGCGCCGGCACGGCTGATCGCGGCCCTGTTGGTTGCTCCGCTGCTTGCGGGGAATGCTTGAGGTGGCATTGCTGGAGGTACGCGGACTGGCCCGCAGCTTTTATGGCGTGCAGGCCGTGCGCGGGGTTGACCTCGATGTCGAGGCCGGTCGGATCACCGGTCTGATTGGGCCGAATGGCGCGGGCAAGACGACGGTATTCAATTGCGTCTCCGGTGTCGTGCCGCCGGATGCCGGTGGCATCCGGTTCGATGGCCGCGACATCGCCGGCTGGCGGCCGGATCGCGTGACCCAGGCGGGCCTGGCCCGGACCTTTCAGATCGCGCGCGGGTTTCCGCAGCTGACCGTACTTGAAAATCTGATGCTCTATGGCCGAGACCAACGCGGCGAGGGCGTAATGGCTGCGATGTTCGCGCGATCACTCGTGGCGCGCCAGGAAGACGAGTTGCGCGAGCGCGCCCTCGCGGTGGCGCACCGCCTCAGCCTGATGCCGGTCATCGACAATCTCGCCGCCGAATTGTCGGGTGGGCAGAAGAAACTGCTGGAGATTGGCCGCGCCCTGATGGCACGCCCGAAACTGATCCTGCTTGACGAGCCGGTCGCCGGGGTCAATCCCAGCCTCGCCAAGGAGATCGAAGGCCGATTGCGCGGTCTTGTCGCCGAGGGGTTGAGCATCCTCCTGATCGAGCATCACATGGACACCATCGCGCAGCTCTGCGACCAGGTCATCGTCCTCGCGCAAGGCACCAATCTTGCGGCGGGCACATTCACCCAGATTGCTAACGATGCGCGCGTACAGGAAGCTTATATGGGCCATCGCCGATGGTCGGCCTGAGTGTCAGCGGGCTGGTGGTCGGCTATGGCCCAGCCGACGAGATCCTGAAGGGGCTCGATTTCGCGGTCGACGAGGGCGAGATCGTCGCGGTGATCGGCCCGAACGGCGCCGGCAAATCAACCCTTCTCAAGGCGATCGCCGGTCTGCTGCGGCCGAGCCAGGGCAGCATCATGTTTGACGGCGCGGCGATCGGCGGCCGTCCGGCCCGCGAGGTCTGCCGCCTCGGCCTCGCCTATGTGCCGCAGGAAAACAATATTTTTCCGAATATGACGGTGCGTGAAAACCTCGAAATGGGGGGATTTGCCGACCGCACGAACACGCGATCGCGGGTTGAGGCGATCTTCGGGTGGTTTCCGATGCTCGCGGAAAAGCGCCGGCAGCCCGGCCGCGCACTGTCCGGTGGCGAGCGGCAGTTGCTCGCGATGGCGATGGGGCTGATGGTTGAACCGCGTATCCTGCTGCTCGATGAACCTTCGGCGGGGCTGTCCCCAGTAGCTGCCGAGCGCTTGTTCGAGCAGATCGTCGCGATCAACCGCGAGGGGCTGTCCGTCGCCATGGTCGAGCAAAACGCACGCGAAGCCCTGGACATCGCGAGCCGCGCCTACATTCTGGTCGACGGCCGCAACAGCCGCTCGGGGCCGGCAGGCGAACTCGCCGCCGATCCGGATATTCAGCGGCTGTTTCTCGGTCTCTAACCAAATCGATGGGAGCGCCCGCATCATGCTAACGACCCGCCGTTCAATCCTGAAAGGCGCCGCCGCGGCGGTCGGGGCGGCCGGGATGCCGCGACGCGCTCGGGCTCAGGCGGCGACCCTGCGGCTCGGCGTGCTGACGCCGTTGACCGGCGCCGGCGGGGCGGACGGGCCGCGTATGCTGAAGGCGATCAAGGCAGTGGCCGACGAGGTCAACCAGGCCGGCGGCCTATTGGGCAAACAGATCGAGCTTGTCGTCGAGGATGACGAAACCAATCCAGAAGCCGCCGTGCGCGCAGCCCGCAAACTGATCGATGTCGACAAGATGCCGGTGATCATGGGCACCTGGGCATCCGCGGTGACCACCGCTGTCGCGCCATTGTGCTGGGAGAGCAAGACGTTTCTGACCACGGTGTCAGGCGCCGACTCGATCACGTTGCTGCCACACCAGGGTTATCTGATCCGTACCCAGCCGAACAATCAACTGCAGGCGCAAAAACACGCGGAATTCATCGCCGCGAGCGGCAGGAAAAAGGTCTTCATCATGTCGATCCAGGCGCCTTTCTCGGTACCCACCCAGGCTCGGCTCACGGAAGTCTTGAAACTGCACGGCTCAGAGCTGATCGGCGGGCTGATCTACGACAAGGACAAAACCACCTACCGCTCCGAGGTGGACCAGGCAATGGCCGGCAAGCCGGATATGATCTACCTGAACGGGTACGCGCCGGACGTTGCGGTGGTGCTGCGTGACCTGTACCGCGCCGGTTTCGACGGCGCCCGCTTCACCCAATCCTACGCTCTTCCGGGCAAATCGCTCGATGCGCTACCGCACGAGGTGACGGAAGGCGTCATCACCGCGCAGCCGTCGGCCGATGTTGCGTCGCCCGCCTATGCCATGGCGGCAAAACGGCTCGGAATTCCCCAACCGGACTCGTACGAGTCGCAGGCAACCGACTGGATGAGCCTTGTGGCGTTGGGCATCGCCAAAGCAAAGGAGGCGAGCGGGACCGCGTTACGCGACAACGTGCGCAAGATTTCCCAGGGTCCGGGCGCCAAGGTGTACAGCGCGGTGGAAGGTCTGCAAGCGCTCGCTGGCGGTGGTGAGATTAACTACGAGGGCGCCAGCGGCCCGTGCGACTTCACCGACATTGGCGATATCACCGACTGCAAGTTCCGCTACCAGGCGGTGGAGGACGGCAAGCTCAAACTGCTGCAGGTGGCCTGACGCCGGTTCCGAACCTGCCGGGTCATCTTGCCGATGGACGCGACCCGTCTGCTGCAGCTGCTGCTCAACGGGATGATGACCGGCGCAATCCTGATGATGCCGGCGATCGGACTGACACTGATTTACGGCGTGCTGCGCTTTCCGAATTTCGCGGTGGCGGCACACGCCACCGTTGGCGCCTTCGCCGGATACGTCGTCAACACGCAACTGGGCTGGGCCCTGCTGCCTTCGCTTGCCTGCGCCGTCGTGGCGGCGGCGCTGGTGGGGGTCGCGACAGACGAATTCGTGCTAAAGCCGGTCCGGCCCGCCGGTTCGATCACGACGGCAATTGCCTCCGTCGCGCTGACCATCGCGCTGGAGAACGTCATCCGGTTCTTTTTCGGAAACGATTTGCGCGGCTATGTCTTGCCGGTCGTGCGCGATTGGCGCTTTGCCGGACTGCGCCTCTCACCGCAGCAGGTTGAAAACCTGGTTATCGCCGGGGTCGCGGTCGCGGTCCTGTTTGCTTTCCTGACGTTCACCCGCACCGGCAAGGCGATGCGGGCAGTGGCGGACAATCCGATGCTCGCGAATATCAAAGGCATCGATGCCGATAAGGTCGGGCGGTTGGTGACTTTTGTCGGGATGGGCTTTGCCGGCCTCGGCGGCATGCTCACGGGACTCGATACCACCATTGATCCGCTGACCGGTTTTCGTACCATACTTTCGGTCTTCGCCGCCGCGGTGGTCGGCGGGTTCGGCAGCGTGCCGGGTGCGGTCATCGGCGCCCTGACAGTGGGCGTCGGCGAGGAACTCTGCCTGGTCGTGCTGTCCCCGGAATATCGCAGTGCCGTCGGCTTTCTGGTGATATTGCTGGTCCTCAGCGTGCGGCCACGGGGCATTCTCGGCCAGCGCGAGTTTTAAGCGGGCGCCGGTGAGCAATTACCTCATTGCAATGGCCGTTACCGGCGGGCTTTACGCGCTGATGGCGATCGGCGTGAACCTGACCTGGGGCCTCGCGGGGATGGTGAATCTCGGCCTCATCGGCTTCTTCGCGGTCGGGGCTTATGTTTCTGCGCTGTTATCGTTGAGGCTGGGAATTCCCATCGTGGCGGCAATCGCCTGCGGCGGCATGGCCGCGGCGCTGACGGGAGCGGGGCTGGCGGTGATCACCGCGCGCCTGCGCGGCGATTATCTCGCGATAGTCACCCTCGGGTTCGCCGAGACCATCCGGATAACCGCCGCGAACGAGATCTGGCTGACCAATGGCAGCGACGGATTGTCCGGCATCCCTGGCCCGTTTCGCGCCGCCCTGAACCCCGAACTCTACAATCTGCTGTTTCTGGCGATAGTCGTGGCAATGGTCGCGCTCGCTTATGCGCTGGCCGAGCGGCTCGCGAAATCACCCTTCGGGCGTGTGCTGCGGGCGATCCGTGACGATGAGCAGGTCGCTGCGGTTGCCGGCAAATCGGTCATCGCGTTCAAGATCAAGGCGTTTGCGTTGAGCGCCGGCGCGCTCGGCATCGCCGGCGCTCTATACGCCCATTTTAATTCCTTCATCGCGCCGGAAATCTTCGTGCCGCTGTTCACGCTCTACATCAAGCTGGCCCTGCTCGCCGGCGGCCGCGGCAATAATCGCGGCGCGGTGCTCGGAGGCTTCCTCGTTGTCTTTCTTCTGGAATCCGGCCGTTTCCTGATACCGCTGCTGCCGGGCTTGAGCGCGGTGCAGGGCGCGGCATTGCGCGAATTTCTGATCGCCGCCCTGCTTCTGCTGCTTCTCCGGCTACGCCCCTCAGGCCTGTTGCCGGAGCCGCGCCGCACGCTCGTAGACTATCCGAGAACAGGCGTCGCGCGCTGATCTCGCGGACATCGTTCGACAAAGACGCGATCGTTCGAGGCACCCTTCCGGATTTTTCCCGGTTTAAGGAACGAGCGCTCGCTGATCCATTGTTTTTATTGGCGTCTCTTTGTGGACATGTTTCTAACTTTCTGTTGCGCTCCAACGCCGGATATTCGCTTCCTTTCCAACATTTACCACACCTTCCCAGCGCCTCGTTCACCAGCACGGTGTAAAGGCGGCAGTGGCTCGAGTACGGAGTCATCGCCCCTCGTCTATCCAACGCTACCGGTTGCCTCTTCGCCCGCAACCCTCTCTTCACCGAGTCTAGTCAAATATGACTTCGTCGCCGATGTGCAGTTCGGTCTGTCCGAGCATTGGCTGCAGTGTTGTGGTTTGCGCTGGTCGCTCACATTTGCGGGGCGTGGCGTCCGCGTCGGCCAACAATTCG
>Ga0213875_10002201_pt1 | contig 11882 bp, 6 predicted proteins | sample BarmaccomBMRX_R8_FD_160105 | JGI IMG/M metagenome (GOLD analysis project Ga0213875, IMG submission 160105) | Root-associated microbial communities from Barbacenia macrantha in rupestrian grasslands, the National Park of Serra do Cipo, Brazil - RX_R8 | ecosystem: Host-associated > Plants > Roots... | reverse complement strand
CTGCGACCGGTGATGCATGGTCGACGATTAGTGTCTCGGGACCTTTGGCGCGCAACGTTCCAGACCTCGCGCTTTTGTTGAGCGCGATGGCGGGGCCCGACCCGCGCTGCCCCATTTCAATTGCGGAGCCGGGTGACCGCTTTCGAGGCAATCTGGAGCGCAGCTTTAAAGGCGTTCGTGTGGCGTGGTTTGAAGATATGGGCGGGATTCCATTCGACCCGCGCGTGCTTGCGGCGGTAAATGCGCAGCGCAAGGTGTTCGAGAGTCTCGGTTGCATCGTACAAGAAGCCGAGCCCGACTGGACCGGAGCGCTCGAAGGCTACGACACTCTGCGCGCTTGGGGCTATGCTACTTCACAGGCCGAAAACATGCGTCTGCATCGTGATCTGGTGAAGGACACCATCCAATGGGAGTTTGAGCGCGGCTCAAAGCTGACCGCCGCCGACATTGGGCATGCCCTCGCGTTGCGCAGCAAGGCATGGGACAACATGCGCGTATTCCAGCAAGAATACGAATATTTCATTACGCCGACAACTCAGTTGCCGCCGTTCGATGTTACCCAGCCGTATCCGACCGAAGTGGCCGGCGTGAAGATGTCGACTTACATTCAATGGATGAACGTCTGCATGATGATTTCGTCGCTCGAAAATCCATCCATTTCGATGCCGTGCGGATTCACGCCAGAAGGCTTGCCGGTTGGACTGCAGATCGTCGGGCGGCATCGCGATGAGTGGAGTGTCTTGCAGCTGGCGTATGCTTTCGAGCAAGCAACACCATCCACTCGCCGCAGACCTGCCATCGCATAGACCGAGGCGGGGCGGTTTGACAGCCCTCTTCCTGTAATCCGCCGCTAAGCGCGTTGGTAAAGCACTTTCCCGCCGACAATGGTCATGTCGACTTTCATGTTTAAAACCTTTTCATGCGAAATATTCAGAAGATCTTCGGGCAACACAATCATGTCGGCAAGTTTCCCTGGCTCGAGCGTGCCCTTGATCTTCTCTTCGCGCGTCAGAAAGGCGCCGTTGCGCGTGTACATGGTGACCGCTTCCTTCATGCTCACCGCTTCGCCGGGACCATAAACCTTTCCGCTTTCGCCCTTGCGGGTGACCGCGGCATACAGCCCGACCATGGGACCGATCGGGAGATTATCGCTGCCGAACGCCATGAACAATCCGTACTTCTTCACCGGAGTTACGATGGCGTTGTTGGTTGCGAGACGATTGCCTTCCAAGGTTGCAACGTAGCGGCCTTCTAAATTGTAAGTGAAGTTCGGTTGCTGCGCGATGTGGATCTTATCCTTCGCCATGATTTCCATCGTCCGTGCCGGAGGAAGAACGGTGAAATGGCAAAGATAGTCGCGATGATCGTTACGCGGATAATCATGCAGGACTTTATCGAGAGCATCCACGGTCATCGCGATCGCCGCATCGCCGATCGCATGTATGCCGAATTGCCATCCGAGCTTGTGCCCCTCCTCAATATTGGCGTGAATCTCTTCTGGAGTGAAGAAAGCGCGTCCCCGGAATCCCGGCTGTCCCTTGTAATCCACCAGAGACCAAGCCGTGGGGCCGGTGAAGCCGCCATCGGCAGCCATTTCGCCAATCGAGCCGACACGTAAACGATCATTGCCGTCACCGGTCTTCTTGCCAAACTCCTTGAGCCTCATGGCGCCCAGCTTGGCTTCACCCTGAGGCGACGGATAGCCGACCTGAACGGACGCGCGCGGCAGTTCGGTGCCATGCCTTTGGTAAAGCAGCTCCCATTCCGCATAAGAACCGGCTTCGCCGGCGTTCACGGTGGAACCGGCTTCGATGACGCTGGTAATGCCGAGTTGTAGCTGCTTACGGACGTCGGCGAGCAGGCTGTCGCGAACATCCGCCGGCTTGTCTTTCGGCACTAAATGCGTGTATAGGTCGTTGCGTTCGCGGATGACGCCATTGGGAGCGCCGCCGGCATCCTTCTCGATCAGTCCGCGCGGCGGATCGGGCGTCGCGGAATTGATATCCGCCATTTCAAGCGCTTTGCTGTTGCCAACCGAGCTATGCCCGCCGGCTCGCACCAACACGACCGGATTATTTGGCGCCGCTGCATCCAGGTCGCCACGCAACGGCTTCCGTTGTTCGGTGAAATGATACTCGTCCCATCCGCCGCCAGTGATCCACTCGCCTGGGCCAAGTTCCGTGGCCTTTTCGCTCACCTGTTCTTTCAATTGCGCAAGAGACGTGGTGTCGTTTAGATCGATGTAGCGGCGCGAATGACCACCCAGGTGGATATGAGTATCGTGAAAACCAGGCATCACCATGCGGCCTTTCAGATCGATGGTGCGCCCGCCGCTATACCGGTTCCGCAGTTCGTTGCCGCCTACCGCAAGGATTCGCCCGTCTTTAATCACGATGGCTTGCCGAATGGAGAATGCATCGTCCACCGTGACGATCTTCCCGTTAAAAAGAATGAGATCCGCCGATGTTTCCTGCGCCTGCAGGATCGGAAGGCCGGTTAAGCCGGCCACACCGGCAGCTCCTAGAAATCCGCGCCGTGAAACAGTCATATTTTCTCCCGATCTAAAAATCCAGCCGTAGAGACAATTGTCCCACGCGATTGCCCGCGTTTTCCGAAGATTGCACACTTTGGGTAACCCCGAACGGACAGGTGGAACTGTTGCCGCCAAATTGAGTGAGACAGGAGACGTCCATGGAGGGAGGCGGAGCAAAGTTCGGATGGTTCAGAATGTTTGTAAAAGTGGATTCGAACCGCAGCCGCACACGTTCCCGCACCACAAACACTTTCGATAAACCGGCAGCGACCGTCACGGTACCCGGCCCTTCGCAGTCTCCGACGCCTGCATTGCCGATACGTCCCGCGCCGACCGGCGTGGGCACGAAGGCGCTGTCATTAAACCAACCATTGGGCGTCGGGTTGGAAATGTTGCACGGGGCTATTTGGTCGGGCCTGACCACGGCAGGGCGGTTCAACTCGTTTAAATTGGCCTGACTCTCTGCTGCGTTGCTGTCGTAAGCCGTCAGATATGGCCCGGTTTCCGCAAGGACAATTGTGCTGAGTTGCCATCCTCCCAGTACGCCATTTACGAACCTATTGGAATTGGCCAGGTATTTTCGGCTACTGCCGAAGGGAAGCTGATAAATGCCCGTCAACAGAAAACGCTGACGCCGATCGCCGGGGGCATTTCCTCGATTATCTCGCAAGTCGAAGCGATCATTTACGCCCACAACGAAGCCTAATGGACCCGTAAAGTTGCCCTGTTCGAATCCGTAAGCCGCCGGGGCGTCGTTGTTCGCATCGCTCAAGTCTTTCGCCCAATCGTATTGCGCTTGCAAGTAGAATCCGCTCGCCATGCGGTGACTGACCTGAAGTTCCAGGTCCTGGTAATTGGCGAATCCCCAGTTTCCCAACTGGTAAATCGGACCCCATTGCGGGTAAGGCAGTTCCGATGGGCTGTACGGTATGGTGCTGGGGCGGATCGAATTCTGATCGGTTGTGAGCGGGAGCCGATAGGAATTCTCTCCGATATAGCTGATTCGCGTAGCCCAGGTATTCAGCAGTTGCCGCTCAATGGTGACATTCCACTGCACAGATTGCGGATCCCGATAATTGATTTGCTGCGCAACGTCGAAGGTATACGTGCCCACGTCGCTTGGCACCAGTCCGCCGTTGCCATAAGCGACCGAGGGCAGTTGAAACAGCGGCGACCCGTTCACGAGCGCATTTACGTAGGTGGGAGAATTTGTGGCGCCTGTTCCCGCCATCTGATAGGCCACGCCTCCGAGTGTGGGAACGGTGAAGATGCCGAAGCCCGCGCGAAACACGGTCTTGTCGTTATTAAATGGCCTCCACGCGACTCCAAACCGCGGATCGAAGTTTCTGTAATAGGTGTAGCGCAGCCCTTGCGGTAAATGGGCTTCGCTGGCTGTGAGCACGGGTGAGCACGGCACGGTGTTAACGACACCTGGGCAAGTATTGATGCTATACAGCACGGAAGGTGCAGGAGGGAGCCCACCGTTGGGGTAAACCAATTCGCCGCCGTTGACTGGATCGAAATTGGCGATATTCCCATGAGCTTCGGTGAAAGGTGGCTGAAGCTCCCAGCGCAACCCGAAGCTTAAGGTCAGGTTTTTCGTCACGCGCCATTCGTCCTGCGCGTAAGTGGCGAAGTGGTGCGAAATCTCGTCAATGTGCGGACCAATATCGAAGACAATATTCAAGCTTGGCACGCCCAGCAAGAGATCGGCGAATGCGTTGCCGCTGAAGCTGCCCAGAAAATTCAGGTAGCCAAACTCATCCGCAAGTCCGAAATTATTTACGGTGGTGTAGCTGACCGTGCGGAAATCCACGCCGAACTTCAGTGTATGGTTCCCTTTGATCCACGAAATGTTGTCGGTGTACTGGATAGTTCGGGAACTGGACGGGCCGATATCGCCGTGGCTGATCGGAGTAAATCCCGTGCCGGCGCTGAAGTTGAATCCCGGAAAGCCTCCATCAGAACCCGCACTCGTAAGAGCCAGCCCTTGCAAACCGAGGCTAGACACCACCGAGGCGACGGAGAAAGGATAATTTTGCGCCGTGTTCAGATTGCTGTAGCCGAACCGGAATTCGTTCACCAGATGTGCCGTGATCGTGTAGTTATCGGAAAGCACCAGGTTCCGGTTGTCCTGTTGGACATTAATCGGCGGCAATAGTTGAGCGATGCTTCCCAGGGTAGCCTGTGCTTGATAGGGAAGATTCTTCCAGCTCCATCGGCCAAAGAGTTGGTTCTTCGTTCCGATGTACTGATCGACGCGGATGTCGTAACCGTCGGTCTGGTTTGCCAGACGTTCCAGAGTTCGGTAGTTTCCGATTGTAGAACCCGAATTGTAATTCGGAGCGGGGTAGTAAGTGCTCAGCAGTTTCTGCGCTACAGGGTTCAGTAAGTTCGCCGGAATCTGATTGTTGGGGAAGGGAGCGTTCGTGAACGGATTGACGGCTGGCGGGCCCGGCACTCCATTCAGATTTCCAGCCACCATCGCAGGCGTCGGAACATTATCGATGACCAGCTGCGATCCGGGTTTACGGTTGCCCTCATAATCCATAAAGAAGAACGTCCGGTCATGACCGCTGTAGAGCTTCGGAATTATGACGGGTCCGCTCAAGCTTGCACCGAAATCATTCCAGACCTTTGCCGGCTTTTCGACCGAGCCGTAGGCGGTAGCATCCAGCGCCCGATTTTGTAGGTACTCGAATGCGCTGCCGTGAAACGTATTGCTGCCTCCTTTGGTGGTCACCGTCACGTCTGCTGAGGACTCCAGTTCGGCATTATTGTTGATCGCCGAAACCTTAAACTCGGCAAGCATTTCGGTGGAGGGATACATGTTGACGGCGGGCGCGTTGGTCTGCACGTTCACAGTCGAAGTGCCGTCCACGCTGTAGTCGGTCATGAAAGGAAGCGAACCGGTGAGCGCGATGGTCCCGTTCTGGTCCTGCTGAACGTTGGGAAGCGCGACGATGGCTCCCAGCGGGCTACTCGAAGAGCCGCGATAATTTTCCGGCAAATCGTTAACCACGGAATTGTTGATCGTATTTGCGATGTTCGCGTTTTCGGTATTGATGGCGGCAGCCTGGCCCGTCACCTCGACGGTCTGCTGGACGGCGGCTACCCCCATCGTCAAATCGACGCGTCTTTCCTGGCGGGCATCTAGGGTAACACGGTCCGTTTTGACAGCTGCAAAGCCGGGTTTCTCTGCAGCGATCACATAGGTGCCCGGCTGCAGATTGGGAAGTTCGTAGGTTCCCGCATCATTGGATGTGGCCGTCCGCGCTCCCGCGGTATCGACGTTCGTAGCCGTAATCGTGACGGCGGGGATACTGCTGCCGGACTGGTCCTGGACGGTTCCAACGAACGTCCCAAACGTGGACTGACCAAACACAGGCGCGCAGACACAAAGCACGAGCGCGCTTATCAACACTACAACATTCTTCATTTGATGGCTCCTCTGCCCGAAGCAACTGTAGATAAGTCCCAAAAGACAACGGCACAGAGATGCCGTATGCCGCGATTCTAGAGCCAAACGTAGGTCTATGGGCCTGAGTATGTTGCTTCACGCCAGCCTTGTCAAGCAAGCCGGCTTACGGATGAAGTCATTAATCGTCAACCAGGTACGTCGGTTTCTGCCGATGTTAATGACCGGTATATCACCACGCGGAAAGTGACTCGATGGGCTCGGCGACGTTCCCTGCCCTTCGAAGTCCCGGTGTTATACTAAACCCTACAATGCTATCGCAGGGCTTGGAGCCGGAAGTTCAACTCGAGCGCATTCTCAATAGTGATACATTCCACGCTTCAGCGGCCCTTCGCCGGCTCCTCCAATTTCTGGTCCATAAAGCCATTGCCGGAGAAGCCGATCAACTGAAGGAATATTCAATTGGCGTAGACGCTTTCGGCAAACCACCTACATACGATCCACGGAGCGATGCGATTGTTCGTCTTCAAGTGGGACGTCTCCGCCAAAAGCTTGGCGACTATTATCGCACCGAAGGTAAAGACGACCCAATCATTTTTGAATTGCCCAAGGGGCATTTCAAGTTGCGATGGGAGCTCCGCTCCGTATCCATCGACCCGATCCCGGCAGCAGTAGCTGCGGCCGGCGACGTTAGCCCAAGGCTGCGCTGGTTTTCGACCACCGCCGCTTTACATGCCGCCTTGTTGCTTCTAGGCGCTTGGAGCGTATATTCGGCGGTCGCGCTCTGGAAGCTTCATTCCAGTCCGACGCAGGCGATATGGTCTCCAGAATTGGAGGAGCTTTGGAGGCCATTCCTAACATCGAAGCGTCCGCTCGTCGTTGCGGTGGCGGATCCACTGTTCATCGAATTGCAGGGCACAGACATCTTCTTTCGCAAGATATCCATCCGCAGACCCGAGGACGCCAGCGGTTCGAGTGCACTGACCGCCTTGCGAAAGTTTCTGGGTAATCCCGCAATAGAACCGGCATACAACTATATGCCCACCGGTGAGGTGATCTCTTCCTTCTTCCTGGCAAAGTTGTTGGGGAGCAGGCGTCAGGATATCCGCCTGGTCCGCAGCAGCCAATTGCCACTTCAGCAACTGGCAGAAGACAACGTGATCCTCATTGGTCCCGAGGTTGTGATGGATGGAAAACTTCGGGGCATCCAAATGAAACCGGAGTTTGTCCAGACGCCTGACGGTATACGGAGTTTACATCCACCGCCAGGCGAGTCTGGGTTTTTCAGCGATACACGCTTCGGAGCTGCGAATGACGGTGAGGCGTATGCCTTGATCTCGCAAGCCCCAGGGCCCTTGGCCAATACTGTAGTGCAAACGTTTTCAAGTTCGAGAACCTGGGGACGCGAAGGCGCGGTTCAAGTCTTTACAGACACTACCCTCGCCCGCGCTCTAGCGAAAAGAATAAGAAACGCGTCGGGCCAAATTCCCCGGTTCTACCAAGTTGTGCTGAGGGTCAAATTCATGGATGGCGTTCCCACCGACGTGTCGTACGTTCTTCACCGCGACCTGACACCCGGCAGGTCCCCACAGTAATTCAAAGCCCGCAATTCGGTCGTTCTCGACAAGCAGTATAATGCATGTCTGCGTTAGCTCTGGAGTGGCGAACTTTTGGCGGACCGGGGAGATGCACTATTCTGCTTCGATGCAGGCACGAATTCGATGAACTCATCTGCCAACCTGGAACTTCCGGATCGATATAACCTGGTTGACCATTTCATAGACCGGCACTTGCGGCAGCAGCGTGGCCACAAGACCGCGATCGTCTGCGGCGATCGGCAGTTCACGTACGCCGAAATTGCTGCGGAAGTTAACCGCGTCGGCAACGGCCTGCGGCGGCTTGGCCTCCAACGGCAGGAACGGGTGTTGCTCCTCCTGCCCGACACTCCGGAGTTCGCAGCTGCGTACTTTGGAACAATCAAGGTCGGGGCAGTGGCGGTGCCGACGAACACTGCTTTGCGAGCGGCCGATTATGCTTGCTTCCTTGAGGAGAGCCAAGCCGGAATCGCGATCGTTCACTCCACGCTACTCGCTGAGTTCGCGCAAGCCCTCGTCGGCCAGCATCACTTGAAACAGGTAATCGTGTGCGGAGAGCCGGCAGCCCGTTACCTCTGTTGGGACGAATTTCTGAAGGATGCCTCCTTAGAATTGGACGCCACTCCCACAAACAAGAACGACGCCGCGTTTTGGCTTTGGACATCCGGCAGCACTGGTCGACCGAAGGCTGCTGTGCACCGGCACCAGGATTGGGTGCACTGTTGTGAGTACTACGCGCGCGGAGTGCTAGGCATGCACGAAGAAGATGTTACCTTCTCCTCCTCGAAGTTGTTTCATGCATACGGTCTGGGCAACGCGCTGATGTTCCCGTTTCATGTGGGTGCTACGACGATTTTGTACCCGGGCAAACCACAACCTAAGGCGATTCTCGAGTGCGCTCAGGCGCATCGCCCGACGCTGTTCTTCTCCGTGCCGACGCTCTACGCGTCGATGCTGCAGCAGGCGGAACGCGTGGTGTATGACTTAGCGTCTATCCGTTTGGCTGCCTCGGCGGCGGAGCCTTTGCCGGCTGAAATATTTCGCCGCTGGAAAGACCGTTTCGGCATTGAAATCCTGGATGGCATTGGGTCGACTGAGGTGCTGCACATTTACCTTTCGGCGAGGGCTGGACAAGTTCGCCCGGGAAGTACGGGAAAGGCAGTCCCCGGTTACGAACTCGCGCTCGTCGATCATCAGGGCCAACCCATGGCGCCTGGCGCGATCGGAGACTTGTTGGTCGCCGGCCCGAGCACGGCCCAATGCTATTGGAATCGGCCTTCGCTGACTGAGGACCGTATGCGCGGGCGCTGGTTCGTGACCGGGGATAAGTACAGAGTCGATGAAGCCGGCTACTACTGGTACGCGGGCAGATCGGATGACCTGTTTCGAGTCTCGGGCCAATGGGTATCGCCAATTGAAGTTGAGAGCGCGCTGGTTGAGCATTCCTGCGTGCTGGAGGCGGCCGTAATTGCGTTTGAGGAAGAATCGGGACTTCACACCCCGCAGGCGTTCGTTGTTCTGCGCGACGGCTACGCGGCCACTTCTGAATTGGTCAAAGAACTTCAGGAATTCGTCAAGCTCCGAATCACTCCCTATAAGTACCCGCGCCGTATCAATTTTCTGAATGAGCTGCCCAAGACGGCTGCGGGAAAGGTACTGCGCTATAAGCTGCGCGAGCTAAGTCGTGGCGCGGCAGAGTCGCGTGTCTAAGCCATGAATCGCGTTGACACGGGGTCGGCGGCTTGCGCTATTCAGAGCGCCGCGGTTGTCGGTGCCGGAACCATGGGACGAGGAATCGCGATGTGCTTTGCGAACTCCGGCATTCCGGTCGTGCTGAACGACACGAAACAGCAAGCCTTGGACGCAGCTATAAAGTCAATCGAGGCGGCCTATCGGAGTTCCGTTAAGAAGGGTCGATATCCACTTGAGGAATTGCACCGCCGGCTGGCGAGAATCACGCCGCAGCTCGGGTACGCCGGCTTTGACGCGGTGGACATCGTGATCGAGGCCGCCTTCGAGAACATCGACGTGAAGCGGGCGGTATTCGCGCATTTAGGCGGAATCACCCGACCTGGCGCCATTCTCGCTACCAACACGTCCTACTTGAATATCGATGAGATCGCAGGGGCGTGCTCACATCCTGAAACCGTTATTGGACTTCATTTCTTCAGCCCGGCAAACGTGATGCGGTTACTGGAAATAGTGCCGGGGAAGGCGACGGCAGAAGCTGTAAAGACCACCGCCCTCGCGCTCGCCAAACGTCTGGGCAAAGTCGGCGTGGTTGCGGGCAATTGTCCCGGCTTTATTGGAAATCGGATGTTCCGCCTGTATCGCCGGGAAGCACACCTGCTGCTGGAAGAGGGCGCATCGCCGCGCCAGGTGGACTCGGCCCTGGAAGACTGGGGAATGGCAATGGGACCGTTCGCGGTGCAGGATCTCGCCGGCATTGATATCGCGATGAGCAGCCGCCACGTTTTCCAAGCGCTGGAGCGCCCCGGCACCCGGCATCCGCGCATCATGGACATGGTTTATGCACGAGGGCGCCTCGGGCAAAAGACAGGAGCCGGCTGGTACCGCTACGATGAAGAACGAAACGCACAGCCCGATCCTGAAATAAACGCCCTCATCGAACTTGCCGCCCGCGAGAGCGGCACTATGCGGCGATCGATTTCCAATGATGAGATTATTGAGCGCACGATCTATGCTCTGGTGAATGAAGGAGCGCGACTCCTGGAAGAAGGCTTCGCTCGCTGTGCCTCGGATATCGATCTCGTGTATGTCAATGGCTATGGATTTCCCTCCAACCGAGGCGGACCGATGCATTACGCCGACGAGGTCGGATTGAAGGTTGTGTACCAGCGGCTACTCGAATTCCAGCGGACTCATGGCGCCAATTGGGAGCCGAGCCCACTCCTTGCCCGGCTGGCTGAGAAGAGTAGCTCGTTTTCGGCCTGGGATACCGCGCGCTCAGGTTTGCGGACAGCGCCCGATGATGCTGATGCCCAAAAGGCTTGAAACCAGCTCGACCGCACTCGCAAAGTATTGACGGGCGCACCGGATTTGGCCATCGAAGCTCGTCGATGCCCGGCGCGGCGAACGTCTCACAAGCCAGAAAAGGCTTTCTCGGCCTCTGGTGTAAGTTGAATTTCTTCGAATGGGTAAGAATTCGATACCCGAATTAGGCCGGCTTCCTTCAACACGTCCAGTAAAGCATAAAACTCTCCAACATCCAGACCGCACGCCTCCAGAATTTCCGGCGGCGTTGCCGTACCCTTGGGCTTCGAGCGGAGAGGACCGTGATAAGCTTCGCGCACGATTAAATCAAAGAGTTTTCGCGCGGGAGCCGAGACCGGTTCCAAGCGCGTGGCAACGAAAGAAGCCGGATTATCCACGTCTAGTTAAACCGGACGTACTCGAACTCTATGGGCAGGTTGTTGATGCCCCGCGCGGGTGGTGCGATCCAGTTCGCAAACTTTCCGGGCTCATTCACACGGCCCATGAGCGAACCGACGTACTCGTGATCCTGGTTCGAAGGGAGCCAACCGGATAACTGGCGTTCCCCATCTTCTTTAGAAAGAACTCGGCCGTCTGGACTCACGTACTGTCCGGCAAAGCTTCCGATCTTGCGGTGAAATCCAACGTGAGGAAGCGTCATCCGGAACGGGAGCCCGAATCGTTCGGGAATCCGGTTCCATCGATCCAGGCCGGCTTGGATCTCGCGTGTGTAGTCGTCGCGCAGCCGGGCATTCAGCGCCGTAAGCGCGGGCACTTGCTTGTGTATGATCGCGCCGTTTTCGATCTCTTGAATGCTGTAGGAATCGGCGTTGAGTGAGTGGTTGTCGTTGATATTGCTTTCGCTGTAACGGCCCTTGAGCCCTCCGGTGAAGAACATGGCCGCGTTAGAAGAGACCTCGGACCCAAACAAATCCAGCGTGACGCTGTAGTGAAAATTTACGAACCTCTGTAACGTTTCGAGGTCAATCACGCCCTGGGCGCGAACTTGCGAAGGATCGGTCAGGTTTCGTTCACTCATCACTTCGCAGGTGCGTTGCAGGACGCGCGCGACGCCGGATTCGCCCACAAACATATGGTGGGCTTCCTCGGTGAGCATGAACCTCGTCGTGCGCGCCAGAGGATCGAAACCGGACTCGGCCAGGGCGGCTAATTGGAACTTGCCGTCGCGGTCCGTGAAAAACGTGAACATGAAGAATGCCAGCCAGTTGCTGGTCTTCTCGTTGAAGGCCGTCAGGATGCGCGGATTATTCGGATCTCCTGACCGCCTTTGAAGCAGTGCTTCCGCTTCTTCACGGCCGTCCCGGCCGAAGTGTTTGTGAAG
>Ga0213875_10002200_pt1 | contig 11884 bp, 9 predicted proteins | sample BarmaccomBMRX_R8_FD_160105 | JGI IMG/M metagenome (GOLD analysis project Ga0213875, IMG submission 160105) | Root-associated microbial communities from Barbacenia macrantha in rupestrian grasslands, the National Park of Serra do Cipo, Brazil - RX_R8 | ecosystem: Host-associated > Plants > Roots... | reverse complement strand
GCCATCACGGCGCGCGACCCCGATCGCTTCGAGGCGACGCTTGCCGCCGACGTCGTCGTGGTCGACGGCGCCGGACGCGTCACGCGCGGCATCGACGCGGTGCTGCGCGCGCACGACGAATGGTTCGGCGCCGCGGAACGTTGGTCGTTCGCGTACGACGTCGTGCTCACGCGAGAGACGGCGTCGTCAGGGTTCGCGTTGCTCGACGTGACGTACCGCAACACGCCCGAGAGCGAGCCGGCGAGGTTCCTCCTCTCGCTGCTGTTCGAACGGAACGCCGACGGCGTCTTCTCGTTCGTGTACGATCAGAACACGCCGCTCGCATAGTCGACGTTCGGTGCCGAAGGCCGGCGGCACCGACCGTGCCCGGCCGATCCGCACCGACCGTGTCGGCGACTCGATCGCGATGACGGCGCGACGGTTGACCGAGCGCGCGCCGGGGTAAGCCGAGCGGCGTCAGCCGTCGTTCACGCAAGGAGATCGTTCGTTTTGCAGACGCTCGACGCGCCCGATCGCACGGGCTTGCCGCCCACGCTGGGAACCGTCGTCGTCACCGGCGGCGCGTCCGGTCTCGGCGCCGCGATCGCGGACGCGGTCGCGCGGCACGGCGGTACGCCCGTGACGTTCGACATCGCAGAGCCGCGCTCGCACCGCGACTACGCGCACCACATCGTGGACGTCACCGACCGGCGGGCGATCGAGCACGCGATGCGCGACGTCGCGGAACGGAACGGCGGCGCGATCGACGCCGTCGTCGCGAACGCCGGCATGGACGCGTGCGGCGACTTCGACACGGTCGACGCCGACGCGTGGGAGCGCGTGATCCACGTGAACCTGATCGGCACCGCGGCGCTCGCGCGCGCCGCGCTGCCGTACCTCCGCCGCGCGGCGAACCCGCGCATCGTGAACGTCGCCTCGACCCTCGGCCTGCGCGTGCTCGGCGCCGCGACGGCGTACAGCGCGTCGAAGTTCGGCGTCGTCGGCTTCACGCGCGGCCTCGCGCTCGACCTCGCCGGGCGCGTCGGCGTGACGCTGCTGATCCCCGGCGGGATGAACACGCACTTCTTCGACGGGCGCGATCCGCAGTTCAAGCCCGCCGCCGACGCCTTCGAGAAGAACCAGCTGAACGACCCGCGCAGCGTCGCCGAGACGGTCGTGTTCGCGCTCTCGCAGCCGAAGGGCGTGGAGATCCGCGAGCTCATCGTGACGCCGTCGCGGGAGACCAGCTGGCCGTAGCGCGGAGGACCGAGCAACCGCGCACGCAAACCGGACGTCTGTCCGTTACCGTACCGGGCATTGGAGGAGGCATTTCCACGATGCGCATGCGTGCACTCATCATGTCGTCCGCGCTCCTTGCCGCCGTCGTCGTTCTGGTCGCGCCGCGTGTCGGCGCGCAGGACGCGTGGCCGGCGCCGGGCACCTATCTCAACGCCGCACAGGACGCCGGCAGCTGGATTCTGCCGGCCCACAGCTACAGCGGCAACCGTTATCTGTCCGAGACCGACATCACGTCGGACAACGTCGCGAACCTCAAGAAGGTGTGGAGCGCGACGGTCGACGCGCGCGGCCCGCTCGAGACGTCGCCGATCGTGTGGAACGGCACGATGTACGTCACGTCGTCGCACAACGACGTGTACGCGCTCGACGCGAAGACGGGCGCGCTGAAGTGGCACTTCCCGTACAAGCCGCACGTGATCGCGTTCTCCGCGAACCGCGGCGTCGCGCTCAGCAACGGGCGCGTGTACGAAGCGACCCTGGACGGAAAGCTGATCGCGCTCGACGCGGCGACCGGCAAGCCGGTGTGGAGCGTCGTCGCCGCGCACGACGTCACGAACACGTTCTTCACGATGCAGCCCGTGCCGTACAAGAACATGCTGATTCTCGGCGCGTCGAACGGCGACTGGGGCGGCATCGGCTACATCAGCGCGTACGATCAGGCGACCGGCAAGCGCATGTGGGACTGGTACACGGTGCCGGGTCCCGGGCAGCCGGGCCACAGCACGTGGAGCGGCGACTCGTGGAAGCGCGGCGGCGGCGCCGTCTGGAGCGGCATCGCGATCGATCCCGCCACCAGCACGCTGTACGCCGACGCGGGCAACCCGCAACCCGATTTCCTCGGCACGATCCGCAAGGGCGCGAACCTCTACACGAACTCGATGCTCGCGCTCGACATCAGCGGCGCGACGCCGAAGCTCAAGTGGTATCACCAGTTCATCCCGCACGACACGCACGACTGGGATCCGGCGATGCCGCCCGTGCTCTTCAGCGGCACGGTGAACGGAAACCAGCGCAACCTCGTCGCGGCGGGCGACAAGGGCGGCAACTTCTGGGTCCTCGACGCCGGAAACGGCGCTATCGTGTACCACGTCGTCGTGAGCACGCAGAAGGGACAGAACACGGAGCCGAACCGCCGCGGCGACGTCGCGTGCCCGAACACGAACGGCGGCGTCGAGTTCAACGGCGGCAGCTACATGCCGGACACGAACGCGTTCTACGTGCCGAGCGTGGACCAGTGCGGCGTCTGGAAGTCACAGGGCACCGCAACGTACGTCGCGGGCCAGTTCTACCTCGGCGGCGCGTTCCCGACGCTGTCCGGTCCGAGCACGGGCTACATGCAAGCCGTCGACATCGGCACCGGCAAGTTCATGTGGCGCAAGCACCTCGCGTTCCCGCAGATCGGCGGCGCGCTGTCGATGTCGGCGGGCGTCGTCTTCACGGGCGGCGTCGACGGCGACTTCACGGCGTACGATGCGAAGACGGGGAACGTGCTGTGGCACTATGCGACGGGCATGACGATCCAAGCGCCGCCGACGTCGTACGTCGTGGACGGAAAACGGTACGTCGCGGTCGCGGCCGGCCCCGCCGGCGTGAACTTCGCGGACCCGCGCTTGCATCAAGGTGCACCGACGCTCGAAGGACGCTACTCGCATCCGACGCAGGCGATGGTCACCGCGTTCGCGCTGCCGTAGCGCGCATGCTCCGTCTCCCCGCGCTCGCGCCGGTGCTCGCGCTCGTCGCGCTCACCGGCGCGGCGCCCGCGCGCGACGACCACGCGAGCGCGCTCGCCGCGCTCGCGGACCTGCGCGCCTCCGTACGCGAGATCGTGCGCATCGAGGACGGCTATGCCGTCGGTCACGGCGCGTACCTGCGCGCCGCGCACCGCGCGATGAACGCGCTCGTCGGCCGCCGCGACGACGGGTACGCCGCGTCGTACGGCGATCCGGGCGACGGCGTCGGAACGCTCGGGCACCTCGACCGCATGCTCGATCAGACCGCGACGCTGTCGTGGACGCCGGCCGTGCAGGGCGCGAAGGCGAACGTCCTCGCCGCCGCCACGAACCTCCAGGACGCGACGCGCGAGAAAGAGATGGAGGACTACCAGAGCGACCTCACGCGCGCGCTCGCGAACCTCGCGCTCGTCGTCGGACAGCCGTCGAACGGCGGCGTGCTCGGCGGCCTCGCGGGCGCGCTGGCGAACACGACGCTCGGCGTGCCGCGCGGCGCGACGCAGTCGCCCGGCTGCGGCGTTCCGGCGTCGGCGCCCTCCTACGGTGTCGTCGCGGGCCGGCTCACGTACGTCGCGCTGCCGCGCGCGGCCGCGGCAACGGCGATCCCGCCGGAACTGGGGGTCGCGCGCGTCGTCGTGCGCGGCGCGGACGTCGTGCTGTATGCGCCGGCGTCACGCGACGCGTGCTCGCATCGCGCGCGTGCGCTTCGGCGCGCCGCACGCGCGCATCTCGAGCGGACGCACGCCGTGCGCGCCCGCGCCGAACGCACCCGCGCGGTCTCGGCGGCCGCCGCGCAGCCGCCGTTCACCGCGGCTCAGGCGAAAGCCGGTGCGCTCGTCTACCGCGCGCAGTGCGTGCAATGCCACGGCGCCGACCTGCAAGGCGCGGCCGGACCGGCCGTCGGCGGAACGGAGTTTCTGCAGACGGCGCAGCGCAACAAATGGACGCTGGCCGACATGCGCACGACCGTCTTCGAGAACATGCCGTTCTCGAATCCGGGATCGCTGACGCCGAAGCAGTACGCGAACGTGATGGCGTTCTTGCTCGCGTCGAACTGCTACCGCGCCGGACCGAAGCCGTTCCCGACGGCGGCCTCGCCGTCGCTCGCGAAGATCAAGCTCGGCCCGCACGCCGGGACCGGGCCGGCGGACAAGAAGAACGGCACCTGTGCAGCTGGCTAATACAAGCTCGCGACCAGGCGCGGTGTTTTGACGTCCGATACCAAAAATTGGTATGATTGCAGCGATGACGATCTCACTAACGCCCGAGTTCGAGAAATTCGTCGAGGAGCAGGTGAAGAGCGGACGATATGCTTCGAACAGTGAGGTAATCCGCGCCGGGCTGCGAGCACTCGAAGAACAACAGCTGCGCGCGTGGTTGCAAGAGGGCATAGATGCACTGGAGCGCGGTGAGCGTGCAGAGGCGAAGACGATCGTCGCGCGCTTGCGTGCCCGACTCCCGAGCTCGCGAACGACCAAGTCCGCTAGCCCGCGAGACGTACGCATATCGAAGTGAGCGCGTACCTTTCGCGTGCCGCTGAGATCGATCTCGAACGCATATTCGAACAGATCAACGAAAAATCGACGCAAAATGCGGTGGAGTTCCTCGATCGCGTCGATGCGGCGCTCGCCGTGATCGCGGCAAATCCTCGGCTTGCGCGAGAACGCGACGAGTTGCCGGTCGGCGCACTACGGATCGTGCGAGCGACGCCGGCAATGATGATCTATCGGGTGCTCACGAACGACGACGCTGAGGTCGTGCGTATCGCGCACGAGCATCAAGATATTCCCGCGCTGATTGCCAAGCTGTCGAGCGACGAGACCCCACGAGCTTAGACGGGCGAACCGTCGCCCGGTGGTGGCAGCTCGCGCGCTTCGCAGTACGCGCCGTGGCAGAAGAGCAGCGTCGGCTTGCGTTCGTACGCGTAGCGCTCGACGTGGCCGAGAAAGATCTCGTGGTCGCCGCCGTAGTAGCGGTCGACGATGCGGCATTCGAACTGGGCGGCTGCGCCGTCGATGAGCGGAACGCCGTACTCGCCCAGCTCGTAGGGCACGTCGACGAACTTGTCGGTACGCCGCTGCGCGAACCGGACGGACAGGTGCTGCTGCTCCGTGGTGAGCACGTTCACGCCGAAGTGGGTCGCGGCGCGAAACGCGTGGAGGCTCGGCGCGGAGCACGCGAGGCTCCACAGCACGAGCGGCGGATCCAGCGACACCGAGCTGAACGAGTTTCCGGTCAGGCCGAACAGACGTCCGTCGTTGTCGCGCGTCGTGATGATCGCAACGCCCGTTGCGAAGGTGCCGAGCGCGTTGCGCAGGTCGCGCTCGTCGAACGGCGCGGTGGCGTGCTGGTGTGGCGTGGCTCGCTTTCCGGGGAGGGTTCGTCATCTACCTTGACGGTCGAGGCCGCTCTCACCCTGCGAGAACATTCACCGCGGCCGCACGGCGGGAAGGAGCCGCTCGGACGGCGCCGGGAGTAGGCTGCCGGAGGCCGACGTGATTCAGGAACGTACCCGGACGATTCGCGCGCCGCGCGGCACGACGCTGCGCGCACGCAGCTGGCAGACCGAAGCGGCGCTGCGGATGCTGATGAACAACCTCGATCCCGAGGTCGCGGAGCGTCCCGACGAGCTGGTGGTGTACGGCGGCATGGGCAAGGCCGCGCGCGATTGGGCGAGCTTCGACCGCATCGTCGCGACGCTCGAACGCCTGCGCGACGACGAGACGCTCGCGGTGCAGTCCGGCAAGCCCGTCGGCGTCTTTCGCACGCATCCCGATGCGCCGCGCGTCGTGATCGCGAACGCGAACCTCGTCCCGCACTGGGCCACGTGGGAGCACTTCCACGAGCTCGACCGCAAGGGCCTGATGATGTACGGCCAGATGACGGCCGGCTCGTGGATCTACATCGGCTCGCAGGGCATCGTGCAGGGCACGTTCGAGACGTTCGCCGAGATGGGACGCCGCCACTACGGCGGCGACCTCGCGGGACGCTGGATTCTCACGGCGGGGCTCGGCGGCATGGGCGGCGCGCAGCCGCTCGCCGCGACGATGGCGGGCGCGTCGCTGCTCGCGGTCGAGTGCGATCCCGCGCGCATCGCGAAGCGGCTCGAGACGCGCTACCTCGACGCGCGCGCCGACTCGCTCGATGCGGCGCTCGCCATGATGGACGAGGCGCGGCGTACGAAGGCGCCGATCTCGGTCGGCGTGCTCGGCAATGCCGCGGAGATCGTGCCCGAGCTGCTGCGCCGCGGCGTGCGGCCCGACGCGGTGACCGATCAGACGTCGGCGCACGATCCCGCCAACGGCTATCTTCCGGCGGGGTGGTCGCTCGAACGGTGGCGCGAGATGCGCGAACGCGATCCGCACGCGGTCGCGCACGCGGCGAAGCAGTCGATGGCCGCGCACGTCGAAGCGATGGCGGCTTTCGCGCAGCTCGGCATCCCCGTGTTCGACTACGGCAACAACATCCGGCAGATGGCGTACGACGCGGGCTACGCGGGCGCGTTCGCGTTCCCCGGCTTCGTGCCGGCGTACATTCGGCCGCTGTTCTGCCGCGGCGTCGGTCCGTTCCGGTGGGTCGCGCTCTCCGGCGACCCGGACGACATCGCGAAGACGGACGCGAAGGTGAAGGAGCTGATTCCAGACGACCCGCATCTGCACCGCTGGCTCGACATGGCGCGCGAACGCATCGCGTTCCAAGGCCTGCCGGCGCGCATCTGCTGGATCGGCCTCGGCGACCGCGACCGCGTGGGGTTGGCCTTCAACGAGATGGTCGCGCGCGGCGAGCTGAAGGCGCCGATCGTCATCGGGCGCGACCACCTCGACTCCGGCAGCGTCGCATCGCCGAACCGCGAGACGGAAGCGATGAAGGACGGGTCCGACGCCGTCAGCGACTGGCCGCTGCTGAACGCGATGCTCAACGTCGCGGGCGGTGCGACGTGGGTGTCGATCCACCACGGCGGCGGCGTCGGCATCGGCTTCTCGCAGCACGCCGGCGTCGTGATCGTGTGCGACGGAACCGACGCGGCCGCGCAGCGGATCGCGCGCGTGCTGTGGAACGATCCGGCGACCGGCGTCGCGCGGCACGCCGATGCCGGGTACGACGACGCGCTCGCGTGCGCGCGCGAGCACGACCTGATCCTGCCGATGCACGAGTGACCGTCGCCCGACGGGCGGGCGCGCTCACGCTCGCGGACGTCCGCGATCTCCTCGCCGGCGGCGAGCTCGCGCTCGACGACGGCGCGAAGGCGGACGTCGACCGCGCGCACGCCGTCGTCGCGTCGATCGCCGCGCGCGACGCGAGCGTCTACGGTGTCAACACCGGATTCGGAAAGCTCGCGCAGACGCGCATCCCGCGCGAGCGCCTCGCCGAGCTGCAGCGCAACTTGGTCGTCTCGCACGCGTGCGGCGTCGGCGAACCGTTGCCGCGCGACGTCGTGCGGCTGATGCTCGCGCTGAAGATCAACTCGCTCGCGCGCGGCTACTCCGGCGTGCGCTGGACGCTGATCGAGACGCTGCACGCGTGCCTCGCGCGCGATGTGCTGCCCGTGGTTCCCGGGCAGGGCTCCGTCGGCGCGTCCGGCGACCTCGCGCCGCTCGCGCACCTGGCGGCGATGCTGATCGGCGTCGGCGAGGCGCACGTCGGCCGCGTGCGCATGCCGGCGGCGGATGCGCTCGCGGCGCGCGGCATCGGGATCGTGGAGCTGCACGCGAAGGAAGGGCTCGCGCTGCTCAACGGCACGCAGGCGTCGACCGCGCTCGCGCTGCGCGCGCTCGCCGGTGCGGAGGACGTGCTCGCCGCGTCGCTCGTCGCAGGCGCGCTCTCGATCGAAGCCGCGCTCGGAAGCGTGCGTCCGTTCGACGCGCGCATCCACGCCGTGCGCGGACACCGCGAGCAACGCGACGTCGCGGCCGCGCTGCGCGCGCTCATCGACGGCAGCGCGATCAACGAGTCGCACCGCGACTGCGGCCGCGTGCAGGACCCGTACAGCCTCCGCTGCATGCCGCAAGTCCTCGGCGCGGTGCTGCGCACGCTGCGCGACGCCGCGGCGGTGCTCATCGACGAAGCGAACGCGGTGTCCGACAACCCGCTCGTGTTCGCGGACGCCGGCGAGGTCATTTCCGGAGGGAACTTCCACGCCGAGCCCGTCGCCCTCGTCGCGGACGCGCTCGCCGTCGCGATCGCCGAGATCGGAAACATCAGCGAACGTCGCACGGCGCTGCTGGTCGATCCGACCTTCAGCGCGCTGCCGGCGTTCCTCGCGACGGACCCCGGGCTCGAATCGGGCTACATGATCGCGCAGGTCACCGCGGCGGCGCTCGCTTCGGAGAACAAGATGCTCGCGCATCCGGCGAGCGTCGATTCGATCCCAACGTCGGCGGGTCAAGAAGATCACGTGAGCATGGCGACGCACGGCGCGCGCCGGCTCGGCGCGATGCTCGCGAACGCATCGCATGTCGTCGCGATCGAGCTGCTGTCGGCGGCGCGCGGCATCGCGTTCCGCCGGCCGCTCCGCACCTCCGAGACCCTCGAAGCCGTACTCAAAGACGTCGACCCCGATGCGGGCCGCCCCGGCGATCGCTACTTGGCGCCCGAGATCGAGCGCGTCGCATCCCTGGTGCGCGACGGACGCTTCACCCCGATGGCGGCGTCGCTGCTTCCGACGACCGCGCGCTAGCGATACGCCGCGCGAGCGCGCGGTTCTGACGGCGCAACGCGTCCGCCTCGATCGCTTCGTACGCGAGCGCGGCGTTGCGCACCACGTCCTGGATCGCGTCGACTTCCTCGCCGTTGAGCGCGTCCCCGCGGCGGTGCGCGCCGTACACGATGATCGCGTGAAGCCGTCCGAACGTCCACACGGGAACGGCGACGGTCGGCAACGCCACGCCGGTGGGGAATCCGGTGCCGTGCCACGTGTCGGGCCGCAGCTCCAGGTGCCCGTCGGCGCACCCGCGCGCGCGTGCGAGCAACGCGCTGTCGTTCGGGAGAACCTCGAGCGTGCGGTCGGGCCAGCCGACCGACGCGAAGCGGCGATACGTTCCGGACCGCTGCTGGCGAAAGACGGCGGCAGACCCGATCCGCAGCGCGTCGGCGACGGTTTCGGTGAGGGCGCGCTCGACGTGCGCGATCCCGCACACCGCGCGCAGCCGCACGCCGAGCTCCTCGAGCGCGTGGAGCGCACGCCGGAACCGCGGGAACAGCACGATGTCCATCGCCTCGATCCAGCTCTCCGCGACGCGTTCCCACACGAGCGTGATGCCGATCAGCGCGAGCGAGATCGCGACGTCGGCGCCGCGAAACGCTTCGCCGAGCTCGAAATCGACGCGGTGGATCGCGTAGGCGCCGAGCGCCGTGATCGCCGACCAGAGCGCGAGGCGCTCCGCGCCGCGCGTCAGCGCGAACGTGACGTTCACGACGCGATGGTGCAGCACCGTGTAGATCACCGCCGCGAGCGTCACGACGTTGACGAAGTACAGCGTCTCGTCCGTCGCCTCCGTCAGCGTGAACGGCGACATCGTCGTCGCCTCGTTGAAGTCCGCGACGATGAACGAGGAGAGCCCGACGACGCAGCCGGTGAGCAACCAGCGCGTGCGTGCGCGCTCTTCCGGCGGCTGATCGAGCAGCAGCAGCGGTAGGATCAGCAGAACCGCGACGTCGACGGTCCACCCGGCGACGTACGACGCGCGCGTGAGCAGCTCGGTGCCGGTGCCGGCGATGTTGAGGAAGCTCGCGAGCTGGAGCCCGGTGAGGATCACGAACACGTACGGGAGCGCCGCCCGGACCGGCCGCAGCCGTGGGCGCACGACGTTGTTCGGGAACGTGACCGCGAGCACGAGAAAGCCGACGTAGCCCAGCGCCTGGAACACCGCCTGCAGCGTCTCCTGCGCGAGCATCGCGAGCGGCCGCCCTTGCAGCCACGAATAGAACTCGAAGTACGGGCCGGGATTGAACCACAGCGCGTACAGGAAGAACCCCGCCGTCATCGCGCACGGCGCGCGCCACACGAGCGTGGCCGCGCCGACGACGAACGCGAGGGCGCCGAGCTCGTCGGCGACCAGCGCGATCTGCCACCACAGGTGTTGCCCGTCGTCGCGTCCCTGCGGCTCGGGAACCGGCGTCATCGGCGCGTGCAGCTTCGGCGTCGCACCGGGCGGCTGATCCGGCGTGCGAAACCATAACGACACCTTCGCGCCGGGCGGAACGAACTGCAGCCCGCCCATGCCGCCGAACACGAACAACAGCTGCTTGCACTCCGCGCGGCTCCTCAGGCACGACATCCGATCGAGCGCGATGCGGTCGCCGGTGCGCACGCCCGCGCGCTCGGCCGGCCCGCCCGACTCGACGCTGGAGACGACGCCGTCGTTGTCCGCCGAGAATCCGAGCGTGCCGAGCGGGCGGACGAGCCGGATCGTGTCCGGAAGCACGACGAGCAGCGCCCACGCGCACAGCACGAGGACGACGGCGCGGCCGAGCGCCGTGAGACGCCCGTCGCGTGCGAACACGGGCGCCGCGCGCGCGACGAGACGCGAGAGATCCATCGTGCGCGCTTCTTGGCGGCGGGCATGCTCTCGGTCCCCCTTGCGAGACGGCATGCCGTTCGCAGGGAGGGTCTGCCGCATGCGCGCGTGCAAGCTGGACGCGCTCATGACCGCATCGTCATCATCGTCGACCGTCGCGCGCGCCGAGTTCGTCCCGCTGCAGGGCGACGCGCGCGGGTACTACGCGTGTCCGTCCGGCGACGGGCCGTTTCCCGGCGTCGTGCTGCTGCAAGAGGCGTTCGGGATCAACGACTACATCCAGAGCGAGGTTCGCCGGCTGGCCGAGCACGGCTACGCCGGGATCGCCCCCGACCTGTTTCGCGGCAAGACGTTCTCCTACGACGAGTTCGACAAGGTCGCACCGATGCTGCAGTCGCTCACCGACGACGGCATGATCGCCGACGTCGAGGCCTGCATCGCGTATCTCGACGCGCAGACGAACGTGAAGCACGACCGGTACGGCGCGGTCGGATTCTGCATGGGCGGCCGGCTGTCGTTTCTGTGCGCCGTCGAGATCGACAAGGTCGTCGCCGCGTCGTCGCTCTACGGCGGCGGTATCGCGCCCGACAAGCCGCGGCATTTCACACCGCTGCTCGACCGCGTCCCGGACGTGCACGCGGAACTGCTGATGATCTACGGTGCGGATGACGACGGCATCACGCCGAGCGAGCACGCGCGCCTCGCCGAGGCGCTGTCGAAGGAGAAGAAGCGCTACGAGCTGAGCGTCTATCCCGGCGCGCCGCACGGCTTCGCGTCGAAGGACCGTCCGAGCTATCGCCGCGATCAGGCGGAAGCGGCATGGGCGGAGACGCTGGCGCTGTTCGACCGCACGCTCTGACGAGTCGGTCGATCAACGCCAAATCGGGAGGCGATCCGCGCAACGCGGTGCGGTCGACGGTACCGCACGGCGGGTGACGGGATGCACGTAGAGCGGACACTGTCGCGCGCAGCCGGCTTCTGCCGTACAGTCGTTGAGTACGGGGTACTGCGGTAGCCCGTCGAGGAACACGATGAAGAATTGACTCGGTGCGGTTCCTGCAAATGCGAACGCGAGGCGTGCGCGGTACGCGGGCCGCAAGCGGCTCGCGATCTGAGCGAACTGTGATCGCATCGCGAGCGTGACGGGGGCGCCCCGATCAAAGTCGGCAGCGTGAAAAATGCGTGGGCGTCCATCCCTGTCCGGTTTCACCGGCATCGGCGCGTACAACAGGTGCGCGCCGATGCCGGGTGCAGTGCCGAACGGTTTCGACACCATGTTCGGTGGCTGAGCGCGCGTCGCCGTAACGCCCTCCGCGATTGCAGCAACACAAATCGCGGCGGCGCACGCTACGCTAACGC
>Ga0213875_10002199_pt1 | contig 11887 bp, 8 predicted proteins | sample BarmaccomBMRX_R8_FD_160105 | JGI IMG/M metagenome (GOLD analysis project Ga0213875, IMG submission 160105) | Root-associated microbial communities from Barbacenia macrantha in rupestrian grasslands, the National Park of Serra do Cipo, Brazil - RX_R8 | ecosystem: Host-associated > Plants > Roots... | reverse complement strand
GCACGGTTGCGGGGATTGCCGACGTCACCAGCGACCAGGACCGCGCCGGCCCGCAGGCCGAGGTGATGATCGACCGGGTGACGGCGGCGCGGCTGGGTGTTGCCGTCACAGACATCGACAACGCGCTGAACAACGCGTTTTCGCAGCGCCAGGTCTCGCGCATCTACACGGACCGCAACCAGTACAACGTCGTGCTGGAGATCGATCCGCGGCTGCAAACCGACCCGTCCATGCTCGACCACATCTATGTCGGCGCGAGTGCCATGGCGGCAAAGACGCCGGCGGGAGTGGCCGGCGCCGGAACCACCGGCAGCACGACGGCGACCTCGTCCGGCACCGGCAACGCGGCGAGCATCACCAGCCCGGCGCCGACGCTCAGTGCGGCGAGCACGTCCGCCGCGGCGAGCAGCGGCAGCAGCACCGGCACGAGCATCGGCACGCGCGGCACGAATGCCGCGGGTGCGCTGACCGCCGGCACGGTGTTGGGCGGCGTGCAGGTTCCGCTCTCGGCGGTCGCGCGCATCGTTCGCAATACCGCACCCCTGGCGGTGCGTCACCAGGGCCAGTTCCCGGCGGCGACGATCAGCTTCAACGTGCAGCCCGGCATGGCGCTCGGCGACGCGACGGCGGCGGTCGAGAACGCCGCGCGCGAGCTGCGCATGCCGGAAACCGTGCGCTACCAGTTCGCCGGCAACGCCCGCTACCTCGCGCAATCGCTGAGTGCCGAGCCGGCGCTGATCGGCGCGGCGCTGCTGGCGATCTACATCGTGCTCGGCGTGCTGTACGAGAGCCTGGCGCAGCCGCTCACCATAATCTCGACGCTGCCGTCCGCCGGCATCGGCGCGCTGCTTGCCTTGCTGCTGACCGGCACCGAGCTGTCGGTCATGTCGATCATCGGCATCATCCTGCTGATGGGCATCGTCAAGAAGAACGCGATCATGCTGATCGATTTTGCGCTGGAGCAGGAGCGCCAGCACGGCCGCTCGCCGGAGGCGGCGATCCATGCCGCGTGCCTGGAACGGTTCCGTCCGATCATCATGACCACCTTGGCGGCGCTGCTCGGCGCGCTGCCTTTGGCCTGCGCGTTCGGAACCGGCGCGGAGCTGCGGCGCCCGCTCGGCATCGCCATCGTCGGCGGCCTGATCGTCTCGCAGATGCTGACCCTCTACACGACCCCGGTGGTGTATCTGGCGCTGCAGCGTCCAGCCCGGCGCCGCCGGCTCGCGCCGGCCCATGCGGATTGACGAAGTGTCGAAGGTCTTGCGTCAATACCGCCGGTAATGCTTCTCCTCCGCGAACCCGGACCCCATCTCCTTATTGATCTGGCGCTTGATCCGGCTGCGCTCGTCGTTCACGCGGTAGATCGTGCGCGCCACGTCGACGAAATGGCCGTCGAAGCACTGCTCACTTTCGCAGCCGCGAATCGTGTCCTCCAGATCCCACAAGCGCTCGTTCGTCTCGCGCAGCCTCTGGCGCAAGGCATCGAGGTTGTGCGGGTTCTCGCCTGATCCGCCCAGAGCGGCGCGCAACGACCCCAGCTCACGCCCGACATTGGCGAGCGCCGCCGGGTCGCTCAGGCGTTCGGCCTTGATCTCGAGGATGGACAGCTTGTCCAGAAGCTCGCCCCAGGACACCGGAATCAGTGGCGCCGGCGGTGCCGCGCGCCCGTTCGGCACCGCGGCAGCGCCGTTCCGCGCGAGTGCGGCCAGCGCCGGCGCCATTTCGGCAAAAACGCCGTCCCAGTCGCCGGCGATCGGCTGACGGAACAGCCGCGCCGTCGGATACCACGGGCTGTCGCTGCGCCCGCGCAGCCAGCGCCACTCCGGTGCGCTGTTCAGCGCCATCCACAGCGGCCTGCCGAGCGCGCCGGCCAGATGGGCGAGTGCCGTGTCGGAGCTGATGACGAGGTCCACGGCCTGCATCACCGCCGCAGCGTCCAGAAACGCCTGTTCGCCGGCGTCGAATGCCGGGCCGAGCACCTCCACCTTCATGTCGGGCGGCAGCGACTCCAGTTGCTCGGTGCCTTCGCCCATCTGCAGGCTGATCAGCCGCACGCCGGGAATCGCCGCCAGTGGCTGCAATTTCTTCAGCGGATAGGACCGGCCGAAATCGACTTGCGCGTATCGGTTGCCCTGCCACGCGATGGCGACGCGAAAGCCCGCGGGGCCGATCCGCTCGCGCCAGTGCGCCACGCGGTCAGGCTCGGCGGCGAGATAGGGGACCTCGGCCGGGAGTGGAAAACCGAGCTTCTCGAAACGCAGCGGCAGGCTCATCAGCGGCCATTGGAGGTCGAAGCGCGCCACCGGAAGATCGGCGAGCAGGCTGATGGGTCCGCGCAAGCTCGAGAACAGACGGTGCAGGCGGGCCGGCGCGAGGAACGTGACGGAGGCGCCGAGATCGACCAGCAGCGGCAGGTAGCGCGCGAAGTGCAGATGGTCGCCGTTGCCCTGCTCGCCGAGCACCAGGATCGATTTTCCGACGAGGCTCTCGCCGAGCCAGGGCTCGGCATTGGCCTCGAACCGGATCCAGGTCTTCTTGTCGCCGATGGCGAAGCGGTACTCGTAGCCCTCCCAGCCCTCGCGGAAGCGGCCGAGCGTGAGCAGCAGGCAACCCATGTTCATGTGCGGCACCGGCGCGCCGGGCTCGACGGCGATCGCGCGCTCGCAGGCGGCGATTCCCTCCTCCATCCGACCGAGGCTCGCCAGTGCCAGCGCCATGTTGCAATGCGCGGCGGCGAGTCCGGGCCGCAGCGCCAGGGACTGCCGATAGGCCGCGACCGCCTCCTCGTGCCGGCAGGCGCCCTGCAAGGCGGAGCCAAAATCGTTCCACAACTCGGCGCGGTCCGGCGCCGCATCGAGTGCGGTACGGAACGCCGCCACCGCTTCGGCGAACCGCCTCTCGGCCTGGAACAGCACGCCGAGCGCATGAGCGGCGCCGACGAAGCTGGGACGCAACGCAATCGCATGCCGATACGCCTCGACCGCCTCCTCGGTCCGCTCCAGCGCACGCAGGGCGTTGCCGAGTTCGTTGGCGGTGTCGGCGTGCTCCGGGCGCAGCGCCTGCGCCTTGCGCAGCCAGGTGACCGCCTCTTCGTGGTGGCGGCTGGAGTGCAACGCGACGCCGAGGTTGAAGCAGGCGATCGGATTGTCCGGTTCCAGGGTGAGCGCCTGGTGCAGGTTGGCGGCTGCCTCGTGCAGCCGGTTCAGCTTGAGCAGCGCCACGCCCAGGTTGATGAGCGCGGGGACAAATTTCGCGCGCAGTTGCAGCGCCCGCTGGAACCAGCGCACGGACTCCGCAACCTGACCCTGCGCGACCAGTGCAATGCCGAGATCGCAGACGGCAGCGGGATCGTCAGGATGTCGCTCGAGATAGGCGCGCAGGCATTGCGCCGCCTCGGCGAAGCGGCCGGCCGCGTAGTGCTGCCGATCCACACGACGGCGTGTCTCGGCCGCTTCAGGCGTTTCCGTACCGACGGAAACCGGTCCCGGTTCCGGGGCAGGCCGCTCGAGCTGGTTTGGCAGCGCATCCATCTAGGCACGATGTATCCGAGGCTGTTAACATTGTCACCGGAGCGACGCGCGTCTCCCCGGTGCGGACAACCGACGTCTCCGTTTGGGGCTGACCGAAACCGGTCGTGCGTTCCCTGAGCGGACGGGGTTGCCGAAATGGCTATGACGCCTGTTGTATCCGATGTCACCCCTGTTCCGCCGCCGACCAGCACCGCGCCGCTCACCAGTAGCTTGCCGACGAGCACGACGACACTCACCAGCACCGTGGTGCTGACCAGCACGACGACGCACACCAGCACCGTGCCACCGACCAGCACGACGGTGCACACCAGCACCGTGCCGCCGACCAGCACGACGGTGCGCACCAGCACCGTGCCGCCGACCAGCACGACGGTGCGCACCAGCACCGTGCCACCGACCAGCACGACGGTGCACACGAGCACCGTGCCACCGACCAGCACAACGGTGCACACGAGCACCGTGCCACCGACCAGCACGACGGTGCACACCAGCACCGTGCCGCCGACCAGAACGGTGACGATCACCGGCACGGTCACGGTTTACTCGGGCACCACGTTTCAGAATGCGGTCATCGTCAGCGGCGGCGAGCTCTATGTCGCCTCCGGCGGAGTGGCCGACAACACGACCGTGGAGAGTGGCGGCGAGCTGTACGTGGCGTCCGGCGGGACCGCCGACGGTGTGGACGTGCAGAGCGGCGGCGATTTTGCACTCGAGCAGGGCTTCATCGAGAGCGACGCGACGTTTCACGGCGGCACGTTGGAGCTCGCGGCGGTGCCCGGCGGCAGCGCCGGCATGTTGAGCGGGTTTGGCGGCAGCGGCGTCGAAGGTTTTGACGTCCTGAAGGTTGACACCGGCGCCAACTGGACGATCTCCGGGAACAATCTGACCGACACGACCGTTCCGACCCTCGCCAACGACGGCAGCGTCGCGCTGGAGGGCGTGTTCGCGTTCGCCGCGATCAGCGGCTCCGGGACGGCGACGATCGTCGGGAATAGCACGCTGGAGGTCGAAAACGCGGTGTCGAAAGGCGAGACGATCGCCTTCGACGGCCCCGGCGGCGACCTCGACCTGAGCGACCCGTCCGGCTTTGCCGGTATCATCGACCACTTCACGACCCTGGATACACTCGACCTCGAGGGATTCGACGCCGCCACGCCCGTGTTTCAGAACGGCACGCTGACCGTCCCCGGAACCGGCGGCGTTGCCGGCGAGACGCTCACCTTCGCCATGACCGGCATCCCCGCCGACACGCATTTCTCCGTGGATAATACTCCGAGCGGGGCGATCATAACGGACAACGCCGTCTGCTTCGTCCGCGGCACGCGGATCCGCACCGAGTACGGCGAGGTTGCCGTCGAGGATCTGGCGATCGGCGATCGCGTGCTGATGTATGCGGGCAATGTCGAGCCGATCCGCTGGATCGGCCGGCGCAGCTATGCCGGGCGCTTTCTCGCCGGCAAGCGCCACGTGCTGCCGGTCTGCGTCCGCGCCGGCGCCCTGGCCGACGGCATGCCGCGCCGCGACCTCTTCGTCTCGCCGAACCACGCCCTCTACCTGGATGGCGTGCTGGTTCCCTCGATCGAACTGGTGAACGGCGTGTCGGTGCTGCAGGACGCGTCCACGGAGTCCGTCGACTACGTCCACATCGAGCTGGCGGAGCACGGTGTGGTGCTGGCCGAGGGCGCGCCGGCGGAAACCTTCGTCGATGACGACAGCCGCGGCATTTTCCACAACGCCGACGACTATCATGCCCGCTATCCCGAGGCGGCGCGCGTGCCGGCGCTCTATTGCGCGCCGCGGCTGGTCGACGGCTACGCGCTGGAGGCGATCCGCCGCCGCATCGCCGAACGCGCCGGCCTGACCCCGCCGCCAGCAGACCTCGGTGCACTGCGCGGCTCCCTCGATCAAGTGGGGCGCGGCGAGGTGCTGGGATGGGCGCAGAATGCGGCGCATCCGGACGCCCCGGTCTGCCTCGATTTTCTCGTGGACGGCGTGCTGGCCGGGCAGGCGCTGGCGGGGCTCCACCGAGCCGATTTGCAGGCGGCCGGCATCGGCAGTGGCCGGCATGGCTTTGCGGTCCGGCTGTCAGCCTCGCTTTCGGGGATGTTGGAGATCCGCCGTTCCGCCGACAACGCGCTGCTCGCCCGCGCGGCGTTGGAGCGGCCCGGCCGCGCCGGCGCCGGCTGAGGCGCGCCGGCTCCGCTTCCCCGACTCATCCAAAACCTTTAGGTTGCCGCGATTCCGGCGAAAGACTCGCGGCCATGACGCAACCCGTGCTGAGCCACATCACCCTGGGCGCGCGCGACCTCGAGCGCGCCGGTCATTTCTATGACACGGTGCTCGCCGAACTCGGCATCGCCCGCTGCAAGTCCGGCGAAGGTTTTGCCGGCTGGGGGGTCGCCGGCACCGCGCAGTTCTTCGTCTGCACCCCGTTCGACGGCAAGCCGGCCAACCCCGGCAACGGCGTTTCCGTCAGCTTTCTCGCGCTGTCGCGGGAGGCGGTCGATCGGTTCTGGGAGGCCGCGGTGGCACAGGGCGGCCAGGACGAAGGAAAGCCCGGGCTGCGGCCGCAATACAGCCCGACCTACTACGCCGCCTATGCGCGCGACACCGAGGGCAACAAGATCGCCGCCGTCTGTCACTGAGGGAACGCCATGACCGAACGCCCGCCCGTCATCGGCGTCACGCTGGATGCCGAACAGCCCGGCGGCTATTCGAAATACGACTGGTACGCCGTGCGGGCCAACTACACGCAGGCGATCGCCGGCGCGGGCGGCCTGCCGGTCGCGCTGCCGCACCATGTTGGGCTGACCGACGCTTATCTCGACCGCATCGACGCGCTCGTGGTGACCGGCGGCGCCTTCGACGTCGATCCCGGGCTGTACGGCGTCTCCGAGCGCCATGCCACCGTGACGTTGAAAGAGAACCGCACCGCAGCCGAACTCGCGCTGGTGCGCGGGGCGCTCGCGCGGGAAAAGCCGGTGCTCGGCATCTGCGGCGGCCAGCAGCTTCTGGCCGTCGCCCTCGGCGGCACCTTGATCCAGCACATCCCAGCGGAGATCGCCGAGGCGCTGGAGCACGAGCAGGCAAATCCCCGCCACCAGCCCGGACATGCGGTGGCGGTGACGCCGGGCACCCTGCTGGCGCGCATCGTCGGGTCGTCGACGATGCAGGTGAACTCCGCCCACCACCAGGCGGTGCGCGAGCCGGGCCCGCACGCCGTCATCGATGCGGTGGCACGCGACGGCGTCGTCGAGGGCATCGAGGACACGCGCTTCCGCTTCTGCCTGGGCGTGCAGTGGCACCCCGAATTCCTGATCGACCCGGGCGACCGGCGCATCTTCGACGCCTTCATCGCCGCCTGCCGTGCCTGACGCGCCGCCGCGGGGCGAGCGCGTCGCAAAATTCCTGGCGCGCGCCGGGACCGCGAGCCGGCGCGACGCCGAGCGGCTGGTCGCCGAAGGCCGGGTGAAGCTGAACGGCACCGCCGTCGCGCATCCCGCCACCTTCGTGACGGCCGGGGACATCGTGCAGGTAAACGGCATCGTGGTGGATGCGCCGGACCGGACGCGGCTCTGGCGCTATCACAAGCCGGACGGGCTGCTGACCACGCATCGCGACCCGCAGGATCGGCCGACGGTGTTCCAGCGGCTGCCGGAGGCGCTGCCGCGCGTGGTGAGCGTCGGCCGGCTCGACCTGAACAGCGAGGGGCTGCTGCTGCTCACCAACGACGGCAGCCTGGCCCGCCGGCTCGAACTGCCGGAGAACGGCTGGCTGCGCCGTTATCGCGCCCGCGTGCACGGCGACGTGGACGAGACGGCGCTGGCGGCGCTGCGCCGCGGCGTCATGGTGGCCGGCGTGCGCTATGGTGCGATCGAGGCCGGGCTCGACTCGCGCAAGGGCGGCAACGCCTGGCTCACCGTGGCGCTGCGCGAGGGCCGCAACCGCGAGGTGCGGCGCGTGCTGGCGCATCTCGGCCTGCAGGTCACGCGGCTGATCCGCATCGCGTACGGCCCGTTCCAGCTCGGCAAGCTGGCGCGCGGCGCGGTGGAGGAGGTGCCGGCAAAAGTGCTGCGCGAGCAGTTGCCGCAAGCCGAGCGCAAGCGGGATGCGTGAGCGCCAGCGGACGAATCCCGCTGGAAACCGAAATGATTGCTTCGCGCCGCCGATCGTGGAAGATGCCGGGATCGTCGTTCCAGGCCAGGAGGGCCCCGCATGAACACGCTGACCCGCCGCTCCGCGCTCGCCCTGCTCGGCTCCCCGCTCCTGACACAAGGCGCCCGCGCCGACACCCCGGTCATTCGCATCGCCATCAACCTGCCGCTCACCGGCGGTGAGGCGCAGAGCGCCGGACTGATCAAGGACGGCGCGCTGATGGCGATCGACGACGTCAACGCCCGCGGCGGCGCCGGCGGCTTCCGGCTGGAGCCGTTGCTGATGGACGACGGTACCGCCACTTCGGCCGGCTACGATCCGGCGCAGGCCGCAACCAATGCGCGGCGCATGGTGACCGACCCGCAGGTGCTGGCGGCGATCGGCCCGATGAACAGCGGCTCGGGCAAGGCGATGTCGCCCATCCTGAGCCAGGCGAGCCTGGCGATCATCACGCCCAGCTCGACCAACCCCGACATCACCAACCCGAGCTTCGCCGCGGTCTATCGTCCCGCCGGCCCCGCCATCTATTTCCGCACCGTCACCACCGACGCCTTCCAGGGCCCGAACATGGCCAATTTCTACGTCGACGTGCTGAAGGTGGCGAACGTGTTCGTGCTCGACGACAGCGGCGCCTACGGCGTCGGGCTGGCGGACGCGTTCCAGCAGCAGGCGGAGAAGCGCGGCCTGAAAGTGCTCGGCCGCGACCGGCTGGACCCGCTTGCCGCCGACTACTCGCCGGTGCTGACCAAGATCAAGAGCCTCAACGCCGCCGCCCTCTATTTCGGCGGCAACCCGCAAGCCGGCGTGAAGGTGGTCAAGCAGAGCTATGACATCGTCCCGCAAATCCCGAAGGGCGGCGGCGACGGCGTCTATGAGCCGGACATGCTGAGCGGCGGCGGCTTTCCGGCGATCGAGGGCTGGTACGCGACCATCGCGGCGCCGCACGACCTCGCCTCGCCCGCCGCCGAGCAATGGGTGAAGCGCTTCGCGGATCGCTTCGGCCAGCAGCCGCAGGACTATTCGCTCACCGCGTACGACGGCGTCCTGGTCATCGCCGACGCGATCGGGCGAACGGCGAAGGGCGGGGTCATGCCGACCCGGGCGGCGCTGCGCGCGGCGATCGAGGCGACGTCGCTCGAGACGCTGCAGGGAAAGGTCGAATTCGATCCCAACGGCGACCTGAAATCGCACATCGTCAGCGTCTTCCAGGTGCACCACGACCCGGCCTATCCGGTCGCCGACATGCTCCACCAGTGGCGCTACATCGGCGTCGCGCCGGAGGCGAACGCCTGATCAGCCAGGAGGAACTCCGATGACCGGGCGCGCCGCGATCGACGGCGTGCTGCGCCGCGCCACCGACACCGGCGCGGTGCCCGGCGTGGTGGCGATGGCGACCGACGGCACCGACACGATCTACCGGGGCGCGTTCGGCGAACGCAGCCTTGGCGGCGGCACGGCGATGACGGCGGACACGGTGTTCTGGATCGCCTCGATGACCAAGGCGCTGACCGGTGCGGCCTGCATGCAGCTGGTCGAGCAGGGTCGGGTCGGGCTCGACAACGACACGGGCCCCCTGGTGCCGGCACTCGCCGCGCCGCGCGTGCTGGAAAAGTTCGACGCCGCCGGCCAGCCCGTCCTGCGGCCGGCGAAGCGCGCCATCACGTTGCGCCACTTGCTCACCCACACCGCCGGCTTCGTCTACGACACCTGGAACGAAGGAATGCTGGCCTACATGCGGCATACCGGACTGCCGCGCCTCGCCACGTTCCAGAAACCCGAGCATTGCCTGCCGCTGGCCTTCGACCCCGGAGACGCCTGGGAATACGGCGTGAACATCGACTGGGCCGGCAAAGTGCTGGAGGCGGTGACCGGCCAGACGCTCGACGCTTATCTGCAGCAGCATCTGCTGGCGCCGCTCGGCATGTCCTCGACCGGCTACCGCTTGCGTCCGGACGTCAGCGCGCGGCTCGCCGGCATGCACCAGCGGCATCCCGACGGACATCTGGAACCGATCGAGGATGAGGTGGCGCAGGACCCGGAAGGCTTTCTCGGCGGCGGCGGCATGTACAGCACCGCCGGCGACTATCTGCGCTTCATCATGATGCTGCTGAACGGTGGCGCGCTGGACGGCGTGCGCGTGCTGCAGCCGCAGACCGTCGCGCTGATGGGGGAGAACCATATCGGCGCGCTCGACGTCGCCGCCCTGCCGACGACCATGCCGTTGCGCTCGAACGATGCCGAGTTCTTTCCGGGCATGCGCAAGAAGTGGGGCCTCAGCTTCCTGATCAACACCGAGGCGGTGCCGGGCGGCCGCTCGGCGGGCAGCCTGTGCTGGGCGGGACTGCGCAACACCTACTACTGGATCGATCCGACGCGACGTGTCGGCGGTACCTTGATGACGCAGATCCTGCCCTTCGCCGACCCGACGGTGCTGGGGTTGCTGGAGGAATTCGAGCGCGGCGTCTACGGCCTGGCCGACGCCCGCGCGGCGGCGTGACGGAGGTGGCCGTGCCGAGCGGCATGAAAAAGGGCCTGACCAGCTACGGCGACGCCGCGTTCTCGCTTTACCTGCGCAAAGCCTTCATCAAGGCGATGGGTTTTTCCGACGACGCGCTCGCGCGCCCGATCATCGGCATCGCCGACACGTTCAGCGACTTCAACCCCTGCCACGGCAACGTGCCGCGCCTGGTCGAGGCCGCCAAGCGCGGCGTGATGCTGGCGGGCGGCATGCCGATGGCGTTCCCGACCATCTCCATCCACGAAAGCTTCGCGCATCCCACCAGCATGTTCCTGCGCAACCTGATGGCGCTGGACACCGAGGAAATGGTCCGCGCCCAGCCGATGGACGCGGTGATCCTGATCGGCGGCTGCGACAAGACGATTCCCGCCCAGCTGATGGCGGCGGCGAGCGTCGACCTGCCGGCGATCGTGCTGCCGGTCGGCCCGATGCTGGTCGGTCACTACAAGGGCGAGGTGCTCGGCGCCTGCACGGACTGCCGGCGGCTGTGGGGCCGCTTCCGCGCCGGCGAGATGGATGCGGCCGAGATCGAGGCGGTCACCGGCCGGCTGGCGCCCACCAACGGCACCTGCATGGTCATGGGTACCGCCAGCACCGTCGCCTGCATGACCGAGGCGATCGGCATGGCGCTGCCGGGCAGTGCGACGATCCCCGCGACCCACGCCGACCGCATCCGCGCCGCAGAAGCCGCCGGCACCGCGGCGGTGCGGCTCGCCGCCGCCGGTCCACGGCCGAGCGAAATCATGACGGGGGCGGCGTTCGACAACGCGCTGACCGTGCTGCAGGCGATCGGCGGATCGACGAACGCCTTGATCCACTTCACTGCGGTCGCCGGGCGCCTGGGCATCGCGATCGATCCGGAAAGGTTCGACCGGCTGGGGCGCGAGACGCCGGTGCTGGTCGACCTCAAGCCGTCCGGCGAGCACTACATGGAGCATTTTCATTGGGCCGGCGGCGTGCCGCGCCTGCTGCAGGAATTGCGCGAGCTTCTCGATCTGTCCTGTCCCACCGTCGCCGGCGGCACGCTGGAAAAGGCGTTGGAGAGTGCGGAAGACGTGCCCGGGCAATCGGTGATCCGGCCGCGCGCAAGACCGATCAGCACCGGCGGCGGGCTCGCGGTGCTGCGCGGCAATCTCGCGCCTGACGGTGCCGTGCTGAAGCGCTCCGCCGCGACGCCCGCGCTGCTGCGCCACGAAGGCCGCGCGGTGGTGTTCGACACGATCGAGGACATGACCGCCCGCATCGACGACCCGGCCCTCGATGTCGCGCCGGAGGACGTGCTGGTGCTGCGCAACGCCGGGCCGAAGGGCGCGCCGGGCATGCCGGAGGCCGGCTACATCCCGATCCCGCAGAAGCTGCTGCGCCAGGGCATCAAGGACATGCTGCGCATCTCCGATGCGCGCATGAGCGGCACGGCGTTCGGCACGATCGTGCTGCACGTCGCCCCGGAAGCCGCGGTGGGCGGCCCGCTCGCGCTGGTGCGGACCGGCGACCGCATCCGACTGGACGCGGAGGCGCGTCGGCTCGACCTGCTGGCGGACGACGCTGAGCTGGCCCGCCGCCGCGCCGCCTGGACGCCCCGGCCGCCACACGCGACGCGCGGCTACGCCCGGCTGTACGAGGAGCACGTGCTACAGGCGGACCATGGCTGCGACTTCGATTTCTGTCGCCCTCCGGCCTGAGA
>Ga0213875_10002198_pt1 | contig 11894 bp, 14 predicted proteins | sample BarmaccomBMRX_R8_FD_160105 | JGI IMG/M metagenome (GOLD analysis project Ga0213875, IMG submission 160105) | Root-associated microbial communities from Barbacenia macrantha in rupestrian grasslands, the National Park of Serra do Cipo, Brazil - RX_R8 | ecosystem: Host-associated > Plants > Roots... | reverse complement strand
GCGGCGAAGGAGACGCCCCAGACCAGGGAGCGCAGCACCGGGACGCCGGCCGCATAGAGCGGCAGATAGGCGATGCGGCACCAGAAATAGATCGTCGCACCCCATTCCGTGTGCCAGTCGTGCCGGTTCAGCGCCTGACCGATCAGCACGGCGGCGGCGAAGAACGGGAACGTCTGCATGAAGTTCGCGAAAGCACGGTCTATGCGCCCGTAGATGCCGCGCAACGGCGGCATTTCATCCCGTGCCCCGGTCGACGCCGCATAGCCATTCTGCAACGAGGTGCACAGGCCCGTGGCAAGGGCGTGCAGCAGGCCGAGCGCCGTGGCCAATGCGAGATAGCGAAGCTCGACGCTCATTCAGACCCCGAGATAGCGGTGCAGCACGTCGGGGTCGGCGCGCAGCGCCTCGGTCGTGCGTTCCTCCACGACATGCCCGTTGTTCAGGACATACGCCCGCTGCGCCAGCGACAGCGCCGCGGCGATGTTCTGCTCGACGACGATGATCGTCTGGCCCGCCTCGGCCAGCCGCTTGCACACCGCCATCAGGTCGCGAACGATCACCGGCGCCAGCCCCTCGAACGGCTCGTCCAGCAGGATCAGCCGCGGGTCGCGCACCAGCGCGCGGGCGATCGCCAGCATCTGCTGCTCGCCGCCCGAGAGGTCGGTGCCGCGGCTGCGCCGGCGCTCGCGCAGCCGCGGAAACATCGCGTAGATGCGATCGAGCGGCCAGCGGCCGCGCGCCGTCAGCCCGGCGAGGACCAGGTTCTCCTCGACATCGAGGCTGCCGAACACCCGCCGCTCCTCCGGCACCAGCTGCATGCCGCGCCCGGCGATGGCGAACGGCGCCAGCCCGCCGATCGGCTGCCCGTCGAAGCGGATGCTGCCGGTCTTCGGCCGCACCACGCCCATCAGCGATTTCAAGGTCGTGCTCTTGCCGGCGCCGTTCCGCCCGAGCAGCGCCACAACCTCGTTCGCCTCGACGCGCAGCGACACGTCGAACAGGATGTGGCTGTCCCCGTAGAAGCTGTTGAGCCCCTCGACTTCCAGCAGGCTCATGCCGCCGCGACGCCCCCGAGATAGGCTTCCTGCACGAAGCTGTTGCGCTGGATCTCGGCCGGCGTGCCTTCGGCGAGCAAGGTGCCCTCGTGCAGCACGGTGATGCGCTCGGCCAGGTCGAACATCGCGTCCATGTCGTGCTCGACGATCACCAGGGTGCGGCCGCGGCGGATGTTGCGCAGCAGCTGCACCGTCTCGGCACGTTCGCGCGGGCTCATCCCCGCCAGCGGCTCGTCCAGCAGCAGCAGGGTCGGCGAGGAAGCCAGCGCCAGGCCGATCTCCAGCCGCCGCTTCTCGCCATAGGCGAGCTCGGCGACCGGCGTATCGGCACGGGCGGAGAGATTGACGAGCGCCAGCGTCTGCTCGACCTGCACGTCGAGCCCCGGCACGCGGTGCAGGCCGCGCAGCAGATCCGGCTTGAACATGCCGCGGCGCTCGGCCAGCGCGGCGATGGTGACGTTCTGGCGCACCGTCAAACGAACGAAAAGCTGGTTGACCTGGTAGCTCTTGGTCAGGCCGAGCTGACAGACCTGCGCCACCCCGCGCCCGGTGATGTCGTGGCCGTGGAACCGGATGGTCCCCGAGGTCGGCGGCACCTCGCAGGTCAGCATCTTGAAGAAGGTGCTCTTTCCCGCGCCGTTCGGCCCGATGACGCCGCGCAGCTCGCCCTCCTCGACGGAGAAGGTGATGTCGCGGTTGGCCAGCAGCCCGCCATAGCGCTTGGTCAGGCCTTGCGCCTGCAGGATCGGCCCGGAATGGCCGTTCTCCGGCACCCGGCGTCGCGCCGCCGGCCCGACGCTGACCAGCGTGGGCGCAGCCAGGGCGATCGGCGTTTCCTCGGGTGCCGGCGCCGGCGGACGGGCGAACAGCTGGCGGATGCCGCCGATGATGCCGCGGCGCAGGAAGCAGACCAGCAGCACGAAGATCAGCCCGAGCCCCAGGCGCCAGGCATTGCCCAGCCCCATCGGTCCCTGCAGGAAGTCGCGCAGATACAGCCACACCGCGGCGCCGGCGAGCGGCCCGAACAGCGTGCCGGTGCCGCCGATCACCGTCTGGATCACCAGCTGGCCGGAGGTGTCGAAGGTGAAGGCGTCCGGCGGCATGTAGCCCTGCAGCACGCCGAGCAGCCCGCCGGCGAAACCGGCATAGGCGGCGGCGATGACGAAGATCACCAGCTTATAGGCGCCGGTGGAATGGCCGAGCGCCTGCACGCGCTGCGGATTGTCGCGGATGGCGACCAGTATGGCGCCGACCGGCGAGGCGACGATACGGCGCGCGATCACCAGCCCGACGAAGAAGCAGGCCGCCAGGAACCAGTACATCGACCAGCCCGTGCCGACCTGGAACTTCAGGAAGCCGAGATCGAAGGCCGGGGCCGGAACGCCGGGAATGCCGTTCTCGCCGCCGGTGTAGTCCGACAGCGGCGAGTTCTCGACGAAGAAGAACACCTCGGCGATCGCCACGGTGATCATGGCGAAATAGATGCCCGTGCGCCGCAGCGCGATCAGCCCCACCAGCACGCCGGCGATCGCCGCGCCGATCGTGCCGATGCAAAGCGCCAGCAGCACGCTGGCGATCAGGTTCTTGGTCAAGAGGTAAGCGGCAATGAAGCCGCCCGTGCCGAAGAACGCCGACTGCCCGAACGACAGCAGGCCGGTATAGCCGAACAGCAGATCGAAGCCGAGGCCGAACAACCCCCAGACGACGATGCGGTTCACCGTGTCGGGCGAGAAGCCGAGGAACGGCAGCACGAAGGGCGCGATCAGCAGGCCGGCAGCCGCCGCCGCCTCCGGCCACCAGCGACGCCAGCCGGCGCTGCGTCTCACGCGCGGCCCTGCTGGCCGAGCAGGCCCTGCGGCCGCAGCACCAGCACGAGCGTCATCACCGCGAACAGCATGACCTCGGAGTAGCTCGGATCGACCATCGACGTCAGGCTCAGGATCTCGCCGGCGATCAGCCCGCCGAGCACGGCGCCGGGAAACGAGCCCACGCCCCCGATCACCACCACGACGAAGGTCTCGACCAGGATGGTGTCCCCGGCGTCCGGCGTCAGCGCCACCACCGGCGCATTGACGATGCCGGCAAACCCCGCCGCCATGGCGCCGATGCCGAAAACCAGCATGAACACGTGGTTCACGTTGATGCCGAGGATGTCGACCATGCCGCTGTCCTCGATGCCGGCGCGCACGATCATGCCGATGCGGGTGCGGTACAGCACGAAATACAGCACCAGCAGCGCCGCCGCGGCGATGCCGAGCACGACGATGCGATAGGTCGGATAGATCAGGAAGCCGAGCGGCGTCACGCCCATCGCCCAGGCCGGCGGCTGGATCGACACGGTGTCGCTGCCGAAGCCGAGCCGCACCAGCTCGACCAGCACGATGCCGATGCCGAAGGTGACGAGGATCTGGTCCTCGTGCGGGCGGCGGTAGAAGTTGCGGATCACCACCCGCTCGATCAGCACGCCGACCACCACCATGAACAGCGAGCCGGCCAGCACGGCGAGCGCGAAGGAGCCGGTGTGCTGCCAGGCCACGAAGCCGGCGTAGCCGCCGAGCATGAACATCGCGCCGTGCGCGAGATTGAGCACGCCGAGCGTGCCGTAGATGATGGTCAGCCCCGAGCTGATCAGCGCCAGCAGCGCGCCGAGCGCCAGGCCGTTGAAGAATTGCGAGAAGAAGTTCGGCCAGCTCAGCATCGAACCCGTGCTCGACGACTGCCCCGGCCGTGGTCGATCAGGTCGCCGGGCCGAGACTGCAGCCGAACGCATCCGGCGCCTGCATCAGGCCTTCGCCGGGCACCACTTCCAGGACCTCGTAATAATCGTCGGCGGATTTCATGTCGGCCTTCTTCTTCCCGCGCTCGATGATGACCGGGCGGATCAGCTGATGGTCGGCGCCGCGGAAGCGCACCGGGCCGACCGTGCTCTGGATCTCCGGGCCGGCCTCGTACGCCTTGATGATGTCGGGGGGATAGAAGCTCTTGGCGCGCTCCACCGCATCGGCCCACATCGCCAGCTGCATGTAGCCGGCATTGGCGCCCCATTCCGGCTTGTAGCCGAACTTCTTCTCGAACGCGGCGACGAACTGCTTGGCGAGGGGAAAGCGATCCTCGAGCGTCCACCAGAAATCGGTGGCGGCGTAGACCCCGGCCATCAGGTCGGCGCCGACGTCGCGCGCCAGAAACGGCGTGTTGTAGGGCACGGAAAGGATCTGCTTGCCGAGAATGCCGAATTGCTGCGCCTGCTTGATCGACTGCACCGCGTCGTTGCCGAAATTGATGTTGATGAACACGTCGGCGCCGCTGTTGGCGATGTTCAGCAGGTACGAGCTGTAGTCCGGCGCGCCGAGCGGAGCGACCTGCGCCGTGGCGGTGGTCCAGCCGCCGGCCTTGAGGAACTGCTCCATCGACTGATGCACCGTGTGGCCATAGGTGTAGTCGGGAACGAGATAGGCGGCCTTCTTGTTCTTGCCGATGTTCTTGACCATCACCGGGGCGATCGCCGCCGCCGCGGTCTGGCCGTAGAAGCACTCGCGGAAGGAATAGCGCACGCAATCCTTGCCGGTGGTGTCGTTGGAGCCGCTGATGCCGGGCAGGTAGATCACCTTCTCGCGCTGCGCCAGCTTGTTGAGCGCCACCGCCTCGGCGCTGGACACCGAGCCGGTGATGAGCACCGCCTTGTTCTGGCTGATGAAGCGCGAGCCGTTCTGCACCGCGTCGTTCGGCTTGGCGCCGGAATCGGCGACGCCGGAGGTGACCTGCTTGCCGAGCACGCCCTTGCTGGTGTGCGGCGAGATCATGCGGATCAGCGGGTCGCCCGCATTCAGGTGCTCGATGGCGAGCTGGTAGCCCTTCAGCACGTCCTCGCCGGGTACCGCATAGGTGCCGGTGCGCGGGATGGTGATGCCGATGAAGACGGTGTCGCCGGAGCTGCCGGCGGGGTAGGTGCCGATCGCCGGCTCATTGGCGGCCTGCGAGGTGCCAGGCAGAAGAGTGGCCACGGCGCCCGCCGCCGCGCCCTGGATGATGGCGCGCCGCGACGACACGCGACCGACCGAATCCGTCATGCAATGCCTCCCCCGTTGCAGCGGGCGTGCCGCAACCTCTTGGTTATGCTCCAGACATAGACGAAGGAGGCCGGTTCGGCAATCGGGGCGAGAGGCGCCTCAGAATGGCTGGAACGGCTGCCACAGGCGGCTCAGCACCGTGGCGAAGCGTACGCGTCCGCGCGTGGCGACCAGGCAGAGGCAGTCGCCCGGGCCCTCGGCGACCGGGCGATGGCGGACAAGCTGGTCCACTTCCTCGAAATCACCCCGTCGGTAGACGCTGGCGCCGTCCCGGTACGCCCCTTCGAGCACGCAGGTCAGCTCGCTGCCGCGGTGCGTGTGCAGCGCCACCGCGACCCCGGGACGCAGACGCAGCAGCCCCAGGAGCTCATCCTCGGAGCGCCGCAGCTCGGCAAAACGGATGCCGGGAGCCAGCCAGCGGAATTCTTTGGCAGCCAGGCCATCCAACGTCGGCGGGTCCTCGGCCGCTTGCGGCCCGTCATCGAGGCGCGCGAGTGTCCTGTCGCGGGAGCCGGCGGCGAGGGGCGTTGCCGAAACCTCCTCGAGCAGCAGACCGCCGACCGCCTCGGCGGCCCGCGCGACGGCGCGGCACTCGGCGCAATGACTGAGATGGGTCGCCACGACCACCCCCGGCAGCTTGCCGAGACGGCCGGCGACATAGCCCGCCAGCGTCGCCTCGCCGGGATGATGCCGGACAGGCCCGTTGCCTCCGGAGCTGCCGCTCACAGCGCGTCCCCGATCGCCGCGCGCAACGCCAGCAGCGCCCGGCGAATGCGCGTCTTCACCGTGCCCAGCGGAATGCCCAGCTCGCGCTCGATGGCGCGATGCGGTTTCTCCTCGAAATAGGCCAGCATCACCACGCGCTTCTGCGGCTCCGGCAATTCGCCGACGGCGTCGCGCAGCCGGTGCCCGGCGTCGGCCGAGATCAGCACCCGCTCCGCATCCGGCGCGTCGTCCGCCACCGGCGCCGGCGCCTCGGCGGCGGCAGGGCGGGGCTCGCGACGCAGCATGTCGACGCGCAGGTTGCGCGCGATCGTGAAGATCCAGGTCGACGCGGAGGCGAGGCTCGGGTCGAACCGATCGGCCTTGCGCCAGACCACGAGCAGCGTCTCCTGTGCCAGGTCCTCCGCCTGGCCGCCGGCCACACCGAGGCGCAGGAAATAGGTCTTCAGGCGCGGCGCGTAGTAGTCGAACAGATGCGCGAAGGCGGTCCGGTCACGATGGCGCGCAACCTCGATGAGGAGCTGGGAGTAATCGGCGCGCATACCGGCCGCAGAATACCCGGACGCAACGGCGCCCGTCACCCCGTCCGCCAACCAGCGGTCCGATCGCCAGCCCTGTCGGGGTCTGCCGGCCGAACCGGCTCATGCCGGTCGGCACGGCGCCCGCATCGGCTGGATCCGAGCCTCTCTCACTTCCGCCTGCAGGTCTGCGGTGATGCGGCTGAGACGCTGCAGCGGGCCGGCCAGCGCACCGAGCGCCTGGGCATGGTGGTCCTGCGTGCGGGCGAGATGCAGCAGCTGGTCGCGGGCCAGCGCCAGCTCGGCCGCCAAGCTGCCGAACCGGTCGAGCCGTTCCGCCACGAGGCTCTCGCCGGTATCGATCGGAAACTCGGCGAGCAGGTTTTCCATGGCGCGCTCCCTGCCGCCCTGACTTCGACGGCGCCCCGATGCTGGCGCGATCGTCCGAAGGATCGGTAAAAACCGCCGCCGAGGCGGGCGGAATCCGGGCCTGCCTCACTCCGCAGCGAAGCTGGCAAGCAGCGGCGGCGGGCGTTCCGCCTCGGCCGGACCGCCGGGCAGCAGCAGCCGCAGCCGCAGACCGGCGGCGCGGGCGAGCAGGACGGTCAGCGGCGCCTGCACCGTCCGCGCGCCATCGAGCATCTCCCAGGCGGCATCCGGGTCGATGAGCATCTTCGCCAGGCCGCTCGCCCAGGCGGCGCGCGGGCCCTCGATCGCCACCACGATCTCTCGGCCGGGATCGCCGGTCAGCGCCAGCCGGCCGCCGCCCGGCAGGCTCTCCGAGGCCAGCAGCAGCAGGTTCAACACCAGCCGCCCCGGCTCCGGCGCAAACCCCGCGCCCTCGCGCAAGCCGGCAAGGTCCAGGCTGACCCGCCGACGCGCCGGCATTCCCTCGGCGAGCTCCTGCAGAGCGGGCAGCCCCAGGGGCTCGCCGGTCGCCCCCCAGGCGGCGCGCAGCAGGCGAAGGCGTTGCGCCAGCTCCTGGGAGGCCTCGCCAGCCAGCGGCAGCGCCTCGCCGGCCATCTCCGGGTCATCCTGCGCCAGGTCGAGGGCGCCCATCATCGTGCCGAGCAGGCCGCTGACGTCATGGCACAGCCGGGATGCCAGCAAGGCCGCGAGCCGCAGCGCGCGGGCAGTCTCGGTGGCTGGCGCATGCTCTCCGCTCATCGCTTCACTCCCCTTCGTGCGCAACCGTGCCGTGCTTGAGTCGCGGCCGGCGGCGAATGCTCCTTGCACGCCCGTCTTGACTGTTCGTAAACCCCCGGACCGCCCTCTATCCGGACTGGCCCAATGCCGCTTTCGCCGCCCTCGCCTTTCGAGCCCGGCCAGTTCGTCCGCCATCCCGGACGCCCGGACTGGGGCGACGGTCAGGTGCAGTCGGCGATCGGTGATCGCATCACCGTGAACTTCGAAAATGCCGGCAAGGTCCTGATCAACGCTCGCGTGGTCGCCTTGGACCGTATCGACGAGACACCCTCCCGCGCGTCCCGTTGATCCCGCTCTTGAAGCCGGTGGCCGCACGGTGCACCTGTTGATGATAACGCACGAGCCCCGGGCACGTGCCCGGGAGCCGCGATGATCGACACGCCACGACACGCCACGATGATCGACGAGCCTCGATGATCGACCCGTTCGGCAGGGCTATCACCTATCTCCGCGTCTCGGTCACCGACCGCTGCGACCTTCGCTGCGTCTATTGCATGGCCGAGGAAATGACCTTCCTGCCGAAGGCGCAGCTCCTGACGCTCGAGGAGCTGGACCGGCTGTGCGCGGTGTTCATCGGCCTCGGCGTGCGCAAGATCCGCATCACCGGCGGCGAGCCACTGGTCCGGCGCGATGTCATGACCCTGTTCGCCAGGCTCGGCGCGCGCATCGGTGTGCCGAACGGCATGGGGCTCGATGAGCTGACGGTCACCACCAACGGCAGCCGGCTGGCGCAGCACGCCGAGGCGCTCTACGCCGCCGGCGTGCGCCGGGTGAACGTCAGCCTCGACACCCTCTCGGCCGAGCGCTTCACCGCCATCACCCGGCGCGGCCGGATCGCCCAGACTCTCGACGGCATCTTCGCCGCCCAGGCTGCCGGGCTGGCGGTGAAGATCAACACGGTGGCGCTACGCGGCGTGAACGAGGACGAGTTCGACGGGCTGGTCGCCTGGTGCGGCGAGCACGGCTTCGATCTCTGCCTTATCGAGACGATGCCGATGGGCGATATCGACGGCGACCGGACCGATCAGTATCTGCCGCTCTCGATGGTGCGCAGCCGGCTCAAGCGGCGCTGGACCCTGGAGCCGACGGGCTATCGCACCGGCGGCCCGGCCCGCTACTACGAAGTCGCCGAGACTGGCGGGCGCATCGGCTTCATCACCCCGATGACCCATAATTTCTGCGAAAGCTGCAACCGGGTGCGCCTGACCTGCACCGGCACACTGTTCATGTGCCTGGGCCAGGAGGATGCCGCCGATCTTCGCGGGGTGCTGCGCGCCGGCGCCTCGGACAGCGAACTCGAGGCGGCGGTCCGCGAGGCCATCGCCCGCAAGCCGCGCGGCCATGACTTCGTCATCGACCGCCGCGACGACCGCCCGGCCATAGGCCGGCACATGAGCGTCACCGGCGGCTGATCCCGGCCGGACCGGCTTCCCGAGGGAGAGCCGCCCCGGCCGGGCAGGTCCTCAGTAGGTCGGCTTCACCACGACGGTCGAAGGCGGCGGCTGGCTCGGGGTCTGCACGACCACCGGCGACGGCGATGCGGCGGCGGGGGGCGGCGGAGCATTGATGCTGCAAGCGGCGAGGGCGCAAAGCAAGGCGGCGGCCGCGAGGAGGCGTGACGTGCCGGCTGACATGGTGGTTCACCTTTGGTCGTTGAAGACGAACCGGAATCGGTTCCAAACGGTTACGCGCCAGTGAAGTCGGAGTTGCCCCCCCGATCACGGTTGCGTGTCGTGCCCGGGGGACGGGTGCCGAGCGGGTCCTGCTCGGGGCTCAACGCCTCGGCGAGGCCGATCCTGGCGCTGCCGCGCGGCAGCGGTCGCGGCTGATCGGCCGCGGGCGCCCATCCCGTCAGCACCGCCAGACGGAGCGTCGCGCGAGCCCTCCCGCCTTCTTCCGCCAGCCCGCCGAGTGCCATCGGGAACAGCTCCCGCGGTGGGATCCGACGGTCGCGCAGAGAGAGGGCGTTGCCCTCCCCGGCGGCGCGGAGGTCGCGCAGCAGGGCCAGGCGATCGCCATAGAGCAGGACGATGTCTTCGACATCGGCGACCGGCAGGGCATAGCCGGCGCGCTGCAGCAGGGCGGCGCAGTCACGCAGATCCGGCAATGGCGAGAGCCGCGGCGCGGCGCCGCCGGTCAGCGCCGCTTCGGCCTGCGACAGCGACGCACGCAGCTCCGCCAGGGTGCCGGCGGCCGGCAGGCTGGCCAGCAGCAGGCCGTCCGGCTTGAGCGCCCGGCGCAGCTGGATCAGCGCGCCCGGAAGATCATTGATCCAGTGCAGCGACAGGCTGGCCACGACCAAGTCGACGCTGGCCTCGCCGAACGGCAGCCACTCCTCGTCGGCGGCGAGGCACGGGCTGCCGGAAAGCGCCGCCATGCGCGGCGACAGATCGCAGGCGATCGTGGCGATGCCGCGCGCCCGCAGCAGCGGCGCCACCACGCCCCGCCCGCCGATGTCGAGCGCCAGGGAAAAGCGCCTTGTCGTGTCGTCGAGACGGTCCAGCAGGCGGGCGGCGCAGTCGCGCAGGATGCCGGCGACCGCGCCCACCGTCGCCGCGGCGCGCTCGCGGTGCAGCCGCACGGCGCGTCGGTCGAAGACCGTGAGGCCGTCGCTGCCGGGCACCGTCAATACGGCGTGCCCCTCCGGCGCTCCGCCTGCAGAGCGCGGGCATACCACTCGAACTCGTCGAGGAAATCGCCGGCCCGGGTCTCGAGACCCTGGCCGGTCGGCGCCGCTTCCTCGGTGAAAGCCGTGCCGACATGCGGGATCGCCAGGATGGTCGGGACGCTCGGCATGCCGAGCTCGCCGAGGGTCATGCGCAACTGCATCGCCGCGCGGACGCCGCCGAAGGCGCCGCTGGAGTAGCTGACGATCGCCGAGGGCCGCCAGAAATACTCCTCGAGGAAGTGGTCCAGCAGGTTCTTCAGCGCCGGCGGGATGCCGTGGTTGTACTCCCCGCTGACGATGACGAACCCGTCGGCCCGCCGGTAGAGCTCGGCCAGCTCTTCCAACGCTTTCGGGGCCGCCCCGGCATAGTCCCCATAGGTCCGGTCGAGCAGCGGCAGAGGGCGCTCCATGGGATCGACCAGCGTCGCCTCATGGCCGCGCCGGCGCAGCTGTCCCTCGATGAACCGCGCCGCACGGATGCCCTGGCGCTCGGTCCGCACGGAGCCGTAGAGGACAGGAACGGCTAGCGGCATCGGCGTTCTCCCTTCCCCGGCCGGCGGCCGGTGGCCATCATAGGCGGGAAAACCCCGGGAGGCATCGCCGTGAGCAAGCCGGTCCTGTTCGTCACCCGTCGCCTGCCCGCCGCCGTCGAGGCGCGGGCGTCACGCGATTACGAAGCGCGGCTCAATCCGGAGGATACGCCGCGCAGCTCCGCCGACATCATCCGCCTGTCCGACGGCGCCGCCGCCATCCTCTGCTGCCCGGCCGACCGGCTGGACGGCGAGACCATCCGCGCGCTCCCCGGCACGGTGCGCGCGATCGCCACCTTCAGCGTCGGCTACGACCATGTCGCCGTCGAGGCCGCCCGCGCCCGCGGCATTCCGGTGCTGCACACGCCGGACGTGCTGTCGGTGGCGACCGCGGAGACCGCGTTCCTGCTCATCCTCGCCGCTGCCCGCCGCGGGCCGGAGGGCGAGCGGATGATCCGCGCCGGCAAGTGGACGGGCTGGACGCCCACCCAGCTGCTCGGCACGCAGGTCTCCGGCCGTCGCCTCGGCATCTTCGGCATGGGCCGCATCGGCCGGGAAGTGGCGCGCATGGGCCGCGCCTTCGACATGCAGGTGCACTACCGCGACCAGGCCCGCCTGCCGCCGGAGCTGGAGGCCGGGGCGAGCTTCCACGACAACGACGACAGCTTCCTCGCGGTCTGCGACGTGCTGTCGCTGAACGCGCCAGGCGGCGAGGGCACGCGGTACTGGCTGAACCCGTCGCGCATCGCCCGCCTGCCGAAAGGTGCGGTCGTGGTGAACGCCGCCCGCGGCACCCTGATCGACGACGCCGCGCTGATCGCCGCCCTGAAAAGCGGCCAGGTCGCGGCGGCCGGCCTCGACGTCTATGACGGCGAGCCCAACGTCAACCCCGGCTATCTCGCGCTGGAGAACGTCGTGCTCCTGCCGCATCTCGGCAGCGCCACCGTCGAGACGCGCGACGCCATGGGTTTCCTGGCGCTCGACGGCATCGATGCGGTGCTCGCGGGACGGACGCCGAAGAACCTCGTTAGATAGCTCGCTGGACAGCGCAGCGGCGGCTGCGCCACCTTGCCGCCCTCCGTCGCGAGGACTCCGATGCTGTTCGATTTCGCCGTCGTGGCGCCCGA
>Ga0213875_10002197_pt1 | contig 11894 bp, 5 predicted proteins | sample BarmaccomBMRX_R8_FD_160105 | JGI IMG/M metagenome (GOLD analysis project Ga0213875, IMG submission 160105) | Root-associated microbial communities from Barbacenia macrantha in rupestrian grasslands, the National Park of Serra do Cipo, Brazil - RX_R8 | ecosystem: Host-associated > Plants > Roots... | reverse complement strand
CTGGGCGGGCGCGCTGCGGCCCGGCCGCCACGTCGATGACGCACTCCGCGGCCGCCGCGAGCGGGCTGCCCGGAGCGTTCGTGATCGCGATGCAGCGCGCCCCGGCCCGCTGCAGCCGCATCAGCGCCGCCACCACGTCGGGTGTCTCGCCAGACCGGCTCACCGCTATCGCGAGGTAGCCCCGGTAGTCGAGATCCCCGCGGACCCCCATGTCGGGCGGCACCAGCACCGCTGGGCGTCCCGTCGTCTGCCCGAGCAGGTAGCTGCCGTACTCGCCGGCGTGCCCCGACGACTCGCGGCCGAAGATCAGCACCCCGTTCAGTGGCTCGGGCGCCATGCCGCGCAGCTGCCTGGCGATCTCGCCCGAGCGTGCGGCGAGCGAGCGCAGGACCCGCGGCTGCTCGCTCATCTCGGCTGCCATCACGCGCCCGCGCTCCGCAACCACGGCCAGCCCCGGGGCCACCGTGTCCAGGTGCGCCAGCGCTCCGCGGACGCTGCCGTCGCTGGCGGTCAGCGCCTGGCGGGCCGCGCGCACCCCGCCGCCGGAGAGCAGGTCCACCATGGCCAGCTTCACGTTTCCCCCGGCGCGCGCCAGCGCGGCCTCGCATGCCGCCTCGCCGGCGCCCGACGCGTCCACGAGGATACGGACAAGGCGTTCCCGGAGTTTGCTGTTGGTCGCGCTGACCTCGATCATCAGATTCGAGTAGGTTTTCCCGAGCCGGACCATGAGCGCTGTGGAGAAGCTGTTCAGTATGAGCTTCAGTGCGGTTGTCGCCTTGAGCCGGGTCGAGCCCGCGATGGCCTCCGGCCCGGTCTCGGCGACGATGCTGACGTCGGCGAGCGCCCGGAGCGGCGAGGCGGGGTTGCACGTCACCAGCACGCCGAACGCCCCTCGCTCCGACGCGCCCGTGAGTGCTCCCGCGACGTACGGGGTCCGGCCGCTCGCGCTCAGCCCGATGACGAGGTCGCCGGCGTTCACCCCGGCCGTGTCGGCGCTCCCGCGCCCGCTGTCGTCCTCGGCGCCCTCCGCCGCGCGGTCCATGGCCTCGTTGCCGCCGGCCAGGTGCGCGATCACCGTGTCCGGCTCGAGCCCGAAGGTGGGCACGAGCTCGGTCGCGTCGAGCACCGCGATCCGCCCCGACGAGCCGGCGCCGAAGTAGTGCACGCGACCGCCCCGGCCGACTCGGTCAGCCGCCTCGTCCACGACCGTGGCCAGTGTGCCGAGCACGGACCTGACAGCGGCGGGAACCAGTTCGTCCTCCCGGTTCAGCAGCCCGAGCACGGCGCGCGTGGGTACCAGGTCGATGTGCGCCGTTCGGAGGTTGCGCTCCTCGGTGGGCGGCGAAGATAGCGTCATGATTGTTACAATATGTCAGAAGCGAGAGAGAACACGTTGATGAATAACATGGCGGTGAACTGCGATCCTGCCGTATCCATGCCCGTTACCGGGAGCGTTACCGCAGGATCTGGTGCTTTCGCGGGCAGCCTACATGGCCGCCTGCTGGGCATCGATGCGGGAGGCAGCGCCACCCGGGCGGTCGTGCTCGAGGGCGGCGAGCTGACCGAGCTTCCGGCCGCCCCGCCGATGAACGCGCTGCTCACCGGGAACATGCTGGATCTCCTGAGGGAGATCATCCGTGCCGCCGCCGCCACGGCCGCCGGGATCGGCATGCCGGGGATCCGGTCGCCGGAGCAGGCGGCCAGGCTCACCGCGGACCTGCGGCCGCTCGTCGACTGCCCGGTCCATGTCACCGACGACGCGCACGTGGCCTGGCTCGGCGCGTTCGGCGGCGCGCCGGGCATCGTGGTCACCGCGGGAACCGGCTCCATAGCCGTCGGCTGCGACGGGGACCGCTGGGCACGCGCCGGCGGGCACGGCTTCCTCCTGGGAGACGAGGGAAGCGCCTACTGGATCGGCCGGGCCGGCGTCCGCGCCGCGCTGCGCTGGCGGGACGGGACGGGGGGCTCTGCGCTGATCCACGAGACGGTCGTCGAGGCCGGCGGTGACCTTGACGCGCTGGTCAGGGAGGTCCACGCGCATCCGGCCGAACGCGGCAGGCTGGCCCTCCTCGCGCCGGCCGTCACCGGCATAGCCGCCGAAGACGACACCGCGCGGCGGATAGCGCGGCGGGCGGCGCGGCACCTCGCCGCGCTCGCCGGGGCCGTTCAGGAGACGATCGGGCCGCTGCCGGTCGCGGCGGCCGGGGGAGTGTTCCGCGCCCCGGCCATCTGGGAGCGGTTCGCCGAGCTGACCGGCGCGATCCGGCCGCTGGCCCACGCGGCGGTGGGCGCGGCGCTGCTGGCCGGCGCGCCCGGCCGGTTCGCTGGGCGCGGCTATGCCTGACATGGTCCCGGGCGGCGGGCCTGGCGCCCAGCCGGGCGGCGGGCCTGGCGCCGAAACGGGTGGCGACCCGGGCGCCGAAGCGGGTGGCGACCCGGGCGCCGTCCTGGGCGCCGAAGCGGGTGGCGGCCTGGGCGCGGAAGCGGGCGCCGTCCTGGGCGCCGAGCCGGACGGCGGTCCCGGCGGCCTGAGCCACGTCGGCGGCCTGCTGGACGCGGCGGTGAGGGCGCGCGGTGTTCCCGGCGCGGTCGCGGCCGTCGGCCGGGGACCGGTGACGTTCGCGCGGTGGGCGGCCGGCCTGGCCGACACGACGGCGGGAGCCGTCCGCCCGATGACCACGGGCACCGTCTTCGACCTCGCGTCGCTGACCAAGGTGGTGGCGACGGCCACGGCCACCCTCGCCCTGGCCGGCCAGGGGCTGCTCGGCCTGGACGATCCCGTGACCGGTTACCTGCCCGGATTCACCGGGCTCGGCCGGGTGACCATCCGGCACCTGCTCACGCACACCTCCGGGTTGCCGGCCACCAGGGAGTTCTACCGGTGGTGCGGCTCGCCGCGCGAGCTGCTCGAGGCGCTGCGGGCGACCCAGCCCGAGGCCTTGCCCGGATCCCGCGTTGTCTACTCCGACCTTGGTTTCATCCTGCTGGGCGAGGTCGTCGCGGCCGTGTCCGGCGAGCGGTTCGACGTCGCGGTGCGGCGTCTGGTGACCGGGCCCCTCGGCATGCGCGACACCGGGTTCACCCCGCCCGGGGCGCCGGGGGAGCGCTTCGCCGCGACCGAGCCCCGCGACGACGGCACCCCGTGGACGGGGATCGTCCACGACGAGAACGCCCGGGTGCTCGGCGGCATCGCCGGGCACGCGGGGCTGTTCTCCACCCTCGGGGACCTCGCCCTGTTCGCCGCCTGGTGGGCCGGCTCCGGAGACGGGCCGGTGCCGGCCCCGCTGCGCGCGCAGGCGTCACGGTGCCAGACCGAAGGCCTGGACGGCCGGCGCGGCCTCGGCTGGATGTGCGCCCGGGACGCCTCCGGCATCCTGGGGCCTGGCTGGCCGCCGTCGGCCGTCTCGCACACCGGCTTCACCGGCACCAGCATCGCGCTCGACCCCGGCAGCGGCCTGTGGGTCGTGCTGCTGACCAACGCCGTCCACTTCGGCCGCGACCACACGGCCATCAAGGTGCTCCGCCGCGAGCTGCACGCCGCCGTGGCCGCCTGGGCGACCCCCGGAATCCTCCCCGCCCCCTGACCGGCCTGCCCCCTGACCGGCCGGCGGTGACCGGAAATAGCCCGCCCCGTGCCGCGGGGGGGTTGACGGCACGGGGCGGACGCTTCAGTGAGCGGCGGAAGGCGAACCCGAGCAAGCGTAAACCGGCGGGGCCGCACTCGGCAACGATGTCACGCCGGGGGGCAGCGTTCCGTGGACAGCGTAGTACGCCAGGCCCGCGGAGAGCGCGCTGGTGTCCGCCGCCGTCGCCCCGGCCCCGTTCTCGTAGGCGCCCGGGCCGGGAAGCCGGTCCAGCGGCGCGCCGCGGGCGATGTAGAACGGCGTCGACCCCGGGATCGCACCCGATGGGTTGGCCCAGCCGCAGGCGTTGAAGTACAGGGCGTCGCTGGCCGCCCGCCCGGCCGCGATCACGAGGTAGTTCCCGGTGAGCGCGTCCGCCCACGCCGTCGCGAACGAGGCCGTCACCTGCCGGGCCGGCAGCCCGGCCGCCGCCGCCGCGGCGAGCGCGCTCGAGCCGTCGGCGGGTGTGGCCGCGTACAGCACGACCCGGTCGCTGAACGTGGCGGGCGTGCCGGGCAGCGTGCTGGCCGTCCACCCGGCGCCCGGAGCGCCGCTCGCGTCAAGCTGCAGCCCCGCGTCCGTCCCGAGGAACAGCCACTGCGGCTCGCCGGCGGCGGGATAGGCGCTGGCACCCAGGATGGCCGCCGCACCACCGGCATCCGCCGGGCCGGGAAGGACGGTGACCTGCCATTGCCGCCCGTCCCACGACGTGACCGCGGGCTGGCCGGACGGGGTGAGGTAGAACACCTCCTCGCCGAGCGCGGCGGAGGCTCCCGGCCCGCCCGGGTTCCCGGACGGGAGCAGGTAGTTCACCGCCGCCATCGACCCTTGCGCCGCACCCGGCCGCGGCGCCACCGGGCCGCCCGGCAGCTCCCGCACGTCCGCGTCCCCGGCCTCGCGCAGCGTCGCCTCGGCCAGCCTGTCCCTCCCGTCGATGAAGAACACGCGTGCCCGCCCCGACGGGGTGGTCACCGCCGCGAGCGGGCTGCCCGCGGCGACGCTGGCATCGATGCGCACGCTGCGCCAGCCGCTCTCGCCATCCCGCGACCGCGACCACGGCCACGGCCACGAGCGCGAGCCGACCGCTGCCGTCAGCGCGCCATCGCGGTCGACGTAGAACAGGGTCTGACCGCGGGCGGTCGCCGCCAGCGCCAGCGTCCCGGGTGCGCCGGTGGCCGGCCCGGGCACGGCGGACGTGACCCAGGCGGTGCCCTGCTGCGCGGACTCAGCCAGGTGGCCGTCCCCGCCGAAGTAGAACACCGCCGGCGTGGCCGCCGTGGCGCCGTACCCGGGGGCGGCCACCGCCGCGATCGCGCTGCCGGCCGCCGGCGAGCCCGCGAGCGGCTGCGTCGTCCAGCCCGTGCCGCCCAGGTACGTTTCGCTCAGTGCCCCCGTGGCGGAGCGGAAGTACACGTGCGGTGTCATCGCGTCGGCGGCGGCGGGATCGGCGTAGCTCAGCGCGGTCAGCGCACCGCCCGGCGCGGGCTGCCCGGGGATGGCCTGCAGCAGCCAGCTAGCGCCGTTCCAGCTCTCCGCGGCGAGCCCGCTGCCGGACGGCACGAACAGGTACTGGGCGACCGGCGTCGTCGAGTACCAGACGGCGTCGCTCGGCACCGCCGCGACGCCCGACGACGCGGCGCCGACGTCGATGTTCCAGTGAACCGTCCGCACGGTGCCGAAGCTCGACGTCGCCGTCATCGTCACCGTGTAGATACCCGCGGCGGGAAACACCTGGCTCACGTCCGCGCCGGTAGCGTTCGTGGTCCTGCCGTCCCCGAAGGTCCAGTAGTACCGCGTGATCGAGCCGCCCCGCTCGGCCGCCCACGCCGCGAAACGCACCGTGGTCCCCGCCACCGCCGCGCGCGGCCCGCTGATGGCGGCCGACGGCACCGGCTGCTGCGGCGCGGCGGGCGGCGAGACCAGAATCCACTGCTCGCCCGGGTTCCATACCTGGGAGGCCCAGCTCGTCAGGCTGATCCCGGTGTCGTACTGCACGCTGACGTTCGACGTGCCGAGGAAGTCTCCGTTGACCAGGTTGACGGTGCCGTCGGGGTTCACCGCGGTGACGATGCCCACGTGGTCGGCGTAGGTGGTGGGCGTGATCGGGCCGGGCGGGAAGAACACCACGGCGTCGCCGGCCGCCGGAGTGCCGCCGTCTACCGGCATGCTCTCGCCCTGGCCGAGCCCCCAGTCGTAGAACGAGTCGGATCCGGCGTTGAGCGTGTTCATGTCGGCGGTGACCCCAGCCTGCTGCCACACCCACTTGGCGAAGTCGGAGCACCACGCCTCGTTTCCGTTCTCGACGCGGAAGCCCTGATCGAAGCCGCAGCCGTCGGAGTTCGCGGAAAAGCCCGCGACCAGCGTGGTGTACGGGTCGCAGTCGACGCCGGCGAAGCTCGTGACCGCCGGGGTGTTGGCGACCCCAACCTGGCTGAGCGCGATATCCGCGATCGACGCCGGCAGGGTGCGCGCCCGTCCGGCCGCTGACAGCGCGCGCGAGGCCGCCGCCCGCGCCGACGCCGCGGTCGTCCGGCAGCTCGCCGGATCGGGCAGCCGCCAGGCCGCGCTGACGGCGGCGGGAAGCTCGCGGCAGGCGCCGGAGAGCTGGCTCAGCCGCCACGGCCGGCCACCGTCCCGGGTGAACACGCCGGTGGCCGCCCCGTCCTGGAATCCGGCCCGGACCTGCGCACTCGCGACGGCGGACGGAACAAACGTGGCCGTCGCCCACGTGACACCGCCAGCCTGGGCCTCGCGCAGCGATCCCGCCCGGATCCCCGCCACATCCGCGCGCGCCAGATGCCGGGCCGACGCGTACGCCGCCGCCAGCCCCCCCGCGTCTCCGCTCGCCCCGGCTGGCCGGGCCTCCCCGGTTTTCGCGGCGTCTCCGCTTATCCCGCCAGTTATCCCGGCAGCCCCGGCAGCCCCGGGAGCCTCCACAGCTCCCGCTGCCCCGGTTTCCGCGATCGCCCCGGCTGGCCGGGCCTCCCCGGTTTCCGCGGCGCCACCGCTTGCCCCGGTTTCCGCGGCGTCTCCGCTTGCCCCGGCAGTTACCCTGGCAGCCCCGGGAGCCTCCACAGCTCCCGCTGCCCCGGTTTCCGCGGCGTCTCCGCTTGCCCCGGCAGTTACCCTGGCGGTCCCGGTAGCCTTCAGAGCTCCCGCTGCCCCGGTTTTCGCGATCGCCCCGGTTGCCCCGGCTGCCGCAGCGGTCCCGGCTGTCGCGGCAACGGCGGGTGTTGCCAGGAGCGCCGCTGCCGGGGGCGCCAGCAGGCCGCCGGCGACGGCCAGCGTCGCGAGGATTCTCGTGCGCGTCACGGTGCCCGTTCCCCGTTCGTGATGAAATTGCGCAATAGAAAAGGAATAGGAAAATTTCTAACACCTGGTGATGCCGCCGTCAAGGGATTCGCGCAATGCCGGCCGGGTCGCGTGGTAACCCTGGACTATGGTGATCAGGGCAGCGGACACGTACGACGCGCCAGCGCTGGCGGACCTGTGGCGGGCGGCCGGCATCCGTTTCCGCGCGGAGCACGTGGCGGCCGAGCTGGCCTCGGTCCTGGCCAGGGACCCGGACCTGGTGCTCGTCGAGCAGGACGAGACCGGCGCGATCACCGGCTCGGTCTTCGGCACCTACGACGGGCGCCGCGGCTGGGTGAACCGGCTCGCGACCAGTCCCGCGCGGCGTGGCCGCGGGATCGCGACGCACCTGCTCGCCGAGCTCGAGCTCCGCCTCATCGCGCGCGGCTGCCCCAAGGTCAACCTGCTCATCGAGCCCGGCAATGCCGGCGTGGCCCGCTTCTACGAGAGACTCGGCTACCGGCTCGACGAGCTGGTTTTCATGGAAAAATGGATCATACCGAACGAAACGTGGCATACCTGTCAGCCCGCCGGTTCCGGGCAGTGGCATGATCTGTCGCCCGAGCTGCACGCCATACCGTACGTGTTCGCCACCGCGCCGGAGATCCCCGCGGGTGTGTCCCCGTTCGCGGTCATCCGCGAGGACGAAGCGCTGACGCTCGTCCTGCCCAGGGCCGACGCGGACCGGGCGGGACTGCGCTACGACCACGTCGCCGCGCGCATCACCCTGCGGATCAACTCCGCGCTGGCCGCCATCGGCTTGACCGCGGCCGTCAGCCGCCTCCTCGCCGAGGCCGGAATCAGCTGCAACGTCATCGCAGGCGCCGCCCACGACCACCTCTTCACAGCCTGGCCCCGCCGCCACCACGCCCTAACCCTCCTCCGCACCCTCTGACCCCCCCCCCCCATCTGCCCAGAGCCCCCTCCTCCCTGCCCCACCCCTCCGTGCACCGCCCCTCCCGGCCCGCCTCCCCTTGACTGCCCACTCTGTACGCGTTCCATAGTCACATAACGGACAAAACGGGACAGCTACTCCTCGGTACGCATACAGAGCACGTTAGTGGCATGTTGAGAGATCGGTGGTGGTAACCGAGAATAGTCACATGGGTACGATTAGTCGCTGGGAGGTGGCGACAACTGGACAGTGGGCGGCGCGTGGTGTGCCGGGCTGGCGGCTTCGCCAGCTCGTGCAGGACGGCCATCTCGTGCAGCTGCGCCGGGGCGTTTATGCTCGGGCCGACTCGCTGGCCGCGTCCGCCGGCGACCCGGCACGCTTGCACGCGTTCCACGTGGCTGCCGTTTTACTGAGCGCCAGCGCGCTGGCAGCGGCGAGTCATGAATCCGCTGCCATTCTGCATGCCCTGGATCTTCTGGGCCGGCTTCCGGAAGGATTTGTGACACTTACCAGGCCACCGCATCTCAGCCGCAGCCGGGTCGGCGGAAAGGGCCTGAGCGTCCACACCGCGATCCTCTTCCGCGAGCACCTGACCAAGCGGTACGGGCTCCCCGTGACCTCCGTCGCCAGAACGGTGGTTGACCTCGCGCGAGCATCACGGTTCAGGGACGGGGTGGTCGTCGCAGACTCGGCGCTGCACGCCGGGAAAACCACGCGTGAAGAACTGTCAGGCGTGCTGGCGGCGTGCTCAGCCTGGCCCGGGGCGCGGCGCGCGAAGCGCGTCGTCGCGTTCGGCGATCACCGGTCTGAGTCGGCGCTGGAATCGTGCGCCAGGGTCACCTTTGACGAATACGGCCTGCCCGCGCCGGAGTTGCAGGTTGACGTCGGCGGCACGCGGTACATCGGCCGGGTTGATTTCTACTGGCGTGAATACCGCACGATCGCTGAGGCCGACGGCATGCTGAAGTACGCTGACCCCCAGCGGGCGGCTGACCAGCTGGGACGTGACCAGTTGCTCCGCGAGGCCGGCTACAAGGTCGTGCACTTCACCTGGCGTCAGCTCTTCCGCGAACCCGACCGCGTGATCGCATGGATCGAGGACGCCTTCGGCCGGCCCAGCGCCCGGTAGCGGCGCCCGCTGGACAGCGGCCGGTGAACCGGCTCAGCTCGCGCGCAGCCGGAGGCCGCGCGGAGTGGGACGGAAGCCCGCGGCCTCGAGCGCCTGTGCGAGCGGCGAGTCATAGACGGTCCCGCCGTCCGCCCTCTCCACGGTGATCCGCCCGAGCGCGCCGTCCCGTACCGCCGCGGCGAGCGCCGCCGCGGACGGCTCGAGCACGGCGGGGTCGTCCGACCAGGACAGCAGCGTCTTACCGCCGCGCTCCACATACAGGGCCGGCGAGCCGCCCGCGAGGACGACGAGTGCCCCCGCCTTCCGGGCCGGCCGGTGTGAGGCCGCCGTCTCGCCGGGACGCGCGGGCCACGGCAGGGCCGCGCCGTAGGGCTGAGCCGGGTCGGCCGCGGCAAGCACCACGATCCGTTTGGAAAACTCTGAATCGTCGGGACGCTGATCCGCGGCGAGTGCCCGCATCCTGTCCACGGCACCGGGCAGCGCGAACTGTGCGGCGCCGAGCCCCTCCACGAAATAGCCGCGGCGGCACTGCCCGGCCTCCTCCATCGCCCGCAGCACCGGGTAAACGGCCGCGAAACCGCCGGGTACCCGCTCTGCCGCGACCGCGCCCCTGGTCAGCACGCCGTGCCGCTCCAGCAGCGTCAGCGCGAGCGCGTGCGCGCGCATCGTCTGCGCCACGTCCGGCGCGCCGCCGCCCGCGCCGGAGCCACCTGCGCCACCGGGGCCGGAGCCGCCCGCGCCGGAGCCGCCCGCCCCCGCGCCACCCGCGCCACCCGCGCCGCCCGCCCCCGCGCCACCCGTGCCACCCGTGCCCGCGCCACCCGTGCCACGCGCGCTCGCGCCGGAGCCGCGCGAGGGCAGCAGCGACCACCTGCCGCTGACCGTCGGCGGCCCGGTGCGCGTCGGCATCGCCGGCCGGCGCCGACCGCCATAACGGCGCCCGGCCCGCAGCGCCGCGCCACGCGGAGCAGGCACGCCAGCCACCCCGAGCGCACCAGCACCCGGCGCCACCCCACCTGGCGCGCCGCCACCCGGGATGCCGCCACCCGCCGCGCCGCCACTGGCCGCCCCGCGCCGAGGCTGCCCCGCGGCGCCTCCGCCGCCGAGCGTCACCCGCAGCGGCGTGAGCGTGTCGTTGGTCAGCCGCCCGGCCCACACCAGGTCCCAGATCACGGTCACCAGGTCCGGATCGGGAACCGGCTCACCGAGCGCCGCCGCGACCCGGTCGGAGAGCATCCGGAAGAACATCCCGCCGCCCCCGGCGAGCACGTCCAGCACGGCCGTGTGAGCGGGCGTTTCGGTGAACTCGCCGGGTTCGGGCAGCAGCAGCGGCGCGCTCTCCGCCGGCATGAGCACCACCCACCCGTCGCCGCCGCCCACCATCCCCGCACCGGCCCAGACGACCTCGCCGGCCGCGGTCAGCTCGTCCAGCATCGCGGGGGAGTAGCCGGGGAGCCGCCCGGGCAGCACGAGCGTCTCCAGCGCCGACGCCGGGATCTGCGCCCCGGCCAGCCGTTCAACGGCCTCCAGCACCGCGCCCGGGTCGGCCCGCTGGTGCCCGAGGCCGATCCCGTGCCAGGCCGGCAGGAAGCGGCCGAGCGTCGCGGGCGGCACCGGCTCGGCCTCCTTGCGCAGCCGGGCCAGGCTCCGGCGGCGCAGCATCCGCAGCACACCGGCGTCGCACCACTCGGTCCCGCGCCCGCCGGGCAGGAAGTCGCCCTCGGCGACGCGGCCGTCGGCCGCGAGCCGCCGCAGCGTCAGCGTGACCACGGCGACCCCGAGCCCGTACCGCCCCGCCGCCGCGTGAGCGGGGAACGGGCCGTGCGCCCGCGCGTACCGCGCCACCAGGTCGCCGAGCGGGTCCGCCACCGGCTCGGTGAACGCCTCCGGCACCCCGACCGGCAGCGGAACGCCGAGCGCGTCGCGCAGCCGGCCCGCGTCCTCGATCGCGGCCCACATCGGCTCTCCCGCCACCCGCACCTCGATGGTGCGGCGGGATGCCGACAATTCCGCCAGCCAGCCAGCCGCGGCGGCCGGGTCCGTGCACCGCTCCGCCACCTCATCCGCGGTCAGCGGTCCCGTGGTGCGCAGCAGGTCGGCGACCTGCTCCAGGTCGCGGCAGCGGCGCGCCGGCGACAGGTGCTGGAGGTCGCGTTCGGTCTCCGCGACGACGGCGGGCTCGAGCAGCTCGCGCAGCCCCTCGGTGCCGAGCAGCTCGGCGAGCAGCGCCGGGTCGAGCGCGAGCGCCTGGGCACGGCGCTCGGCGAGCGGCGCGTCCCCCTCGTACATGAACGCGCCGACGTAGCGGAAGAGCAAGGATTTACCGAACGGGCTGGGGGTTCCCGTCTCCACCTCGACGAGCCGTATCCGGCGGCCGGCCAGGTCGCGCAGCAGTCCCGTGAGCGCAGGCACGTCGAACACGTCCTGAAGGCACTCGCGCACCGTCTCCAGGACGATCGGGAACGACGGGTACCTGCTGGCGATCTCGAGAAGCTGTGCCGAACGCTGCCGCTGCTGCCACAGCGGCGTGCGCCGCCCCGGCTGGCGCCTGGGCAGCAGCAGCGCCCTGCTCGCGCACTCGCGGAAGCGCGAGGCGAACAGCGCGCTCCCGCCCACCTCCTGCGTGACGAGCTCGCCGATCTCGTCCGGGTCGATCAGCGCGATGCCGGCCGGCGGCGGCTCGTCGGTGTCCGGCACCCTGATGATGATCCCGTCGTCGGTGTGCAGTGCCTGCACGTCCATGCCGCCGTACCGCTCGCGCAGCCGCGCCGCGATGGCGAGTGCCCACGGCGCGTGCACCCGGTCGCCGTACGGGCTGTGCAGCACGACGCGCCAGTCGCCGAGCTCGTCACGGAACCGCTCCACGACGAGCGTCCGGTCGTCGGGCAGGTAACCA
>Ga0213875_10002196_pt1 | contig 11897 bp, 17 predicted proteins | sample BarmaccomBMRX_R8_FD_160105 | JGI IMG/M metagenome (GOLD analysis project Ga0213875, IMG submission 160105) | Root-associated microbial communities from Barbacenia macrantha in rupestrian grasslands, the National Park of Serra do Cipo, Brazil - RX_R8 | ecosystem: Host-associated > Plants > Roots... | reverse complement strand
CGGCCCTCGCTGATCCCGCTTATGCAGGCCAGATCATGAAGCGGATATCGCCACCTTCGCTGGATAATGCTCTAACGCGTATGCACGTATTGAGATATGCGCCAGCGGCCGGAGCGATGATCAACAACCTAACCAGTCAATCTGCGCACTGACGCGCTCATTCGTGCGGTGAGGCCGCTGAAGATCACGGGTCAGTCGCGCCGACTTTCCTCTTGCGGCGGTTGACAGGCCGGTCCCTTAAGGGTGCCGGAGAAGACGCCTCAAGAGTCCGGCGGCTAGCAAGTGCGGATATCACAATCCAGCGGAGACGCGCCTCGCATGCCCCTGTAAAGTACCGGGCGATTCTCCAAATGTTGTGGTGCTACCCATGCGAATGGCTCTTCTGTTGCTTTACGCCTTCGTGATTTCGCTGGCTCTGGGCTCAAACTACGCTCCTGCCGATGAGATGGATGACTGGTGCGCACAGGTAAAAAAGCCGTCGAGCGTTGTGATCTGCTCCGATCCTGAATTGAAGCAGCAAGTTTCCGCGCGAAACAGACTGTTCGAGGCGGCTCGATCAAAGCTGAACCCTGAGGCCTATAGGGCCCTTACAGACGAGCAAAGTCGCTGGGTAAAAAGTTATACAGCCAAGTGCGGCTTGCCGGTGGATAGCCCCGGGACGCTCGCAACACCGGCGGCGCCCAGTTTGGTCGAATGCTTCAAGCGCGAATCGCGGCTCCGAACTGCTAATCTGACCGCACGACTATCTGATTCGTTCTCTACGGCGGCCGTGGCGCCGCCGGCACACACGCCACCCCCGATACCAAGCCCGCCGCCATCAAGTCCGACTCCAATGCATGCGGAGGATACCGGATACGACCTTTTCATAAGCTGTGATCAGGATCGATCGAACTCGGCCGCATTCTTTGGGTGCCTGCGCTATGTCAACGGTATCTTGGACGGGGCCATGACGATGCAGAGCATACAAGGTGATCGCAAATTCTGCCCAAGCACAACTGTTCAGGTCGGCCAAATGGTTTTGGTCTTTGAGGATTGGGCGAAGAAGCACCCCGCAGAACTGGGCCACGACGCAGCGATGGCTGTGTTGGCGGCGATGATCGATTCCTTCCCGTGCGTGCCCCGGAACGCCAGCGCTAATGCGTTGCCAGAGCCAACGCAGCCTGCGCCGGCAGACACACTGCTAGGGAAGTAAGGTCCAGCCTACATGACGCGGACTAGCGTTTGTCCAGCGGCAGATCGCGGGTCGAGCGAATCCCGCGAGCGCATAATTGCGCCGCATTGATCTCGCCCGATCCGGCAAGCGCACGAGCTGGCGACTGTGCCACCACCGGTGTCTCGGTGCGTCGACGTCGGTGAGGGCGATTTTCACGTCCATTTCGAGGGCGGGGGCAGTTAGCGAGCTGACGACCTAAAAGCACAGTCTGGTGCGACGGGTTAAGCGCGAGCCTCGGCTGAAACCCGCCACCGCCTGCTGAGCAGCCTAGACGAGCCGAGATTGCGAGATTGCGACGCAGCTCGCCGAGTTGATCGACCCGACGCATACCCGTGATACCGTGTTTGTTCCGGGGGACGATATGCATGACCTAATCCGTGTTGCCCTATCGCGAGGCGTGCAGCAGGTCGAGGTCCAGGGCGGCGCGTTCTTGACGACGAGTTGGCGCAAGGCCGGTGACGCGGCGCGAGGGGATTGGAAGGTTGAGGCGGGCCGTAGGGCGTTGGTCGGGCCGTCCGGGGTAGGCTGATGCGCAGCCGCGCACGCGATATTTGAGTATTTATACTCTAAATACTTTGTAGTTTTTTGAGAGTTTCCAAGAACGTTTGAAGATCGACGATCTCATCATCCATCATTTGGGCCATGGAATGGCGACCCAAGGCCCGATAGGATTCGAACTGACCTTCATCAAGGGAAGCTCCGTACGTTGGGTCGTGAGGAAATTCTGGATGCGCTTGTGCGTAGATAGCAATATCTGGCGGCTCATTGCCGTGCAACGTCGGTTTGATATATAGGATCAATCCGTCTTTAGTTTCCGGTTCAGGGTATTTGATCGTGCCCACTGCAAATTTTGGGCGACGCCAACTTGGATCAGCGGGCTGTGGTTCGCGAAACTTTGCTAGCGTCCGGAACGAAATGTCTACCCCCAAGTGGATACGAGCCTGAGATATAGCATTTCCCAGCGCAGAGCATACATAAGCCTTGTCTGGCCCCGCGTCGATTACGACAATCAGGGTGCAGCGACGACGCAGAATCTCATGCAAGCCCAATTGTTCGAATTGACCGCCATCCGATAGATGGACATACGCCCGATCGCCGCTAGACAGTCCCAGAAGGGGACCAAATAGATCGGAAAGGGTAGGGCCAAATGCAAAAGAGGGGCTCTCTTTGCTGCGAACACTTTGGCCGCTGGTCCCTGGATTTCCGAGCCACCAACCATACCCAACATTGAATAGAGAAAATACTAAGCGCATCGGAAGAGAAGTTTTGAACGTACTCGGAACATTCAGCCGAGCGCTAGAAATTGTCATTGCAGTACCGAGTGTGATACCGCGGCCCGCGCTGCCATAGCGCGTTGTAGGTCTGTAACCGAGGCCGTGATGTCCGCAGGCAAGGGGAGTCACCACGAAAGATTCACTTTTGCGGAGCGGTGTTGAACCGTCGCCAACAATTACATTTAAGGCCATGTTTATAACATGAAATGGTTGCCACTCGTTTGAGTCTCGCGCTTTCTGCCACAGGTCCGCTACGTGAATATCGAAGTTTCTATGTTCAGAGTCGGGGCGATGCCGACCGGGGGCACCAACGTAGGCGCTGCGAAGAAAGATATCGATGAGTTTTCGGCGATATAATGCATACTGAGAGATCATATTTGGATTTACGAACCATCCAACTACCAGCCAGAAACTAAATAGAGAGCTCGTGCAGATGAGCAGTGAAACCCACTGCATATGGTATGTCGCTTGAGCGGCGGGGATTGTCTCGTGACCAAAATCATACTCGAATAACAAAGTACTTTGCAGTGGTTGCCCAAATATTATCCAATCAATTACGAGCGATGAGGTGATGATGGTCACGATTGTAAAAATGATCGAGGCAATCGAAAGAACGCTATTCGTTAGGTTTTCTAACCACTCAAACTTAGCGTCCCAAGAAATCTTGGCGATCAGAGCTGAAGCAAGGCCAACGAGGCCAGATACAAGGCCGATGATGGGAGTAACCGATGATGTTGCGTCCAAAACGAAAGTTGCACCTACGAGAGCCAGGACCGCAATCACGAGCTTCCAGGGAAGCCCGCGCCGCATGGCAACCCCTGCGATCATTGTCCCCGATACAAAGCCGGCAGGCGCTAGCCATCCTTGTATATCGGGAGCCATTAAACTGACTCCCGCCGCCGACGCTGACGCGAAGAGAACTATTGTAGCGCCAATTGTCCAAATCCACGATATCCGCAAATACCACCCCGCGGCATTCTCCAGGCGCTGCCGCTCGAACTCGCCGTATGGGCTGTAGCACCGCAAAAGAACAAAGGTGATGCGGCCGACCAAGACTGATGCGAGAAAATAAGGCATGCCCAAAATCGCCAGTAGCGCCTTGGCATCAAGCGTGATCGGGGCGCTCATCGGCGCGGCAGCACCAGCAGCCGCGCAGGCGGCCGTCTCGATCGTGCAATGCGCCGGCACCAGCGTCATCAGATCGGGTAAAGCCACATAGCCGGCCGCCCCCACCCACAGCACATTGCCGGTAATGAGCCCCGCCAGCAGCCACGCAGCAAGATCGCGGCCCCACTGGATGGGTACATGATGGTGCTCTTCATGCGTGGGACGATAGGTCAGGCGCGCCAGGCCAAAGCCGATGAGGTAGAGCGTCATCACCGAAAACGCCACATCAGCAAGGCCAGGGGAATCTTCGGTCAACCAGCTGACATATTCCTGCGGACGGTTGACGACCCAGGTGAACGCCGCACCGGCCAAGACTAGTGGCAACAAATCAGCGAGCAAGAAGCTGATTTGTTCATTCAGGCCGAACAGAGAAAGGCTGCGATTCGAGCCCCGATTTGCAGTCGTGTACCAGGCGCTGATGATCATTAGAAGGGCCATAGAGGCGTCGACTGATACGGCGAGAAATTGCAGACGCGAACTGGCGCGAGCTGATTGCACCATCACTATGTTAATTTTAGGAATAATTACAATTAACCACAAGGCAGGGATGAGAATACAACTATTTAGGACGTAATTAACTACATACGAGATGGTCTTGAGTGATTCAAATTGATTGATTTGATCCCGGATACATTCAATTCGCAATAAATCTCTTGCGTCTGCCAGACGACTCAGTACCTCGGAAGAGCTTCCACTGTAGTGCAGCAGCGCGGATAGCCAGCAGCCGATGTGGCCACCGTCAGAAACGGTAGACAGATAATTGAAATGACTTAGTAATTTCCCTTCAGCAAGCGCCTGTAACACACCGAGCCCGAAAGCTGTGCTATGCATACCTTCGCCAGAGAGGCAAAGTGCCGATGGACTAAGCTGATTGGCCTTAGCAGCTATAGCCTCCTGCTTCCCAAATTCGTCGTCCGGAGGAAGATTAGAAAGTTCCAGTGCTAATTCATTGATGAGTTCATTCTCATTTCCATAGATTGCTGAAAGTTCAGCTACGAGGACTTGAGATACTCGGAGTGGAGTTTTATTGTTTACTGAATTACTCATAGTGTTTTATTCACTATCTGATTCTGGCCAGTAACGATTTGTCGGTTACGCCGACTCCCCCGTACTTATCTTGTGGCAAATCATTTACCATAGAAGGTTATAGCATTTTATTTAGCCTGGCTAGTTTCGCAGGAAGCGCGGCATGAAGCACCGGCAAACTCATCCCCATCGTATAAAAGGCGAATCGACGGCTCTATGGCCTACCGGTCTTCACAAGGCGCGTGCCAAGGAGCTGCGCGACCCCAATTGCCCGTGCTTGGCGGAGCCTAGATGCCGCCTGCCTATTCGGGTCGTCGAGGTTTCACGGCACCAGCGTTTTCGTCGCCCTCCGCAGCAGAGCGCGCCGATGTAGTCCCTCGGATCGGCGCGTCGGCCCGTAAACCCGCCTCGATCAGGCGGCGGATGGCTTCAGAGCGGGATGGAAGACGATTTCCGAAACGATAGTCATCAATCCGAGCCAGCAGCGGCTTAGGGATCGGGGTGATGATTCGAGGGTCTTTCTCATCGGCCATAAATCAAGTATAGGCGCTTGAGCCTAGTATGTCAAATATGTTGTTGACATATCATTATGCCGACGACATACTCAGCGTTGTTAACGGCCGAACGAGGTGTTCCAGCACCCCGCCCGGCCTAACCCCAGCACGGAGATCATGTCCGATGCCAAAGGCTACCCGCGTCTCTACCACGTCCCGGTACCACAATCACTCGCTCGGCGATCTTGCCGACGAGCACGGCACGATCTGCGCGCAGATCGCAGACCTCGAAAGCCGACGGAAGGCGATCGGCGCCGCGCTGATCAGCCGCGGCGTCACGGCCGCTGATGGCGCTCTGTTCCACGCCATCGTCATCCCCGCCACCAGCGCCTGCACAATCGACCGCAAGGCCATCGAGAGTGCCATGGGCGAGGCGTGGCTCTCCCGGTACCTGAAGTGGTCGACCCGATCTGGCTACGTCAAGACGACGGCGCGCGCTGCTGCTGTCGTCCGGCTGGCGGCGTGAGGAGGGCGCAGAGCATGACAACCACCACCAAGGCGCCCACCCCGAGTAGGCGCCCCCTCCTAACCGCCGCGGCCGCGTTCGCTGGCAGCGCTACCCTCGCAGCACCGGCGCTCGCACGCGCCATCGCACCGACTGCGGTCGACCCGCTGCCCGCCCTCTTCGCCGAGAGAAACCGGCTCTACGCCCTCGATGGATTCAATGACGAGGAGGCCCAGGCCAACTGCGACCTGATAGACGCGGCGGAGAACCAAATGGCTGACACCGTGGCGATCTCCGGCGCCGGCCTCATCGTGCAGGTCGAATTGCTGAAATTGTACCAGGAGGACCCGTCGGAATGGGCCGACCAGCGGGAATTTCGGCTGTGCGACACGATCATTGCCGGTATCCGCATCCTGACGCAGGGAGGTGCGGCATGAGCGAGATGTCAGCGCACATACACCACGCGATTGCTCTTCGGTATCTTGCCGCCGCTCGATCGCAAACGGTGAACCGCGCAGTGCCTGAGACCGCCACGCTCCCTGAATTCGGTGAGCTGACCAGGACCTATACCAAGGTCGTCGAGGATTGGGTTGCCGAGACCCCATCCGACGCGCATGACGTGCTGGCACTCGTCAATTTCGTCATCGTCGTGACGGGCCAACAGGGTAGCGATCGCGAAGGAAACTCCATCATCGGCCGGGACCGGGATCGCTTCGACGCGTTAGTCGCGCTCGATAGCATTCGAGAGTGGGTTAACGAAATCGACCTCAGGGAGCTCCATGACGAGATCACTGACCGGCGAGCCGTCAGCTGCGTCGGCGCGATTATCCGAGCGCGGGCAGGAGGCGTGGCATGAGCGACCTCGATCCCTTCGCCCTCGGCGGCCAACAGGGCACAGAGGCGCTCCAGAAGCGCTGGGATGCTCTCGTGAGAGAGCTGGTGCAGGTAGGCCGCCTTCTGCCGCCGCCTGCCCAGGAACCGCCGCCAGCGCCGCCGGCAACCCGCCCGGAGCCCACACCGGCCGAGAACGAGGCGCTGCGTATCGAGTGCGAGGCCATCGCCGCAGCCTATCGTGCACCCCTGCCCGATGGCGATGCGGGGCTGATCGCGGCGGTACAACGGTGGCACGACATGCGGGCTCGAATGCGTCTCACTGCCCGCGGGTTCAACCTCACGATCGACAGGGAGGCCGAGATCGTCGAGCCAACGGCCTATGCCGCCGAGGAAGAGCTGGACGATTTTATCGAGCACACGCCTGCCGAGGGACTGCCCGGAGTGCTCGCCAAGCTCCAGTGGATCATTGTGTTCAACCCCTATGCCACCATGCGCGACTACGCGGAGATGCTGGAGCAGATAGCCGGGGTTGTCGCTGCTGCATGCCACCAGCGTGGCTGGCTCACGGGGGAGTGAAAGCGTAGGCTAAGGACGCTTGGGGCTGGCGGATCCATCCCTAGGCGATCGTGAAACTTGCCCCGGTCAGCGATGGCCGGGGCTTTTTCTTGTCAGCCGCCGAACGGACGCCATGGTACTGCCGGACGCAATTCCCGAAAGCGCTATACCGTTGTCTGGGTAGGTATCACAGTCCGAAGGCGTTCTACCGCAACACCAGCGCGTTGGCATTGGGCGGCGATCTTATCCAGGGTGAGTGTTAGGTCTTTGGGCTGCATCCCGTACGGGCTATGCCGAACCGCTTCAATGTAGGCAGTTACGGCAGTCAGAGAGTTCACGAGCTCTTTCAGCGCTGCCCCCGTTATCGTGACGCGCTCAGATGGGACGGAAACCACTGTAGAAATCTCCTAAAACAAGGGGGAGACACTATCCGCCTCAACGGACTGTCGCTCATGTTAATCTCGTCACATATCAACATCATAGGCGCGATCACAGCATTTGAACGACCATAAGACAGGGGACGCCCTGCTGCTTACATTTTCACGCTTGTTCCTCGTTCTGGGAACTAGCGATAGGATCGATATCAGATCGGAGTACCACCTTTTTTCTCTGGATCGACACATGATTTCACGTTTTATTCTCCTAGAATGTGAACGGTCGTTCTAAAGGCGGCGCTGCTAAGCGGTAGGGATTACTCCCAGGCTTCTATGATCACAGGGCAATCAGATGACTGTCACTGCTTCCCCGCTCGACATCGGCCTGTCAAAGCCGATGGTTGCACTGATCGACGACGATGCTGCGGTACGTAGTGCGATTCAATTTCTCTTGGAGGTCCACGGTTTCACGGTCATGACCTATGCCAGTGGAGCCGAGTTCCTCGCCGAGCTGCCAAAAATCACGCTCCTGATCGTCGAGCAGGAACCAACAGGGGTGAGCGGCCTGCGAGTCGTCCGCCAGTTCCGAAGGGTAGTGGGCCCTTCCGTGCCGGTATTGATGTTCAGTTCGGTGCTTGGTTGCGACACCGACGCACGCCCGCTTGATCTTGGTGTCACACGTGTCGTGCAGAAGCCTAAAGTGTTGGAGCTACTCCAGGCGGTACATAGCGTACTGTCGGGCGCTTGCGTGGGTTTGAGTAACAATGGCCACATGGTTGGCGAGGTAGAATTGATACCGGCTGTTCCTGACTAGATAGCTGCTTTGTCATATTGTAGAAACGAGGCGCGCCGAACCGAAAATGGCGCGCGATCATCCACCGAAGCCCCCAAGGGTGCGAGCGCGGACGGTAGGGCTTAGCAGCGGCTGCATTGGCGCAGAATTTCCACGCGCTGAGCTAACAGCGCCCTCGGGAGACGAGCGGATGGCAGCCAAACGCCTACCTGGTTCGTTTGACCACTCATCTGTGAATCTGTGACGCCTACCGCCGCGCCTATCGTGCCGACCAGAGATTGCAATGCCATCATCGCAGTCAGCGAAATTACCATGGCCGGCCCCTTATTGGCGATTTAGTGCAGGGGCACCGGCGCGGCGATCTCCGGCTTCGGATCGCGCAGCAGCGGGGCATGATCGAGCCGAAAATGCTCATGCACTGTCTCCTGAGATGGTGAACGGGGACGTTTCTGGGTTCAGCGCGTCCCGTTCGGCTGGGCTGGCGTCCGCTGGTGCCGCTTGAAGCAGCCCAGCTCGTAGCAGCCGAAGAGAGCAACCGCGGCGATCCCGATCTTGGTACGCGTTGACATGCTACCCGCTTGCTCGGGCTGCTGGCGGTTCGCCGGCGCGGCGTCGCCGCCGGCCAGGGTAACCTCCACACGTTCGGCACTCTGTGGACCGCCGCCGGCCGGCAAGTAGTCGACAGTAATCCGATCGCCAGGCCTGATTGACCGGACATAGGAGGCAAAAGCGACGAGGTCGGGAAAAACCCTGCTGTCGACGGCGATGATCTGATCGTTGGCATGGAAACCCGCCTGCGCGCCGGCAGAGCCCCGACGTACCTGCTTCACGCGGATGAGCTCAAAGGTCATTCCGTCGCTGGTGATGCGCTGGCCACCCGCGATGTCGATTCCGAGGGAGCCGCCATTGCGCGGCAATGAGCGAGCGTCCTCGCCGGTCAATAACTGATAGCCCATTTGGTTTTCGGCATGAGCGACGCGCGGGGCCACCGTTGCGGTGATGGCGATCGAGAGCGCAAGCGCGCAGATGAACGGCCGTTTCGCCGATAGCATCATCATCTAACGCGCCCCGACTAGACGGACATTGTCCCTTCGTCGGGTACTCGCCCGTTGGGCGTCGCCTGATCTACAATCCGCGGCAGGTGCTGGCTGAGCTGCGAGAGGAAGTCCTGCGGTTCCATCCCCGACTGAGCAGCTATGTTTTGCACCTGATCGTTGCCGAGAGCGGATTGTAGCTGTTGGGGCGAGACTGGCTGGTTGGCGCCCTGCCCGATCCAGGAATCCACGATCTGGCCTAGGCCGGCCCCCCTCAGTTGCTCTAGCAATCCGCCGAGGCCGCCGCCTTGTGCTCCTCCTTGGTTCGCCAGCACTTGCATCAATGCGCCCGCAATCCCGCCTTGCCCCGCGCTCGCTTGCCCTGATTGTCCCAATACCTGACCCACCAGGCTGTCAAGAAGGCCCATCTGAACCGCTCCATTTGAAAGCTGTTACGGCACTAACGCCTGGACGAGCCTATTTACCTCAGCGCGAGCACTAAACGCATTAAGCCGGCACCCCGACGCCCGGCGCGACTCCGCCTCAAAACGGGCCGGAGCCGATCTGCGACCCCAACTGCCCTCTGCACGGATCAAAGATGGGCCTTTCGGCCGGATTACAGCGCTAGGGTGATCGAAATCAAACTCAGGAAATGCCCTGCGTATCCGCTCGCCCTTCGAGAGATGGACTGATCGAGGGGCGGTAGCCATTCTTCTTGGCCACCGCCTTCCACGTAAACCCGCCGCCGGCGGTCTTGCCGTAGTCACTGGCGGCCAGGCGCGAAATAGATTTTGGACGCGGGGCTGATCATCGCGCCGAACTGTCCGCTTTGGAGCAATCCGAGCATATCGTAGAGGGGTGAAGCTCGCTCAGGAGCAAACCCCATCTGGTTTGGGCAGAATGTTACCCATACGCTAACCACGGATCGACCATATCCCGATACACCGTTGAAATGTAACAGAAACACGGCCGCCAGAAGAATGGTGCACAATCACCCGTCAGGCGACCCGACCCCATCAAAAGCCGACATCTCGACGACACAAGACATCGTCAAGGCGGCCAAACCGCTCGGCATCGCGGTGCACGATCACCTGATCATCGGTCGCAAAGGCCACACCAGCCTGCGCGACCTGGGACTTATTTAACGCCGCCCGTCACGGGCGGAGTGGGCGTTAGGGCTTCGCCGGCGCGATAGTCGCGGCACCGAACAGCAGCTCGCTGGTCTTGGCCCGGTAGACCCGTTCACCAATCTGAACCTCGGAGTGTTCGCCATCGCCAACATCGCGATGGAACGTACCGCGCTTATCCTTCCACCGCACTGGCTCTCCCCGCACCCGGATCGGGGCCACGGATACCGCGCGGGTTGCCGCCGGCGTACGCCCGCGCTGACTCGCCTTGAGACCTGATCTGCTGGGCATCGTCTTTACTCCTTAATTAAACGCACGATAGCGCCAATGGGCCGAATCTGCCGCTATTGGTTTTTCGATGCGTCGACTTGTAGCTGAAACAGCGTGATACCTTGGCCGTCGCGCCGACAATATGCGCTGTACGGCATACGCGCCTCAATGCGGGGTAATCTGCGACGAGTAGCTATTTCTTACGCGGGTCGGCGCGTTGTGTTTTTTTCGCCTCCCGGCTCGGAGATTTGGGTGCATGCGACATCGGGCGTGTATTGAGCGCTCGCTGCAAGCCGCGGTCGGTGCGCTCTGCCGTGCTTGACACAGGCTTAATCGCGATACCGGCTGACCCGGATTTTGTTGGCTTCATTCGTCGTCCTCTATCTGTGTTTGACTAAATATAGGGTCGCGGGCGCGCAATTACGCTGGTGGCAGTTTGAATGAAATAACGCTCTGAGGCGTCAAATTGTTGTCACTCAACGCCTTGCCACGCGGCCACCCGCCGAGCGCATCAACAGCCGCCGCGCCGCGCCCGGCGTGACATCGCTCTCAGCTGTGTTTGCGCGACAGCCGCGCCATAAAGCGCTCCTGGTCGATGATCGTGCGTTCGTGAAAGCCCTCACCGATTATCTCGGCCTCATCACGGCAACTCACCTTGAAGCGCAAGCGGCGGCTTTCGATCTCGACAAGTTCGACATCCGCGGTCACCGCCATGCCGATCGGCGTCGCCGCGAGGTGGCTCATATCGACACGCGTGCCGACCGTGCGCTGGTGCGGCGGGATGTACGGCGCGAGGGCCGCGACACAGGTCCATTCGACAAACGCAATCATCTGCGCCGTCGCGAACACCGGCGGCATGTCAGTATCGCTGCCGAACAGCGGCGCCTGCGCCGGCACCGCATGGCCTTCCCGCACCGTCAGCCTCTCGCTGTGGCGCAGCCCCGCTTTCAGGTCGGCGATCAGCATCAGCCTTTGTACTGCAGGATGGTTAGGCCGGCATTGACGTCTGTCACGTACATCAGCCCGTCGGGCGCGACATACACGTCATTCGATTGGATCACACGCGGCCGATTGGGGCGGGGGTCGATCATCGTCGCAGGTTCCGGGGGCACGAAATGGGCGACCTCGCGCGGGGCGAACGGGTCGGCGATGTTGAACACGCGCACCCCGGCATTCTGATACGTGGCGAAGATCAGCTCCTCGCTCTGGAACGAGCCGGGGCGGTTTTCGT
>Ga0213875_10002195_pt1 | contig 11899 bp, 15 predicted proteins | sample BarmaccomBMRX_R8_FD_160105 | JGI IMG/M metagenome (GOLD analysis project Ga0213875, IMG submission 160105) | Root-associated microbial communities from Barbacenia macrantha in rupestrian grasslands, the National Park of Serra do Cipo, Brazil - RX_R8 | ecosystem: Host-associated > Plants > Roots... | reverse complement strand
GAAGGGGCTGGATTATCGCGCCGAGCGTTCTATCGCCATTTCGACACGAAGGACGCCGCAGTTCGAGCTGTCTACGACAATGAGGCCGAGAAGGTCTTGGTGCGTCTGCGGAAGGCTGTGAGTTCAGCCCAGCCCGGGCAAGCAGCGCTAGAAGCATGGGTAGTCACCTACCTGAACATGTTCACGAATCCTCCGCAGCGCAAGCGGGTCGAAGCGCTGGGTTCGGACGCTTTTCGCCGAACTGCTGGTTATGCAGCCGAAATGCAGCGCATCGACGCAGCGTATGTTGCTTCGCTTGTTGTTCTGCTCGACCAAGCCCGCACAGCAGGCGAGATAACCGCCTTTAGCCCAACAGCTGATGCCCCGATGATCTACGCGGTCGTCAGGCAAGCAGGAATGAACCTGCTTCAAAGCCCCCGTCCTTTGCGGTCCGAGGCCCTGGCTCAGGTTCGGCGGTACTGCTGGCCCGCTCTTGGTCTCACCTTGGCGGATGCCGAATGATGTCGTCGACTATAGAGTATGGCCACTCCAGCACCTCGTACCCTGAGCGCAACGCCGATCAAGCCGATACCGAGGGCGGACGTACCTGGTAGGGCCGTCGGGCTCGACTTAACGGCGCCCGCCTTGGTTACTAACGACAGTGATCCCGGGCCTTAAGGCCGAGCCCGGGATCACTGTCGTAAGCGCCCTTCAGACCGACAGGGGGGGTTGGCGGCCAGTGGGCCTCATTATTCTATCCGAAGATATCCGCCTTGTAGGAAGTGGTGAGTTCGTGCTCGTAGGTTTTCCAGGCGCCACCGACGGGAAGCGGGGCGGGTGGTCGCAGGCGCGACAGTGCCGCCAGGTCGGTGAGTGTGGGGATTACGACGCGGCGGCCGCTTCATGAACTACCGAACCGGCACAGGCCCGGCTAGACCGGCCGTCATCGTCCCTGCACCTGTCACGCTCGACGCCAACCGATGGACCTCAGACCCCCCAAGCCACAAACCCCGCCCAGGCTTATCGCTGCGCTCCACCAGATCCGAGGTCGGTCGCTAACACTAGCTGCTGGCCGGGAATTTGATCGGGGGGGCGCAGATGGGCTTGCCGCCCGGGCTGGCGTTAACGAATGTGCCGTTAACCATCTCCACGAACTGCTGGCAGTTGCTTTGGGGGATCATTTGCGGAGTCCCGAAGTAGGCGAAGCTGGTCGGGCTGGGCAGGATGCCGCCCGCGGTGTAGTCTGTGACCTGACGCAGGTTGCTGATGAATGTCTGGCGGGTCGGGTTGTTGCCGGCCACCTCCAGCCCCTTGATCATCAGGTCGGCAGCGATGTAGGAGCCTTGCAGGCCGAAATCCGGAATGCCACCTGTCTTAAAGCTCGAGTCGTACGTCGACAGGTTAGAAAGCATCGTGGCGATGGGCGGCGTTGACGGGTAGAAGATCAGATTCGTTTCGAAATACGAGCCGTTGAAGGCTTGCTTGATCGCCTGGGAGCCGAGGGAGGTGCTGTCGTAGCCGGTATACCAGAGCCGCTTCACGTTGGTCAGCCCGGCCTGCGAGATCTCGGTAGCCATCGCCTCGTCGGAGGCGTCCACGAACGAGCCTACAACCGCGTTGCAACCGGCGTTTTTCACCGACAGCACATCGGCGGTAAAGTCCACCCCTCCGAACGGCACCGAGTAGTTGGCATAACAATTCGAGATGCCTGACTGGGAGGCGCCCTCGTAGATCACCTGGATACTGGCCTTGGAGGACGGCGAGATCCCATATGCGAACCCGGCCGGCTTGTCCGCGCCGATGGCCTTGAGGAACATGCCCGTATAGTTTGGGTAGTAGTAGTAACCGCCCCAGGCAGTCGATATGGGGGGCAGATAGCTGAACATGTTGCTGTTCGGCTGGATCCCCCATTCGGGGCCGTCGAACGACCAGCCGGTCACCGGTATCCCAGCCTTCTGCAGCACCTTGTAGCCGCCGTAGGTGAAGGCCGAGTAATCGACCACGGCAAAGACCCCGTCAGCAATGAGCCGCTGGGCGGCAGCGAGATTCCCCGCCGGCGTCGACGTGTCATCCACGGTGATCATCTGAATCTTCCGCCCGTCCACCCCGCCGGCAGCGTTTTCCGCATTGAAACGGGCCAAGGCACCCTGGGGCCCGTCCGCGAAGTTCGACGACGACACTCCAGTCAGGCTCGAGATGTAGCCGATCTTGATCGTGCTTGATGTGATGCCCGGAGCGCTCGCAGCGTTCCCCGATCCAGCCGTACCGGGCGCGTTCGAGCCTGAAGGAGCTCCCGTGGTCGGGGAACTGCTGTGCGACGAGCTCCCACAGGCCCCCAGGACCATTAGGGCCGCCAACGCAACAATCGCCGAAAAGCGCCACCGTCGTCTCATCGAACCCCCCTGGCTTGGTGCTCACATAGAGTCCCTGCTTGACGAGAACATCATACTCAAAGGAAGGGCACGCCGCAAATCGACGGGAGTGTTCTCTGGGGTGACCACGGGGGACAGGGACAGACAGACAGGTGCTGAAATAATGCCTCTCTGTCATGGTCCCGCCGCCGCCCAGGCCGCACCGTTCCACTGCACCCCCCCTTACCTTCTTCAGTGGGCCCAGGCAGGCAAGACTACGTCGGGCCCTCAACGCCAAGGTGGCCAAGATGACCGTCACACCCACCGATTACGATCAAGACGTGGCCTGAACAGCCACGGGACCGTCACCGAAATTCTACGGAACTCGGGACATCCTCCCAAGAGTGCGATCCAGGGTGTAGTCAACGACTGGTCATCCCGGTATGTCGCCGCCACAACCCTACGCCATTACACTTGGTTACTGCGTGATCCTGGGGCGACTTGTTTAAGGATGCCGATCGAATTACCATGCTCCAGCCTTGTCGGATAGCCGGCGGGGTCACTCTTACAGAACGAAGGGGAGAGACCTGTGACACGGTTGCGGCGATCTTGCCGAATTACGCGTCGGCGGACCTTGGTCAGTATGCGGTTGGCGGTGCTGACCGCTGCGGTGGCTTTGACCGCGGTGGCATGCGGCAGTTCTAGCAAGTCCTCGTCTACACCGACTACCCGGGCCTCGTCAGGAACAGCGAGCGGCAGCGCCGCCAGCTCGGGTTCCACCGCAGCCGGCTCGGCGGCAACCGGGACGCCCTACCCGCTCGGGGTAATCAGCTCAGATACAGGCATCGGCGGCAGCAGCTCGGACGTGTCGACCCCCGTGCACGACTGGGTCAACTACACCAACTCCCACGGCGGCATTAACGGGCATCCGGTCAAGCTCATGTATTTTGATGACGGCGATAGCGCCGCGCGGGCGGCCAGCGATGGCGCCGCCCTGGTCGCCGACCATGTGATGGCTATCATGGATGCCAGCTTCGTCAACAACGCCTTTCAGAAGGAAGCGGACGCCGCCAAGATCCCGGTGCTGTCGCTGACCGGATCGGGCCAGTCCACGCTCTATTTTACGGACCCCAACTTCTTCGCCAACTCCACCACGGTGCTGGCCAACTTGTATGCCCAGATTTACGCGGCCAAGTACGCGGGGGCCAAGAGCTATGCGCTGCTGTATTGCTCGGAGGACCCCAACTGCGCGCAAGCCGTCCCGCTGGAGAAGCTGGACGCCAAGGCGGAAGGGGTTAACCTCAACTACACCGCAGCCTTCAGCTCCAGCGCCCCCAACTACCTGGCCCAGTGCCTGGACGCCAAGTCCGCCGGTTCTCAGTCTATGTTCATTGCGGCCTCTAATGCTCCGGCGATCGAGCGGGTGGCCTCAGATTGTGCCAGCCAAGGATATGTCCCGATCGAGATCACTGCCTCCGGTACGGTGCCCGACTCGGCCTTGAGCAAGCCCGGATTCAACAAGAACAACGTGGTCGGCGAGGTCAATACCTTCCCCTATTTCCTCAACGACACGCCGGCCACCATGCTGTTTCATCAGGTCATGAGTGCTTACCTGCCCAATGCCCAGCGGCCCACGGTGGTGGCGGCGGTGTGGACGGGTATGGAACTCTTCGCCGCTGCGGTGGCCAATGCCACCGGCAGCCCCAGCGCCCAGTCCGTCTATAACGGGTTGTACGCCCTCAACGGGTCCACGCTCAATGGCCTGGCCCCGCCGCTCACCTTCAAAGCGGGACAGCCCAACGTGATCAACTGCTTCTACTTGATTCGCTCCAGCGACGGGAAGTACATCGCACCGCAAGGCGACACACCCATCTGCGTGACCCCGCCGGCCATTCCCGGCACTTGACAGTGTCCCCTCACACTGCCGGACCCACCGCGTACCTGGGCTCACACACCGGCACCTGGTCGGCAGCCTTGCTGCGGTCCGTCTAGCCGCGTCTTTTCGACAGTGGACGGGCGGGGGGTTTACGTCGGCGTGTGGTGCGGGTTCGGAGCTTCTCGGTAGAAGAACAGCTAGCCGCTGGACAGGTTGGCCTCTACCAGTTACCTGCATCAGCCAACACGGGCGCCTACCTGAACCGGTGGCTCAGCCGCGCCAACCGCTGCCGGATACCCCCCATGATCAAGCCGCCCAGATGATCCGGGATCAGCGAGAAGGAATCCTCGCTGCGGTCGAGCTCGGGATGGGCAACTCCAGGCTCGAAGGCGTGAACAGCAAGATCCGAATGATCAACCACCGCGGCTACGGACACCACAGCGTCGCCACCCTGACCGCCATGATCTATCTGTGCTGCTCGGGCATTCAACTCGAATTGCCATGGTGAAGCACATCGATCACACCATCCACGCGAACCGCTTATGCACCGCCTGGGCGGTCACCCCCCGAGCGCCTCCCCGATCTGCCACCACGGGACATCCACTTTCCGGGCCCGACCGACCTGGACCAGCAGCTCCTCGTCCACCAGCGCCTGCAGGCGCGCCACCACCTTCAACGCCAATACCGGTTCCACCTCTAACCCGTCTACCAACTCGACCAGCTCGTCACGCCTCGACACGCAACGATCATCTCAAGCGGAAATCACCCACGGAAATCCCAGGAGAACGACGAACGTTGAGGGGACTCGAGCCTCAACAGCGGTGCCTCTGCACGATACGGGCAGCAACCAGGGCGCCCTGTATGTGGCCTCGACCGGCAAACCTACCATCGCGTTTGCAGCGGAGGCATGGCCAGAGGCGTACAGTTTGGCCCCATGGGACAGGCCGCACAGGCCGACGGTGGCGACGACTATCCGGAGGTCACCGCCTGGCTCGGCCTCGTCTCTATGATTTTGATGGCCCTTGTCGTGGCGGTCGCTGTTGCTGGCCTGATCCTGCTGCTCCTCGCCAGCTGACCCCTGCACCTTGCTTCGGGCATGGATTCAGCGTCGGGGACATTGACGCTGAGGAGCTTGCGAGGCCGCAGAGCTCGAAGACCCCGCGGACGACGCCCGTCGTGTTAGCCACCCGCTACTCGCAGCCGCCGGCGCGGAGGCGCACTCGGGCTGTGGCGATGTCACGGGGGCCGCACGCGGCCAAACAAGGTCACCTCAGCGCAGTCCACGGTCAGCCAAAGGGCGGGTCCGGTACGCTCGCTGCAACTGTTGGTACAGATCCTCAACATTGGCATGTCGATCTCGCCGCGGAGCGGTGGCAAGGCCGGCACGGGCCACCTCCCGCATCTGGGGCCACGGACACAGGCTGTTGGGTTAAGGCCGGCTCTCAGAAGGGGCGCTGCTAGCGCCGAGGTCGCCGGGCCCCCAGCCGTCCCGAGCCGGTGTCGCTCGCGGTGGGCGACGTCGCTACTCGAGTTGTGGGCACCTGCCGGCCAGCCGTGCCAGCGGAGCTCGGGTGTCGTGGATGATCCCTGGACCCCGCCACGGCATCCCGGCGTGCAGCCTTTCGGGTCAAGGTGGCCCTGGCCGTTAACGCTCTACCATCCTGAACGTCGCCGCTCGGGGTCTCCCTTCCCCCTGAGCGCGCAACGGGTCCGGCCTAGGCTTGACACCCCCCTAAGCCGGGCCCGTCTTCACGCGCCCGCACCCGACTTGGAAGGGGGCACGACCAAGCCGGGTGCGAGTTGAGCGGGAGCTAGGTCAGTGGCCACACCGGCCTCGCTCGACCGCCAGTTAGCGATGGTAGACGCCGATGGCCGCGTACCTCAGAGCCGAGCGGCGCAGGTAGCCGCATGGGCGGGACTCGTTTCGGTCAACCCAGTCACTGGTCTTCACGTCCTTCGAGCCCATCGCCCGCTGAACCAGGTTCTTGATGGTGGCCAGCGTTTGCCGACATCCGAAGTCTGACGCCTCACTGAACGCCTTATCACCGGCGAGGGAGGCCTTATTACCGGCAAGGTGCGAGCGTGGCCCGGTCCTCTTCGCTGATCTGGCCGCTAGGCCATCGATGACCTCCTCCCAACCAGGAAGGTCCTCGTGGTTGGGACGTCGCGCACCCCATCGAGACTACCGATCGTGAGGTCCCGGCCGGTACTGGCGTACTGTCAGTGGTCGATGGCAGGGAGCGATACCTCCCTGTCGTCAGGCCGGCCAGCGATTCCACCCGCTGGCCGGCCCCTTGTTTGTCAGGGCCCACTTGTTTGTCAGCGCCCATCGTCGCACCGCCCCGAACGGATTGGGGCTTCATCCCGTCGGGGTTTCGTTTGTCGAACCGGCGTCGGCCAGGAACGATGCGACGGCGTAGGTGGCGTGGCGGTCGAGGTTGTGGCGGTTGCGGTCGTAGCGGCGGGTGGTGCGGGGGTCGGCGTGGCCCATGGCGTCTTGCACGTCGCGGAGGGGTACTCCGGCGTCGAGGGCGGCGGTGGCGAAACCGCGGCGCAGGCTGTGGGGGCTGATGTCCGCCCAGGAGGGGATCTCCGCGTGGCGGGCCAGGCGGCGCAGGATGCGGTAGGCGGCAACCCGGTCGAGTCGGGCGCCGGTGGCGGTGATGAAGATGGGGCCGGTGCTGCGGCCGGCGGTGCAGGCGTGCAGGGCCCGGATGACGGCGGGGGTGAGGGGGGTCTTGCCGCGCTTGTTGCCTTTGCGGGTGAGTAGCAGCACCTGGTGGCCTTGGTCGTGGCTGAGGTGCTCGATATTTCGGGATACGGCCTCGGTGACGCGCAGCCCGTTGAGTGCGAGCAGCAGTACCAGGGCTTGGGAGCGGGGCCCGTCGGCGGTGGCGGTGGTGATGAGGCGGCGAAGTTCGGGTCGGCTGAGCCCGGCGGTGTGGGATTCGGGGTCAACGCCGGGCCGGTCGATGGCGAAAAACGGGGACTCGGCCACGGCGCGCTGGCGCATGGCGTAGCGGTAGAAGCCGCCGATGGCCGCGATGCGCCGGGTCACCGTGGCCGGCGAGAGGCGGCGCCCCGTGCGGGGGTCGCCGGATTCCTGGATGATCCGGAGGTAGAGGTCGGCGTGGTGGATGCCGGCGCGCAGCACCTCAACCCGGGCGTGCTGGCAGAAGGCCAGCCAGGAGGCCAGGTCGCCCCGGTAGGCGGCCCGGGTGGAGGGGGGGAACTTGAGAAGGTAGGCGGCCAGCAGATCCTCGAGCTGGCTCAAGCGGTGGGGCTCAGCCGGTGGCGCGGTCACGCCGACGAACGTCGGCGTCGGTATCCGTCCGGGAGCTGGCACCAGCTCCCTCGACGGGGGTGCCGCGAGTTCCTTCATGATCGGGGTTCACGGTGGCGAGTCAGCCGGCATTCGTCGTGGGCGACGATCTGGCAGCGGGTGGCCTCCGGGCGCACCCCGAGGCGGGCCAGGACCTCCAGCGGGCGGTCGGCCCAGCCCACCGGGACCACGGTGCCGTCGCTTCGGCCGCAGCGGATGCAGGTGAGCCCGTCGGCCTGGCCGTCGTCGAGATCGAGATCGACGGGCCAGGTCCCGTCGGGGCCGGGCGGACCGCTGGCCTCAGGCACGGCGGGCCGATCGAGATAGCACTGCATACGCCTCAGCCTCTCATGGGGCAGTGACCGTCACGGGCTCCTTCTGGGGCGCCGCCGGCGACAACATAATGTCCTTTCTGTTGTCGATCGCGGATGAGCGACGAGACGCCCCTCAGCGCGTCGGCGGGCAGGCTGTAGAGGTTGCACTCAACGGGATGAGCTACGGCTTCGCTTCGGGATGGCCCGAACCTGGCCAGTCTCCTCCCCTCACAAGACGACGGTTTCCTGACCGCGGCAAGGGCGGCGGCTCGGTGACCCGAGTCGGATTCCTCGAGCGGCCTATCTTGGTCGTCGCTCAGGTTCAGGGCGTCCCGGCCGGCGATGTGGAGTCGCCCTCGCAGCTTGCGCCGAACGGGACAGCGAGGGCATCGACTCTGAGTCCTGTGACAGTTCCGACGGGAGCGAAGGTGAAGACCAACATGTCGTCGGGGTCGCTCCGTAAGAGGTCAACGACGGCATAGGAGATCGGGACACCCCGGCGGTGGTAATTGCTCCGGTAACCTCGCTATTCATTGCAGTGGGAACGTGTTGGTCAAGGAACCTGGTGATGGTGCCGGGAGGTTCGGGAAGGACCCAGCGCTCGGTGGCGTCGTAGATCGGGTTGCAACGAGGCCCTTGGCGGGTTCGGCCAACTGGGTCCCGCTTAGGCTAACGGCGATGTAGGGCCTGCCGGCCGAGGCGACATACAGAGGCCCCTCGTGGTTGCCCACGTCGTGCAGAGACACCAGCGGCACCTGTTGGACGTGATCGGGCTGTCTCACGCCCACGACGGCGTCAATGCCAGAGGCGTCGGCGTCGTCGTTCATAATCGACCACCCCGAGTCGCACGGTTCGTATCAGACGACGGTGTCGTTCGCACCGGTGGAGCCTCATCTTGTTCAGCTGACAATCGTGATCGGCAATAGGGTAGCAGCCACCTCGCCACCGCCCACCGCAAAGGAGACAAAGTTGTTTATCGTGGCAGGACCCGGCTGAAGCAGCAGATAACTCGCACTAACCGTCGGAGGTTGAACTGCGCTCGATAGAGCGCATCCAGCCGAATAGGGCGCAATTTCGAGGTGCTTCGTAGTTGCTGTCTGCCCCACGACCTCCAAGACACTGTCAACCGGGTAGGCCCGGACTGTCTTTTGCTGGGTCACCCCCGTCCCATCAATGACCAGCTCGTTGACGACCTTGCCCACGCCCGATTGCTGCTGTGAGAGTGTGCACTGAGGGACCGCTAACGGAACAGCCTTGGGCTCCTCCGGTCCGGAACCGCATGCTTCAACAAGGGTAGGCAATAGTAAGAAGACGAGGACCACCACTCGTACAAAGCGAGCACCTCTAGCAGTCTTTAACCGGCGTGATCTTGCCATACTCATACCAACGGATACCAAAATCCGAACGGAAGGAGCGTCGCGTTCCTCTGACGTCTGTTATCTGCCCTCGATCGGCAAGTTATCGGAGCGCTTTTCCTGGATGATCAGTTCATAGTCGGGCTGGAAGGGCGGTTCGGGTGCGGTAGCGGGCGACTCGGGTGGGTCCGGGGCCGGCACCGCGGCCGGAGTGTCGCTGCTCACCGTCGGGCGGCGCGCTGGCGCTCGGCAGCGTCGTGAGCCTGTTGAGCGGCCCTGCGAAACGAGCGGAGGGCGAACGGGTTCCCCTCGACGTCATCGACCAGATCGGGGTCGGGATCGAAGGGCGGTGCGGCGTCCGGCGCCGGATCATCGGTCGTTCTAATAGCCGTCTCGTTGCTCATGTCGCTCTTCCTTCCACTACCCAACGATACCGGCGATGACGGTGATAATCACGGCCACCGCCAGAGCAGCCACTGAGGCGACGATGACCAGGGCCTTGAACCGCAACAGCTGGCGGGTCTGCTCGAACATGGCAATGCGGGTGTCGACAAGCCGCAAACGGGTGAAGCGTTCTTCGGCGGTCAGGTAATTCTCGCGAAGTTGACGCGGGTTGAGCGCAGGGGTGTTACGAGGAAAGAATCCTCCTGACGCCAGCAGGGCAGCCAGGGCCGCGAATCCAGCACCCACATGGGCCAAGTCGGTATGCAAGTTGGCAATGCTGAGCGGCACCAACACGCCGGAGAAGCCCAACACAACACCAGCCTTGGAGTCAAGCGCGTCTGACCGGCGCTCTTGAACATCGAGCTGCCGAACTGATTCCTCGGCCAAAACGTCGAGGGACGGCATCGACGGCAGCGGCGGCACGACCCCGAAGCGTAGAAGCGAGCGACCGGCACGGGGGCGCATCCCCTGCGATCGCCAGGATGGAAGCCAGCAAGACGGGAGAGCCCAGTACAAACGGACCATCCGCGCTTCCGCGCGGGATCCTGCCATAATCACAAGCATGTCATTCGGGCTCGACGACTCCGACTTGCTTACTACTCGTCAAGCAGCCGAGCTGGTCGGCCGTCAGCCTGACTCGGTGAAGCGGGCCCTGAACCACGGGGTGATCCCCGGTCGACGTATCGACGGCTTCTGGCATGTGCGTCGCGAGGACGTACTGGCCTGGGACGCTCGGGCCTGTAGGCAGCCAAGTCGTACGTCGAAGCGGGCGTATGACCGGGCCGCAGAGCTGCTGGGCGAGTATGGCTCAGTAACCCCGGACGAGCTGGCCCAGCTGCTAATGATCCATGTAGGCAACGCCCGCAAGCACCTGGCCATTCTCGGCAACCAGGCACGGGCTCACCGCCATGATGACGGTGAGTGGTTCCCAGGCCCGGATTGCCAGCAGGAGGAGGCGGCTATCTAGACCCGACAAACCAAGAAGCCCGCCTCCCCTAACGCCGACCAAGCACGGGAGAACGGGCTTCCAAAGAAACTGAGGTAACTGTAGCACTCACCCGTAGTTCAGCGCGCATTTCTGTCAGGTGGGGACCCGGTTACGATCCCGGCGGCCTGGACGCCACCGGGGGCGCAGCCGATCCCAGCCATGGCCTGCGCGCCCCGATATGGTGAGCGAGCCGCGCCGGGTGCGGGTGGACACCCACCGGGTGATCATGGTCCTCTACGGGTTGTGCGGCTCGGCCAGGGCCGGGCTGGCCTTTATGCCGCATCCGGAGGCGCCGGGGGCGGTGGTGGCCAGTTTCGGGGGCCGTAACGGCGGCACCGGCCAGGTGTCCATCCCCGACCAGCCCGCCCTGCGGGCCACCCTGGACTGGCTGGCCCGCAGGGCCAAGGCCGAGGTGTACCTGCGGGCCGTGCTAGCCGTGGTGCGGGCCTGCGACGGGATGGCAGGCGGCTGGGCCTACGAGCGGGTCCTGGAGCTGCTGTGGGGCCCCCGCAAACGCCGGCAATCCCGGGCCCGAAAACTGCCCCCGGTACGGCGCATCGTGGAGCTGCTCTGTGAGGCCACCTGGCTGCTCGACGCCCCCGTTAGCACTCCCCCACCCGCCAAAGACCGGGCCCGGAACAAAGGCCGAACCGACAAGCGGGCCGGCTACGGCGGCACCTTCGCCGGCTGCCTGCTGCGCGTCGACACCGCCACCCGCACCGTGCACCTCCACCCCCAGCTGGGCCTTCTCCTCGACGCCGGCCCCTACGACCTGCGCCCGGTGGAACTGTTCCGCCTGCCCCAGACGACCCACCGCAACCCCCGGGGCCGAACGCCCAGCCGGGCCGACTGCTGGCTGATCCGCCACGCCACCTGGGACTACGCCCGCTTCCGCCAAGCCGAGGCCCTCCGCCGGGGCGGCGCGGTCCAGGCCATCCAGGTCGAGGACCTGCTGGGCCGCTGGACCAGTATCAATGTCGACGGCCTGCGCCGCCGGCGTCTGCTGGCGGCGGTGGTCGACCGCCTCGAGACCGACCTGGTCGGCGCCGCCGATGTCCACCTGAGCGAACCCATCGCCCGCCAACGCCAAGCCGGGCGCTGCCAGCTACGCCTCCACCTGGGCCTGGACCGCCGGCCCCGCCCCCCCACCAAACCGGCCGCACCGGCGGGGCACCGCAACACCGTCCCCTGGCGACCCGGTGCCGACCGCCGTCCCCCCGCCGCATCCACCGCCACCGGCCACCCCACCAGCACCGGCCCCCCCCACCGC
>Ga0213875_10002194_pt1 | contig 11900 bp, 8 predicted proteins | sample BarmaccomBMRX_R8_FD_160105 | JGI IMG/M metagenome (GOLD analysis project Ga0213875, IMG submission 160105) | Root-associated microbial communities from Barbacenia macrantha in rupestrian grasslands, the National Park of Serra do Cipo, Brazil - RX_R8 | ecosystem: Host-associated > Plants > Roots... | reverse complement strand
CACCCGACGCCGGTGCTGCCGTGGGTGGACGTCGCCACCGGATCGCTCGGCCAGGGGCTGCCCGACGGGGTCGGGGTCGCGCTGGCCGGCAGGTACCTGGACCGGCGCCCGTACCGGGTCTGGGTGCTGTGCGGCGACAGCGAGCTGGCCGAGGGCTCGATCTGGGAGGCGATGGACAAGGCCTCCTACTACAAGCTGGCCAACCTGATCCCCATCGTCGACGTCAACCGGCTCGGCCAGAGCGGCCCGACCGAGCTGCAATGGCACCTGGAGGCCTACGCCCGGCGCGCCGAGGCGTTCGGCGCCCGCGTCCTGGTCATCGACGGGCACGATCTGGCCGCGATCGACGGCGCCCTGGCCACCGCGGAGACAGACGCCGCGGGTGAGCAGCCCACGGTGATCCTGGCCAAGACCATCAAGGGCCGCGGGTTCTCCGAGGTCGAGGACAAGGAGGGGTGGCACGGCAGGCCGTTCCCGCCGGACATGGCCGAGCGCGCGATCGCCGAGCTCGGCGGCATCCGCAACATGGTGATCCGGGGCCCGAAGCCGTCCGAAGCCGGGCAGCGAACGGCGGCCCCCGCGCGGGCGGAGGCCGCCACGGCCGAGCCCGCCAGCGCGGAGTCCCCGCGGTACGCCGTCGGCGACAAGGTGGCCACCCGCAAGGCCTACGGCGACGCGCTGGTCGCGCTCGGCGCCCGGGACCCGAAGGTCGTCGCGCTGGACGGGGAGGTCAAGAACTCCACCTACGCCCAGGAGTTCGCGAAGGCGTTCCCGGACCGCTACTTCGAGATGTACATCGCCGAGCAGCAGCTCGTGGCCGCCGCCACGGGCCTGTCGGTCCGCGGCTACATCCCGTTCGCCTCGACGTTCGCGGCCTTCTGGACCCGCGCGTACGACTTCATCCGGATGGGCGCCATCTCCGCCGCCAACCTCCGGCTGGCGGGTTCCCACGCGGGCGTGGAGATCGGCGCCGACGGCCCGTCGCAGATGGCGCTCGAGGACCTCGCGATGATGCGCGCGGTGCACGGCTCGACCGTGCTGTACCCGGCCGATGGCACCAGCACCGCCGCGCTCGTCGAGGTAATGGCGGCCACCCCGGGGATCAGCTACCTGCGCACCACCCGCGGCTCCTACCCCGGCCTCTACCCGGCCGGGGAGGCCTTCCCCATCGGCGGCTCCAAGGTGCTGCGCTCCGGCGACGATGACCAGGTGACCCTCGTCGGCGCCGGCGTCACGCTGCACGAGTGCCTGCGCGCCGCCGAGATCCTCGGCGGCGAGGGCATTGGTGCCCGCGTCATCGACTGCTACTCCGTCAAGCCCATCGACACCGCCACGCTCACCGCGGCGGCCGGCGCCACCGGCGGGCGCATCGTGATCGCCGAAGACCACCACCCCGAGGGCGGCCTCGGCTGCGCGGTCACCGACGCGCTGCTCGCCGCGGGGCAGCGGGACCTCTCCGTCGCGCACCTGGCGGTCCGTGAGATGCCTGGCTCTGGGTCCGGGGAGGAGCTTCTCGCGTGGGCGGGCATCGACGCCGGCCACATCGCCGCCGCCGCCCGGCGGCTGACCGGGCGCTGACCGGGATACCACGGCCCGTTTGGAACAATGATCGCGCCAAGCCGCAGCCGGGCGGTGAGCGGCGGGCGGCTCCCTAGCCGCGCTCCCGCCTCCTCGGCCACACCGGGCCGTGATCCCGCTGAGCCTGCGGCGGCCGGCGGCCCGGCCGTGATGGCTTCGCGGGCGCGTCCTGTGGCGCCGGCGGCGGGGCCGGCCAGCGCTCGCGCCACAGCCCCGGACCCTGGGCCGGCGGCGTGGCCTCGGCGCCCCGGCCTTCCGGGACGGTCCCGCTCTCCGTCGCGACCCGGCCCTCCGTCGCGATCCGGCTCTCCCGTGGGCCGGGCTGGTCGGGCACCAGGCGGCCGAGCTCGACGCGGGAGCTGATGCCGAGCTTGCGGAACACCTGGCGCAGGTGGAACGCGACGGTGTGCACGCTGACATACATGCGCTCGGCGATCTGCGGGTTGCTCAGCCCCTGGGCCGCCAGGCGGGAGGTGATCTTCTCGGTTTCGGTGAGGCTGGCCCAGCCGACGGCGGGCCGCTGGGCGGCGACCCAGTGCCGCCGCCGGACGCCCAGCCTGCGGAGCCGGCGCCGGACGCGGGCCAGGTCCCTGGCCGCCCCGGTCTGGCCGTAGCCCTCGAGCGCTCTGTCCAGGTGGGTCACCGCGTCGCGGGTATGCGCGGTGCCGGCGAGCACGTTGCCGAGATCCTCGGACGCGGAGGCACGCGCCCACGGGTCACGGTGGCCCGCCGCCGCGCGAGCCAGGCGCACCGGGTCGCGGCCGACAAGGCCGCCGCAGTGCGCCGCCGCCACCTTGACGACCTCGATGGCCGGGTTGTCACGCGCGATCTCGTCGGCCACGCGCGCCACGCCGGTCGCCAGCTCGTAATTGCCCGCGGCCAGCGCGGTGCGCGCGAGCCAGGCCGAGGCGGTGGGCTCGCCGGCGAGCACGTGCCGGTGCGCGGCGAGGCCCGCGTAGACCTCACCGAGCAGCTGCACGGCCGTCTCCGGGCCGGTGACCGCCTCCACGAACTGGGCTCTGGCCAGCAACGTCTCGGTACGCGCGTAGAAGTCGGTGTCGTACGTGGCGTCCGGGCGGCTCCGGGCGTGCTGCCCCGCGGCGCGAAGATCGCCAGCGCGCAGCGCTATGACGCTGAGCACCGACCGGGCCAGCGAGCTGTGCGTGCCGGCGGCGCGCGCGTCGGCCATGCCGAGCGCCGCCTCGGCTTGCGCGCGGGCGTCTTCCATCCGGCCCATCGCCAGCTCCACGCGGGCCCGCAGGATGCCCGGAATGGCCTCCGACGCGCCGGAGCGGAACGCCCCGATGCGGTTGGCCGCGACGTGGATGATCTCGGTCGCCTCGTCGAGCCTGCGAATGTCGATGAGCCTGGCGGCGAGCGTCAGCAGCGGCTGGAAATGCCGGGCGTCGGGCGAGATGCCGCTGGACCGCCGCGCCGCCTCCCTGGCCAGATGCAGTCCCTGGCCGAGACGTCCCTCCTCCCAGCAGATCGCCGTGAGCACGCTCAGCGCGCCGGCCAGCGCGGCCTTGCCGTGCTCAGCCAAGCCGGCCAGCACGCTCTCCGCGGTGTCCCGCGCCCGCTGGTACTCCCCCAGCGCGATCAGCGCGTGAAGCTGCGCGACCAGTGCCTCGTCGCGCGCCTGGCCGGTCAGGTGCGGCGTGCCCAGCACCGTCTCGGCCTCGGCGCTCGCGCGTTCCGGCTGGCCCTGCAGGCCGAGGATGGACGGCAGCACGGCGCGGAGCCGGATGTCTTTCGCCGGCGGCCGGGGCTCGGCGAGCGCCGCGCGGACGAGGCTGCCCGCCTCGTCCAGCCGCCCCGCCGCGGTCAGTGTCTCGGCGGCGCGCACGGTGCGCGGGAACCGGGCCGGATCGGCGGGCGGGGTCAGCTCGAGCGCGCGAACGGCAAGCTCGGCGGCGGTCGGCGGGGACGACCGGAGGACCTGGTCCGCCGCGGTATCGAGGCCGCCCAGCGCGGCCGCGTCTGCCCGGCCGGTGCCCTTGAGCAGATGGGACGCGGCGGCCATCGCCGAGCCGCCACGGGCCAGCAGCATCTCACCGAACTGGCGGTGCAGCGCCTGGCGCGCGGGCGGCGGCACCGCCTCGGCGACGGCGCGCCGGATCAGCTCGTGCGTGAAGGCGAACGCCTCCGCGCTCGCGGACAGTATCCCGGCGTCGGCGGCCTGGCTGACCACCGGGAGCAGCACCGCCGGCGTCTCGCCGAGCATCTCGGCCATGTCATCGAGCCAGAACGAGGGGCCGAGCACGGCAGCGGTCTGGAGCAGGTGCCGCGCGGACACGCTGAGCGCGTCGAGCATCCGCCGCGCCACCGCGCGTACTCGCTGCGGCAGCCGGTCCGAGGTCAGCACGGCCGTCCCCTCGCTGACCCGGATGGCGTTCTCCTCGCGCAGCCCGCGCAGCAGTTCGACCAGCAGGAGGGGGTTTCCCGCGGCCCCCGCCGCCAGCGCGGCGAGGCCGGGGTCGGGTGCGGCGCCGGCGGCCTCGGCGATCAGGGCCGCCACCGCGCCGGCGTCCAGCGGGCTCAGCGTGACCCGCGAGGCGCCCGCGCGCTGCAGAAGGTCGAACACCACCGCCGCGCCGCCGCGCTGCGGGCGCCTGGCAAGGCTCCAGACCACCGGGTACGGCGTGAGCCTGGGCGCGAGCAGGCGCAGCGCGAGCAGCGTCGCCCGGTCCGCGAACTGCAGGTCGTCGAGGCTGACCAGCAGCGGCGACGCCGCGGCGCGCCGCCTGAGCAGCTCCCCCGTCTCGTCGATGGCGGCCATGGTGTCGCCGGGCGCGCTCGTGAGCGGAATCTCGCCGGGCGGCGCACCGGGCCCCGCCGCCGGCTCCCTCAGGGCGGCGAGCAATGGCGCGAGCGGCATCAGGCCGCCGAGCTCATCGGCACCCGCCGCCGCGACCGAGAAGTGGCCGGCGGACGCGCGGCTGGCCATCTCCCGGAGCAGTTCCGACTTCCCCATGCCGTGGGCGCCCTCGATGAGGAGTACGCCGCCGCGGCCCTGGCGGGCCCCGAGCAGGATTTCCCCCGCAATCCGCAGCTCCTGCTCACGTCCACGCAGTGCGAAACGCTCCATCCTCACCGTCCCGGCCGTCACCGTCCCGGCCCGCGGCGTGAGGGTGCCCGCTCCCGTTGCCCATATTCCACCTCGCAGGCTGTCCAGCCATTATGACCGCGCGGCGGCGTGACCGTACCCCGATTGTCCCGGCTCGCCACCGTGCCCCTCACCCCGCGTGAAGCGCGGTGTTCACTCCGCGCGAAGCGCGGTGGCCGTGCGCGTCCGGGCCGCCCAGCCCGCCGGGATGAGGGCGCCGCCCGCCGCGATCACGATGCCGGACAGCGCGAGCAGTGCCAGCTCCCACGGCTGGTAGACGTCGAGCAGCGAAGGGGGGATCCCGGTGAGTGCCGCGTGGCCCATGGCGGGAAGCACGTAGTCGTGCACGCTGATGCCCGCCGGGATGGCGATCAGGCCCGCGACGAGGCCTATCCCGGCCACCGACGACACAACCATGGCGATCGTCTGCCGCGGTGTCATCCCGACCGCCTTGAACACGCCGAGGTCGTGCGCGCGCTCCCTCGTTGTCAGCACCACGGTGTTCAGCACGCCGAGGCCGGCGACGAGCATGAGAAGCACCGTGAGCGCGCTGACCAGGGCGAGGAGGCTGACGAACAGCGGGTCGGTCCCGTTCAGGCTCACGCCCAGGTCCTGCCCGAGGACGGGTCCGAGCGCGCTCGCGTACCGCCCGGCGTTCACGCCCGGGCGCAGCGCCACGTCGTACTGCCGGGGAGTCAGCCCGGGCAGTACTCCCGCCAGCGTGCGGAAATCCGTCAGCACCGACGCTGTACCGTTCTCCGGGTCGAAGATCTCGCCCACGATCCGCACCATCACCCGCTTGCCGCCTGAGGTGATCGCGGCCGTGCCGCCGACCGACGTACCGGTGGCCGTCAGGAAGTACGTGTTGACGTCCGCCTCCCCAGGGCCGTGATACCAGCGGCCCGTGATCACGGCATAGCCGGTCCAGCTGGCGTCGCCGCGGAAGGCGCGCACCCAGGCCCCTCCCGGTATCCCCGGGACGGCCACCTGGGCGTCAGCCTCGGCGACGTAGCGTAGCGTGCCCGGCTGCGCGCGCAGCGCCGCCTCGACCGCCCGCTGCTGCACGGCCGCCGGCTCTTCGGTGCCCGGCGGCCGGGGTGCGCCCAGCTTGGCCTTGACCAGCCCCGCACCCAGGTCCACCTGCACCGGCTCGGACCCGGAGTGCGAGAGATCGAGCTCGGCCCGGTCCAGGGACGTGCTCAGACCCGCGGCGAACGTCGCCGCGGTCGCGCCAAGCAGGATAGCGACGAGCGTGACGAGGGTACGGGCAGGCCGCGCGAACGGCGCCGCCAGGCCGACCGTCAGCGGCCTGGGCAGCCGGGCGCGGCCGAGCAGCCGGTGCGCGGCATACCCGTGGTCCGGCCGGGGTGCCCGCCCGGTGGCGATCGCCTGCACCGCGCTCAGCCGGCCGGCGCGCAGCGCCGGGAGCAGCGCGGCGATCCCGGTCAGCGCGAGCATCCCCGCCGCCACGGCCACGTCCACCCACACGGGGATCGCCAGCGACCCGACGCCGAACACCCGCGCGGTCTGGCCGAGCAGCGGCACGGACAGCAGGTTACCCAGCAGCACGCCGCCCAGGCAGCCGGCCACGGCGCAGACCGCCACCTGCCAGACGTACACCGCGACCACCTGCCCGGGCGTGAAGCCGATGCTGCGCAGCACGCCGATCCGCCGGTACCCGGCGACCACCGCGCCGCTCACCACGTTGACCACGATCAGCACCGACATCACGAGCCCGATCAGGGCGAACGCCACGATGAACGGCACCCACGGCGCGATCGAGCTCGTCGCCTGCAGCTTGACGGTCAGGTAGGACTGCGAGCCGAGCAGCGAGCCCGGCGGCAGCGCGGCGCGCACGGCGGCGACGTCCGAGCTCACCGCGCCGGGCGAGCCGGCGCTGCGGAAACGGTAGAGCATCTGCTCCGCCGGCGAGGCGCCCGGCGCGCGAAGCGCGGCGACCTCACCCGGCACGACCCAGCCGTCCGCCGAGTCGGTGATCGACTTGCCGATCCCGACGACGGTCAGGCTCGGCGTCCCGCGTGTACCGGTGATGGTGATCCGCTGGCCCACCTGAAGTGTGGGCCCCGGCATATCGCGTGAGACCACGATCTCGCCGGGTCGCTGCGCCCAGCGGCCCCGGTCGAGGGCGATGTCATCGACCGGGCCGCCGGGTGACGCGCGGCCGGCCAGCGTGACGGGCGGCAGATGGAGAGAGCCGAGAACGCCGGGGATGGTGACCTGAGCGGTGACGATGGTCTCCGGGAAAGGCCCGGCCGCCGCGGCGACCTGGGGCAGCCGGGCGGTGGCGCTCAGCTGGGCGGCCGTCGCCTTGGAGCCGTCCACGGTCGTGGTGGCGTGCGCTCCCTGCTGCGCCGCGAACGCGTGGTCGAACGGCGCGTTGGCGTCGATGATGAGCCCGAGGGCCAGCGCCGAGGCCGCGGTGGAGACTCCCACCACCAGGCCAATGACCGCAGCCTGCACCCGGCGCCCGGTCACTCCGCTCCGGGCGGCCCGCAGGACCGGATGGCCGCTCATCACCGCGCCCCTGTGGCGGTGCTGACCTGGCCGTCGACGAGCCGGATGACGCGGCTCGCGTAGCGCGCCGCGAGGTCGGGATTGTGGGTGACGAGGACGAGCGTCTGCCCGGAGGAGTTGAGGTCGAGCAGCAGTTCGCCGATCTCCTCGCCGGTCGCCGTGTCGAGGGCGCCGGTCGGCTCGTCGGCGAGCAGCAGCGCCGGCCGGTTCACCAGCGCGCGGGCGATCGCGACCCGTTGCCGTTCGCCGCCGGACAGGCGCGCGGGGTAGGCGTCGCGGTGCCGCTCGATGCGCAGCGCCGCCAGCAACTCGGCGGCGCGTGCCCGCGCCCTCGCCGCCGGAACTCCGGCGAGCTGCGCGGGCAGCAGCACGTTGTCGGCGACCGTCATGTCGTCGAGCAGGTTGAAGAACTGGAAGATCATCCCGACCTTGCCGCGCCGGTAACGCGCGAGCCGGGTTTCGCTGAGCTTGTCGACGCGGTCGCCGCCGACATGGACCGAGCCACTGGTCGGCCGGTCCAGGCCGGCGATGAGGTTGAGCAGCGTGGACTTCCCGCTGCCGGAGGGCCCCATGACCGCGACGGACTCGCCGTGCCCCACCTCCAGGCTGACGTTATCCACCGCCGGCGCCCCGCCGCCGTCATACCGTTTGGTCACGTCGCTGAGCTGCACCAGAAGATTCATGGCGGAACCGTACGGCCGGCTGCCCCGCCCCCTCGCCGGCCATGGGAAGCAACTTCGGTACCGTATCGGGTGGAGACGGGGGCGCCGTCATCCTGGGGATGTACGGAAATCAGCCGAGCGAGCGACGGTATTCCTTCGGCGCCGGGCGACAATTGCGGGGTGGCAGCAGAACGCGCGGCGGCCGGGCCGCGCTCGCGGGCGGGGCGGGACCGTGGCGAACGGCGCCCCGGATGGATCAGCTCCGGCCTGGCGGCCGTCCTGTCCGCCGAGCCGCGGACGCCCCTGTCCAGAAAGGCGATCGCCGCCGACTACGTGCTGGGAGCCATCGCCACGACAGCGGCGCTGGCGGCGGTCATCATCGCCCACGGCGCCCTGCACAGCGTCGCTTCCGATCACGCCGGCTGGATGCCTGTTCTCGAGGACGGCAAGCTGTTCGTGCTGCGGAACCCGGCGCTGGTCCCGCACATGACCAGTTCGGAGCCGGGCCTGGGCGGGCTCACGCTCGCGGGCGTCGCGCTGACGGGCGCGCCGCTGGCCTTCCGCCGGCGATGGCCGGTGGCGGCGTTCTGGCTGATACTCGCGGCGATCCTCTCGACGGGCAACAACTCGACGATCGTCACGTTCGTGGCGGTGATATTCGCCGCGTACTGCGCCGTCACATACGGCAGGTACCGCGTTCTCGCGATGGCCAGCCTGCTCGCCGGGGGGCTCGTCGCGGCGGCGGCGTTCCCGAACACCACGCCGCCGCTGCCCGGACGGTACACCGCGCTCCTCATGCTCACCCTCACGGCCGTCCTTGCCAGCGTGCTCCGCCAGTGGCGGGACCGCGCCGGCGACTCGGCCGAGCGGCTGCGCCGGGCCGAGGCCGAGCACGAGGCCGCCACCCGCCGGGCGCTGGAGCTGGAACGGGCCCGGATCGCCAGCGAGCTGCACGACGTGGTGACACACAACGTCAGCGTCATGGTGGTGCAGGCCGGCGCCGCACGCCAGGTTCTCGACGCCTCCCCGGATGACGCACGGGAGGCGCTGCTCGCCGTCGAGGCGAGCGGACGGGCCGCGATGGCGGAACTCCGCCATCTGCTGGGCCTGCTTTGCCCGTCCGGCGAGGCGGGCACGTCCGACATCATGCTGCGGCCGCAGCCCGGCCTGGGCGAGCTGAGCACGCTCATCGGGCGGGTACGCGCCGCCGGGCTGCCCGTCGAGCTGTCGGTGGACGGCACGCCGCAGGCGCTGCCGCCCGGCCTCGACTTGGCGGCGTACCGCGTCGTGCAGGAGGCGCTGACCAACGTGATCAGGCACGCCGGCCAGTCCAGGACCGCCGTCCGCCTCGGCTACCGGCCTGGCGAGCTGACGATCGACGTCACCGACGACGGGCCCGCGGGCGGGCAGGCCCCCGCACCCTCACCGCCTCCCCGGGCGGCACCCGTCACCGCCAGCTCGCCGGGAGCCGCCCCGCCGGGAGCCGCCCCGCCGCGTGCCGCCCCGCCGCGTGCCGGGCGAGGGCTCATCGGCCTGCGGGAGCGGATCGCCCTGTACGGCGGCGAGCTCGACGCCGGACCGAGGCCGGGCGGCGGCTGGCGGGTTCGCGCGCGCATCCCGGTCGGCGCGCCCGTGCCGCCCCCCGGGGCCGGGACGGCGTCCCCGGTGGTGGCTGGCCCGCCGCTCCCGGCAGAGCTGCGGGTGGCCGGCCCGTGAGCACCGCGGCTCAGCCGCAGGCGCCTCCTCGGGTCGTGATCGCCGACGACCAGACGCTCGTGCGCAGCGGCTTCCGCCTGATCCTGAACTCGGCGGGCATCCCCGTCGTCGCCGAGGCCGCGAACGGCGGAGAGGCGGCGGCCGCCGTGCTCAAGCACCAGCCTGACGTGGTCCTGATGGACATCCGGATGCCCGAGATGGACGGGCTGGAAGCCACCCGGCGGATCCTCGCCGCGCGGCAGGGCAGCTGCTGCCGGATCATCATCCTGACCACCTTCGACCTCGACCAGTACGTGTACGCGGCGCTCGCCGCCGGCGCCAGCGGGTTCCTGCTCAAGGACGTCTCGCCGGAACACCTCGTCGCGGCGGTGCGCCTGGTGCGCTCGGGCGACGCGCTGCTCGCACCGTCCATCACACGGCGCCTGGTCGAGCGGTTCGCGCCCAGGGAGCCGGGGCCCGGCCTCCCCCACGGCGACCTGTCCGCCCTCACCCCGCGCGAGCTCGAAGTTCTGAGCCTTGTCGCGCGCGGCCTCAGCAACGCCGAGCTCGCCGCCGCGCTGACGCTGAGCGAGGCCACGGTGAAGACCCACGTCACCCGGATCCTCACCAAACTGCGGCTGCGGGACCGCGTGCAGGCCGTCGTCCTGCCCTATGAAACCGGGCTCGTTTCCCCGGGGGGAGAGTGCTAGCCCCGGGGGCGTGCTGGGCCGGGGGCGTGCTGGGCCGGGCTAGCGCACGGGCTCGCCGCCGGTGCTCGCGCCCGGCTGGCGCGCCGGGCGGCGGATCCGGGCGGCGAACAGGTCGCGCAGGCTGACGACGCCGCGCACGTGGCGCCCTTCGGTGACCGGCAGGTGGCGGAAGCCGTTGCGGAACATGAGCTGGGCAGCTTCCTCGGCCAGGGTGTCCGGCGCCGCCGACTGCGGGTCCCTGGTCATCCACGCGGATACCGGCGCCGTGGTCAGATCCTCCCCCGAGGCCGCCGCCCTCACCACGTCGCGCTCGGTGAGGATGCCGACGAGGAAAGTCCCCTGCATGATCAGGGCTGAGCCCACCTTCTCGCGTACCATCGCCGCCGCGGCGGCTGCCACGGGAGTCTCCGGAGGAGCCGACAGCACGTTCTCGTTCATCAGCTCGCTGATCCTGACTACCCGGCGGTGGTCCTCACTCACTACCGCCGACCTCGTCGAGTTCCGGGTCGTCGTGCGGGGCGGCGGACCCGGCGAGCTCCTCGGAGAGCAGCCGCCACAGCGTGCCCGCCCACGCGGACAGATGCGGCCACCGCATCCAGAACAGCTGCAGCGTGGTCTCGTCGAACTCGGCGTGTGCCCGCTCAGGGGTGATCACATCGGTGAAATCCTCGAGCTGGTGCATGAGCTCGAGGAACCGTTCAGCGCTGACGTCCATCCGTCCACCTCCGCGTGGGCCAGAGTGGCAGGATCCATACCCACAAACCGCCCGCGCAATGTGCGATCCGGAGACGGCGCCCGGGAGATTCTCACCGCCGCCTCGACGGCGCCCCGGGTGCGCGCGGTGGCCCCAGGCTCAGGGCTGTTCCGCCACGGGCCGGGCGGCCTCCGCGGCCAGCGCCGCCGGCACGTCCGGATACAACCGCACCAGCGCGCTGACTCCGGTCAGCTCGAACACCCGGATCACCGGCTCACGCGGAGCCGCCAGCCGCAGCTCGACGCCGCGCGCGCCAGCGTGCCGGCACGCCATCAGCAACTGATGGACCCCTCGCGAGTCGCAGAACGTCGTCCGGCTCAGGTCGGCAACCACGACGCGGACACCGCGGTCAGCCACCGCCATCCTGACGAGCTGATCCGCGATGACGTCCGCATTGGTGAGGTCGATTTCCGGCGGCAAGATCGCCACCACGCGGCCGGAGCCGATTACCGGCTCGGCCGTCACCTCAAACTCAGTCCCGGACATGACAACCTCCACTGCCAAGGCGCACGATCTGGACCTCGGCCGAAGTCGCCCCGAGACGGCTCCAGTCACAGCGTCCGGTCCCGGGCGCTGCAACTCCTATTATCGGCCCGCGAAAGCGGCAGCGGAACCCCCGGCGTCCGGGAAACCCGGTCCCCGTAGGGTGGCTGGTGAGGCTGGAATGGGAACAGGTTGTCGTAGACGCCAAAGATAGGCCGCCAGCGTCCTCGTCCTGGCGGCCGCTCCTCTTCTGCGGCCAACCCGGGTCTTCTGCGGCCAACCCGGGCAAAACGGGCAGCCGTCATGATCGCGGAAACGCCGGGCCGTCTGGGACGCGTCGGGTTTTTACTTGACGTGAGGGGGGCCCAGGATTGTGT
>Ga0213875_10002193_pt1 | contig 11903 bp, 5 predicted proteins | sample BarmaccomBMRX_R8_FD_160105 | JGI IMG/M metagenome (GOLD analysis project Ga0213875, IMG submission 160105) | Root-associated microbial communities from Barbacenia macrantha in rupestrian grasslands, the National Park of Serra do Cipo, Brazil - RX_R8 | ecosystem: Host-associated > Plants > Roots... | reverse complement strand
TGAGCTATGACGAAACTAGAGACGCGCGATTGAGCATCGTTGTAGCCGGAACCGAGGACGGCATCGTCATGGTCGAAGCCGGCGCAAACGACGCTTCCGAAGCCGCAGTGATTGAGGCGATCGAGTTCGGTCACGACTGCTGCAAGAAAATCGCCGCAGGCATTCGAGAGCTTGTCAAATTCGCTGGAAAAGCAAAGCGCAAATACACGCCGCCGGCACTCAATCAGGAGATGTTCACCAAAATCTCCGATGCGGTTCGCGCCGAGCTCACCGATGCCCTCAATACGCAGAAGTATCCCAAGCTTGAAAGCTACGCGCGCGTCGATCAAGCCAAAGAAAAGGCCATTGCTCTCTTCCCAGAGGAGGCCGAGCAAGCCGAAGCCGGCAAACTTTTCGATCACCTGAAGGAACGTATCTTCCGTGATCAGATGCTTAAAGAGCACCGGCGCCCCGACGGCCGGGCTTTCGATCAGATCCGGCCAATCACCTGCGAAGTCGGTGTTCTGCCCCGTACGCACGGGTCCGCTATCTTCACCCGCGGGGAAACGCAGGCGCTAGTCACAACCACTCTCGGAACCAAGGATGACGAGCAGCGCATCGAATTATTCGACCCAACCGAAACTTCAAAGCGGTTCATGCTGCACTATAACTTCCCTCCGTTCAGTGTTGGAGAAGTAGGGTTTATGCGTGGCCCAGGCCGACGAGAAATCGGTCACGGGGCTCTCGCAGAGCGCTCGCTTGCGCCCGTTATCCCGGATGAGAAGGATTTTCCATACACGTTGCGGCTCGTCAGTGACATTCTCGAATCGAACGGTTCCAGTTCCATGGCCAGCGTCTGTGGTGGAACGCTATCGCTGATGGACGCGGGCGTCCCGGTTGCCGCTCCGGTCGCGGGTATCGCCATGGGACTCGTGCTCGAAGGCGATTCGCACGCCGTCCTGACCGACATCGCGGGTGCCGAAGATCATTACGGCGACATGGATTTCAAAGTGGCCGGCACCAGCGACGGCATTACCGCCCTGCAGATGGACATCAAAGTTCCGAACGTGACCACCAGCATCATGAGAGAAGCTCTGGAGCAGGCGCGCAAAGGCCGCCTGGAGATCTTACAAATCATGAACGCCGCGATATCCGCCCCGCGCACCCATCTCTCTCAATACGCGCCACGAATCTACACAACCAAGATTCCGACTGACAAAATCCGTGAGCTGATCGGGCCCGGCGGCAAGGTGATCAAAGGAATCATCGAACAGACCGGCGTAAAGATCGATGTCACCGATGACGGCACGGTCAACATCTTCGCTTCCGATGGCGGCTCTGCCACTCGCGCGCTACAAATGGTAAGCGACATCGCAGCGGTTGCCGAAATCGGGAAAACTTATCTTGGCAAGGTCGTTCGCATTGCCGACTTCGGAGCTTTTGTCGAGATCTTCCCTGGCACCGACGGTCTCCTGCACATCAGTGAAATTTCTGAGAGTCGGATCAAGAATGTCCGCGACGAGCTCAAAGAAGGGGATCAGATTCTCGTCAAGGTACTCGCGCTCGAAGGCAACAAAATCAAGCTCAGCCGGAAAGCGATTCTCAAAGAACAACGCGAAAAACTGAAAGCGGCAGCCGACAGGAGTCAGTAAACCAGCCCCGCGCGGCTCGCGTCCAGTGGCCCTGGGGCAGCCGCCGCCTTCGCTCTTTCGCATCCGGAATAATAAGAAATTCGGATGCAAATCACTCATTTTGCGTTAGCTCGTCCGATACCAGACGGATTCCTCGATTCAATCGAGCTCGACCCAAGCGGATTTATCAGAATCCTCGGCTGGTCAAGAAGATCTTTCGATGCGGCAATGCCGCCGCGCATTTCCCTAGACGGGCAGGATATCCCGTTCCTGCAGCATTATCGGGTGGACCGGCCGGATGTCGCGCGTGCCGCGGAAATCGGCATCCAATACGCAGGTCTCGTTCTTGAATATCTTGTCCCAGAACCACTGCTTTACCGGCGGTTTGCTTCTCTCTCATTCACGCCGGAATCCGGCGCGCCGCTTATCTTCAACGGCACATTTGAATTCATGAGACCGCATTATCGTGAGCTATTCGATGCTGACTGGGTCTATCATCGGGAGAATATTTACGGTTCTGGTCCACCGAATACCGAAGTCAACCCGGAAACGTTCGCCATAGCCCGACGATTGAAGGATCCCATTCTGGATTTCGGGTGCGGCAGCGGTGCTCTGATCGGGAAACTACGTCAGTTTGGGCTGAAAGCTCAGGGCTTGGAACTAGATACTGAAATCATAAAGACGTCAATTCGCCCTGCCGTCCAGCCGTTCGTAACTCTCTACAATGGGCAGCTTCCGTCGCCATTCCCGAGTGGCAGCTTCAAATCGGTCTTCTGCTCTGAGGTGTTAGAGCACATCCCCAATTACGAAGCCGCGATTCAAGACATTGCCCGGCTTGCGACTCATGAGGTCGTCTTTACAGTCCCAGATGCCAGTGCGATTGGCATGGGCTTTCGGCATGGAGCAGTGCCCTGGCATTTACTCGAAGGCACTCATGTGAACTTCTTCACGCAGACCAGTCTAAACCGCAAATTACAACCATATTTTTCGAAGATAGAGTTCGGTCGCCTTGGACGGAGTCATTTCAACGATTCAGCTTACTATGTCAGCTTACTGGCGGCATGCCTCAAATAAGATCACGTGTCCAACAATTGAGATATTCTCTTGAAAGCCAATCTCTGTTCAGATCAGATTCTTAAGCAGAGCAAGCCCGTTTTGGTTTGCAAACGGATAAAAACGAATCTTCCCCTTGCGCGATGCAACGAAATCCCGAACGGCCTTTGTCATCCTGGGAAACGGAGGGTTTAAGATTCTATTACATCCAGAGTGTTGGAAGTGAGTAATCTGCCTTTCGTCTTGTCAGATTTGGACTGTAATATGGGTCCGACGCAATCACGTCTCGCCACTTAGATTGCATGACCGCAACTTCGGTGGGGTGAGGAATGAAGTCCTTTTGCGTTTTAGAGAATGACTCATGATGGTAAAGTAGTGCAAACGGTGTGAATAATACCCGATAGCCGTTCGCCCCTATCTTTAGACATAGATCCACATCGTTAAAAGCCACCGCTAGTCGATCCTCGTCAAAGCCGCCCACGCCCCAAAAAACATCTGCTTTCGTCATGAGACACGCGCCAGTTACTGCGCTGACATTTCGAATCACATCGCTAAATGCAAAGTAGTGCGGCAATTCTCCGTCTTGTCCGTGGAACGCATGCCCGCAGTTTTCGAACAGGCCCATAACGACACCCGCATGCTGAATGCTACCGTCTGGAAACAAAAGCTTCCCGCCCACAGCGCCCACCTCGGGCCGGGCCACAAGTTCAACCAACGAGGTCAGCCAGTCGCTCTTAATTACCGAGACATCATCATTCAAAAAAAGCAACAATGGAGTCCCGCATTGCCGGGCTGCTTCGTTGTTGATACGCGAATAATTGAACGGTTTGTTGCGCCAATCTATGTAGTGAATACTGTTCCCATTTTCAACAAACCGGGAAACCAGATCGAACACATCGCCTTCGCGGGAATTATCGATTACTACGACTTCAAAGTTCTTGTAGTCTGTCCGTGTAAATAGGCCTTCTAGATTAGGCCTCAACACATCGGTCTTCCCGCCGGCGGCAATAATAATACTTACGCGGCTACCTTGGGGTATGGGGTAACGTAACCGCCAGCACCCTGGAACAGCAGCCGGTTCGACTTTCGCGTTTCTATTGCGTTCGCAATATCGTTCCAGAACGCGCCGGCTTGCCTCGATCGTGTATGGCTTGGTCTGTACCGAAAGAGCAGTCGAGTTCGGACCCGCTCGCCAGTGATATAAAACGTGCGGAACGTGCACGATTTGCCTCGCGTGCTCTGATGCGCGGAGAATCAGGTCGTAATCCTGGCTGCCATCCGTTTCAGAACAGAATTCACCGATGTTGTGCAAGAGCTCTCGTCGAATCACAAGTAAGTGGCAGACATAATTGAGCGAAAGAATCAGATCTGGTGACCAATCCGGCTTGAAGAAGGGCTGATATCTCTCGCCGCGCTCGTCCAATTTGTCTTCATCTGAGTAAATCAAGTCAGCAGCAGGATAACGATTGATTGCCTCCACGATGTAAGCCAGGGCGTGAGGGGAAAGCGTGTCATCGTGGTCGAGAAATGCGACATATTCTCCCGATGCAAGCCCAAGACCGGTGTTCAAGGCCGCCGAAATTCCACCTCGCTCCTCCGAGTAAGCAACTTTGAAATTCGTGCGGCTTGTGCCAAATTCGGCGAGAACAGCTTTCGTTTCTCCTCTTGTGGATCCATCATCCACAATGCATAGCTCCCAGTTCGAATAACTCTGGGCGATCACGGAGTCAATTGCAGCCTGCAGTTCGTTTGGCTGAGTATTGAATACCGGCATGACGATGCTAATGAGTGGTCGATCGTTTAACCGGGGCAGCCTAAGCGAAATGATTTCATCAGCAGGCTTCTCGAATTCCGCGATCCACTCTTCGTAATCGGACGCGTAACCGACGGTATGGTCGATGAGGAACTCTGTCTCAATCTCTCGTAGCACCTGACCATCCGCGATTAACCGTAATTTGAGCTTGTGCCGGCCGTTTGGAAGCGGCTGGGTATCGACCGATGCTGAAAATCCCGCGCGACCTGTTTTATCCAAATCTGGGAAATTGTGCTTGATGTCCGGTCGGGGTGCAGTGATATAGGCCTTCTGTAAAGCTAACCCCGAAATTTCAAGATCGACATAATCAAGATGCTCTTCACCGAGGGCCCAGCCCCGCACAATCAAGTTTCTGTTCCGCGGACGCTTGTCGGTTGGGGAAGGCTCGTCGCAAACGAAGTACAGCTCTTTTGAATCGATGAGCTTCAGCTCGGTCGGATTCGCTTCTTCGCTCGGCACCTTAGGCCCGATCGGTACCTGTTCCTGGTAATTTTGAGGAGTTTCTTCACGACCGGCGGTTACCTCTGCTCTGGATTCAAGCGTCTCTTCAGGTGTTTTCAATCCGGACTCGACAGACTTAGATGGAACTACAAGCTTGGCTACAGTACCCACGGCTTGCAGCGTACGCCAAGTACGGCTACTTAGCAGTTGCTTTGTAACTAATTCCTGAGCACTCAAACGGGCCTCTTGAGAGGCCACAGTATTCATCAACTGCTGCCCTTTGCGAGTCAATTCCTCAATGTCACGGCCTAATAGATCCTGTAGGTGTTGAGTTTTCGTCGAAAGCCTTTCTGTCAATCCCTCGATATCTGCTTCTGCTGCGCTCTGTTGCTCAGCTATTCGGCCAAACCCTTCTTCTATTCTTTGAAGCCTAAGTTGAAGCTCAGCAGTTATGAAAGCTTGGCGTTTGACGGCGGCCAACTCGGCCTCGAGATTGACAATATGCCGGTCCTTATCGTCAATTGCCCGCTGCAATCTTCTCTGGGTGATTTCAAACTGTTCGCGTTGAAGTTCAAGATTCTGGATGTGACGTTCTTTTTCCTCCACAGCCTTTTCCAGGGCGCAGTGCTGTGTCTCGAGGTTCTCAATGTGCCGGTCTTTGTCCAGAATGATCCCAGGAGCAACTCCGGATTCCGCAAACTCCCGAATCAGCCTCAGTGCTTCCGACAGTTGCAGATTTCCACGATCTCTCGGTCGAGCGGACCAGAACGCTTCTTCTGTGTCACTCAGCGCTCTAGATTTGGAAATCAAGTATGAAATTCGATAGGTCGGGTCGCCCCAATCGTATGCTGCAAGTTCGCGATTGAAACGTACACTCAGGTCGCGAAGCATCTCCACGCTGTGCATGCGAAGCGTATGCGAGGCCAACATCATCACCGTCCAGATATCTACGTTCCCGTGCCCGCGCTTGCTGATCGCCAGATTGCCGTCTGGGAGACATCTCTCTATATAAGGAAGCTCTGGTAAGCCTAACTCATGATGTTCTTGTAATTGCAGCAAAGGGCTATCTAGAACATCCTCAACGTAGGTCCTGACTGTTTTTTCGGCCCAAACGCTGCCAGGTGAGTTATAAGGGAATGTCAAATAAATTACGTCCTGACTTACTCTTACAAGTTCCTCGATAAAAGGCCGGCGAAATGGATCCGCAATATGCTCTAGCGTGTCCAGAGCGCATACCACATCGAACGTGTTATCTGCGAAAGGTAATGCTAAGCCCGATGCCAGCACGCCGCCTTCTAGTCCGATTGTCATGTCAACATCGACGATCGTGCATTGTACATCCGCAAGAAAGGTTTTCACCAAAGAGGAAAAAGAAGGCCAAAGATTCGGCGAATTTCCGCCAACATCGAGGACCTTCAGTCCTTGATAGCGAGGAAACAAAAACTCCACGATCTGTTTCAGAGCGCTGTATCGCTCGTACAGGTCAAATGAAAGTTGGAAAGTCCGCTCGTCAATTGGCCGCGGCCCGAGTCCATTAGCCACCAAAGTTGAGACGGCCTGCTCCGCCATTCCGTAACTTAGAATAGCAATGGGAACGCGTCTAGCGTGTTGGTTCGACTGAACGCGGATTCTGCCGTTTAACGCATGAGATGAATCAGACCGTCATTCGTTTGGACAGGGTTTCAAAAAGCTTTCGGCGCTACAAAAATACGGGTGATCGCGTTCTCGACCTCATACTTCGTTCATCTGCTCGCGGCCATGAATTTTGGGCGCTCAAGGATGTCGACATGGAGGTCGTAGAAGGCCATACGATCGGGATCCTTGGACGGAACGGCTCGGGCAAAAGCACGTTGCTCCAAATCGTTGTCGGAACCATGAGACCGACCAGAGGAACCGTTCAAGTAAACGGCCGCATTTCGGCCCTGCTCGAATTAGGAACTGGCTTCAATCCCGAGTTTACGGGGCGTCAAAACGTCTTCTATAACGGGCGGATCCTGGGCGTTACTCAAGAAGAAATGGAAGCCCGGTTCGATGATATTGCGGCATTCGCAGATATTGGCGATTTCCTGGATTATCCGGTGAAAACATACTCCAGCGGCATGTACATGCGCCTGGCATTCTCAGTCGCCATCTCAGTCAATCCGAAAATCCTGATCGTTGACGAAGCTCTGGCCGTGGGTGATGCGCGCTTTCAACAAAGATGCATCTCTAAGATCAAGCAGCTTCGCGAACAGGGCGTTTCCATTCTCTTTGTTAGCCACGACTCCGATGCAGTGCGGCGCCTTTGCGACCATGCGATCGTTCTAGAGCGAGGGAGAGTCGTCAACCAGGGCAGTGCCATAAACATGACGAATTGGTATCTCTCCCTTATGAGTGTGAATTTCGATCTCGAAAGGCAAAAAATGATCGAACAAGCTGCACTCGAGCAGGAGGAGCCCTCGGAAGATCACACGCTTCAGGACCTTGCTCCATTAGAGGAAGTAGATGTCAACCGCGCCGATGCTACACGAGAGGCAGCGCTGGACCTCAAGCAATTCGAAGACGAATTCAAGTATTACCGCCACGGAGACGGAGCCGCGCGAATAAACAAAATCTTGATTCGGAACAGTAGAGGCGAAGTCACCGGTACCGTCTTCATGGGCGAGATCGTGTCGCTAGAGTTCTATGCCGACTTCTATAGCGATCAAGATACGCACATAATGGGCTTTTATCTTCGCGATCGTTTAGGTACTGACATTATCGGGCTAAACACGTTTCAGGAGCATGCTCGGGTCCCTCCGGTCAACCGTGGCGAACGCGTCAATTATCGGTTTACGTTCAGAATTGACGTGCGCCCGGGGGTGTATGGTATCTCTCCGGCGCTTGCCTATAACCAGATTGAGACGCGTTATTTGGATTGGATCGACAACGCTGAGATTCTGCGTGTCTCCGATCCCGACACCTCTCGCAACGTATTCGGCGCTTATCTGCCTCCTCAGCGAAGAGTAAAGGTATCGAAGGTCGAGAAAGGCGACGGGCAATCTGCACCGGGGCACGATGAGAGAGTCGCCGATTCGGTGACCTTTTAACGCCGCCTTCACCTAGACTGCCGCGGTAATCGTCCCAGCGACAGGGCTGCTCGCGCTCGCGTATTCACGTTTTGCCATGCGTCCAGCTAGAAATGCCTTGCGACCTGATTCCACGGCCAGTTTCATCGCGCGCGCCATAAGCTCCGAGTCTTCAGCTTCGGCTATGGCAGTGTTTAGTAGTACCCCGTCATAACCCAACTCCATCGCGATTGTCGCGTCAGATGCAGTTCCGACTCCGGCATCCACAATCAGCGGAACTGCCGTAATCGCCTCGCGCAGAATTTTGAGGTTTGTGATATTTTGTACACCCAAACCCGAGCCGATCGGCGCCGCCAACGGCATAACCGCGGCCACGCCCGCATCGACCAGCTTTCGAGCATTCACCAAATCGTCCGTCGTATAAGGCAGCACGACAAAGCCTTCTTTAACCAGAATCCGGGTCGCCTCCAACAGCCCCTCGTTATCTGGGAAAAGCGTCTTCTGGTCCCCAATCACCTCAAGCTTGATCCAATTCGATAGCCCCACTTCGTGCGCAAGCCGAGCCGTCCGAACCGCGTCATTTGCCGTATAGCAGCCTGCGGTATTCGGCAAAATATGGATCTTCGCCCGATCAATAAAATCGAGCTCCGATTCTTTCGATCGGTCTGTCAGGTTGACGCGCCGGACGGCTAATGTCACCATCTCGGTGCCTGAAGCGGCGTGACATCGCGCCATCAACGCCTTGCTCCGGTATTTGCCCGTTCCCACGAACAAGCGTGAGTGAAAGGTTCGCCCGGCGACGGTGAAAACATCTTGCATACCGTTCATTATGCGCCCGGCGAAGAAAAGCAGAATCCCTGTTCTCGCACTTGTTTTGCGAAACGAACCCAATTGAGTTCGTTTCGCAAATTGACCCATCTAGCTCACTTTTCGATACTTAAACGCTCACCGTGCTATGCTCTTTTCGTCAGAATGTGGATAAGCCCGCGGGTGTCTGCGTGGCACAGGCCCGATCATGGACAGGTGGGTGAGTGGTTAAAGCCAACAGACTGTAAATCTGTCCCTCCTTGCGAGGTACGAAGGTTCGAATCCTTCCCTGTCCACCAGTTCCTGACGTGGCGGGCCGTTGTAGCTCAGTTGGTAGAGCGCGTCCTTGGTAAGGACGAGGTCGCCGGTTCAATCCCGGCCAACGGCTCCATCGCTCATGGCTAAGCTGATCACGGCCAGTCTTGCGATCGCCTGTTATTTCCTGTTCCTCACCTATCGCGGCCTCTTCACCTACTTCACTCCCGACGATGTAACGAATATCCAGTTTCTGCACGGTTACGGACGCGTTCCTTTTGGTGTCATCTTCGCCCAGGCGATTGCCACATTCACACCCGAATACCGGCCCGTAGGCGGCCTTTATTACCGCGCGCTCTATGCTCTCTTCGGCTTTCATCCCTTGCCGTTCCGGGTCGTGTTCTTTGGCCTGCTGTTTCTGAACCTATTTCTGGCGGGCCGCTGGTTTAGAATTCTGACCGATTTATATCCAGCTACGTTTTTTGGGGCGCTCTTTTTCTCGTTTCACCCCGGGCTCTCACAACTTTATTTCAATGACGGCACTATCTACGATGTCCTCTGTTTCTTCTTCTTCGTTCTCGCTCTCAGCCTGTACGTCCGAATTCGCAAAACGGGTCGACATCTCGAGACGCCGCAACTGATTCAGATTGCCGCGCTCTTTGCCTTAGCTTTGGGCAGTAAGGAGATGGCCATCATGCTGCCCGCCGTCTTTGTGTTGTATGAAGTTCTGTTCTGGCCGAAACCAGTGGACCCCTTCATTCGCATAAAGCCAATCCTGCTGACTGCGTCGATGGCTTTGCTCTGCATCTCGATCAAAGTGTTCGTGCCGAACCAGATGAGCACGAATAAGCTGTACAGCCCTTGGCGGCCCTTATCGCAAATCGCCGCCGCTTACCTGCATTACCATCGTTTGCTTCTGTTCAGTTCGGCGCTCAACCTGATTTCGCTGATCGCGATCTTGATCGGCGCGCTATGCATCGGTCTCGCTCTCCGCAGCCGATTCATGATCTTTGGTCTCTTGTTCACGCTCGTGACTTTGCTTCCCGTTTGTGTCATTGCCCCGCGCGCCGGATTCGTGTGGTATCTGCCGCTGCTTGGATACTCCCTTTACCTGGGTGCGGTGTTTGCGCGAATTTCCGCGTTGAGGCCGGCGATCTTGGAACCGGTCCTCTTCAGTACCTTGGTGGTTCTTCTCTTAATGCTAGAGCTACCTTTGGCGCGCGATGCAGAGCATTTCTACACGGAGGAGCAGGGTCAACTGAGAACCCTCGCCGAGGCCGCGAAAACCTCTGCACCGTCGCTTGCGGCGAACAGCCGTCTCTTGCTCCTGCGCGACCCATTCCCACTTGAGAATCCGTGGTCAGCGCTGTTCGCGATTCGGCTGGCCTATGGCGACCCAACAATTTGGGTTGATCGAACATTCCAGCTTGGCCGCGCATACGACCCCTCCGACCTAAGCCTTTATGCGATGACGCTGGACTGGAATGGCTCAAAATACGTAACTCGTGTACAGCCTCAGGAACAAGGACCTCCGCTGCGGATCGCAGTTGCGCCTGCTGTCATACACCGCCGTCAGAACGCGGCGTTTTCCCTCAGCTCGAATCTACGACCGTGTGACGTTGACGTGGCATATCGCATGCCTGAGGACGAGTTGCTGCGTTCCGGCGTCTGGATTCACTGGACAGATCTCAATCCCGCCGGGCAGGGTCTGATTCACATCGATCAAGATGCAGAGCGCGGACCAGTCAATATCAATCGTATCCGGCTCTGTCGGGGCCCATGGATGCCGGCGCAAGGATCTTTCTTAATCATTCCCTAAAGCCTTTGTGGCCACACATGCTATGATCGATGAAAGTGTGCACGGCAGTTGTCTGCGTTTGCACGCTAATTCCTCCTTTGTCCAAAGAAGACAAAGAATTCATCTAAAACGAAGTCAGGATCAGCATGGCGAAAGAGAAATTTGACCGCAGCAAGCCGCACGTAAATATTGGGACGATCGGGCATATCGATCACGGCAAGACGACATTGACCGCGGCGATCACCAAGACGCTCTCGAAGCACAACCCGAAGGTAAAGTTCCGCAGCTTCGATTCCATCGACAACGCGCCGGAAGAGAAAGCGCGCGGCATCACGATCGCCGTCGCGCACGTCGAATACGAGACCGCCAACCGGCACTACGCGCACGTCGACTGCCCAGGTCACGCCGACTACATCAAGAACATGATCACCGGCGCGGCGCAGATGGATGGCGCGATTCTGGTGGTCGCGGCCACCGACGGTCCCATGCCGCAGACCCGCGAGCACATTCTGCTGGCCCGGCAGGTCGGGGTGCCGTATATCGTCGTGGCGCTGAATAAAGTCGATATGGTGGACGATCCGGAGCTGCTTGAGCTGGTGGAGCTCGAAGTGCGCGAATTGCTCAAGAGCTATCAGTTTCCGGGCGACGATCTGCCGGTGGTGCGCGTGAGCGCGCTCGGAGCGTTGAACGGCGAAGAGAAGTGGGAGAAGACGGTCGACGAGCTGATGGCCAAGGTCGACGAGTATGTGCCGGTGCCGCAGCGGGTAGTGGACAAGCCGTTTCTGATGCCGATTGAAGACATCTTCTCGATTCAGGGGCGCGGCACGGTGGTGACGGGGCGCATCGAGCGGGGCATCTGCAAGGTGGGCGAGGAAATGGAGATCGTGGGCTTCCGCGAGACGCGCAAGACGGTGGTGACGGGCGTCGAGATGTTCAAGAAGCTGCTCGATGAAGGCCGGGCGGGAGACAACGTGGGGTTGCTGCTGCGCGGCATTGAGAAGACGGATGTCGAGCGCGGGCAGGTGATTGCGAAGCCGAACACGATTAAGCCGTACAGCAAGTTCAAGGGCGAAGTGTAC
>Ga0213875_10002192_pt1 | contig 11909 bp, 9 predicted proteins | sample BarmaccomBMRX_R8_FD_160105 | JGI IMG/M metagenome (GOLD analysis project Ga0213875, IMG submission 160105) | Root-associated microbial communities from Barbacenia macrantha in rupestrian grasslands, the National Park of Serra do Cipo, Brazil - RX_R8 | ecosystem: Host-associated > Plants > Roots... | reverse complement strand
GAGCTCGATCCGGCTGATCCATTTCGCGCTCTTGTAGCCGAGCTGCGTCGGAATCTTGAGGCGCACCGGTGCGCCGTGATCGGCATCCAGCGGGCGATCGTTGAGATCGAGCGCGAGGATCGTCTGGGGGTGAGCGGCTTGATGCAGGTCGAGCGACTCGTAGTAGTGCTGACCCGATTGATCCACGTCGAAGCAGCGGAACACGCAATATCGCGCGTTCGCGCGCGGACGCGCCATCGCGAGCACCGTCGCGAGCGGAACGCCGCTCCACTTGCCGATCGCGCTCCAGCCTTCGACGCAGTCGTGCCGCGTGATCTGCGTGCGCGTGCCGGCGGCGCGTAGCTCCGCGAGCGAAAGCGACTGGTCGCGTTCGACGAGGCCGCTCACCACGAGCCGGTACGCGCGAAATTGGTCGTTCAGCAGCCGCACGTAGGCGCTGTCGCTCGGCGTGTCGAGGCCGTTCACGCGAAACTGCCGATCGACGTCCGAGTCCTTGTACTCGCGCGCGAGCCCGCGCGTGCCGATCACCGCGCGGTTCAGCGGCTCGGTCGAGAGCAGCGCCGCGCGGAACGGACCGTTCGTGAGCGACTCCTTGACGGGGCCGCAGGCGGTGAGGCCGAGCGCCGAGAGCGACGATGCGACGAAGAGCCGGCGGTTCATCGTGCCGTTCACGGTCCGACGCCGTCGTGCGGTCCGAGCACGAACCAGCCGGTGATCATCGAGCGCATGTTGTTCCAAAAGCCCGTCGAGACGACGAGGACGAGGTGCGTCGCGAAGTACCCGAGCAGCAGCACCATCAGCGTGAAGTGCCAGAGCCGCGCGAATTGCCGCCCGCCGAACGCCGAGGTGAGCCAGGGCACCGCGGCGTCCACGCCGGGCGAGAGCGTCAGCCCGCTCAGGATCAACAGCGGGAAGAACGCGAAGACGACGACGTTGTACGTCAGTTTCTGCAGCGGGTTGTACGTGCCGTGTTGCGGCGGTTCGCGCCGCAGCCGCAGGTAGTATAGCTGCATCGGCCAGAGTTTGCGGAAGTCGTCCGGGCGCATGACCAGATCGCGCAGCTTGCCGCGCACGCCCGCGGAGATCAGGTACGCGACCCACGCCAGGAACATCACCCACGCGAACAGCAGGTGCCACCGCCGTCCGTCGGCGAGGTCTTGCGGTCCGGGCAGCGTCAGCCACGCGGGGAACGCGCGCGCACCTGCCCCGCCGAGGCCGTCGTCGGTGTACCCGAAGAGGTTCGTCGTCCGGAACCGATGTCCGAACAGCACCGTGTAGCCGGCGGGCCCGGCCGGCGTGTTCTCCGCGTCGAACGCGAGCACGCGCCGCGCGGGGTTGCTCTTGTCCGAGGCGTCGAGATACGGGGCGGCGTTGAAGATCTGGAGCCCGCTCATCACGAGGACGAGGATCGCGAGCGTCCACGCCCAGTGCGCGACGCGTGCGGCGATGCCGTGCCGGTACACGCGCGCGGCGCCGGGACGAGCGGCGTCGTGCGCGACGCCGGCCGCGTGAGCGCCGGCCGTCACGGGTGCTCCGAGACGAGCGCGCGGACGGTGCGCTCGAGCTGCGCATCGTAGCCTTCGCCGACGTACGTCGCACGGAGCCGGCCGCGGCGGTCGAAGACGAGCTGCGTCGGCCACGCTTGCACGCCGTACGCGTGCCACAGCGCGAAGTCGTCGTCGTAGACGACCGGCCACGTGATGTCCTGATCGCGCAGCGCATGCACGACGTTGGCGTGGACGTGCTCCTCGGGAAGCTCCGGCGCATGTACCCCGACGAGGGCGACGTCGCGCGCGCCGAACGCGCCGCGCAGTTTGCGCAGCTCCGGGACGACGTGACGGCAGTTGATGCAGTCGAACGTGAACACGTCGACGACGGTAACGCGGCCGGTCGTCGCCGGCGGTCCGGCGGCGTTCGCCCACGGAGCCGCCGAGGTGAGCAGCGGCGCGAGCGTGGTCGCGGCGGCGAGGACGATCGCCGCGATCATTCCGCGCCCTCCGGCACGATGACGGCGCGGCCGTCGACGCGCAGGCGTCCTGCATCGACGAGCTTCGCGATCTCCGCGGTGACGGTTTCGCGCGTGCTGCCGACAAGCGAGGCGACGTCCGCGTGCGTCAGGCGCAAGTCGACGCGCGTGCCGCCGCTCACCGGAACGCCGTGTTCCGTCGCCAGCTTTCGATAGAGGTGCACGATGCGGTCGCCGACGCGGGCGTACGCGAGGTCTTCCATCGTGGCGCGCGCGTCGTCGAGCCGCGTCGAGAGCAGCTTCGCGACGTTGAGCGCGAGCTGCGGGTCGCGCGAGAGCAGCGCGAAGAGGTCGTCGGCGCGCACGGTACAGAGCAGTGCGTCCTCGACGACGACCGCGACCGTCGTGCGCGGCCGGTCGTCGAAGAGCGTCTCCTCGCCGAAGAAGTCTCCCGCGCCGAGCAGCGCGACGGTGACGTCCTTCCCGTCGGCCGTCTCGCGCGCGATACGGACCGCGCCGCGCTTCACGACGTACACGATGCGCGTCGTGTCACCCTGATCGAACACACGCGTGCCGCGCGGCATCTCGCACATCGTGAACAGGTGCTCGCTCGCGACGACGCCGGCGTCCGTCGCCTCCATGAAGAGGCGGTTCTGGCGCAGGTACCAGACCTTGTTCGCATCGTCGCCGCCGCCCACCGGCGGCTCAGGCGGGCGCATCGCCGCGAAGCGCTCCAGGGCGACGCCGAGACCGTCCATATCGCGATGCTACCATGCCGCGCGACGCCCGGGCGTAAGCGCCCTTACTTGCCGGCCGGCGCCAGGACGACGCGTACGAAGTCGTTCGGGCGAATCCACTTCGCCATCACGGCGCGCAAGCGCGCCGGCGTCGTCGCAAGCTGCGCAGCGGCATCGCGGCGATCGGAGTCCAGCGGGCGATCCGACGAGGCGTACGACAACAGCTCGCCCGCCAAACCGTCGTACGACTCGCGGCCGATCGGCACTTCGCCCAGCACGAGCGCCTTCGCGCGCGTCAGCCGGTCCGCCGGCAGGGGCGTGCGCTGCAGCGAGGTCAGGTCGTCGACGACCAGACGCGTCGCGCGGGCCACGTTCGCCGGATCGGAGCCGAAGGACAGGGCGAACGTGCTGCGGTGGTGCCCGCCGGCAAGCGCGGAGTTCACGAAGTAGACGTAGCCGTGCGTTTCGCGCAGATCGCGGTAGAGCAGCGAGCCGAACGCGCCGCCCGTGAGCACCGTGTTCGCAAGCTGCAGCACCGGAAAGTCCGGATCGTCGTAGGCGATCGGGATCGTCTCCGTCAGTCGCATCTCGGACTGCACGCGGCCCGTCGCGGGGACCGTCGCCGATGCCGCCTTGTTCGGGGGGACGGCCGGCGGATAGACGTCGGGGCGCGGGCCGTCGGCCTTCCAGCCGCCGAACGACTTCTCGATCGCGGCGCGCGCGTGGTCGGGCGTCACGTCGCCGACGACGACGATCGCGGCGAGATCCGGGCGAAACGTCTTCGCATAGTACGACTTGACATCGTCGAGCGTAATCGACCCGACGCTTTCGGGACTCGACGTGCGCCGCGCGGGGTCGCCGGCCGGATACAGCGCGTTCACCGTCGCCACGCCGGCTTTGTACTCGGGGCTCTTCACCGTGCCGGTGAGCGTCCCGATCGTCTGCTGCTTCACGATGGTGAAGGCCGCTTCCGGAAACGCCGGATGCAGTTCGTCGTCGGCGAGCAGTTCGACGCCGCGATCGAAATTCGCGGTCAGCACATCCGTGCCGAACGTACGCCCGGCGCTGACGCTCGCGGCGATTTTGTCCAGCTCCGTCTGGAACGCGATGCGGTCGTAGGTCTGCGTGCCGTACGAGAAAAGCCCGTCGACGATGCCCGCGACACCCTCTTTCCCGGCGGGCTCCTGGACGCCGGGATTGTTGACGATCACGCCGCGCACGATCGCGGTGCGCGAGATGCTCGACGGCACGACGATCAGCTTCAAACCGTTCGGAAGCGTCTGCTGTACCGGATGCACGGTCTCTTCCGGGACGTGAAGGTTCGCGAGGATGCGGCGTGCGAACGCGGGCAGCGGCGCGTGTTCCGTGGGAATGACCGTGTTGTCTTCGCCTTGCTTCGCACCGAAGGCCGAGCCTGCGGCTTCCTTCGGCGTTGAGATCGCGACCGTTGCGGTCGTCTCGTCGTAGTACGTGCGCAGCACGCGGTTGACGTCGTCGACCGTCACTGCCTTGAGGCCCGCCAGCTCTTGGTCGGGCGTGCGGTGCTCGACGGGCAGCGTCTGGCTCCACAGCGTCGCCAGGCCCTGCACCGAGTTGCGCGCGAACTCGGCCTGCGCGACCTCGCGCTGCTTCGCGACCTCGACGAGGTCGGCGGGCAGCCCGCTCTTCTTGTAGCCGTCGATGACCGCTTTGACGTCGGCGACCGCATCCTCACCCTTCGTCGTTACCGGAACGGCCGACCCGACGAGCGACATGCCGGCTTTCGGATACGTCTGCGCTTGCGCGAACGTGCCGAGCGCCTTGCCGGACGCCTGCAACTCGTACAGTGCGCCGCGCTGACTGTTGAGCACGTCGTTGAGAATCTCCGACGCGAAGTAGTCGCCGTCGTCGTACCCCGGGACGCGATACGCGGCGAACACGAACGTGATCGGATCGGAGCTGTTGTCGCGCATCGTCAGCGGCGTGAGCGGACGAAGGTGCACGGCGCGACGCGCCGGCAGCTTCGCGGCAGGCAGGTTGCCGAACAGCGCTCGCACCTTCGCGATCGTCGCTTGCGGGTCGACGTCGCCCGCGATGACGTAGATCGCGTTGTTCGGATGGTACCAGCGGTCGTAGAACGCCTTGAGATCCTTCGCCTGGATGCGCTTGAAGCTGTCGACGGTGCCGAGCGTCGTGTCGGCGTACGGCGTTCCGGCGAACAGATGCTCGACCGCCTTCGTGTAGAGCCGGTACACCGCGCTCGAGTTGTCGTTCGTCACCTCTTGCGTAATCGCACCGCGCTCGGCGTTCCAATCCTTCGCGCGGTCGAGAATGCCCGACGCGCGTGAACGTTCCAGATTCAGCGCGACGTCGAGATACTGGGACGGGACCTCGAAGAAGTACTGCGTGATCTCGTTCTGCGTGTCGGCGTTGAACGAGCCGCCCGTGATCGCCGTCGTGTCGGAGAATTGGGACGCGGTCACCGTTTTGCTGCCGCGGAACAGCATGTGCTCCTGCGCGTGGGCGATCCCCGTGATCGGCTCCTCATCGCCGCCCGCGACGTAGTTCATCCACGTCGACACGACCGGCGCCAGCGTGTCGCGCAGAACGACGACCTGCATGCCGTTCGGGAGCGTCGTGCGCGTGACGTCCACGGTGCGCGCCGCCGGGCTCGACGGCGATTGCGCACGCGTCGGCGCGAAGCCGCCGGCGAGAAAGGTCACGGCCACGGCGGCGGCGGCGAAACGGCGGAATCCCATGCGGTCTGGTTCCGACGGGCCGCGACCGGGACCTCGGCGAACGAGCGAGGCCGTGCCCGAACCGGTCTTGCGGCTCGAACGCGAGGGAGCGTGCGCTCGTGTCGTGCTGGCGCGTCCGGCGGTCCGCAACGCGTTCAACGCCGAGCTGATCGCCGCGCTGCGCGAAACGTTCGATGAGATCGGCCGCGACGACGGCGTCCGCGCCGTCGTGCTGACCGGCGAGGGACCCGTGTTCTGCGGAGGCGCCGACATCGCGTGGATGCGCTCCGCGCTCGAGCTCGACGAGGCGGCGAACATGCGTGACGCCGAGGCGATGTCCGACATGTTCCGCGCGATCGACCGCTGTCCGAAGCCGGTGATCGCGCGCGTGCACGGTGCCGCGATCGCCGGCGGCTCGGGGCTGTGTGCCGTCGCCGACGCGGTCGTCGCCGAGGACGCGGCGATCTTCGGCTTCACCGAGACGAAGCTCGGCATCATTCCCGCCGTCATCACGCCGTTCGTGATCGCAAAGATCGGCGTGTCGCACGCGCGCCGTCTGTTCTTGACCGGCGAGCGCTTCGGCGCGGCCCGCGCGCACGCGATCGGTCTCGTGCACGAGGTCGTCACCGCGAACGAGCTCGATGCGGCGATCGGCCGCATCGTCGCGGAGCTGCTCACCGCGGGGCCGCGCGCGATCGCCGCCGCGAAGGCGCTGTTGCCGCGCGTGCTCGCGGCGCCCTACGACGACACGCGCGCGATCACCGCGGCCGCGATCGCGCGGCAACGCGTGACCGACGAAGCCCAGGACGGTTTGCGCGCATTCCTCGAGCGGCGTCCGGCCGCATGGGCCGAGCGATGATCCGGCGGCTTCTGATTGCGAACCGCGGCGAGATCGCGATCCGCATCGCGCGCGGCGCGCGCGAGCTCGGCATCTCGCCCGTCGGCGTCTACTCGGACGCCGATGAGCACGCGGCGTTTCGCACCGTGCTCGACGATGCGTTGCGCATCGGTCCCGGCCCGGCGAGCGAGTCGTATCTGAACGGCGAGGCGATCGTGGCCGCGGCGAAGGCGCTCGGCGCCGACGCCGTGCACCCGGGCTACGGTTTCTTGAGCGAGCGCGCGCCGTTCGCGCGCCTCGTCGTCGACAGCGGCCTCGTGTTCGTCGGGCCGTCGCCCGACGCGATCGCGGCGATGGGATCGAAGATCGATGCGAAGCGCCGCGTTCGCACGTTCGATGTACCGGTCGTGCCGGGATACGACGGCGACGACCAGAGCGTCGAACGGCTGCGCGAGGAGGCGCGACGCATCGGCACGCCGGTGCTGATCAAGGCGAGCGCGGGCGGCGGCGGACGCGGCATGCGCGTCGTCGACGACCTCGCGACGTTCGACGAGTCGCTCGCGAGCGCGCAGCGTGAGGCGAAGGCGGCGTTCGGCGACGACGCCGTCCTCCTCGAGCGCTACCTCCGGCGGCCGCGACACGTCGAGTTCCAGATTCTCGCCGACGCGCACGGCACGACGATCCACCTCGGCGAGCGGGAGTGCTCGATTCAGCGGCGGCATCAAAAGGTCGTCGAAGAGGCGCCGAGCACCGCGCTCGATCCGGCGCTGCGCGCGCGCATGGGGGAAGCGGCGGTGAACGCGGCGCGCAGCGTCGGCTACACGAACGCGGGCACGGCGGAGTTCATGCTCGACGACGACGGCGCGTTCTACTTCCTCGAGATGAACGCGCGGCTGCAGGTGGAGCACCCCGTCACGGAGCTCGTGTACGGCGTGGACCTCGTGCACGAGCAGCTGCGCATCGCGAGCGGCGAGCCGCTGCGCATGACGCAGGACGATGTCGTGCCGCGCGGCTGGGCGATCGAAACGCGCCTCAACGCCGAGGATCCCGCGCACGACTTCATGCCGCAGTCGGGGACGATCGCGGCGTTCGACGTGCCACGCGCGCCCGGCGTGCGCCTCGACGCGGGGTTCCGCGCGGGCGACGACGTGCCCGTCTTCTACGACTCGCTGCTCGCGAAGATCATCGTCTGGGCCGAGAGCCGCGACGCCGCGGTCACGCGCCTCGGCACGACGCTGCGCGAGACGACGGTCGCGGGCATCGCGACGAACCTTCCACTGCTGCGCGCGATCGCCGACGACGACGCCTTCCGCGCCGGCGATACGACGACGCGCTTCTTGGACGAGCGCATGGCCGGATATGCGTTCGGCGCCGCGGCGGCCGGCGATGCCGTGAAGCGTGCCGTCGCCGCGGCGATCCTCGCGCACGGCACCGCGTGGCGGGCGGCCGGCGTCGGCGTGCCGATCGCGTTCGTGGTCGGCGACGAGCACGTGCGCGCGCGAGCGACATCCGACGGCGCGCGCTGGACCGCCGAGGGCGACGTCACGGGCACCATCGACGGCGATGCGCGCGGCGCGACCTTCGACGACGCCGGAGGAACCGTCACGATCGACGGACGCGTCGTGCGCTGGACGCTGCCGCCTCCGCCGAGCGCCGACGCGGAGCACGCCGCGCACGCCGCCGCGTCGGGAACCGTTGCGGCGCCGATGCCGGGCAAGATCGTCGCCGTCGCGGTTGCAGCCGGCGCCGCCGTGGAGCAGCGCGCGCTGCTCGTCGTGCTCGAGGCGATGAAGATGGAGCACCGCATCGAGGCGCCGGTGGCGGGCACCGTGTCGGACGTGCGCGTGCAGGCGGGCGACCTCGTGACGAGCGGTCAGACCCTGGTCACGATCGGCTGATGCGCGTCGTTCTGATCCCCGGTTGGAACGAGCAGGCGAAGGTCATGCGCACGTTCGTCGACGGACGGCGCGGCATCGAAGGCCTCTCGGCACTCGGCTTCGACTGCACGATCTTCCCCGATGGCGACGAGACGCTGCGCGAACGCATCGACCGCTTCGCCTCGTTCCTCGACCGGCTGCACGCCCGCGAACCCGCGTCGTTTCCGGTCGCGACGGTGGGGTATAGCGCCGGCGGACTGATCAACCGCGGCTTCCTGCGCGCGTACCCGCAGCGCGCGAACGAAATCGCCGCGTCGGTGCAGATCGCGGCGCCCAACGGCGGCCTCATCACCAACTACGCCGCCGCGACGCTGCGCTTCGCGCGCATGCCGACGCACGTGCTCGTCGACATGGACGTCGCCTCGCCGTTCATGACGTGGCTGAACGGCGTCTCCGGCACGTGGGCGCCCGACCCGGACAACGACAAGAAACAGCGCTGGAAGCTCTCCGGGACACCGTGGGTCATGCCCGACGAGCATCCGTACTTGCACGTCGTCGGCCGTATGCCGAAGTACAACCTGCAGAGCGACGGCGTCGTGATGATCGAGTCGGCGACGCTCGACGGCGCGATGCCGGTCGTCAGCATCGACATGGACGAGGCGAACCACCTCAACGTCGGCGCCGCGTCGAATCTCTTCGCGACGCTGTTCCGCCGCTTCAAGCACGACGACGTCGTGTGGCCGCGCGTCGTCGACACGATCGCCCGTTTTCTGCGAAAGGAGCCCGTCGCATGACGCTCGCGAACTTGCCTGGACGGGTGACGATCTGCGAGGTCGGACCGCGCGACGGGCTCCAGAACGAAGCCGCTCCGATCGCGGCCGATGACAAGATCCGATTCTGCGACCTCTTGTCCGACGCCGGCGTTCCGATCCTCGAGGCGACGTCGTTCGTCTCGCCGGCGCACGTGCCGCAGATGGCGGATGCCGAAACCGTCTTCCGCGCGATCCGCAAGGATGCCGATCGCACGTACCTTGTGCTCGTTCCGAACGAACGCGGGCTCGAGCGCGCGATGGCGTGCGGTGTGCGCGCGATCGCCGTGTTCACCGCGGCATCCGAGGCGTTCGCGCAGGCGAACATCCGCATGTCGATCGATCGGTCCGTCGAGCGCTTCGCGAATGTCGTGAAGCGCGCGAAGGCCGACGGCATGTGGGTTCGCGCGGCGATCTCGACGGCGTTCGGCTGCCCGTTCCAGGGCGACGTCCCCGTGGCCGACGTCGTGCGCGTGTGCGCGCGCCTGCTCGATCTGGGCGTCGACGAGCTCAGCGTCGCCGACACGATCGGGGTGGGGACGCCGAACCAAGTGTTCGACCTCATCGACGCGCTCCGGGCGGTCGTGCCGATCGACCGGCTGGGCCTGCACTTCCACGACACGCGCGGCACCGCGCTCGCGAACACGATGGCCGGCCTCGCGTGCGGCGTGCACATCTACGACACGTCCGCGGGCGGCCTCGGCGGCTGCCCGTTCGCGCCGGGCGCGACCGGCAACTGCGCGACGGAGGACCTCGTGTACATGCTGCATGGCATGGGCATCGAAACGGGCATCGACCTGACGAAGCTGCGCGTCGCGTCGCGCTTCATCGCGACGAAGCTCGGGCGTCCGCCCTCTTCGCGCGCGTACACGGCGCTCGAAGCGGCCGACGCGCGCGCAGCGGGGCTCGCCGCTACTGCGTCGTGAACGCTCCGAGCGGGGCCGCGACGGACATCTCTTGGGGACAACCGAAGGCGGGCGGGCCCAGCCCGCCGGTCGCGTACGCCTGATAGTTCGTGTGCGCGGCGAGCGGCGGCACCGCGACGTGTGACACGCCGCTAGGATCCGTCGTGATGTTCGCCAGCGCGATTCCCGCCGGCTGCGGCGCCGAAACGAGATACACGCTGTCCAACCGCAGCTCCGGCACCGTGACGACGAATGCGATGGAGCCAATGGTCGTCGGCACGCCCGTCGCTCCCGGCGCGGGGTCGACGAGGTGCGCTTGCAGATCCACCTGCTCGCTCGCGGGGCACACGACCGGAGGCGGCTGTGCACTTCGGGCGCACGCCGTGAGCATGGCGAAGCCGAGGGCGACGGCCGCCGCGCGGTGATCCATGCGTTCAGTATGAACGCTGATGAACCGGCATGCTAGCAGTACGTTCATCCTGAAAGCGTCGCCGATGGCGATCAGCAGCAGGGGCGGCGGATACAACGAGGCCTTCGCGGCGTGGGCGTCGGGCGATGCCGAACGCGCGCTCGCGCTGTGCGCACGTCTGCCGCATGGCGTTGCCACGTCGTCGCGCGTGACGCTGCTGCGCGCGCGGGCGCTGTTGCGGTTACGCCGCCCGCGCGAGACCGCCGCGCTGCTGGAGGCCGCGGCGGATCCCGACGTACCGCCTTGCGATCAGGCGGTACGTGCAATGCTGCTCGGTATCGCGTATGCGCGTGCCGGCGACGTCGACGCCGGCCTTCGCATCCTGGCCGGCGCCGAGGCGATGCAGCCCGAGGACGCCGCGGTCCGATCCGAAATCGCGCTGGCGATCGCGCTCGCGCACTACCAGCGCCGCGATTTCACCGCGGCCGGTCGCGCGCTCGAGCGCGTCGATCCGGCCAGCGGCACGGTGCATGCACGCGCGCTCGAGTGTCGCGGATGGATCGCGAAGTGCGAGAACGACTTCGCCGCGTCGTACGAAGCGTTCGAGGCGTCGCTGCACGAACTGGAGCGCCGGCGCCCCCTCGACGGCCTCGTCGAGGCGAACCTCGTCGCGACGATGTCGTACATCGCCATCGAGCTGCTCGACCTCGATCGGTGGCACGCGCTGGAGCGCCGAGCGCAGGACGTGCGCTGGGAGACCAGCGGCTTGGAGTACTTCGCATTCTGGTTCGATCTGAACCGTTCCATGGCGTACGAGCTCGAAGGCCGCCCGCGCGAAGCGCTGCAGGCGGCGCGCAACGCCGGAGCACGCGCGCCGTCCACGGCGTTTCGAATCTTTGCGGAGTGCCGGCGCGCCGCGGTGCTCTTCGCGTACGGAGAATTGCTCGGCTACGAGGATCTCGCCGCGTCGATCCGGCGCGAGCTCGACGCGATCGACTTTCGGCTGCTGCACGAGTTCGAGGAGATCAACGTGCCGGTGGTCGTGGCGGAGACGCTCGCGCTGATCGGCGACGGTGCGGGCGCGGCGCAGACCCTGCAGCGGCTTGACACGATGTCACCGACGCAGCTCGCGCTGCTGCACGACGAGCCGATGAAGCGCGGCTACATCACGTTCGTCGATGGGCTCGTCGCCGATGCGAACGGCGATGCGTTTCGCGCGCAGCATCGATACCGCGACGCGCTGGCGGCGTTCGACGCGATCGGCATGACGCGCCGCTCGCTGTTCGCGGCGCTGCGCTGCGCACAGCTCACGCGCGACGACGCGCTCATCCACCGTGTCGACCGCATGACGCGCACGCTGCCGCCGGGTTCGTGGATGCGGCGCGAGACGGCACGGCTCGCTGCCTGGCGCGCCGATCCGGTGCTCGCTTCGCTCACGCGCGCGGAGCGCGAGGTGCTCGAGCTGTTGGCGGGCGGCATGTCGACCGGTCAAATCGCGTCTGAGCGCGGACGGTCGATGCAGACGATCCGCAACACCGTGAGCAAGATGCTGCGGACGTTCGGCGTCGACAACCGGCAAGCACTGATCAACGAGTGCGCTGCGCGGGGTGCCTTTTCACGGCCGACGACGACGGCGGGCTCGGACTCGCCG
>Ga0213875_10002191_pt1 | contig 11909 bp, 11 predicted proteins | sample BarmaccomBMRX_R8_FD_160105 | JGI IMG/M metagenome (GOLD analysis project Ga0213875, IMG submission 160105) | Root-associated microbial communities from Barbacenia macrantha in rupestrian grasslands, the National Park of Serra do Cipo, Brazil - RX_R8 | ecosystem: Host-associated > Plants > Roots... | reverse complement strand
CCGAAGGCGAGGCGGGCGAATTGGAGCCTCGACGAGGCGCGCGCCGCGCTCTCACGCACGAGCTTGAGAGCGTCGGCACGCATCGCCTCGTCCTTCTCGAGGTCCATCACCTCGAGCCCATTGACGATGGCCCCCACCGGGCTGATGACGTCGTGGCAGACACGGCTGCACAGAAGGGCGGCAAGGTCGAGCGATTCGAGTTTGATGTCGGTCATCTGACGGTCAATAACCTCTCGCAATCCTGTTCGATGCTCGTCGATACGAAAAGCAGATATGGCGGAAACCTGCTCCGAGTCGGGCGGTTGCTGATACACCCTGGGAGCAAGCCATGAAAGGCACGCAAGAGCAGTTCGCCGATATCATGGAAGCCTTCATCGAAGCGGCGCTCACCGCGGGCAAAGAGATCCTGACCCGGCGCAAGGAGAAGCTGAGCACGACGAGCAAGGCGGACGGCTCCCCCGTCACCGACGCCGATCTTCGCGCCGAGGAAGTCATTCGCGCAAGGCTTGGGAAAGCTTTGCCCGGCGTGCCGATCATCGGCGAGGAGGGGAAGGGGGCAGCGGTCGACGTCGCGGGACAAAAAAGGTTCATTCTCGTCGATCCTCTCGACGGGACGCGCGATTTTCTCGACGGGTCAGCGCACTTCACCGTGAACATCGCGCTCATCGAGAATCGCCGATCCATCGCCGGGGTCCTGCACGCTCCCGCGCTCGGGCGGCTCTTCGTTGGCGACGTTGCGCACGGCGCTTACGAGATCGCCGTCGAGCGCGAGGGGTTCGCCGCAGAAACGGGATCGCGCCGTGCCTTGCGTGTGCGCTCCGCACCCGCTGCAAATCCGGTCGCGCTCGAGAGCCGCTCGCATCGAGAACCGGCCACCGAATCTCTGCTCGAGAAGCTTGCGCCTTTCGACCGATGCTCGGTCGGATCGTCGCTGAAATTCGCGCTGATCGCGGCGGGGGAGGGCGATTTTTATGCGCGCGGCGTGAGCTTGAACGAGTGGGACATCGCAGCGGGCGACGCGGTGCTGAGCGCAGCCGGCGGCGCCGTCGTCGATTTCGACGACGAGCCTGTGCTTTACGGCAATGCGCGCCTCAAGGCCCCGCCATTCATCGCACTCGGCGATTCGGCGATTCGTGCGAGGACCCGTCGAATAAAAGGGGGCGCGATCCTGCCCGAATAACCTCTGCGGGCGGGAAAGGCCTCTCAACAGGCGGCCCGCGGGCGCGCCCGTGTCTCGCCATAGTCGAAGGCGAGAATATGGCGATTCGCGAAAGCCGCCGATGGAGAAAACAAGCATGACGGAACGCGCAAAGGTGCCAAGCCCGTCTCGTGAGAGAGGTTTGGATCGCCGCGTCCTCCTGCAAGGAGGGGCAATGCTGGTCGCCGGGCTACCATTTTCGCGAGCGGCCGACGCCGCCGCTCCCGCACGAAGCGAATCGCCGGACACTTTCGAACCCGGCGAGATCATCAATAGCGGGCACCGTTTCTTCGGCTCGGTGTCGCGCGGGCTCGCGTCCGTCGTGGAAGAGGCGACACGCCGCTGGGGCCGGCCGAACGGGTATGTGCTCGGTCAGGAGGCCTCGGGGGCGTTCATCGGCGGGCTTCGCTACGGGGAGGGCACGCTTTTCACGCGCAATGCCGGAGACACGCATGTCTATTGGGAAGGGCCCTCCGTCGGCTTCGATTGGGGTGGCGATGGCGCGCGCACGATGATGCTCGCCTATGGGCTTCCCGCGGTCGACGCCTTGTTCACCCGCTATGTCGGCATCAACGGCTCTGCCTATTTCGTGGGCGGCTTCGGCATGACGGCGCTTGCCGCCAATGACAGCGTCGTGGTGCCGATCCGCTCGGGCGTGGGGCTCAGACTCGGCGCGAATATCGGTTATCTGAAGTTCACGCCGCAGGCGACGTGGAATCCCTTCTGAACACGTCTGCGCCCACCATGCACGCTCGAAGCGCAGATCGCGGATCATGACGCTTTCGTAACCTGGTTGGCCTCGTATCCGCCCCGATCATCGCTTATCTAAGGCGATGAAGGCGGAGGAAAGCGTCGATGATCCGTGTCGTGGTCGGCCGCGGCCGTTTCGTGCGGCAGATGAGGGTGCCTTTTTGGGCGCTGGCGCTCGCAGGCGGGGCCGTGGTTCTGCTCGGCTTCCTTTTGCTTGCCTTCATTGCAAGCCTTGCGATCTTCATCATTCCGGCTTGCTTGATCGGCGCCGGCGCTGCCCATTGGCTCGGGCGAACCGGAACTTCTTCGCGCGAGCCGATCTTCACGCGAAATCGCCCGCCTCGCGACCCCAACGTCATTGAAGGCGAATATCGCGTTCTCGACGAACGGCGTCGCTGAACCGGAACCCGCCGCAAGCGCGCTTGGAAGCAGAGCGCGAGGAAAACGCATTCAAATCCCTGGCTTCGTAGTCCCTCCCCGAGGCTCGCATGCGCGAGCCTCGCCGGGTGCATGCGCTAACGTGCCATAAGCGACCGAGCTTGACGATCGTGCGCTCCCGGGTTGCCCAGCTTCGTCCCGCCAACCCGAGATCACAATCCTGACTGGCCGATTGCGCTTTTGCCAAAAAACGGCTTCGATGCGCGCAAGCCGGAAGGGTGCGCAACTCCTATGCGTTCCTTGTCCTGGCAAGCACCTTCGCCAAAGCGAGTACCGCTCGCAAGGGAGACGCCCATGCACAAGCAACGCTTTCTCACGCTGGTCGGAGCCGGCTTCGCGGCGCTGCTCTTGAGCGCGACCGCGCTCAGCGCCAAGACCTTCGTCTATTGCTCTGAAGGATCGCCCGAAAACTTCACCCCCGCCTTGAACACGACGGGCACGAGCTTCGATGCGGCGCGGCCGGTCTACAGCCAGCTGGTGCAATTCGTGCGCGGTACGACGGAGGTTACGGGCGACCTTGCTGATAAATGGGACGTTTCGGAGGATGGCAAGGTCATCACCTTCCATTTGCGCAAGGGCGTGAAATGGCATTCGGGCGTGAACGGTTTCACCCCGACGCGCGACTTCAACGCCGATGACGTCCTCTTCTCCTTCAATCGCCAATGGAAGCCGGACCATCCCTACGCGAAGATCTCGGGCGGCAAATACGATTATTTCAGCGACATGGATATGCCGAAGCTCCTGGCTTCGATCGAGAAGAAGGACGACTACACGGTCGTCTTCACCCTCACCCAACCCGACGCGCCGATCCTGTCCAACCTCGCCATGGACTTCGCGACGATCCAATCGGCCGAATATGCCGATTATCTCATGAAGAAGGGCACGCCCGAGCAGTTCGATCAGATTCCGGTCGGCACCGGCCCGTTCCAGTTCGTGACATACCAGAAAGACGCGGTGATCCGCTTCAAGGCCAATCCGAATTACTATGCTGGCAAGCCCGCAATCGACGATCTCGTCTACGCGATCACGCCCGATCCTACATCGCGCCTCGCCAAGCTCAAGACCGGCGAATGCACCTATATCTTCGGACCACGTCCGCAAGACCTCGACGAGATCAAGAAGGACAAGAACCTCACGCTGCTTTCACAGCCCGGCCTCAACATCGCTTACTGGGCCTTCAACACGAAGAAGCCGCCCTTCGACAAAAAAGAGGTGCGGCAAGCCTTCAACATGGCGATCGACAAGGAGGCGATCATCAAGGAGGTCTATAACGGGGCCGGTCAGCCGGCGAAGAATCTCATCCCGCCGACCATCTGGTCCTATAACGACAAGGTGAAGGATTATCCTTACGATCCCGAGAAAGCGAAGGCGATGCTCAAGGCGGCCGGCGTGACGACGCCTCTCGACATCGACCTCTGGTACATGCCGGTGCAGCGCCCGTATAATCCGAATGCCAAGCGCATCGCCGAGATCATGCAATCCGATCTCTCGAAAATCGGGGTCAATGCGAAGCTCGTCACTTACGAATGGGGCGAGTATCGCAAGCGCGCCCAGAACGGCGAGCACATGACGGCGCAGCTCGGCTGGACGGGCGACAATGGCGATCCGGACAACTTTTTCTTCCTGCGCAATTGTGCCTCGGCTCGCGAAGGTGGGCAGAACATCACGAGGTGGTGCAACAAGGAGTTCGACGACCGCTTCAATAAGGCGCAGCAGACGACCGATGTGAAGATACGCACCAAGCTCTACGAAGAGATGCAGGTGATCGAGAAGGAGGACGCGCCTGACTTCCCGATCGCGCATTCGATCGTCTACGACGCGGAACGCGCCAATGTGGTGGGCTACAAGATGAGCCCCTTGGGAGCGCATGTCTTCTATGGCGTCGATCTGAAATAAGGCGCATCTGCGTGATGACCGGGTTCGGCCCGGTCATCATGTTTTGCCGGCGCACGCGGCTTGGGTGGGGGCTGGATGCTCGCGCCGAGCGTGCGCATGACGAAGATGACCGGACTTTGGCCCGGATGCTACGAACGAAAAAAAACCAGGGATGGAGGGACGCTCAATGAAGCCCGGATTGTTGATGACCACGCTCGGCATGGCGATGGTGATGTGCCTTGCGGCCGGCGCCGCAAACGCGAAAGCTCTCGTCTATTGCCTTGAGGGCTCGCCCGAAAATTTCAACCCGGCGCTCACGACGACGAATACGAGCCTGGATGCGTCGCGTCATGTCTTCGACCAGCTCGTCGAATTCGAGCGCGGCACCACGAATCTCATTCCCGGCCTTGCCGAATCCTGGGAATTCTCGGACGGCGGCAAGACCGTCACCTTCCATCTGCGCAAGGGCGTGAAATTCGGCGCCGTGAAGGATTTCACGCCGACGCGCGACTTCAACGCCGACGACGTGCTGTTCTCTTTCAATCGGCAATTGAAGGCCGATCACCCTTACCACATGGTGACGGGGGGCAAGTTCGACACCTTCAACGACATGGACATGGGGAAGATCATCCAATTCATCGAGAAGAAGGATGATTATACGGTCGTCTTCCATCTTTCCGAGCCGAATGCCCCTTTCATGGCCAATCTTGCCATGGACTTCGCCTCCATCGGATCGGCCGAATATGCGGATGCGCTCACGAAGAAGGGAACGCCCGAGGTGATCGACCAGGTGCCGGTCGGGACGGGCCCTTACAGCTTCGTGGCCTACCAGAAAGACACGGTGATCCGCTTCAAGGCCAGGCCCGACTATTTCCGCGGCAAGCCGGCAATCGATGATTACATCATCTCGATCGTCCCCGATCCGACTGTGCGGTTCGCCAAGCTGAAGGCGGGCGAATGCACGCTTATGGGGTTCCCGCGGCCCTCCGATCTTCCGGAAATGGAGAAGGACAAGAACCTGCAGGTGATGCACCAGGCGGGCCTCAATGTCGCCTACTGGACCTTCAACGAGCAGAAGAAGCCCTTCGACGATGTGCGCGTGCGTCGCGCGCTCATCATGGCGATCGACAAGGCGGCGATCATTCGCGATGTCTACGGCAACACCGGTCAGGCGGCGAAGAACCCGATCCCGCCGACGATCTGGTCCTACAACGACGACGTGAAGGATTATCCCTACGACACCGAGAAGGCGAAGGCGCTCCTCAAGGAAGCCGGCGTCACGACGCCGCTCGACATCGATCTTTGGTACATGCCGGTGCAGCGGCCTTATAATCCGAACCCGAAGCGCATCGGCGAGATGATGCAGGCCGATCTTTCAAAGATCGGGGTGAACGCCAAGCTCGTGACTTATGAATGGGGCGAGTACCGCAAGCGCCTCCAGCAAGGCGAGGCGATGACGGGGCAGCTCGGCTGGACGGGCGACAATGGCGACCCGGACAATTTCTTCTTCCTCCTCGGCTGCAACGCGGCGCGCGACGGTGGACAGAACATCGCCCGGTTCTGCGACAAGGGTTACGAAGAGATGCTGCAGAAGGCGCGCCAATCGACCGATAAGGAGGAGCGCGCGCAGCTTTACGAACAGATGCAGACGATCGCGCATGACCAGGCCGTCTGGTTCACCATCGCGCATTCGGTCGTCTACGAGATCGCGAAGGCCAATCTCACGGGCTACAAGATCTCGCCGCTCGGCCGACATGAATTCGCCGGAGCCGACTTGAAGTGAGGCCCGGCGTCTCGAGGACGATGCCGTGATCAGGTTCCTCTTCCGCCGGATCGCGTTAACGCTGCCGACCTTCGTGGCGTTGATGTTCGTGACGTTCGTCGCGATCCGGCTCGTCCCCGGTGATCCGGTGGAAGTGAGGGTCGGCGAGCACGGCATTTCGCCTGAGCGGCTCGCCGAATTCCGCCATCAGCTCGGGCTCGACCAGCCGGTGTGGAAACAGTTCTTCGATTATGTCTGGCGTTTGTTGCATGGGGATTTCGGGACGTCGGTGGTCACCAATCAGAAGGTGCTCACTGAATTCTTCACGCTCTTCCCGGCGACGCTCGAACTTGCCTTCTGCGCCTTGATCTTCGCCATCGGCATCGGCATCCCGGCGGGTGCGATCGCCGCGGTGAAGCGCGGCTCGACTTACGACCACACGCTCATGGGCATGTCCCTCACCGGCTATTCGATGCCGATCTTCTGGTGGGGGCTCCTGCTCGTGATGTTCTTCTCCGAGCGCCTCGGCTGGACGCCGGTCTCGGGTCGCATCGACCTGATCCAATATTATTTCGAGCCGGTGACCGGCTTCATGCTGATAGACGCGCTCTTGTCGGATCAGCCGGGCGCCTTCTGGTCGGCCTTGAGCCATCTCGCCTTGCCCGCGATCGTGCTCGGCACCATCCCGCTCGCGATCATCGCGCGCATGACCCGCTCATCGATGCTGGAAGTGCTGAACGAGGATTATGTGCGCACGGCCAGAGCCAAGGGCTTGCCGCCCTGGCGTGTCATCGGTTTGCACGCGCTGCGCAATGCCTTGATCCCCGTGATCACCATCATCGGGCTTCAGGTTGGCGGCCTGATGGGGGGTGCGGTGCTCACCGAATACATCTTTGCCTGGCCGGGCGTCGGCCATTGGCTGATCGACGCCATCTCGCGCCGCGATTATCCAGCCTTGCAAGGCGGCATCATGCTGATCTCGTCGATCGTGATCATCGTCAATCTCTTCGTCGACGTGCTCTACGGCACCGTCAACCCACGGATCCGCCATGGCCGCTGACGTCACTCTTGCCGCGCCCATAAGCTCCGCGGCCCAGCCGTCGAGCTTCGCGGAATTCTGGGCCTCCTTTCGCGAGAACAAGGGCGCGGTCGCCGGCCTTGTCGTCCTTTCGCTCATCGTCTTCGTCGCGATCTTCGCCGATTTTCTCGCTCCCCATTCGCCGCTCGAGCAGTTCCGCGACGCCGTGAAGCTGCCGCCGGCCTGGTACGAAGGGGGGAATTGGGCCTTCCCTCTCGGCACCGACGCGCTCGGGCGCGATATGCTTTCGCGCATCATGCATGGCGCCCGCTATTCCCTCTTCATCGGGCTCAGCGTGATGTCCGTGTCGATCGTCTGCGGCGTCGCGCTCGGACTTCTGGCGGCCCTTTGGGGCGGCTGGGTCGACAGCGTGATCTCACGTATCATGGATCTCATCGTCGCCATCCCGAGCCTCGTTCTCGCGATCCTGATCATCGCCATTCTCCAGAATCCGAGCCTCGAGAAGACGATCGCCGCCGTGACCATCGTGTCGCTGCCGCGCTATGTGCGCCTCGTGCGCGCCTCGGCGCTCTCCGAGATGGGAAAAGATTACGTGACGGCCGCCAAGGTCGCCGGCGTCGGCAGCTTGCGCCTCATGTTGCGTACCGTGCTTCCGAACTGCCTTGCTCCCGTCATCGTCCAAGCGGCGCTCGGCGTGTCCGACGCCATACTCGAAGCCGCCGCGCTCGGCTTCCTCGGTCTCGGCGCCCAGCCGCCGACGCCCGAATGGGGCGCGATGGTGGGTGACGGGCGCGAATTCATTCGCTCCGAGCCTTGGATCGTGACCCTGCCCGGCCTTGCGATCCTCGTTACCGTGATCTCAATCAACCTCTTTGGCGACGGGCTTCGCGACGCGCTCGATCCGAAGCTCAAGCGAAGCTGAGACGGAGATGTCGAGCCAAACGGAGAAGCGCCTCCACCTCGTCATGACCGGGCATGGCCCGGTCACCCACGCCTTCCTTTTCGAGACGAACTCGAAAGGCATGGATTGGCCGGACCGAGCCGGCCGGGATGCTTGGGAAGTGCCACTTCTAAATCCACGACAATAGGCGCCGCGCGAACGATGTCACTTCTCTCGATCCGCAATCTGACCGTGAGCTTCGCGACGCGCTCGGGCGCCTTCACGGCGGTCGAGGCTTTCGACCTTGCGATCGACCGAGATGAGGTGGTCGCGATCGTCGGCGAATCGGGCTCAGGCAAATCGGTCGCGATGCTTGCCGTGATGGGCCTTTTGCCCTGGACCGCGACGGTCACGGCCGACGAGCTTCGCTTCGGGGATGTCGACCTTTTGACGCTCGGTCCACGCGAGCGCCGCGCCATCATCGGGCGCGACATCACCATGATTTTTCAGGAGCCGATGTCGTCGCTGAACCCTTGCTTCACCGTCGGCTTTCAGCTCTCCGAGGCTTTGAAGACCCATCTCGACATCGACAAGGCGGCACGCCGCGCGAGATGCATCGAGCTTCTCGACGAGGTCGGGATCACGGACCCGGCGCGGCGCCTCTCGGCTTTTCCGCACCAGCTCTCCGGCGGAATGAGCCAGCGCGTGATGATCGCCATGGCGCTCGCCTGCAGGCCGAAGCTCCTGATCGCCGACGAGCCGACGACGGCGCTCGATGTCACCATCCAGGCGCAGATCCTCGATCTTTTGCGGCGCCTCAAGGACGAGACCGGGATGGGCCTCATCATCATCACCCACGACATGGGGGTGGTCGCCGAGACGGCCGATCGCGTCATCGTTCAATATGCGGGCGAGCAGGTGGAGAAGCAAAAGACGCGCGATCTCTTCCGCGAACCGCGCCACCCCTACACGGCGGCGCTGCTTGCAGCCTTGCCCGAGCGCGTCGCGGGGGGTGAGCGATTGCCGGCGATCCCGGGCGTGGTCCCCGGTCAATTCGATCGTCCGCAAGGGTGCCTTTTCTCGCCGCGCTGCCAGTTCGTCTTCGAGCGTTGCCACATCGAGCGGCCGAGGCCCGCCGGGCCTGCGCTCGGCGAGGCGCGTTGTCACACACCTCTCGTCGGCGGCCGACCCATGCCGCAGAAAGAGCGCGCAGCGTGAGCGCGGGTGTTACGGTGACGGTGCACTTAATTCCTGCGAGACGGACCGTGATCGCGTCTATTCATTTTGGAATCAAGTGCACGGTCACCGCAATACAAAAAGAGCAAAAAGAGCGCGTCGCATGAGCGAGGTCATTCTCGAGGCGAAGGATCTGCGCCGCGATTACGAGGTGCGACGCGGCTTCTTCGGGGGCACCGGTATCGTGAAGGCGCTCGCCGGCGTCTCCTTCACGCTGAGTGCCGGAAAGACGCTGGCGGTCGTCGGCGAATCGGGGTCGGGCAAATCGACGCTCGGGCGCCTCGTCACCATGATCGAGGAGCCGAGCGCGGGTTCGCTCGTCATCGACGGCATCGGCCTTGCCGAGGCGACGCCGCAGGAACGCAAGCGCTTGCGCAAGGAAGTGCAGATCGTCTTTCAGAACCCTTACGGCTCGCTCAATCCGCGACAGACGATCGGCGCCGCTCTCGAGGAGCCCTTGATCGTCAACACCGAGCTTTCGGGAAAGGAGCGCGTGCGCGAAGCGCGCGCCATGCTGGCGCGCGTCGGGCTTCGCCCGGAGCATTACGATCGCTACCCGCACATGTTCTCGGGCGGTCAGCGCCAGCGCATCGCGATCGCGCGCGCGCTCATGACACGCCCGCGCATCCTTGTTCTCGACGAGCCCGTCTCGGCGCTCGACGTCTCGATCCGCGCCCAGGTGCTCAATCTTCTCGACGAGCTGCAGCGCGAATTCGAGCTCGCCTATCTCTTCATCAGCCACGATCTTTCGGTGGTGAAGCACATCGCCGACGCGGTGATGGTGATCTATCTCGGATCGGCCGTGGAGCTCGGCGCGAGCGCGACGATCTTCAAGGAGCCGCGCCATCCTTATACGCGCGCACTGCTCTCCGCGACGCCCGTCGCCGATCCGGCCGCAAAGAAGGAACGCATCATCCTCAAGGGCGAGCTTCCCTCGCCCTTCTCGCCGCCATCGGGCTGCCCCTTCCACCCGCGCTGCCCGCTCGTGATCCCGCGCTGCAAGGAGGCCTTTCCGCCGACCGAGATCATCGACGGGCGCGAGGTCGCATGCTACCGCGCACGGGAGACGGCGTCAGTGCCGGCGGGGTAGCGGAGAATCACGGTGACAGTGCACTTAATTCACACAGTGGCCATTCGAGTAATGAGCTTGGGCGATCCCGTGAATTTAAGTGCACTGTCACTGCAATTCCTTCCCCTTGCGAAAGAGGGGGCAATCCCGTCGGGCACGCCGGTGCGAAGTCGCAGGCTCGGCGTTCTTCATGCGCCTTGTCGCCCCTCCATCTCCCTCCAAACCTGACGCATCTTGACTTACAATGCAAACGCATTACATCAACCTTCGTCAGACTGTGGGAGCCGACCATGGCGAAGGCGGCCGAAATCCTGCAAATCCCCGCCGCTATCACCGAACGTGGTCAGACGACCGTGCCCGCCGCCATCCGCAAGATGCTAGCGCTTGGCAAGCGCGACCAGGTGGTGTTTCGCGGACTTGCCGACGGCACCGTTGTGATCGCGAAGAAGGAAACACGATCCGCCGAGCGCGATCCGGTGATCGGCAAGTTTCTTGAATTCCTTGCTCGTGACATGGCCAACGAACCGGCACACATTCGGCCGGTCCCGAAATCACTGCTGGCGCGCGGCAAAGCTCTGGTCAAGGGCGTCCCGGTGGATCTCGACGCCGCCCTCCCGGATGACGAGGCGTGAGCGACGGCGCCTGCGAAATCAAGGGTTGGACGATTTACGCGCATCCCCTGTTCCTCGATCAGCTCGAGGCTATGATCGAAGCAGTCGAGAAGGCGCGCAAGAAGGACCCCAAAGGATATAAGAACAGTCGGGCCGCGAAGCTTCTGGCCGCGGTTCTCAAGGTGGCCTTCGAGGATATCCCAAGCGATCCGACGCGCGACATCTATCGACAGAGCCGCACGCTCGGCGATGAATATAAGCACTGGTTCAGAGCAAAATTCCTGCAGCAGTTTCGCCTGTTCTTTCGTTATCAGCAATCGGCGGCCGCCAAAATCATTGTCTTCGCCTGGGTGAATGACGAGTCAAGCTTGCGCGCCTATGGAAGCGCTACAGACGCGTATGCAGTATTTCGAAAAATGCTGAACCGCGGCAACCCTCCGGACGACTGGCCGGCTCTTGTTGACGCCGCCCGTACGGCGGAAACGAAGCGTAGGCTTCGCAGGACGGCGCGATTGCAGGGCAAATAAACTCTGTGTTCGAGATAGGGCCTACATTGAGAGACGAAGGACCAGCCGGCACCACCCCTTATCCCGGCCTCGCTTCGATCGCGCACCCTCTCCCGCACAATTGGTTCGCAATTGGGGGAGAGGGAAGGATGCGCCCGGCTCTTCCTTCTCGCGCGCGAAGAGCGCGGGAGAAGGGGGCGCCGACGATACTTCCTCCCTCACATTTTACAGGAGAAGGTGAGTTCGCGGAGCGCACTCTAGGGGGCGCGCTCGAAACGATGCGGACCACCGGCTTTACTTGGCGAGCCGGGCCTCTAGATGAATGACGCACAACGAGAGGCAAGATGAATGACGCACAACGAGAGGCAAAAAGCGAGACGACATGTCGGACCGAATGAGCGCGAACAGGAACAAGAGCCCGCCGACGATCGGCGAAAATCGGAGATGGTCCACGGCGACACCTCTTCCGCAAGGCACTTTTGTCTATGATCGCAAGAGCATCATCTTTCATTGGGTGACCGCGGTGCTGGTCGCGGCGCTCTGGA
>Ga0213875_10002189_pt1 | contig 11917 bp, 11 predicted proteins | sample BarmaccomBMRX_R8_FD_160105 | JGI IMG/M metagenome (GOLD analysis project Ga0213875, IMG submission 160105) | Root-associated microbial communities from Barbacenia macrantha in rupestrian grasslands, the National Park of Serra do Cipo, Brazil - RX_R8 | ecosystem: Host-associated > Plants > Roots... | reverse complement strand
GCGCCTGGCGGGCACTCAGGCGCCACGAGAAAGCCCAGATCAGCCCGAGGATCTGGTTCGTTCAACCACCAACAGTCAAGCCCTTACCGCGCCGAGGCGCGGAAAACGGGACTAGTGCGTCGGCTCGCTGGACCTGAAGTTCGGCTGGGAACCACGGTCGCTGCAGGACACGCAGCTCAGTCCACTCGGGAGGCGCTAGATCATGCTGCGCGGCCAGATGCTCAGCCAGCGCCGCCAGCAACGCGTCCCATCGCTCGTCGCCAACGCCGGACGGCTCGTCCCGGAGCAGCGAAGGCTGCACCGCGCTTGACTCCCATCGATATTCCTCCAGGAACTCCCAAGTGAGCTTCCACCGCGTCCTGTCATCAGCTACTCGTGAGAGGTGCCCAGCCAGATCCGCGAGGGTCATGGGACGGCAGCCAGATGCTCAACATCTCCAAAGCCGGACAGGCCGTCGGGCTGGAAAGCAGCACCGCGAACCCGCTACGCGACCCTGCTGGAGGCGGCCTTCATGATCCAGCGGCTGCCCGCGTGGGGCACGACCTTGGGCAAGCGGATCACCGCGTACCCCAAGGTGCACGTCATCGACTCCGCGTCGTTCAGCCAGTCCTCAGCGAGGCCCTCGCGTTCCGCTACCGCGGTCGCGGCCTGCCGGACCACATCAGAGGGGATGAAGACGGCATCGAGATCCCTTGTCGCCCTCGTGGCGTCGTAGGCGACCGCCAGGGCGGCGCCACCGACGAGGAAGAGCTCGGCCCTGGCCCCGCGTGCAGCCAGTTCTGCGGACAGGTCGTCCAGGAGCGAACGATGTTCTCCCACCCGAGGCCGGTGCTCATGCTGGGTCCAGTGCCCCGCTGGTGATGAATACACCGCGCCGGCGGAACGAGGACGGCGACTCGACCAGTACTGACCGCCGAGGGCGCTTGTAGGACAAGCTCTGGCGGGAAGTACTGCCGGGATCCGGTGATCGCCTGGTAACTGGTTCCCGGGGAGCTGGCTGGCGGCGGTGAGCGGATGGGCCGGCTTCCCTGATTGGCCGCTCGTTTTGGCGCCCCAGGAGCCACAGGCACCTACGGCCTGGCAACATTGAGTGCGAAGCGAGAGGAGGCCGCGATGGCGCAGGAGATCGATCGCGAGGGGGTTCGGCGGCTCATGGAGCGGGGTGCCCAGATCGTCGACGTGCTGCCCGCCAGGGAGTACGGCGAGGACCATCTGCCGGGAGCGATCAACCTTCCGCTCCGGAAGATCGAGGCCGAGGCCAGCAGCGTGCTCGATTCCGGCCGGCCGATCGTCGTGTACTGCGCGGACTTCGCCTGAGACCTCAGCCCACGAGCCGCGTGCCGGCTCGAGACCCTCGGGTTCACCGAGATTTACGACTACCGCGCGGGCAAGCAGGACTGGATGGCGGCGGGCCTGCCGTCCGAGGGGACGAACGCGGAGCGCCCGCGCCTTGCCGACGTGGTCAGGCGCGATGTTCCGACGTGCTCGCCCGGCGAGCGGCTCGGGGACGTCCGCCGCCGGGCCGCCGCCTCCGGGTGGGAGGCGTGCGTCGTGGTGAGCGAGGACCGCGTGGTGCTCGGGCTGCTTCGCGCCAGGGAGCTCCAGGCCGACCCGGGCCTGCCGGCCGAGCGGGCCATGCGGCCCGGGCCGAGCACCTACCGGCCCTTCGTGAGCGTCGGCGAGATGCGGCGCATCATGCTCGAGCGCGGCCTGGAGAACTCGCCGGTCACGACGTCGGACGGCAGGCTCGTCGGGCTTGTCAGGAGGCAGGACGTAGGTCTGCGCTAGCGGCGGCGCCGGCGACCGTGGTGATCCGGCGGGCCCGCGGGCGCGGCGGGCACACCGTCAGGCGACCGCCGGCACCACGGCCTCGATCAGGTGCGGGCCGGGTTCGGCCAGGGCGCGCCGCAGCTGGGCGGCGAACTCCCCCGCCGTGGTCGCCCGGCTCGCCGGCACGCCCATCCCGGCGGCCATCGCCGTGAAGTCGAGGGCGGGGCGGGACAGGTCCAGCAGGCCGCGGGCGGCCTGCCCGGCGGCGGCCGCGCCGACCCGGTCCAGCTCCATCCGGAGGATCGCGTAGCACCGGTTACTGAAGATGACCGTGGTGATATCGAGGTTCTCCCGCGCGTGCGTCCACAGCGCGGAGATCGTGTACATGGCGCTGCCGTCGGCTTCCAGCGCGATCACGGGGCGGCCGGGGCACGCCACCGCGGCGCCGGCCGCGAGCGGCAGCCCCTGCCCGATCGCGCCGCCGGTCAGCGTCAGCCAGTCGTGCGGCGGAGCGCCCGCGGTCGCCGCCGGAAGCCACAGCCCGGAGGTGTTCGCCTCGTCGCAGACGATCGCCCCCTCCGGCAGCAGCGCTCCGATGACCGCCGCGGCGCTCTCCGCGGTGAGGTCACCGTCCGGCAGCGGCGGCCGCCCCGGCCCGGCCGCGAGCGGCTTCGTGCCGGCGGCGGCAAGGGCGGCCAGCGCCTCCAGCGCCCCGGGAACATCGTCGCCGCCGTCCGCCAGCGGGTGCACCTCGCAGCCGTCCGGCACCAGCCAGCCGGGCCTTTCCGGGTAGGCGAAGAACGAGACCGGTGCCCGCGCTCCGGCGAGGATCAGGTGACGGGTGCCGTCGAGCTGCCCGGCGGCGAACTCCGCGAGGTAAGCGAGCCGGTCGACCGCCGGCAGGCCCGCCCCGCGCTCCAGCCGCGCCGGGAAGGTCTCACACAGCAGCCGCGCGCCGGTGGCCTGCGCGATCCGGCTGGCCGCCTCCAGGGCAGGCCGCCGCGTCCCGGCCCCGCCAAGCATGATCACGCAGGGCTCGCCGCTGCCCAGCGCGCGGGCGGCCGAGCGCAGCACGGGATCTGGCACGGCAGACGGCGGGCGGGCGCCAGCCGGCGGAGCGGGCTCGGCGCCGCCGCCCCACGACACGTCGGCGGGCAGGATCAGGGTGGCCACCCCGCCGGGCGCCGCGGTCGCCGCGGCGACCGCGGCGGCGGCATCCGCCGCGACGTCGGCGGTGCGCAGTGAGCGCCGGACCCACGACGACACCGGGCGGGCGAGCGAATCGATGTCGGATTCCAGCGGCGCGTCGAAGCGCTTGTGTGAGGTGGCGTGGTCGCCCACGACGGCGACCAGCGGCGTGCCGGCCCGCCGCGCGTTGTGCAGGTTGGCGAGGCCGTTGGCCAGGCCCGGTCCCAGGTGCAGCAGCGCCGCGGCCGGGCGCCCGGTCATCCGGCCGTAGCCGTCCGCCGCGCCGGTGGCCACGCCCTCGAAGAGGCACAGCACCCCGCGCATCTGCGGAACCGCGTCCAGGGCGGCGACGAAGTGCATCTCCGACGTGCCGGGGTTGGCGAAACACACGTCGGCCCCGCTTCCGGCCAGCGTCCGGATCAGCGCCTGCGCACCGTTCATTCAGCTACCCGCTTTCGTGGCGTACCGGCCATGGGAGGACATTTCTCCATTAGCCCACAAACGGGCCCCCGAATGCCTAACGATGTCGGGCGTGGGCCGGATGCGTGAGGTGATGTCCATGGGCGCCCCGGCCGGGGCCGTGGCGGCCGCCCTGGAGGGGGATCCCGAGGCGTTCCGCGTCCTGTACCGCGACATCCAGCCGCGGCTCCTTCGCTACCTTCGCTTCCTCGTCCGCGACGACGCCGAGGACGTCGCCTCCGAGACCTGGCTGCAGGCCGCCCGCGACCTGCACGGCTTCCGTGGCGACTACGACGGCTTCCGGGCCTGGATCACCACGATCGCCCGGCACCGCGCGATGGACCATCTCCGCCGCGCCGCCCGGCGGCCGCCGCCGGCGCCGGTGGCCGCCGGCGAGCTCGCCTTCCTTGCCGCCCCGGACGACACGGCCGCCGGCGCGCTCGAGGCGATCTCCACAGGCGCGGCTCTCCGGATGATCGCGGCGCTGCCGCCCGACCAGGCCGAGGCGGTGCTGCTGCGCAGCGTCATGGGCCTGGACGCGAGCAGCGCGGCCAGGATCGCCGGCAAGCGGCCCGGAGCCATCCGCACCGCCGCCTGCCGCGGGCTTCGCACGCTGGCAAGCCGCCTCGGGGAGCCCATGACCCAGCGAGTGACAAAAGAAGGGGACCTGACGCTGAAGGACTTGAGATGAGAACACGCCAATCACACCAGATCACCCGGAAGTCCGCGGAGCGGCTGCTCGACGGATCCGCCGGGTCAGGACCGGAGCAGCTGGTCCGCGTGCTGGCCGCCGCCACGGCGCCGGGGCGCGAGCGCGAGCTGGCCGGCGAGCAGGCGGCCGTGGCCGCGTTCGAGGCGAATCATCATCTCCGTCCCGCTGCTACTTCCCGGAGAAGGAAGATGATCAGTTCCCCACTCCCCAGACTCATCACCAGCAAGGCCGTAGCCCTGTCGCTGGCCGCCTTCGCAGGCGGCGGCGTGGCGGTCGCCGCAGGAACCGGAGCATTCACGGGCCCGGGCGCCGTCCACGGCGGCGCCAGCGGCGGCGGCGGCGTGAACGTGGCCGCCCCGCCCAGCGCCGGCGCCAGCCTGCACGCCCGGCAGGGCACTGGCGCGGGCGCCGGCACCGGCTCCACCCCACGTGTCACGCACACACCGTCGCCGGGAACCACGCCAGCCCCGCCGCCGGGCGGTCCCACCGCGCCGCCGGGAACGGCCGCCCTCTGCCGCAGGCTCGCAGGCGAGGCGGCGTCAGCCGGCTCCAGCGTGCTGACCCGGAGCGGCCTGGAACGGGCCCTGGCCGGCGGCACCCTGCCGCGGGTGCTGGGCAGACCCGAGTTCGCGTCCCTGATCATCGAGGTGCGCGCGGCGGTCGCCGTCCCGGACTACTGCGCCCTGCTGCTCAGCCTGCCGGCCCTTCCGCAGCCGGGGGACCTCACCCAGATCCCGCGGGCCGTCCTGGCGGAAATCCTGGCCGCGCTGCCGCCCGGAACGCTGTCCCAGATTCTCACCGGGCTGCCCACCGCGACGGTCGCGCAGGTTCTCGGCGAGCTCCCGCCGGGAACGCTGTCCAGAATCCTCACCGAACTGCCGCCCTCGGCGCTGTCCGCGATCCTCACGAGGCTGCCCGAACCGGTGCTGTCCCGCATTCTCACCGAGATCCCGGCGACGACACTGGCCCAGGTCCTGACCGAGCTTCCGGCCGGTTCCCTGGCCACCGTCCTGACCAAGCTGCCGGCCTCGGCGCTGGCCACGGTCCTCGCCAGCCTGCCCGCCGGAGCGCTGGCCACCGTCCTCACCACGCTGCCGGCCTCGGCGCTGTCCGCCGTGCTCAGCACCCTGCCCGCCGGGACGGCGGCACAGATCCTGAAGGAGCTGCCGCCCTCGGTGCTGTCCGGCATTCTCGCCGAGATTCCGTCTTCGCTGCTGCCCCAGCTGCCGCTGGGCTGACGCCAGGAGGAGCGGGCCCGCACAGTGGCGGGACGGTCAGCCCACCGGGCACCGTCCCGCCTCCCTTCAACGAGGAGAGCCTTGCTGACATCGCACCGACCGGGGGATTCGGAATTTGTCCGCTGGGGCAGCGACAAAATCCGCGACTACGACGCTGAGCCGAATATGGCGCTATACCGGATTCCAGCTTCGTTCGGCCGCCCGGGACCGCGGACGCGGCGGTACCAGGCACCCCCGGTACCGCATCAGGTATCACGCCCGGCACACCGCGGCGTCGTGCACGCGCACCGATGGAATGACGGAACCGGGGATCCGGATCTCCTGCAACGGGTTCTCAACGGCCTGAAGAGGCTATGAGCCGTCAGGCGGTTGCCGGGATGGATGCCGCCGTGACGCCCGACCTCAGCGCGGCGGTGGCGGGTGCCCAGCGGGGAGACCCCGCCTCGTTCCGCATCCTCTTCCGCGACACCCAGCCGCGGCTGCTGCGTTACCTGACGTACCTCGTCGGCAGCGATGCCGAAGACGTCGCGTCGGAAACATGGCTGCAGGCTACCCGCGACCTGCACACCTTCCAGGGTGACCACAACAGCTTCCGTGGCTGGATCACCACGGTCGCGCGGCACCGCGCGCTGGACCACCTGCGCCGCCGCGCCCGCCAGCCGCCCGCCATCCCGGTGCCCGCCGAAGACCTCGCCACCTTCGCCGCGGCCGATGACACCGCCGACCGCGCCATCGAGAGCATCACCACCGACGCGGCGCTCGAGCTCATCGCCTCACTTCCCCGCGACCAGGCGGAGGCCGTCCTGCTGCGCGCCGTGGTCGGCCTCGACGCCGCCACCGCGGCCAGGATCACCGGCAAGCGTGCCGGAGCCGTCCGCACCGCCGCCTACCGCGGGCTGCACGCCCTGGCCAGGCATCTCGAATCCGCGGGCCCGGCCGGGGAAAGCGAGCCGGCCCGCCACGGCTGGGCGCTCTTAAGGCGGCCAGCCCGGCTCCGGTAGGGTCCGGCATGTGTACATGCGTGGCCATGACGTGACGGCGGGCGCCGCGCGGAACTACCGGGCGTTCGCCGAGGAAGCCCGGGGCCGTTCGCCGCTGTACGAGTCACTGGCCGGCGCGGTCGCCGGGGACGCTTCGGTGCTGCGTTTCCTGGATTCGCTGCCGCCGGAGAAGCGGCAGCCCAACCTGCTCTTCGCGGCGGCCCGCTACCTGCTCGGCGCGCCGCCCGGGATCGGCCGGCTGCGGGAGCTGGTCAGCCAGAATCCGGGTGAGCTCGCCGGGGTGATGCTGTCCAGGCGGACGCAGACCAACGAGCCGGCCCGCTGCGCCACGCTGCTGCCGGCGCTGGCCCAGCTCGCGGAGCCGCTCGCGCTGATCGAGGTTGGCGCGAGCGCCGGGCTCACCCTGCTCGCCGACCGGTACTCCTACGATTACGCCGGGCACCGGGTCGCCGGCCGGGATCCGCTGGCCCCGACCCTGCGCTGCGAGCCACGCGGGCCGGTTCCCCTCCCGTCCCGGGTCCCCGTGATCACCTGGCGGGCGGGGCTGGACCTCAACCCGCTCGACGTCACCGACGGCGATGACGTCCGATGGCTGTCATGCCTGGTGTGGCCCGGCGAGGGCGACCGCGAGCGGCTGCTGGCCGCCGCGATCGACACGGCCCGCCGCGATCCTCCCCAGGTGCATCGCGGTGACCTGGTGACCGGCCTGCCCGCCCTGGCCGCGCAGGCGCCCGCCGAGGCGACCCTGGTGGTGTACCACTCCGCGGTTCTCGCCTACGTCACGCCGGCCCGCCGGCGGGAGTTCGCCGAAACCGTCCGCGGCCTGCCGGCCGTCTGGCTGTCCAACGAGGCACCCGGCGTGGTGCCGGACATGCCTGTCCCGGCTCACGAGGGCTTCCCTTTCATCCTCGCGAGGGACGGCCGCGCTCCGCTCGCCCTCGCCGACGGGCACGGCGCGTGGGCGCGGTGGCTCGCCTGACGTGGGCGGGCCACCGCCTGGATGAGCTGAGCGGCGCGATCGGCCACCTTCCGTTCAGAAAAATATTGTTTACCCGGCGCGGGAGGCGGGGAGCGACCAGCCATGATGCGGACGCTGTGCCTGCACCCGCCCTCCTACGAGGGGTTCGACGGCGGGGCCGGATCGCGCTACCAGGCCAGGCGCGAGATCCGGTCGTTCTGGTACCCGACCTGGCTGGCGCAGGTCGCCGCCATCGTGCCCGGCAGCAAGCTGCTCGACGCTCCGCCGGCCGGCCTCCGCGTGGACGACGTGATACCGCTCGCCGCACGGTATGACCTGGCGGTGCTGCACACCAGCTCGCCGTCGTTCGCCGGGGACGTCCGGGTGGCGGACGCGCTCAAGCGGGCGAATCCCGCGCTGACGATCGGGTTCGTCGGGGCGAAGGTGGCGGTCGAACCCGAGAGCTCGCTGCTCGCCTCCGAGGCGATCGACTTCGTCGCCCGGGAGGAGTTCGATTTCACGATCGCCGAGATCGCCGAGGGCCGCCCCCTGGCCGGCGTGGCCGGCGTCAGCTACCGGGCCGCGGGGGGTGAGGTGGTTCACAACGCCGGCCGGCCGGTTCTGGAGGACATGGACCGCCTGCCGTACGTCACCGACGTCTACAAGCGCGACCTCGACATCAACGACTACTTCATCGGCTACCTCAGGCATCCCTACGTCTCGCTCTACACGGGCCGCGGCTGCCGCTCACGGTGCACGTTCTGCCTGTGGCCGCAGACCGTCGGCGGTCACAGGTACCGCACGAGGAGCGCCGCGCACGTCCTCGGCGAGATGGCCCGCATCCGCGAGCTGTTCCCGGCGGTGAAGGAGGTGTTCTTCGACGACGACACCTTCACCGACGACCGGCGCCGTGCCGAGGAGATCGCCCGCGGCATGGGCAGGCTCGGGCTGACCTGGTCGTGCAACGCGAAGGCGAACGTTCCGTACGAGACGCTGAAGGTGCTGCGGGACAACGGCCTGCGGCTGCTGCTGGTGGGCTACGAGTCCGGGAACCAGCAGATCCTCGTCAACATCAAGAAGGGCGTCCGTGTCGAGCGCGCCCGCCAGTTCACCAGGGACTGCCGCGACCTCGGCATCACCATTCACGGCACGTTCATCGTGGGCCTTCCCGGGGAGACCGCCGAGACCATCCGGGAGACCATCCGCTTCGCCAAGGAGATCAACCCGCACTCGCTGCAGGTCTCGATCGCCGCCCCCTACCCCGGAACCGCCCTGTACCGGCAGGCGGCGGAAAACGGCTGGCTGCCCGATGACGACGCGGCGCTGACCGACGAACGCGGCGTCCAGGCCGCCACGCTCGGTTACCCCAACCTCAGCCGCACCGAGATCTACGACTCGGTCGAGACCTTCTACAAGCAGTTCTACTTCCGCGCCGGGAAGATCGCGGAGATGTCGGCCGAGATGTTCCGCAGCCCGGAGGTGATGAGGCGGCGGCTGCGGGAGGGCAGGGAGTTCATCGGCTTCATGCGGCACCGCAGCGGGTAGGCGCCCGCTGCCGCCAGGCATACCGGCATGCCGCCGCGGGCATGTGGTGCTGGTGGGATTCACTCGCGGCGGGCGCCGCGGCGTCCTGCTCGCGCCCGCTGGCATCGCACTGCTCGCCGCCCACATCGGGCCCGCGGCGACCTGGCTGCCGGGCCTGCGGCGTGCCTGCTTTCCCGGGCTGGCCGGCCGCGGGCACCCCGGCCACGTCGCCCTCACCTTCGACGACGGCCCCGACCCGGACTCCACCCCGCGGTTCCTCGACGCCCTGGACGCGCTCGGGGCGCGGGCCACCTTCTTCGTGCTCGGTGCCAGTGCCTGCCGGCATCGGCGGCTGACAAGGGAGATCGCCGGCCGGGGCCACGAACTCGCGGTCCACGGCTGGACCCATGACCGTCCGTGGACGCCGGCACCGCGCCGCGAGGTTCGTGACGTGGCGCGGGCGGCCGAAGCCGTCCGGGACGCCGCCGGCACGGCCCCGCGCTGGTACCGGCCGCCGTACGGGATACTCACCGGGGGCCGCTGGGCCGCCGCGAGACGAGCGGGGCTGCGGCCGGTGCTGTGGTCGGCCTGGGGACGCGACTGGGCCGCCGGCGCCACGGCGGCATCGGTGCGCGCCACCGTGGAACGGGACCTGCGCGGCGGCGGCACGGTGCTGCTGCACGACGCCGGCCAGGCTTCGGCGCCGGGTTCCTGGCGCCCGGCGCTCGCCGCGCTTCCCGGCCTGGTCGCCCACTGCCGCGACGCCGGATGGGCGGTGGGCCCGCTCGCGGAGCACTGGGACCGGGGTGCGCGCGGCCAGGCCGACACGGGGCCAGGCTGCGGCGGCCGGGCGGCCGGCCCCGGCCGCGCCGGGGGGCGCAGGTGAGCCAGACCGCGGCGGCGCCCGCCGCGGTGGCCTCCGGTGCGTCCCGCCGCTTCCTCGTGCTGAGCGCCGCGATGGGCTCCGGGCACGACGCCGTGGCCCGCGAGCTCGTCAGCCGGCTGACGAGCGCCGGGCACCACGCCATCAGCCTGGATGTGCTCGACCTGCTCCCGGCGGGCGCCGGGCGCGGGCTGCGTTCGTGCTACCACGCGGTCATCAGCCACCTGCCGGGCCTGTACGCGGGGATCTACGCGGCGTTCTTCCGTGACGGCGTGCTGCCGCGCCCGAACAGCGACCCGCTCGCCGCCCTGGCGGGCGGACGCCTGCTCGCGTTCGCCGCGTGCGCGAAGGCGGATGTCGTCGTGTCGGTGTTCCACCTGGCGGCCCAGGTCACCGGCAGACTGCGCGCCCGCGGCGCGCTCGGTGTGCCGAGCGCCGTCGTCATGACCGAGTTCGCACCGCACCGCCAGTGGCTGCACCCGGGCAACGACCTGTACCTGTGTCACGCCGGTGAGGTCGCGGCCGAGATCGCCGCGGCACTGAACCGCCCGGCGGTCGCCTCCGGTCCGCTGGTGGCCCGGCGGTTCACCGAGCCGCCCGCGCCCCGGGAAGCGGAACACTGGCGGCGGCGCCTGGCCGCGCCCGGCCGGCCCGCGGTGCTGCTGTCGACCGGCGCATGGGGCATCGGCACGCGCCTCGCGAAGACCGCCGGCGTGCTGGACGCGGCAGGTTACCTGCCGGTCGTGCTGTGCGGCGAAAACACCCGCCTGCGCCGCGCCCTGTCGGCATCGCGGCGCGCGGTCGCCCTTGGCTGGGTCGATGACATGCCGGCCCTGATGGCGGCCGCCCGGGTTCTCGTCGACAACGCCGCGGGGCAGACCGCGGCCGAGGCGCTGGCGGCCGGGCTGCCCGTGATCGGGTACCGGCCCATTCCCGGGCACGGCGCGGACGGGGTGCGCAAGATGGCTGCGCTGGGGCTGTCCGATCACGTTCACGACGCACCCGGGCTGCTCCGCTCCGTGCGGACGCTCAGCGCGCCAGGGCCGGCCCGCGACCGGCGGATCGCCGCGGGCCGGGCGGTTTTCGCCGCCGGCGGCATCTCGTCGCTGGAAACCCTCGGGGTCACACCGGGCGCCGCGACGGCGCGGATGACGGGTCACTGACCCGCCGCCGGGATCGCCACCGCCCGTTTGGTACGGAAAAAGGGATGCGATCGCCTGCCTTCGCGCCGGGCAGCGGCGGGACGCCGTCCGGGCGCGGCTACTGAATGACGGCCTCGACGTGCACGATCGCACCCGGAGGCGCCACCGGCACCAGCGTTCCCCTGACCGGCCGGCCGTCCACCCGCAGGCTGGCCGCACGGCCGCTGACCCGGTTCGGGTTGCGGACACCGATCTCGTAGGTCGCGCCGCGGAAGCGGCGGGTGGCGCTGAAACCGGCCCACGCCGCCGGCAGCACGGGGTCGACGCGCAGGCCGTCCAGCTCGGCGCGGATGCCGAGGATCCACTGGGTGACCGCGACGAAATTCCAGGCGGCGGTGCCCGTCAGCCACGAATTCTTGGCCTCGCCATGGGTGGGAGCGTCTTTCCCCGCGATCATCTGGGCGTAGACATACGGCTCGCAGCGGTGGACGTCGCTGATCTGCTCGCGTGCCGACGGGTTGATGCTCTGGTAGTAGCCGAACGCGGCGTCACCATCCCCCACCATCGCCTCGGCGATCATCACCCACGGATTGGTATGACAGAAGATGCTGCCGTTCTCCTTGTAGCCGGGCGGATAGGACGAGATCTCGCCGAGCTCGACGTGGTAACTGGTGTAAACGGGCTGCTGCAGCATGATGCCGTGGCTGGTGGCCAGCCGTTCCCGCACGCTGTGCAGGGCCCGGGAAGCCATGCCGTTGCCGACACCGATGCCGCTCAGCACGCACATGCCCTGGGGCTCGATGAATATCTGGCCCTCCTCGTTCTCCTGGGAGCCGATGACGTTACCGTAGTGGTCGAAGGCGCGCCGGAACCAGTTGCCGTCCCAGCCGTGCTCGGCGACCACGTTGGTCATCTTCTCGGCCTCGGCACGGTAGTTCTCGGCGTCCCCGGGACGGCCGAGCAGATCGGCGATCCCGGCGAACTCCCTGGCGGCCAGCACGAAAAGCCCGGCGATGAACACCGACTCGGTGCTGCCCCCGGC
>Ga0213875_10002188_pt1 | contig 11918 bp, 13 predicted proteins | sample BarmaccomBMRX_R8_FD_160105 | JGI IMG/M metagenome (GOLD analysis project Ga0213875, IMG submission 160105) | Root-associated microbial communities from Barbacenia macrantha in rupestrian grasslands, the National Park of Serra do Cipo, Brazil - RX_R8 | ecosystem: Host-associated > Plants > Roots... | reverse complement strand
CGTGGCGTAGTCGAACGCGCCGGCCGCGTGCAGGGCGGCGTACTCGCCGATGCTGTGCCCGGCGACGGCCTGCGGACCCGGTGCGCCGACTTCGCGCAGGGCGCGCAGGGCCGCGACCGACGTGACGTAGAGCGCCGGCTGGGTGTAGACGGTCTGGCGCAGCGAGTCCTCCGGGCCGTAAAAGCAGAGGGTGCTCAGTTTGGTACCCAGGTACTGATCGGCCTCGTCGAAGGCGGCACGGGCGACGCCCGCGTGGGCGCACAGGTCCGCCCCCATGCCGACGGCCTGCGAACCCTGCCCCGGAAAGAGATAGGCAATTTTAGGCATAGCGTTTGAAGGCCCCCTCCAGCCCACCGAGGCTCGCCACTTCCTGCCGATTTTCCTCCCCCGTTTCGGGGAGATGGCGAGCCTCAAAGAGTCGGAGGGGATTCCTACCCCTTGCTCCAGCGAATCACGTTCGCGCCCCAGGTGAGGCCCGCGCCGAAGCCGACCAGGACGACCAGGTCGCCTCGCCTGACGCGGCCCGCTTTCACGGCCTCGTCCAGGGCGAGCGGGATGGAGGCGGCGCTGGTGTTGCCATACCGGTCCAGATTGACAAAGACCTTCTCCATCGGCAGGCCCATGCGCTCGGCGGCCTTCTCAATGATGCGAATGTTGGCCTGGTGCGGGATGAACAGGTCCACGTCGGACGTGCTCAGGCCCAGGGACTCAACGGCCTGGGCGGCGGCTTCGCCCATGATTTTCACGGCAAACTTGTACACCTCGCGGCCGTTCTGGTAGACCGTGTTGGCGCGCGCCGCCAGGCCGTCGCAGGTCAAAGGCTGGCGCGAGCCGCCGGCGGCGACGTTCAGCAGCGGGCCGCCGCTGCCGTCCGCGCCGAGTATGCCGCCGAGATAGCCACCCTCGGCGACCGGGCCGACGACCGCCGCGCCCGCGCCGTCGCCGAACAGGACGGCGGTGGCGCGGTCCTCCCAGTTGAGGATGCGCGAAAAGGTCTCGGCCCCCACGACGAGGACGTTCTGATTGGCCCCCGTCCCGACCATCTGCACGCCGACGTGCAGGGCGTAGGAAAAACCGGCGCAGACCGCACCGAGGTCGAACGCGGCGGCCCGCTTCGCGCCCAGCGCCTCCTGCACGACGGCGGCGGTGGATGGGAAGGAGCCGGGGTAGTCGGGCGTGCCGGTGGCGACGATGATCAGGTCCAGGTCGGACGGGGACATGCCCGCGTCGGCTAGGGCGTTGTCGGCGGCGGCCAGCGCGAGGTCGGAGGTGGCGACTTCAGGGGCGGCGAGCCGGCGGGCGCGGATGCCGGTGCGGGAGCGGATCCACTCGTCGGACGTGTCCATGCGCCCGGCGAGGTCGTCGTTGGTGACGACCTGCGGCGGCGCATAGGAGCCGACGCCCAGGATGCCGGCGCGGCGCGGGGGGGGGGAAGCGCTCACAAGGCCCCCCGGATGGCGGCGACGTAGCCGCTGGCGGCGCCGGCGCGGGCGGCACGGATGCCGCTGGCGACGGCCCGCGCCTGGGAGCGCCCGTGCCCGATGATGCTCACCCCGTTGATGCCGAGCAGCGGCGCGCCGCCGTATTCGGCGTAGTCAATCCGGTCCTGCAGGCGCCCCAGCACCGCCATCACATGGGCGCGGGCCGACGACAGATCAGAATCGGCGGCCATCTCGCGCTGCATCAGGGCGACGATGAATTCCGCCGTCCCCTCGCTGGTCTTGAGTACGACGTTGCCGGCGAAGCCGTCACAGACGACCACGTCTGCGGCGTGCTCGAAGATGTCCTTGCCCTCGACGTTGCCGACAAAGTTGGGGACGCCGCCGTCCAGGAGGGCGTAGGCCTCTTTGGTCAGGTCGTTGCCCTTGCCGGCCTCGCCGCCGATGTTGAGCAGGCCGACGCGCGGGCCGGCGACGCCCCAGGCCTTCTCGACGTAGACCGCGCCGAGGATGGCGAACTGCCGGATGTTTTCGGCCGAGCAGTCCACGTTCGCGCCCGCGTCCAGCAGCAGGGCGCGGCCGCGCAGGGTCGGCATGGTGGCGGCGATGGCGGGGCGGTCCACGCCGGGGACGCGCCCGATGTCGAGCGAGCCGACGGCCATCGCCGCGCCGGTGTTGCCGGCGCTGAACGTGGCGTCGGCGTCCCCGGACCGGACCATCCTTCCCGCGAGGACCAGGGAGGAATTGCGCTTTTTGCGGATGGCCTGCGCCGGGTGCTCGCCCATGGCGATGACTTCCGGCGCGTGGCGGAGGGCAAGGTTGGGCGGGGGATCACCCTGCGCGGCCAGTGCGGCCCCGACGACCGCCTCGTCACCCAGCAGCACGATCTCGGTCGCGGCGTCCTCACGCGCCACCAGGAGCGCACCCTTGACCACTTCGGCGGGGGCGAAGTCCCCGCCCATCGCATCCACGGCAATTCTCATACGGGGGCCGGATTACTCTTCCGCAGCGGCGACTCTTTCCTTGATGGCAACGGCCTGCTTGCCATTGTAATAGCCGCAGTCCGGGCAGGCATGGTGGTCCAGGCGGGAGTTCTGGCGCTGGCAGCCGGGGCAATACCCCTGAACGACGTTGGGGGCGGTTAGCTTATAATGAGTACGGCGCTTGCGGGTGCGCTGGTTGGAATGACGGCGCTTGGGCAACGGCATGGCGAAAAAGGCTCCTTAGTCTTGGTTCTTCTCAAAGTATCGTGACAGGTCGCGGAACGGCGAGTTGTGGAACTCGCGGGCCTCGTCTTCGGGCGACGGCTGGACGGGGATGCCCGGACAGGACTCGCGGCACAGGGGCTGCAAGGGCGCGGCCAGCAGGGCCGCCTGCCGGATCAGGACGTCCATCTGCAGCACCTTGCCGTCGAAGACGCGCCCGATCTCCTCCTCGACCACCTGCACCGACTTGTCATGGTGCGCCGGGTCCTCGATCACCTTCAGATCGAAGTCTTCCTCCAGGTCGGCCTGGATCGGGACGCGGATGTCGGCGAGACAGCGGCTGCACCGCTCGGCGATGACGGTACGGATCGGCCCGCGCACCAGCAGCATCGTCCCCGTGTTGGTGACGGCGATGCGGCCCGTGACGGGGGAGACGTACTCCACATCCTCGTCCTCATACGGCGGCTCGTTGATCTCGTAGACCTGCCGCATGCCGGGCGTGCGGATGACTTCCGCCAGGTCTATGCGTAACATGGTGTTATTGTACCAGTTCCGGACGGCTTTCCCCGTTGCCCCGGCCAACGCGCCTAGCGGCGCGCGCCGGCCAAGTCACGGCCCGCCCCATTGGTTGTGCCGCCGCCGGGGGCGCCCGTGACGCGCTGGTCCAGTTTGGTGCGCCCGCGCTGGATGGTGGCGAGGATGTCGGTGACGTTCCGCTCCAGGTCCACCATCACGCCATGCGCGTACTCGTCGGCCCCGTGCCGCAGTTCGTGCGCCTCGCCCTCGGCGGCGGCGACAATCTCGCGGGCCTGCGCGCTCGCCAGGCGCATGACCTCGCTCTGGTTGACCAGGCGCTGCGACTCGGCGTTGGCCTCGGCCAGCATCCTCTGCGACTGCGCCGTGGCGTCGGCCACCATCTTCTGGGAGTGCGCCGTGGCGTCGGCCACCATCTTCTGGGAGTGGCCCTTCGCCTCGGCCAGCATCTGCTGGGACTGCTTGGTCGCGTCGTCGAGCATGGCGTCGGCCTTCTGACGGGAGTCGGCCAGGCGCTGCTTGACCTCGGCGTCGGCGGTCTGCGCGGCGCGGGCGGCCTGGGCCTCCGCCTCGCGCACCGTGCGCTCCGCGGAGGCGCGGGCCTCGCGGGTGATCCGCTCGGCCTCGATGTGGGCATCGTCCAGGGTCTGCTCGGCGGCCTCGCGCGCGCCGCCCACGATCTGTTCACTCTCCAGGGTCACGCGGGTGGCGCGCTTGACCTCGTCCGGCAGCGAGGCGCGGACCTTGTGCAGCAGGTCCAGCAGGGTGTCCTGGTCGAAGTTGAGGGTGACGCCCATCACGTGCCTGGTGTTCTCGACCATGGCCTCAATCTCGTTGAGCAGTTTCAAAATGTCCATGCGTGGCTCCCATTCCCCAAGGGCGGCGGCTTCGGTTCGATGGTCAACTGTGGTCCTACCGCGCGAACTTGCCTTCCAAAAACGGCACGGCGGCGTCCGGCACGAGGCCCGTGATGTCGCCGCCGAGACGGGCGATCTCCTTGACGATGCTCGATGATAGGTAGGAGTGCTCGGCGCTGGTCATCAGAAACACGGTCTCCACCTGCGGCTGCAGGCGGCGGTTGAGCAGCGCCATCTGGAACTCGTACTCAAAGTCCGACACGGCCCGCAGGCCCTTGACGATGGCCCGCGCGCCGCGCTCCGTCGCGTAATCCACCAGCAGCCGGCGCTCCAGCGTGTCCACCGAGACGTTGGGCAGCGGCGCGCAGCAGGCCCGGAGCATCTCGACGCGCTCCGGGGCGGCGAACAGCGGCGCCTTGGACGAGTTGGCCGCGACCAGGACGATCAGCCGCTCGAACATGCCCGCCGCGCGGGCGATGATGTCCAGATGGCCGCTCGTGACCGGGTCGAACGAGCCTGGGTAGACGGCGATCATAGGGCCTGTGCCAATGTCAGCGCCAGCGAATGAATTCGTCGCTCGGTGGCGCTTCGCGCCGAGTGTCCGCCTGCGCGGACAGAAGAATGGCAATCTTGTCTCCGCGAAGGCGGAGCCTCGGCCGCAGGCCACCAGCGGCGAATTCATTCGCTGGCTCGTAACGATCAACTCGCGCTCAGGCCGGCGGCGCGCTTGAACTGGGCGCGGACGGCGGCTTTCAGGGCGGCGTGCTCCGGCTGCATCAAATTCGGGTCGGCCTGCAAGAGCGCGAAAGCCTCCTCGCGGGCCTCCTTCAAGACGGGCACGTCGCGCAGGATGTCCACGAAGGGCAGCGGCTGCAATCCCGACTGGCGCGTGCCGTAAAAGTCGCCGGGGCCGCGCAGCTTCAGGTCCTCCTCGGCGATCAAAAAGCCGTCCGTGGTCTGCGCCATCGTCTGCAGGCGGGCCGCGCCGTCGTCGGTCTTCGGGTCACCGATCAGCAGGCAGTACGACTGGGTGTCGCCGCGCCCCACCCGGCCCCGCAACTGGTGGAGCTGGGCCATGCCGAATCGGTCGGCGTCTTCGATCACGATCACCGAGGCGTTGGGCACGTCCACCCCGACCTCGATCACCGTCGTGGAGACCAGCATCTGCAGGGCGCGGTCGCGGAACCGCGTCATGGTCTCCTCCTTCTCCGCCGCCTTCATCTGGCCGTGCAGCAGGCCGATCTTGAACTCCGGGAAGACGTGCTGCTGCAGGTGCCCCGCCAGTTCCGTCGCCGCCCGTGCCTGCAGCTTCTCGCTCTCTTCGATCAGGCTGCAAATGACGTAGGCCTGCCGGCCCTCATTGAGCAGTTTCCGCAACGCCTCGTAGACCTGCGCCCGCTCCCCGCCGCGCTTCCAGTGCGTCTTGATGGCCTTGCGCCCCGGCGGCAACTGGTCAATGAGGCTGACGTCTAGGTCGCCGTAGACGGTCAGTGTCAGGGTGCGCGGGATCGGCGTCGCCGTCATCACCAGCACGTCCGGCGCGAACCCCTTCTGCTTCAGGGCGGCGCGCTGCATGACGCCGAACCGGTGCTGCTCATCCACGACCGCGAGGCCCAGGCGGTGGAATGCGACGTCCTCCTGGATGAGCGCGTGTGTGCCGACCGCGATCTGAGTCTCTCCGGACGCGACGGCGGCGAGGGCGGCGCGTTTTTCCTTTGCCGGCAGGCTGCCGGAGAGCAACGAGACCTGTACGCCCAGCGTCTCCATCGTGCGATGGATGCCCAAATAGTGCTGCTCGGCCAGTATCTCCGTCGGGGCCATCAGGGCGGCCTGGAACCCGTTGCGGACGGCGATCAGCAGGGCGGCCATCGCCACGACCGTCTTGCCCGCGCCGACGTCGCCCTGCACCAGCCGGTTCATCGCCCGGTCCGAGCGCATGTCGGCGGCGATCTCGCCGATCACCCGCTCCTGCGCCCCGGTCAGCGGGTACGGCAGGACGGCCTTCAACTCCTCCACCGGCCCGTCCGTTTCGGCGAAAACCGTGCCGCGCGTCTTGTCCGCCTGGCGCTTGCGGACGGCGAGCGTCAGCTGCAGGCCGAAGAACTCATCGAAGACGAGGCGGCGCTGGGCGGCCAGCCTCCCGTCCTCGCTGTCGGGGAAGTGTATCTGCCGCAGCGCCTCCCCGATGGGCATTAAGTCGCGCGTCCCGCGCAGGGCGGGCGGCAGCGCCTCCTCCACGAGCGGGCCGTACTCTTGCAGGCACTCCCAGGCCGCGCGGCGCAGCCGCCCCTGCACGACGCCCTCACAGGCCGGGTAAATCGGGACGATGCGGCCCGACGACAGGGCGTCCTTGTCCTCGGACAGCGACTCCCACTCCACGTCGGTCATCTCCAGCCCGCCGCGCCCGGACCGGGAGGCCTTGCCGTAGGCGACGACCTCCCTGCCGCGCAGTTTTTCAAATTGCTTCTTCAAGTACCACTGGTTGAAGAAGACCAAAAAAGCGATGCCGGTGCGGTCGTCGAGCGCCACCTTGGTCAGCGTCACCCGGCTCCGCGTCGGGATGTTCTCGACGTTGATGACCTTGCCCCGGATGGTGACGCTTTCCCCGTGCCGGATGTCGGCGATGGCCTTGAAGTGCGTCCGGTCCTCATAGCGGCGGGGGCAGTGCCGGAGCAGATCGCCCGCCGTAAAAATTTTCAGCCCCTTGCCCAGCGCCGCGGCCATCGCCTCGGTGACGCCGGGCACCCGAGTCACGGGATCATCCAGGGAGCGCGGCTCGTGCGCGCCCGCCGCCTCGTCCTGATTTTTCGCTGTCGCTGCCGCCATGCCCCTATATCTAGTATCCTACCCTGTTTGATAGGCCATTATACGGGGTTTCCGTGCGAAAGTCAAGCAACGACGCGGCAACAAAAAAAGACGGTCGCCCGTCTTTTCATCGCCGGCGTCACACTGAAAAGCCCGTCCAATATACCCCGTCCTCACAGGGTTTGTCAAGCCGCGTACTGCTTCTGAGCAGCGCCGACATGTTTCTGCCTCTGCTGTGCGGCGATGGCATTTTCCAATCGCGTCACTCCGACCTTCAAGCCTTCTCTGTCGGCGAGGCCGAGTTCTTGAAGTTTCCTCTGTACGCGCTTCGCTCCCGCCAGCAACTCATTGACAAAAGTTTCCTGTGCTACCTGCCACGGCTGGTCAAGATCAGCGGCGGAAACGGAAAGGTCGTCGCCGACAGACCAGATTTTCATCCGAAAGGGGCCGTCCATGAATGTCAATTCGCCTTCCTGAGCGCCCTCCGTTATCTGCTTGGCTGTCACCAACCACCAGCCGAGCACGACCGCCCCGAAATCCATCCAACCCTCTTCAGGGTAGGCGGCTTGAGAGTGCATCCAGTAAATTGTAAAGAACGGGGAGGCCCCCCTGCGGTCATAGTCCCGCATCAAGTCCTCATCAAACTCGATGTGCAGCTTCATGGTTGATCTCCCGCAGGGTAGGCCGTCTCGACGACCCGCGTCCGCCCGTTAAACCAGAATTCGATCACCTGACCACTCCTCGGATCCGTGCCACGATAGCGGACATGTTCGCCGCCGAGGGGATCATTTTGTGTCTCAACCCGGCGACGCTTTCTCCAAGCCGCCCGCACACGCGCCCGAATTTGATCTTCCGTCAGCCCGATAAAGAAAGTGGCCTTCTTCGATGTCCGTTGCCGAGCGGTCCCTCCGAGGTCTGAATGTCTGTCAATGATGTGAACCCAGTCAAAGCGCCTTGCCGCAGGCCCTCGAAAATCTCCGGCCATCCATGCTCAACTCTTTGAGCCGCCACCTGAGTCGGGGCGGGGCGTGACGACGACGTAGCGATTCGGCTCCTCCCCCTCGGAGTAGGTGGTGACGTCGGGGTGATCCACCAGGGCGGTGTGGACGATGCGCCGCTCCATGGGGTTGAGCGGGTCGGTGACGGCCTCCTCGCCGTTCGCGGCGACCTGGGCGGCCAGCTCGCGGGCGAAGCGGGACAGGGTCTCGGCGCGGCGGGCGCGGTAGCCGTCGGCGTCCACGGTCAGGCGCGGGCGCTGGTCGCGGGTGTGGCGCACCATCAGCAGCAGCAGGTGCTGGAGGGCGTCCAGGTACTGTCCGCGCGGGCCGACCAGGCAGGCGGCGTCGGGGCCGGCCACGGCGAGGGTGACGCCCTCATCGTCCTGGGGCCGGATCTCGGCGCGGGCGTCGAGGCCGGCGGCGTCCAGAAACCCTTGCAGCATGGCGAGGGCGCGGGACGGGAGCGTGTTGTCTTCGGGGGTGACGGTCACTGTCGGGTGTCCTTACCGGCGCTTCTTCTTGGGATGCACCTTGCGGGGCGCGATGACGCCCTTGGCGGCCGGGGTCGCGCCATTGGATTTGACGCCGTCGGCGGGCGTCTGGTTCTTCGCCTGCGCCAGCGGCACGTCACGGCCGGGCAGGGCGCGTCGCCCGCCGCTGCCGTTCGCCGCGCCGTTCGCTCTGGGAAGATCCTTGGCGGCGCCGCCGCTCGCGGGCTCGGTGGGCAGGAGCGGCTTCCTGCGCGGGCCGCCGCCGGTGTCGTCAGCGTCCTTGTCCACATCCGGCTCGCCGTGGATGTCGGCGTGGTGCTGCTTCATGTAATACTTCTGCTGGGCCGTGCTCAGGATGTTGAAGACCAGGTAGTAGAGCACGAACGCCGACGGCAGGTGCCACTGGTAAAACAGAAAGCCCGAGAAGAGCGGCATCATCACCGCCATCTGGCGCTGCTGCTCGGCCTGCGCGGGGTCAATGGAGGGCGTCACAGTCAGTTTCTGCGTGACGTACATGGACGCCGTGTACAGCACCAGGAGCAGGACGTCCTGCTGGCCGAGGTTCGGCGCGAAGACCTGCGGGAACTGCGCCGAGAGCGCGCTGCCGACCCAGAAGAACTTGCCGTGGACGAACTGGTACTGGTACAGGACGATCATCCGGTACAGGCCGATCAGAATCGGCAGCTGCACCAGCATCGGCCCGCAACCGCCGAACATGTTGACGTTGTGCTCCTTGTACAGCTCCTGCGTCTTGCGCATCTGCGTCTCTTTGTCGTTCTTGTACTTGGCCTGAATCTCCTTGACGTAGGGCTGCAGCTTCTGCATCTCCCGCATGGAGGCGAACTGCTTGTTGGAGAGCGGGGTCAGGGCGAGGCGCACGAGAACCGAAATGGCGAGGATGGCGAGCGCGTAGGAGTAGGAGAACTTTTGACCGCCGAACAGCTGGACGAAGAAGTCAATGATCTTATAGAGGTAGCTGCCGGGCGGGGTCGTCCTGTTGGCCTGGTCAACGGCGGTCTCCAGGCGGGTCAGAGTCGCGGCGGCCAGGGGCGCGCTGGGGAACGCGACGCCGTGGTAGTTGTTGTGCAGGGTCTGGAGGGACTGGATGGCGCCGTTGTCATCATGCAGGAACTGATGCTGAACCTGCGCCTCCTGGAAGAGCGCCTCCGCGCCCCAGGGGCCGCGCCCGTAGGCGGCGCTGCCGACGACCTCCCGGTACTTCAGCGTCGCCTGCAAGGCGCGGCGGTGGGCGATGTCCCGCTGGATGTTCGCATTGCCGAGGTCCTTCGCATCCAGCGCCTGCGCGTAGTTTGCGGCGGCCTGTGCCTCAGTTTGCAGACGCTGGGCGACGGCGAAGGCCGGGGGCGGCGCGGAGGCGTCCTGCCCGCGGGCGGGAATGATGGGGGCAATCAGGAAGGCCGCCGTGAGCGTCAGCAGGGCGAGACAGGCAGCGAGGCGTGATTTCATAAAGCTCCAAAGGCGAAATTCATTGCACCGGATCGTCGCCGCCGGGGTGGAACGGGTGGCAGCGGCAAATTCGGCCCAGGGCCATCGCCGATCCCTTCAGCGCGCCGTACCTGGCGAGGGCCTGGACGGCATACTCCGAGCAGGTCGGCCGGAAGCGGCAGACGGCGGGAGTCCAGCGCGAGACGTACCGCTGATACATACGGATGACGGCGATGAAAACGTGCCGCATCTTCCCCCTAGCCCCCAACACTGGGGGAACCGGAAGGAGCAAGGAGGCCCGCCTGCCGGGCCAGCGAATCGACATCGGCGGCCAGTTCCGCGAAGGCGGCGGCCGGGGCCGGCGCGCGGGTGACGAAGAGGGCGTCCACAGGCGCTTCGGGACGCAGGCGCGGCATCAGACCCCGGCGGCAGATCTCACGCAGGCGGCGCTTCAGGCGGTTCCGGTCGTGGGCGCGCCTGGCGACCTTCTTGCTGATGACGAATCCGAAGCGGGACGGGCCGGACTGCGGCGCGCGCGCCCGGACATAGAGCGCCAGGCGCGGCGTCGCCCAGGAGTGGCGGCGACTGTAGACCGCCTGGAAATCCTTGTTCTTACGCAGGCGCGCCGCGCGCGGCAGCATGACGCGGGCCTTAGCCCTTCAGGATGCGGACGGTGTGGGTGACGCAGAGTTTGTGGCGGCCCTTGGCGCGACGGCGCTTGAGGACATTGCGGCCATCCGGCGTGCTCATGCGGGCGCGGAAGCCATGAGTTTTCATTTTATGCCGGACGTTCGGCTGGTAAGTACGTTTCATGAGTGCATTCCTTGATTTCAGGCAGGCGTTCCGCGTATTATAGCACACGGGGCGGCTTTTCCGCAAGGCCGGGTATACTAGGGCGTTGCCAGGATACGCCGCCCATGCCCCATCCATTCCGTCCCGCCCGCCTCGCCGCCGCCCTGCTGCTGTTCCTCCTCGTCCCCCTGCCGGTCCGGGCCGGCTCGGCGGCGGACAGCGCCTCCGTCCCCGTTGACCCCGCGTTCTTTGACTACGACGCCCGCGCGCCGCTGGCGGCGACGGAGACGCCCCTTTCGGTCAAGGACGGCATCCGCGTCCTGCGCGTCACCTACCCCAGTCCGGTGGTGACGCCGTTCGCCGCCAACAACACGGTGGTGGCGTTCCTGTTCCTGCCGCCGGGGCCGGGTCCGCACCCGGCCATGATCGTGCTGCACGAGTGGCTGCCCAACAACCTCGCCGATGAGGACAACATGTGCCAGGCCATGGCCCAGGCGGGGGTCGCGGCCCTGCTGGTCGAGCAGCCGTACAGCCTGGAGCGCCGGCCCGTACCGCACCGGCCCGACGCCGAGCTGCTCTCCGGCAACCTGCCGCAGATGGTGGCGGGGCTGCGCCAGGCGGTCATAGATGCGCGGCGGGGGGCGGACTGGCTCCAGACGCGGCCCGACATTGATCCGAAGCGCCTCGGCATCGGCGGCATCAGCCTGGGCGGCGTGCTGGCCCCACTGGTGGCGGGCGCGGACTCCCGGCTGACGGTGGTGCTGACGGTGGTGGGCGGGGCGGACGTGGCGGACCTGATCTGGAAGAGCTTCACCACGCGCGGCGTCCATAAGGGGCTGGTGCAGCGCGGGGAGACGTATCAATCCCTGGAGCGGGGGATGGCCCCGTTCGAGGCGGGCCGCTGGCTGCACCATTTCAACCCGGACAACGCGCTGCTGTTCAACGGGCGCGACGACTTCATCGTGCGCCCCTGGCAGGCCGAGGACATGGCCCGCGCGCTGGATGGGGCGCGCATCGTCTGGCTGAACACGGGGCACTACGGGCCGATCTTCACCGTGGGCGACGTGGAGGCAACGGGGGCGCGCTTCCTGCGCTCACGCTTCTTCCCGGACGCGCCGCCCTTCCACGCGCCGGAGAACCTGCCGGCGCAGACGGTCAAATTGGGCTTCCTGGTCGGCGGGCAGGAGCGCCTCAGCCCGGCGCTGGCCTGGCAGGTCCTCAACTTCGACCCCGCCGGGCGCTTCTCGGCGGACGCCCAGCTCACCCTGCACGGCCTCTCCGCCGCCCTCTCCGCCCGCCTCAACAATTCTCGGGCCGTCGGCGTGGAGTTCCCCCTGCTCAAAGGCACCAC
>Ga0213875_10002187_pt1 | contig 11918 bp, 10 predicted proteins | sample BarmaccomBMRX_R8_FD_160105 | JGI IMG/M metagenome (GOLD analysis project Ga0213875, IMG submission 160105) | Root-associated microbial communities from Barbacenia macrantha in rupestrian grasslands, the National Park of Serra do Cipo, Brazil - RX_R8 | ecosystem: Host-associated > Plants > Roots... | reverse complement strand
CGGCTGGGTGGTGACCGAATCGAGGTCTTCAAGCCTTCGCTCCGCATCGATCGGCCGGACCGGCTGCTGCTCGTCTCCGATCTTCGTCAGGCAATCGACCGTGACGAAATCCGGATCGTGTTTCAGCCCATTGTGCGACTCGAGGACCGCACCATCGCCGGCTTCGAGGCGCTGATGCGCTGGGACCATCCGCGCCTTGGACGCCTTCCGCCCAAGGAGTTCATCTCGCTCGCCGAGGAGAATGGCCTCATCTCCGATCTCGGCGTGTTCGCGCTCGAACACACGGTGCGCGAGCTCGCCGCCTGGCAGAGGGCGCTCGATGTCGATCCGCCGATCTTCGCAAGCGTCAACATCTCGAGCCGCCAGATCTTCCGTCACGACCTCGTCCAGGAGGTCAAGGCGATCATCGGACGCGTCGCCATCGCGCCGAATTCGCTGAAGCTCGAACTCACCGAGAGCCTGATGATGGAAAACCCGGAATACGCAACGCAAATCCTCACGCGTCTGCGGGACCTCGGCGCCGGCATCGCACTCGACGATTTCGGCACCGGCTATTCGTCGCTGAGCTATCTGCACCGATTCCCGCTCGACACGGTGAAAATCGACCAATCCTTCGTGCATCAATCAGGGCACGCATCCGACAAGATTCTGCGGGCCATCGTGTCGCTCGCAAAGGACCTTGGCCTTTCCACCGTCGCCGAAGGCGCCGAAACCGAATCCGAGATCGTCCTTCTCTCGCAACTCGGCTGCGACTATGCTCAAGGCTTCATCTTCGGTCAGCCGCTCTCGGCCGACGAGGCGCGTCGGCTCGTCGGCGCGGCCACCCAAGAGGCCGCGTGACATCATGCGCTTTTGCAGAGCCATGATCATTCGGCTCGGATGATTCCCGCCGGTCCGATAGGCAGCGCATAAGAACATGACCTTTTCTCCTGCCCGACTTGTCGATCGCCGCGCGCTCGTGACCGGTGGATCGCGCGGCATCGGCCGTGCCATCGTCGAACGCTTTGCGGCCGAAGGCGCGACGGTAGCGATCAACTATGCAAGCCATGAGGAGGAGGCCCGCACGGCGCTCGAAGCGGCGCGAGCCGCGAGCCGCCACGCCGGTTATGGCGAGAGACCTCATCTCATCACCCGCGCCAACGTGTCGGATCTTACGGCCGTCGACACCATGCTGAAATCGGTGATCGACGCGTTGGGAAGGCTCGACATCCTCGTAAACAATGCGGGCATCCAGCAGGAGCTGGCCGGAGACTCGCCGGACCCGAAAGGGCTCGAGCATGTGCTCGGCGTCAACCTCGTCGGCGCCGTGCATTGCTCGCAATTGGCCATCCGTCACTTCCTCTCGCGGAAGGGGGGAGGCGCCATCATCAACACCTCGAGCGTGCATCAGATCATCCCGAAGCCCGGCTTCATCGGCTATTCCGTGAGCAAGGGCGGCCTTGCCAATCTGACGCGCACGCTGGCGCTCGAATTCGCCGATCGCGGCATCCGGGTGAACGCCGTGGCGCCCGGCGCCATCCTCACGGACATGAACGACAACTGGCGCAACGATCCCAAGAAGAAGGCTGATGTCGAGCGCCATATTCCGATGGGACGTGCCGGGACACCGGAAGAGATGGCGACGGTGTTTGCTTTCCTCGCCTCGGACGACGCATCCTACATCACCGGTCAGACGATCTTCGCTTGTGGAGGCCTCACCCTCTTCGGCGACTTCAAGCACAATTGGTCGACATGAATCATTTCTGCTTTCCCAGTCCGGCGCGCGGCCTTCCGCCCCGCGGACCTGTCTGATCGGGACGAATTTCTGAATTTCAGGGAGTTGATCTTGCAGAAGTCGATGAGTGCCAGGAAAGCCGAGAACGGCAGCCGGAAGGGCGACGCGAGCCACATGGACCACGATCGCGCGCCGGCTCGAAACGACGCGCCGATTTCGGGGGGCGAGGCCATCGTGCGCTCGCTGCTCGAGAATGGCGTCGACACGGTTTTCGGGCTGCCGGGCGCGCAAATGTATCCGTTCTTCGACGGGCTCTATCAGGCGAGCGACCGCATCGCGACCTATGGGGCGCGCCACGAACAGGGCAGCGCCTACATGGCCTTCGGCTATGCGCGTTCGACAGGCCGGCCGGGCGTATTCTCGGTCGTGCCGGGGCCGGGCGTGCTCAACGCTTCGGCCGCCATCTCGACCGCCTGGGCCTGCTGCGCCCCCGTGCTCTGCATCACCGGCCAGCTCCCTGCGGAGTTCATCGGCCGCGGGCGGGGGCATTTGCATGAGATACCCGACCAGATGGGAACCTTGCGCACTTTGTGCAAATGGGCGGCCCGCATCGAACGGCCCGCCGACGTTCCGCGCATCATGAACGAAGCTTTCCGCCACATGCTTTCCGGCAGGCCCGGACCGGTCGCGGTGGAGATGGCCTGGGACGTGATGACAAGTCGCGAGCAGGTTTCGTTCGAGGGGCGGGCGGTGCTCGATGCCGCCCCCGCTCCCGACCCCGCCGCCGTGGCGCGCGCCGCCGGGCTCCTGCTCGCCGCCAAGCGCCCCATGATCATGGTCGGCAGTGGTGCCCAGCACGCGGCCAAGGAGGTGCGTGCGCTCGCCGAAGCCCTGGACGCGCCCGTCTCCGCGATGCGCGGCGGACGCGGCATCGTCTCGGAGGCAGAGCCGCTCGGCGTCTCGGCCTATGCGGCTCGCCTGCTTTGGGAGGAAACCGACGCGCTCGTCGCCATCGGCACGCGCGCCGAGATGGCCTATATGCGCTGGACCGGAATGACGCGTCTCATCGATCGACCGCAAGCGCCCCCTTATCTCATTCGCATCGACATCGATCCGGCCGAGATGCTGCGGCTCAAGCCGCATGCGGGGATCGTGGCGGATTCGGCGGCGGGCGCACGCGCTCTCCTCGATGCGCTCGTCGAGCTCGAGCGACCGCGTCGCGACAATCGCAAGGCGATCCTCGCCGCCAAGACGAGAGCGACCAAAGCCTTGCGCAAGGTGCAGCCGCAGGTCGCCTATCTCGAAGTCATCCGCGAGGCCCTGCCGCGCGACGGCTTTTTCGTCACCGAGCTCTGCCAGGCCGGCTTCGCCTCTTACACGAGTTTTCCAGTTTATGCGCCGCGCACCTATGTGTCCGAGGGCTTTCAGGGGACGCTCGGGGCCGGATTCCAGACCGCGCTCGGGGTCAAGGTCGCTCATCCCGATAAACCCGTCGTCTCCATCACGGGCGATGGTGGTTTCATGTTCGGGGTTCAGGAACTTGCATCGGCGGTGCAATATGGCATCGGGCTCGTGACCATGCTGTTCAACAATGAGAGCTTCGGCAACGTGCGCCGCGACCAGGAAACCCGATATCAAGGGCGCGTCATCGGCGCGGATCTCGTCAATCCCGATTTCATGAAGCTCGCCTCGAGCTTCGGCGTGAAAGGGCATCGCGTGCACTCACCCGCGGATCTGAAACCGGTTCTGACGCGCGCCATCGCGGCCGACGAGCCATGCCTCATCGAAGTCGTGGTGCCTCGCGGCAGCGAGGTATCGCCCTGGGAATTCCTCGTCTCCGGTCGGGCCGGCGAAGCGCCTGCGCCCGCCGACGGGACGAAATCTCCCTGACCCCTCGAGCCTATTCAAAGCGCTGCGAATGTGAGTCGCGAGTGAAATCACTTGGATCGGGCATCCGCTCAGGAAATGACATCGGCAAGGACCAAATACGGCTGGAGGCCGAAGGCGAACGAAGCCGGCGCGAAAGAAACCTTTGGGCAGCCGCCCTCGCGCTAGTCGCTCTTGCCGGCATCATGGTCGCGACGGCGATCGATCCGCACCTCGATATTTCGCTCGCGGCCATTTTTTACGAGGGCGCCGACAGGGGCTTTGGCATGCGCTCGCAAGCGAACCTGAGGATCTTGCGCGAGCTCGGCTACTACCTGCCGTTTCTCGTCCTTCTTATCGCCGGCCTCGTTCTTCTCCACCGGATGCGAAACTCCCGCGCCGAAGCCGCCCTGTCCGCGCGCCGCTTTTTGTTTCTCGCCTTGAGCTTCGCGCTCGGACCTGGCCTTCTCGTGAACGGCGTGCTCAAGGAAATGTCGCATCGGCCGCGACCCTCCCAGATTGTCGAATATGGAGGGATCAGCGAGTTCCGACCCTGGTATGCAGTCGACGGAACGTGCGACCACAACTGCTCCTTCGCGTCCGGCGAAGTTGCCGGCGCTACCTGGCTCGTCGCACCCGCCTCGCTGTTGCCGCCGCCCTGGCGCGCCGTCGCGCTCGCGTCCGCAGGTCTCCTGACGCTTGCCGTAGCGTTGCTGCGAATGGCATTTGGCGGCCATTTTGCCTCGGACGCGGGCGCCGCTGCATTGGTCACGCTGGGGATGATCCTGGCCTTTGGCTGGTTGCTTTTGCGCCGCCGCGCAGGCCCTTATGGCTTTGACGCCTCGAGGCCACGGGCGTAACCTGTGCACATCGAAAGAAGCCTCGCTTTGGCTCACGCACCAAACGGACGCAAGTCGCGCCACGTCGGTCGTCCCCTCGCCGATCTCGTGGCGCCTGCACTCGGCAAGACGCTCGCCGCGCGTGGTTTTGCGGCCGCGAATGTGGTGCTCGCTTGGCCCGATATCGTCGGCGATAGATTGGCTAAGTTCTGCGAGCCGATCGCGCTTGAATGGCCGCGCGGCCCCAGGCTCGGCGAGGATGAACGCCCGCCCGCCACCTTGGTGGTGCGCGTCGACGGCGCCTTCGGTCTCGAGGTCCAGCACCTTTCGCCTCTCATTCTCGAACGGATCAACAGCCATTTCGGCTGGCGGTGCGCCGGGAAACTCGTGATTCGGCAAGGTCGCGTGAGCCCGAACACGCCAAGCAAGCCGCTCCTGATCGAGCCTGATGCCGAAGCGGTAGCGAAGAGCCGGAAAATGACTGCCGAGATCGCCGACGACGCGCTGCGCGACGCCATCACCGAGCTTGGCGCGCTCGTGCTCACCAAGCGATGAGGCCGCCTCTCCTGCACAGGATCGTGACTCCATTTTGGCCTCAAAGCCGGATTAAGGCAGAACGCGCGACAGCGCCGTGAAGGCATCGGCTCGCGTGGTTTGGGTCCTGCGGACGCCGCAAAGTGAGCGAATCGGGAGATGCCGGCTTTGAAAGGCGGCCGTCAGTGCGCCGTAACATGTTGAGAACAGCTGATCTTCGGGAAGGTGGCTTCACCTTTCTCGGTTCATGCTCTAACGATGCCCAAGGCGATTTCGAGGCTAAAAGGAGTGCCCCATCCATGCTCACCCGCCGCAAAGCCACGTTGATCATATGCGCGTCCGCGCTCGCGAGCATCGAGGGCCTCGATCTCTTCCCGACGCGAGCGCGTGCGGCCGATCCGACCCCTGCGGATCTCGCCATGCCAGGACCTTTGGGGGACGTCTGGCTCGGCTCGCCGGATGCCAAATGCACCATCATCGAATACGCCTCGATGACGTGCAGCCATTGCGCGGCTTTTCATCATGATACCTGGCCGAAGCTGAAGGCGACCTATGTCGATACCGGCAAGGTGCATTTCACCTTGCGCGAGTTTCCGCTCGATCCATTGGCTGCCGCAGGGTTCATGCTCGCCCGTTGCGCCGGGGACGACAAATATTATGCGATGATCGATCTTTTGTTCGACAAGCAGAACGATTGGGCTTTCGTCAAAAAGCCGGTCGACGCCTTGGCGGCACTCACGAAGCAAGCGGGTTTCACACAGAAAAGCTTCGAGGAATGTTTGAAGAATCAGGAAATTCGTGCTGGCGTCGAAGCGGTTCGTTCGCGCGCCGGAACGATCCTCGGAGTCGATGCGACCCCGACCTTCTTCATCAACGGCAAGAAATACGACGGAGAGATGAGCTTTGAGGCCATGGACAAGATCATCGCTCCCATCGTCAACTCCTGACGCGGAGGCGGTATCGCGCTTGGCATGGCACGAAATGGGGGCGCTTGAGCCATGAAGCTCGCTCGCCTGCGCGTCGCGGGCTTCAAGACCTTCGTCGAACCGACCGAGATCCTGTTCGAGGACGGGCTCTCGGGCGTCGTCGGCCCGAATGGCTGCGGCAAATCCAATCTTGTCGAGGCATTGCGTTGGGTGATGGGCGAAAATGCCCAGAGGAACCTGCGCGCCGCCGCGATGGACGATGTGATCTTCTCGGGCTCGAACGCGCGGCCCGCGCGATCCACGGCCGAGGTGCAACTCACGCTCGACAACGAGACGCGCTCGGCGCCCGCCGCCTTCAACGAGCACGACACGCTCGAAATCTCGCGAAAGATCGAGCGCGAGAAGGGCTCGACCTACCGCATCAATGCGCGCGAGGTGCGTGCGCGCGATGTGCAGATCCTGTTTGCCGACGCGGCAACCGGCGCGCGCTCCCACGCGCTTGTGAGGCAAGGGCAGATCGGCGAGATCATCGCCGCGAAACCGCAGTCGCGCCGGCGCATTCTCGAGGATGCTGCCGGCATAGCCGGGTTGCATACGCGTCGTCACGAGGCCGAACTCAGGCTCAACGCCTCCGAGACGAATCTCAAGCGGGTCGAGGATGTTCTGGCGCAGCTCGACCAGCAAATCGATGCGCTGAAACGCCAGGCGCGCCAAGCCGAGAAATACCGCACGCTGGCGGCCAGCATCCGCAGGACGCAAGCCTTATTGGCCCTGATCTCGTTGGCGGAAGCGCAGAAAACCGTGCTCGAAGCCGAGCATGCGCTCACCGCCGCCGCCACAGGTCTCGCCGAATCGGCGCAGCTTCAGGCGCAAGCGGCGACCGCGCAGGCGAATGCGGCCGCTGCCTTGCCGCCCTTGCGGGAAGGGGAAGCCGAGGCCGCTTCGGTTCTGCAACGTCTCTTCATCGCGCGCGAAGCGCTCGACGGGGAAGAGCGCCGTGTGAAGGAGCGCCGCGCGGAGCTCGAACGACGCCTTGCCGAGACTTGCGCCGATGTCGATCGCGCGGAGGCTTTGCTGAGCGATGCGCAGGCCAATCTCGCGCGTCTTTTGGCGGAAGCCGCAACCCTCGATGAGGCGCAGGCCGGGAACGAGATGCTCGAGGCGCCCTTGCGCGAGCGTCTTTCGGCCGCGGAAGCCGAGCTTGCGGCAAGCGATGCCGCTTTGGCCGAGGCCCAGAAGGTCTTGGCCGAAGCCTCCGCGGCCCGTGCGACCGCCGAGCGGGCCTCGCAGGAAGAGACGGGCCGCGCGAGGCGCCTCGAGGCCGAGTTGACGCGCGTTCTCGCCGATCTCGATGGGCTCGCGAGCGAGCACTCGCGGCTTGCCGACCTGGACGCTGCTCGTGCCGAGGTGAGCGCCGCGGAAGATGTCTTTGCCGCCTGCGAGATGAAGCTCGGTGAGGCGCGCGAAACCCATGCGAGGTCGCGTGAGGCCGAGGAACGCAACCGCGCCCCGCTTGCCACGGCCGAGCGCGAGGCGCAGCGCCTGGAGACGGAAGCGCGAACGCTGCGCAAGCTGCTCGAGCCCTCGGATACGAAATATCCGCCGATTCTCGACCAGGTGATCGCCGAGAAAGGCTACGAGACGGCGCTCGGCGCGGCTCTCGGCGAGGATCTGGACGCTTCGACCGATATGGCCGCTCCGACCCATTGGGCGTTGATCGAGCCCGATGGAGATGCGCCGCTGCCCGCGGACGTCGTGCCGCTTTCGGCCTTCGTGCAAGCACCGTCGGCGTTACGGCGCCGGCTCGAGCAGATCGGCATCGTAGAAAGCGAGCAGGGCCACGCACTGCGTCTCACTTTGCGGCCTGGCCAGGTGCTCGTTTCGCGCGAGGGTGATATTTGGCGCTGGGATGGATTCACCACGGCGGCTGATGCCCCTTCTGCCGCCGCGAGGCGATTGGCGGAACGCAACCGCCTCGGCGATGTCGAGGCCGAAGGTGCTGCGGCCTTCGAAAGCCTTGCGCAGCTGCGGACCGAGGCCGAGCGCCTGTCGAACGATGCGAAGCAGGCAGCCCTTCAAGAGACAAGCGCCATCGAGGCCATGGTCGGCGCCCGCCGCGACGTCGACACCGCTCGTGAGAAGCTGAGCGACGCGGAACGCCGGTCGGCGGGCCTCGCGGCCGCGATCGCGACCGCGAGCGAAGCCAGGCGCCGTCTGGAAGGAGATGTGGCCGACGCCCGCCGGCGGGTGCAAGAAACGCAATCCGCTCTCGCCGCCATGCCCGCTTCCGCCGGTTTCGAGGACGCGCTGGCGGCCGCCCGACGCACGGCTCAGCATAACCGCGACATCGTGGCGCAGGCGCGAGCCGAGCTCGAGTCGGCGCGACGCGAAAGCGCGTTGCGCGCCGAACGTTTGCGCGCCATCACCACCGAGAGCGTCGGCTGGGAGGAGCGCAAGGAACGCGCCTTGACGCAAATCAGCGAGCTCGCCGAGCGACGCCGCGAGACCGAGGGCGGGATCGCCGAGCTCGAAGAGGCTCCGGCCGCCTTCATGGAGAAGCGCCGTGCCCTGCTCTTCGATCTCGAGCAAGCCGAAGCCGCGCGTCGCGCCGCCGCCGACCGTCTCGCGCTTGCCGAGGCCGAGCAGGGCGAAGCCGATCGAGCCGCGCGGCTTGCCAGCGATGCACTGGCGACGGCGCGTGAGGCCAAGGCGCGCGCCGAGGAACGGTTGTCCGGTGCAAGCGAGCGGCGTCAAACCCTTGTCGCGAATGTCCGCGAAGAGCTCGAAACGGATCTCTCCGGATTGCCGGGGCTTGCCGGGGTTTCTCTCGACTCCCCGCTGCCCGAGGGGCGCGGTGTCGAGGAGCGTCTCGCCGGGCTGAAGCAGGAGCGAGAGCGGCTGGGCGGAGTGAATTTGCTTGCGGATGAGGAGCTTGGGACGATCGAGGCGGAGCGCGCCAAGCTCGGCGGCGAACGCGACGACCTCACCGAGGCCATCAAGCGGCTCCGGCAGGCGATCTCGAACCTCAATCGGGAAGGAGCCGAACGGCTAACCGAAGCCTTTGCCACGGTAAACGGCCACTTCCAGAACCTTTTCAAGACGTTGTTCGGGGGCGGATCGGCCGAACTGCAGCTCGTCGAATCCGAGGATCCGCTCGAGGCGGGTCTCGAGATCGTCGCCAACCCGCCGGGAAAGCGTCCGCAAACGCTGTCGCTTCTCTCGGGTGGCGAGCAGGCGCTCTCTGCGACGGCATTGATCTTCGCGGTCTTCCTGACGAACCCCTCACCTATCTGCGTGCTCGACGAGGTTGATGCCCCGCTCGACGACGCCAATGTCGAGCGCTTCTGCGATCTTGTCCGCGATATCGCCGACAAGACCGGCACCCGCTTCCTGGTGATCACGCATAATCCGATCACCATGGCGCGCATGGACCGGCTCTACGGCGTCACCATGCCCGAGCGCGGCATTTCGCAGATCGTGTCCGTCGACTTGGAGACGGCGGAGCGCTTCGCCGCCGAGTAAGTGTTCGCGTTCGACCAATTGTCGAGGCGCTGCCATTGACAGGGTCTCTCCTTCGCCATGAACAATGGCCGCATGGACGAGCCATCGAAAGACGAACTCGATCGACGCCGCGCCGCGCTCGACGCCAAGCTCAAGCAGCTTCGGCCGAGCGGTCCCGCGGCATCGCCGCAAACGCCGAACGGGGCGACTGGCAAAGCCTTCGGCCAAGCCATCCGCATTTCCACCGAGCTCATCGCGGGACTTGCGGTCGGCGCTGCTCTTGGATATGGGGCAGACCGGCTTCTCGGCACGTCGCCTTGGGGCTTCATTCTCTTGTTCCTGCTCGGTTTCGCGGCGAGCGTGCTGAATGCGATTCGCGCCGCCGGGCTGGGAAAGCCGCAATCCCGCCGCGAAAATTAGGCGGCCGGGCTCGGTCTCGGGCCCGCCAATGACGGTGCCTTGCAGCCGCGCGAGGAGCGAACGGACAGGTCATGAACCCGATTGAGCAGTTCGAGATTTCGCCCCTGAAGGAACTGGGCAGTATCGGCGCCTACCATTTCATCTTCACCAATTCCGCAGCTTACATGTTTCTATGCGTCGCGATCCTCGTGGGCGTGACCCTCTATGCGATGCGCGGCAACTCGCTCGTGCCGGGGCGCCTGCAATCGGCGGTCGAGTCCGTCTACGAATTCATCGCCGACACGGTGCGCCAATCCGCCGGCGAAGAAGGCATGAAGTTTTTCCCCTTCGTCTTTTCGCTCTTCGCCTTCATCCTCCTGTGCAATTTCATCGGGCTCGTGCCGTATTCCTTCACGGTCACCAGCCAGATCATCGTGACCGCCTCGCTTGCGCTTCTCGTCTTCGCCATCGTCATCATCTACGGGTTCTGGAGGCACGGCCTCGGGTTCCTGCATCTTTTTGCCCCTTCCGGCGCGCCGGGCTGGCTCATGCCGCTCATCGTGGTCATCGAGCTCATGTCGTTTCTGCTGCGTCCCTTGAGCCTCTCGGTTCGACTTTTCGCCAATATGCTCGCCGGTCATATCGCCCTTGCGGTCTTCGCCGGTTTCGTCGCGACGCTCGTCGGAGCCGGCGTCTGGTTCGTGCTCGCGCCGTTGCCCTTGGCGATGACGATCGCGCTCCTCGCGCTCGAGGCCCTCGTCGCCTTCCTGCAGGCCTATGTGTTCGCGATCTTGACCTGCATCTACCTCAACGACGCCCTTCACCCCCACCATTGACAAAGCCGTGTGAGGCGGCTTTCTCGCTGCCAAATAAATAAGGAGCAACTCATGGATCCGACTGCTGCGCGATATCTTGCCGCCGGCCTTGCCTGTATCGGCATGGGGGCCACCGCGATTGGTGTTGGAAGCATCTTCGGGCAATTCTTGTCAGGCGCGTTGCGCAACCCGTCGGCCGCCGATGGCCAGCGCACGCTGCTGTTCATCGGCTTTGCGCTCGCGGAAGTGTTTGGCATCGTCTCCATGCTGGCAATGTTCCTGCTTTTGTTCTTCTTCAAATAACCGGGCCCTCGCGACCTTTCTCGCCTGAACCTGGAATGGTTCGGGCGCCATCCAACCCGCACCTGGAACTTTCATGGCCGCCGGAACAGAAACCGCGACCGAAGCGCAAACCGAGCAGAAGGGCGGCTTTCCGCCTTTCGAGCCGGAGCATTTCCCTTCGCAGCTTTTGTGGCTGGCGATCACCTTCGGTGCGATCTACCTCTTCGTCTCGAAGGTCTTCGTCAGGCGCGTCGGCGGCACGATAGCCGAGCGCGCCGATCGCATCTCTCGGGATCTCGACCAAGCCTCAGCCGCGAAGGCGCGAGCCGACGAGGCGACGGCGGCGCACGCAAAGGCGCTCGCCGAGGCACGCGACAAGGCGCAAGGCATCGCGCGCGAGACGCGCGACGCCATGAACGCCGCCAGCGAGGCGAGGCGCAAGACGGTCGAGGCCGACCTCTCCGCCAAGCTCGCCGCATCCGACAAGGAGATTGCCACGCGCAAGGCGCAGGCCATGGCGAATGTGAGCGCCATCGCGCAGGAAGCCGCTGCCGCGATCGTGGCAAGGCTCACTGGTCAGCCGCCGAGCAGCGCCGAGCTTGCGGCGGCAAAATCGCCGACCGGAAAGAGGTGAGGAAAGGTCATGCCGCACCTCTTTGCCGATCCTGAATTCTGGGTCGCCGTCGCCTTTGTGATCTTCCTGGCGCTCGCCACGTGGTTCGGCGCCTTCAAGGCGCTCGTCAACGCGCTCGACCAGCGGGGCTCCCGCATCGCGGCCGAGCTCGCGGAAGCAAAAAGACTGCGAGAGGAGGCGCAAGCCCTTCTCGCCTCCTACGAGAAGCGCCGCCAGGAAGCCGAAGGCGAGGCCGCAGCGATCGTTGCGCAAGCCAAGGTCGAGGCCGAGCGTCTTGCCAAAGAGGCAGAGGAGAAGCTTTCCGATTTCGTCTCACGCCGACAACAGGCCGCCGAGCAGAAGATCGCCAGGGCGGAGGCAGAAGCGATGACAGAGGTGCGCGACGCCGCCGCCGAAGCTGCCATCCGG
>Ga0213875_10002186_pt1 | contig 11926 bp, 10 predicted proteins | sample BarmaccomBMRX_R8_FD_160105 | JGI IMG/M metagenome (GOLD analysis project Ga0213875, IMG submission 160105) | Root-associated microbial communities from Barbacenia macrantha in rupestrian grasslands, the National Park of Serra do Cipo, Brazil - RX_R8 | ecosystem: Host-associated > Plants > Roots... | reverse complement strand
CTCGTCGTCGATGCGCACCGCGGCGGCAAAGCGTCCCAGCCGCCAGCGATGCGTGCTGCCGTCAGGCGCCCAGTGCTGGTCCGCGGCGTCGGCGAGATGGAACACCGCCTCGAACAGCGCCGCATCGGCCGATGCCTCGGCCTCGGCATTGCGCCGCAGATTGAACGCCTGCTGCGCCTCGCTGCGGGCCGAGGCCGTCACCTCGGTCACCACGAGGGCGAGCAGGACCAGGGTCCACAGCACGATCAGCAGCGCGAAGCCGCGCTCGCCGAGCCGGGTGTCTCGGCACCCCCCGAGACGAGGGCGGATGCGCGCGGTCACTGCTCCAGCCCGAGACCGCGGCGCAGCCGCCGGCCGGGATCGGGCGAGCCGCTCGGGGCCAGGGTCTGCACTTCATCCGGCACCGCGGCGGCGTTGATCAGCTGATCGCGGAGATCCTCGGTCAGCGCCCGCGCATCGCGCTGATCGTGCTCGACATGCGGCGTGAGCAGCACCAGCAGCTCGGTGCGCGTGCGCGTATTGTTCTGGCCGCCAGCCAGCAGCCCGATCAGCGGGATGTCCTTCAGCCAGGGGATGCCCTGGTTGCTGCGCGAGACGCTGTCGCGGATCAGGCCGGCGAGCCCCACCGTCTGGCCGTCCTGCACCACCACCCGGGTCTGCACGTTGCGCTCGAGGAAGGTCGGCGAGTTGATCCCCGACGTGGTGGGCGCCGAGGTGTCGATGTCGCTCACCTCCTGGGCGATGTCGAGCGTGATCAGGCCGCCGCTGTTCACCCGCGGCGTCACCGCCATGATCACGCCGGTCTCGCGGTAGTCTATCGAGTTGACCACCGGCGCGTTGGCGGTGAGCGTGCTCTGCGAGCTTTCCGTGAGGAACGGCACGAGATCGCCGACCTGCAGACGTGCCGGCTGGTTGTCGAGCACCAGCAGCTCGGGCGAGGACAGCACGTGCACGGTGGTCACCGCCTGCAACGCGGAGATGGCGAACGGCGCACCGCCGTTGTTGTTGCCGCCCAGCACAAATCCCGGAAAGTTGGTCGCCAAGCTGGCGAGCGGCAGGGTGGAGACCGCGGCGTTGGCGAAGCTGAGCACGCCGTTGATGCCGCCCGACTTGAAGAAGAACTGCGTGCCGTATTGCAGCTGGTCGTTGAGCGTCACCTCGGCAATCGTCGCATCGATGCGCACCTGCAGCGGCAGGATGTCGATCTTGCGCAGCATCGCCTCGATGGTGTCCTCCTCCTGCTGCGTGCCGTAGACCAGGATGGCGTTGTTCTGCGCATTCGGCACGATGCGCATGGCGTCGGTTTCGGCTTCGGCGTTGGTGCCGCCTTCCTCGAGCGGGCCGAGCAGCGGATTGGCGCCGGCCGCCTGCCCCGCCCCGCCCGCAGCTTGGCTCTGGCCGCCGAGCGCGCCATTGGTGCCGCCGAGCCCTCCCTGGCCACCGATGCCACCCTGGGTGCCGATGCCGCCGGTGCCGGTGCCGATGCCCCCACCGCTGCCGATGCCGCCGCCCATGCCGATACCGCTCGCGCCGCCGATCCCGGCGCCCCCGCCGGCGCCGATGCCGCCCGTGCCGATGCCGCTGCTGCCCCCGCCGATGCCGCCGCCGGAGCCGTTCAGTTGCCGGCTGCCGCCCGGCGCGGTGGTGCCGGCGCCGGTGTTGCTCGGCTGCGCGGTGACGTTCTTCGGCGTGAACGCCTGCTGCAGCACATAGGCGATGTCGTTGCTCCGGCTGTTCTGCAGGTAGTAGACGTGCCAGCTGCGCACCGTGCTCCGGCGCTGGCGCTCGATCAGCCCGTAGACGCGGCGGGCGTCGTCGAGATAGCGCGGCTGCGAGGCGACGATCAGCACCGCGTTGATCCGCTCCATCGGCACGACGCGCACCAGCCCGGCGAGCGCGCCCCCGCCCTGGCTGCGGAAGGCGTCCTGCAGCGCGGAGGCGAAATCCTTCGCCGAGCCGGCAGTGACGGGCAGCAGCGCGTAGGATTGGCCGGCCAGTGTGTCGATGTCGAAAGCCCGGACGAGGGACACCAGCGTCTCTCGCGTGCCGGGCTCGCCGCTGACGACGAGCGCGTTGCCGGCGGGCTCGGCGGCGATCTTGCCGCCGGTGGCGACGAAGGGCTGCAGCACCTTCGCGAGGTCCTCGGCCGAGGCATAGCGCAGCGCGATCACCGTGCCGCCTGCCGCACTGGCACTGGCCGCCAGGCTCGGCGCGCCGGCGGCGGCGGCACTCGGCACCACGCGATAGAGCGAGCCGGACTGCACCAGGGTGGCGCCGTCCTGGCTGAGCAGCGCCTGCAGCGTGGGCAGCAGCTGCGCGCGCGCCATCGGCGCGGCGGTGCGCAGAGTGGCGGTGCCGTGCACCGCCGGGTCGATGGTGTAGTTGACCTTCAGCATGGTGCCGAGGATCTGCGCCACGACCTCGCGGATGTCGGTATCGGCGAAATCGAGGGAGACGTCGCCGCCCTGCCCGGGGGGCGGGCCGGGCGGCAGGGTGACCTCGGCCGGTGTGCCGTAGGCGATCTCGGGCGGCGGCGTCGCCTGGGTGGTGCCGACATCGGCGTTGACGCGCGGGGTGGCCGCCCCGGCATCGCCGGCCGGCTGCTGCAGCGGCCGCAGCACCGGCAGGCCGGGACGCTCACAGCCGCCGAGAGCGCCGATCAGCAGCAGTGCCGTCGCCAGGCCGAAGCAGCGCTGCGTCACTTGCCGACCTCCGGTGAAAAGTTTGTCTGGGTAAAGGGCGGCGGCATCCCGGGGATCGCCGGCACCCCGGCCGCCGCGGCGCGCGGCGGACCAGGCGGCTGCCCGGCGGTTGCCGGCGGCGGCGCGCTGCTGTCGAAGGCCGGATGCAGCAGGCGTCGCCCGCCCGGTCCTTGCACCGTGACCTGCCCCACCTCGATGGCCTCCACGACGTAGTTGCCGAGGCTGCTGCCTTCCGAGGCGACGGTCGGCTTGCCGTCGGCTGTTCCGGCGAAGATCGCCAGCTTGCCGAAAGGTCCCACCATCACCCCGGCGAGCCGGGGCAGCGCCACCGGGCCCGGCGCCGCGCCCGGCGTGGTCGCCGGCGGGCGACGGTTCGGGCTGAACAGCGGGCGCGCCAGCACCGTCTCGGCCCATTCCTCGGTGTGATCGACGGTCGCGGGCTGCGCGGCGACGGTCATCGTCGTGCCGACCGCCGAGCGAACGACCGAGGGCGGCGGGCGGCGGATTTCGCGCAGCTCCCAGCCGATCGTCCCGGCGAGGCCAAGCGCGAGCACGAAAAGCGCGGCGATGACGCGGCTCACTGGCTGGACGCCTGATTCGCCGGCGCGGCGCCGGACGCCTGATCCGCCGGCGCGGCACCGGGCCGCAGGGCATAGACGGTGAAGGTCGCATCAAGCGGCAGCATCGCCGCCCGGATCAGCACGACGGAGGAATGCAGCTGCACATCGTCGATCAGCATGCGCGGCGTGGCCTGCTCGACCGCCGTGAGCAGCCGGACCAGCACCGGCCATTGCGCGTTTATCGAGACACGCAGGCCGATCCGGCGATAGGCGCCGGCGGGCTCGGAGGGCAGCGTTTCCGCACTGGTCAGCGCCGCGCCGGCGGTCGTCGCCATGTCCTGCACCTGGCCCTGCAGCGCCGCTCCGGCGACCGCGTCGGTGGCGCCGCTCAGGACCGCGCTCGGCGCCGGGCCGCTCGCCTTCGTCGCCTGCTGCTGGCGCTCGAGTGCGGGCAGGGTCTGCGCCAGCACCGCCATCCGGCGGGCGAGCGCGCCCCGCTCGGCCAGCGCCTCGGCGCGCTCGGCGTGCCAGGCGACGAGCGGCGCCACGACACCGACCCACAACCCCCCGAGCAGCGCGAGCGTCAGGCCCAGCGCCAGCAGGCGACCCCGCAATCCGGTCGGGAGAGCGGCGCTCATGCCGATTTCCCCTTATGGCCCGAGTTCGGCGCGGATCGAGAACAGGTCGGCGCGACCGGCCTCGGTGCGCGTCACCGGCGCCACGAAGGCCGGATTGCGAAAGCTCGGGTCGCTCGACAGCAGGCCGATCAGCTTGGCGGCGGTGGCAGATTGGCCGTTGATCACCAGCTTGCGCTGCCGGAGCGTCAGGTCGGTGAGGTAGGTGTCGTCCGGGAGGATTTCCGTCAGGGTCGCCAGCACCTGCATGGCATCACCGACCCGCAGGCGCTCCTGCGCCAGCACGTCGACACCGGCGGCCTCGCCGGCGATCCGCCGCCGCACCGCCTCGACGCGCGCCACCTCAGGCTGCAGCGCCGCGATCCGCGCCTCGACCTCGGCGCGCGCCCTGGCCTGGGTGACGAAGGGCAGGCCGGCGGCGACGATGGCCAGGGCCGCACAGACCACGCCGGCGAAAACCGCGCCGCGCCGGCGCCAGCGCTCACCCCGGCTGCGCGGTGCGCCGAGGCCGATCGACCGGGTGCCGCCGTCGGCAAGCGGCGCCTCCAGCAGGGCGGGCGGAGCGCCGAGCCGGGCCAGCGCGGCGATCACCGGCGCGAGTTCCGCCTTCGGCACCAGCGAGACGCGCAGATGCAGCCGGCCATGCGCACGGTCCCGCTGCTCCACCCCCCAGCTCCAGAACACCTCGTCGGCGGTGAACGGCGTCAGCCGATCCATTTCGTAGCGCAGCACCGCCTCGGGCTCCCGCTCCGCGGAAAGCGGCAGGACGACCCGGCGCTCGAGCAGTGAGGCGGCGGGCGGGCGCAGCACGATCGGCGCCTTGCGGGCGCGGGCGATCAGCCCGCGGGTGCGCCGCAGGCCCGCCTCCCCCGACATCTCATCGAGCGGCACGCGGCCGAGAGGCGTCTCGCGCCGACGCCGGCGCAGCAGGAAGCCGATGGTGCCCGCCGTGCCGGTGTCGACCACCAGGGCGCTCGCGCCGGCGGGCTCGCCGCGCAGGGCGCGCCCGGGCACGAGGTCGCGCATCTGTTGCGCCCACCAGGCGACGAAGTCCTTGAGCATCCAGTCTGCCTTGCGTAGCCCCCAGGGGCGTGGCCGGACAGTTTGCTGTCCTGGTCGCCTCCCCACGCGACTGTAGAGGAAACCCTCCGGGGCATCAAAGTGACGGGTTGGCAATGTCCGCCTCGGGGATCGCCCGAGCGGCGGCTTTTCCGATCGGGTGCAAACCTGCCACACTGCCGTGCGGCGAATTTCGGACAGCGCCCTGGATGTCGAGATCTGCCTGGATCGGTGCTGCCCTCGCCTTGCTCGGATTGGCCGTGGGCCCGCAGCTCGCGACGGCGCAACCGGATCCCGGGTTCAGCCGCCTCGACGAGATCACGGTCGAGAATGCCGGCAGGCTGGTGCCGGCGTGGAGTTTCCGGACCGGGACGCCGGGCGCGCACGCCACCGCCCCGCTGATCGCCGGGGATACGCTGTTCGTCCTGACGCCTTTTCCGCACACCCTGTTTGCGCTCGACCTCACCCGGCCCGGGGCGGCGGTCAAGTGGCGCTACATGCCGCCGCCGGACCGCACGGCCGATGGGCTGACCTGCTGCGACGCCGCGACCGGCGGGCTCGCGGCTTCCGGCGACCGGCTCTATCTCAACACGCTGGACGGCCACACCATCTCGCTGGATGCGGCTGGCGGCCAGGTCGTCTGGGACGCCAGGCCGGCACATCCGCAAACCGGCGAGACGCTGGCGGCGGCGCCGCTGGTCGCGGGGAACCGGATCATCATCGGCAGCGCCGGCGACGATGCCGGCCCGCGCGGCTGGCTCGCGGCTCTCGACGCCGCCACCGGGCGGCAGGACTGGAAGGTCTTCGACACCGGCCCGGATGCGGAGGTCGGCATCGGCGAGGGCTTCCGGCCGCTCTATGATCCGCCGCAAGCGAGAGATCGCGGCGTCTCGACATGGCCGCCCGCGGCCTGGCAGCAGGGCGGCGGCGGCCTCTCCGGCGCCCCGGTTGCGGACCCGGCGCTCGGCCTGGTCTTCTACCAGACTGGCCATCCCGCTCCCTGGAACCCGGACCAGCGCCCCGGCGAGAACCGCTGGACCTCCGGCATCTTCGCCCGCGATGCGGCCAGCGGCGCGGCACGCTGGTTCGATCCGATCAACCCGCATGACCTCTACGCGATGGGCGCCAGCGGCGGACTCCTGCCGACGCCCGACGGCCGGCTCGTCCACCCCGACGCCAACGGCTTCCTCTACGTGCTGGACCCGGCTACCGGGAAGATGCTCTCGGCAACCCGGTTCCTGCCGGTCAATGCCGCGCGCGGGATCGACCTCGCTTCCGCGGTGCCGATCCGCGAGGATCGCTACGTGACCGTCCAGGACCGCACGGTCCGCGACATCTGCCCCGCCTGGCCGGCGGGATCGAACGCGCAGGCCGCCTATTCGCCCGCGACCGGGCTCCTCTACATTCCGGCCGCCACGCTCTGCATGGACATGGCGGCGCGCTCGGCGAGCTACATCGCGGGCACGCCGTTCGGCGGGGCGGATGTGCGGGTCAAGCCGGCGCCCGGCGGCGAGGAGGGCGCGCTGATCGCCTGGGACATCGCCGCCGGCCGCGCCGCCTGGACGGTCCCGGAACGATTCCCGCTGCGCGGCGGCGCGCTGGCCACCGCCGGGAGCGTGGTGTTCTACGGCACGCTCGACGGGCTGCTCAAGGCGGTGGACGCGCGCACCGGGCGCGGGCTTTGGCAGTTCCAGGCGACCGCCGGAATCGTCGGCCGTCCCGCGAGCTTCCGGGCGCCGGACGGCCACCAATACGTGGCGGTGCTCGCCGGCGCCGGCGGCCTGACCGGCACCGCGTCGGCGAAAGAGATCGACGTGCGCGACGCGACGGCAGCGCGCGGCTTCGCGAATGCCCTGCGCACCCTGCCGCCGCCGCAGGACCGCAGCGGCACGCTGTTCGTCTTCCGATTGCCATGAGGGCACGGCACCTGCTGCTCGCGGCTTGCGCGTTCCTCGTGGCCTGCCAGCGCGAGCAGCGGGACTTGCGGACCGATCCGCCGGTGGCCGAGGCGCTCGGCCAGGTCGCGGTGATGCCGGGCGGCATCGGCGGCAGGCCCGCGGCGATCGACCGGGCGCTGGGGCATCCCTATCAGACCAACGCCTATCAGCTGAACCAGGGCAAGCGCCTGTGGGACTGGTTCAACTGCAGCGGCTGCCACGCCGCCGGCGGCGGCGCCTCCGGCCCGGCTCTGACCGACGGCTCGTGGCGCTATGGTCCGGACATGGTGTCGATCTTCGTGTCGATCCGCGACGGCCGCCCGAACGGCATGCCGGCGTTCCGGGGCAAGCTGACCGACGAGCAGATCCTGCAGCTCAGCGGCTATGTGCAGGCGATGGGCGCCGAGACGGCGAGCACCGCGGCGCCGAGCCGCAACGACACGATGCAGGCCCGCGCATCGGAAAACCGGGCTCCCGCTGCCGCCGCCTTCCCGAAGCAGGTGAGTCGTTAGCCCGGGAATGCTGTCCCTGTTCGCTCGGAAATTGTGCGTCCGGTCCGCCGGCCACCGTCAAGGCCAAGCCGCCTGCGGCGGTCGCTGCGCGAGCCTTGACCGCGGCCAGCGGACCGGAGCGTGGCTTTCCATCGAACAAGGAACACCTGTGCACAACTCCCCTTTCTTCGATGGAAGCACGACTGCCGGGTCCGGCGCCGGCTCAAGATCGGCGAAGCCGCCGGCGCAGCCGGCTTGATCTTGAACCGGCGTCGGACCCGGCGGACCATCGGCCATCGAGGCAAAGGCGGACCCGTTCCCGTGGCAGCGACATCCCGCCTCGCCTCCTGCCTGCCAGCTCTGCTCTGCGCGGGTTGCGGCGGCTGGCAATCCGCCCTGCAGCCCGGCGGCGAGCAGGCCGGACATCTCAAGGTCCTGATCCAACTCTTCACCATCGTCTGCGGGATCGTCTGGCTGCTCGTCATGCTGGTCCTCGCCGCCGGCCTGTGGCGTCGGCACTCGGGCACGCCAACAGGCGCGGCGGCGGAGCGACGCTCCGCCCGGCTGGTCGGCGCCGCGACGGCAGCCAGCGTGCTGGTGATCATCGGGCTGACGCTGGCGAGCTACGTCGCGACCCACGGCCTCGCCGCGGCCGGCGCCGACCCGCTGGTGATCCGGGTGCGCGGTTCGCAGTGGTGGTGGGAGGTCACCTACATGGACCCGTCCCCCGACCGGACCTTCCTCACCGCCAACGAGATCCACGTCCCGGTCGGCCGGCCGATCCGCGTCGAGCTGGCGGCGTCGGACGTGATCCACTCCTTCTGGGCGCCCAACCTTGCGGGGAAGCAGGACCTCATTCCCGGCCGCGACAACGCGCTCTCCTTCACCGTCGATCAGCCCGGCCTCTATCGCGAGCAATGCGCCGAGTTCTGCGGCCTGCAGCACGCCCATATGGCGATGCTGATCGTCGCCGAGCCCGCCGCGTCGTTCGACGCCTGGCGCGATGGCCAGATCGCCGAGCCGCCGGCGCCGAACGATGCCGAACAGGCCGCCGGACGCCTGGTGTTCACCGGGAAGGCCTGCGCGGCCTGCCACACCGTGCGCGGCACGCCGGCCGCCGGCACGCTCGGGCCGGACCTGACGCATGTCGGCAGCCGGCGCACCATCGCCGCCGGCATGCTGCCGACGACGCGCGGTTCGCTGGCTGCCTGGATCGCCGACCCGCAGACGATCAAGCCGGGCAACAACATGCCGATGGTGCCGCTCACCGCCGATGAGCTGAATGCGCTCGCGGCCTATCTGGCGAGCCTGAAATGAGCCCCGATTCGCTGCCGCCGGATATCCGCGACACCGATCTGGCGCCGGATGTTCTGGAGCCCGAGCTCGAACGCACCTGGCGCACGCCGCGGGGCCTGATCGGCGCGCTCTCCACCGTCGACCACAAGATCATCGGCCGGCGCTATCTCGTGACGGCGTTCATATTCCTGGCGATGGGCGGCGTGCTGGCGATGCTGATGCGCCTGCAGCTCGCCCGGCCGGAGAACCGCGTGCTGCCGCCGGACCTGTACGACCAGGTCTTCACCATGCACGGCGCCAACATGATGTTCCTCTTCGCCGTGCCGGTGATGGAGGCGGTCGCGGTCTATCTCGTGCCGCTGATGGTCGGCACGCGCAACGTCGCGTTTCCCAGGCTGAACGCCTTCTCCTACTGGATGTACCTGGCCGGCGGGTTCACCCTGTGGACCGCCTTCGCGCTCGACATGGGGCCGGATGTCGGCTGGTTCGCCTACGTGCCGCTCTCCGGGCCGGAATACGGCTCGGGCAAGCGGGCCGACATCTGGGCGCAGATGATCACCTTCACCGAGGTCTCGGCGATGGCGGTGGCGGTGGAGATCGTCGTCACCGTGCTGAAGCAGCGCGCCCCCGGCATGTCGCTGGACCGCATCCCGCTCTTCGTCTGGTCGATGCTGGTCACCTCCTTCCTGATCATCATGGCGATGCCGGCGATCATGGTGGCGAGCACGTCGCTGATCCTCGACCGCCTGGTCGGCACGCATTTCTTCAATCCCGCGGAAGGCGGGGACGTGCTGCTGTGGCAGCACCTGTTCTGGTTCTTCGGCCATCCCGAGGTCTACATCGTCTTCCTGCCCGCGGTCGGCATGGTCTCGACGATCATCGCCACCTTCACGCGCCGCCCGACCTTCGGCTATCTGGCCCTGGTCATGGCGCTGATCGCCACCGGCATCCTGGCCTTCGGGTTGTGGGTGCACCACATGTTCGCCACCGGCCTGCCGCGTCTGGGCGAGAGCTTCTTCACCGCGTCCAGCATGAGCATCGCCATTCCGGCCGGCGTGCAGATCTTCTGCTGGCTGGCGACCCTCTGGCTCGGGCGGCCGGTGTACCGCACGCCGCTGCTCTTCGTGCTGGCGTTCTTCGTGACCTTCGTGATCGGCGGGCTGACCGGCGTGATGGTCGCGTCGGTGCCGCTCGACACGCAGGTGCACGACACCTATTTCGTCGTCGCGCATTTCCACTATGTCCTGATCGGCGGCGCGGTGTTTCCGCTGCTCGGGGCGATCTATTACTGGTACCCGAAGATCGTCGGCCGCATGATGAGCGAGCGGCTCGGGCGCTGGGTGGTTGGGCTGCTGGCGATCGGCTTCAATCTCACCTTCTTTCCCATGCACCTGCTCGGCCTGCATGGGATGACGCGGCGCGTCTACACCTACCAGGTCGAGATGGGCTGGGGCGGCCTCAACCTCTTCGTCAGCCTGAGCGCGGTGCTGCTGGCCTGCGGCTTCGCGCTGTTCTTCTTCGACGCCATCCGCAGCTCCTGGATCGGCGAGCCGGCGGGCGACGACCCATGGGGAGGGCCGACCCTGGAATGGTCGACCACCTCGCCGCCGCCGCCCTACAATTTCCGCCACATCCCGATCGTGCGGAGCGGCCAGCCGCTCTGGGACGACACCGAGACCCTGACCGTCGCCGCCGGGCTGCGGGTGGACCGGCGCGAGCTCGTCGTCAGCAGCGTCGCCGAAGCGTTGCCGGAAGCGCGGGAAGCCTCGCCGGCCAACTCGATCTGGCCGCTCTGGGCGGCAATCGCCAGCACCGTCATGCTGATCTCCTCGATCTTCTCGCCCTGGGCGGTGGTCTGGGGAGCGGTGCCGATCGCCGTCGCGCTGATCGGCTGGTTCTGGCCGAAGGGCACGCCGGAGGACGAGGCATGAGGCAGCGCATCGCCGGCGATCTGCGCGATCTGCCGCTGCACGGCCTGGGCACCGCCAGCCTGACCTGGTGGGGCACGCTGGCCTTCATGCTGCTCGAAGGCACCGGCTTCGCGCTGCTGATCGCGATCTATCTCTACCTCGCCAGCCTGGCGCCGGAATGGCCGCTCGCCGCACCGCCCCCCGACCTGCTGCCCGGCACGCTGGTCACCCTGATCCTGCTCGCCAGCCTGGTGCCGAACTATCTCATCTCGCGCTGGGCGGAGCGCCAGGAGCTCGGCAAGGTGCGCATCGGCATGGTGGTGATGTCGCTCCTCGGCGTGGCGCCGCTGATCCCGCGCATCTTCGAATTCCCCGCCCTGCACATCTCCTGGGACAGCAACGCCTACGGCTCGATCGCCTGGACGCTGCTCGGCCTGCATACCACGCACATCCTCACCGATCTCGCGGACACGCTGGTGCTGGGCGTGCTGATGTTCACCCGGCATGGGAGCAGCAAGCGCCGCCTCGGCGACGTGCAGGACAACGCGATGTACTGGAATTTCGTCGTGCTGACCTGGCTGCCGATCTATGCCTGCCTCTACGGCGTGCCGCGGCTGTGACATCGCGCAGCGCCCTGCCAGCCTGTGCCGGGCTGATCGCCGGCCCGCTGGCCTGGGCGGTCAACACCCAGCTCGGACTGATCCTGCCGGACGTGGATTGCAGCGCGTGGTTTCGCCCCAGCGCGCCGGCCGCGCTCCTGCTCGTCGCCGGCGCACTGGCGGCCGGGTATCTGTCCTGGCGGGCCCGGGCGGACCGGCCCGAAGCGCTGCGCTTCATCGCCGTCGTGAGCGCGCTGTCCGCTTTCCTGTTCGCCTTCGGGCTGCTTCTGCAGGCCGCCGCATCCCTGCTGCTCACGGGGTGCGAGCGATGAGGCTTCTCATCTTCGCCGCGGGCTGGCTGCTGCTCGGCGGGCCCGCGGCGGAGGCGCACGGCTTCCTGGTCAGGACACACGCGCCCGCCTGGACGTTCGACCCGTGGGTCGTGGTGCCGCTCCAGCTCTCGCTGGCGCTCCATGCCGCCGGCACCGTCGAGCTCTGGACGCGCGCCGGGATCGGACGCGGCGTTCGCGTCCGGCAGACGCTCCTCTACGCGGCGGGATGGCTGGCGCTGGCCGGCGCGCTGGTCTCGCCGCTGCACTGGCTCGGCGAGCAGCTCTTCACCGCCCACATGATCGAGCACGAGATCGTCATGGCGGTGGCGGCGCCGCTGCTGGTGCTGGCGCGTCCCGGCGGCGCCGTCATCTGGGCTTTTCCTTCAGGGATGCGCCGCGAGCTCG
>Ga0213875_10002185_pt1 | contig 11929 bp, 9 predicted proteins | sample BarmaccomBMRX_R8_FD_160105 | JGI IMG/M metagenome (GOLD analysis project Ga0213875, IMG submission 160105) | Root-associated microbial communities from Barbacenia macrantha in rupestrian grasslands, the National Park of Serra do Cipo, Brazil - RX_R8 | ecosystem: Host-associated > Plants > Roots... | reverse complement strand
TGAAGCGGCTCTGCGCCAGGAACACCGTGGCGAAGGACTGCAAGGAGGTCAGCAGCAGCGCCGCCAGCGGCAGGATGACGGCGAGTGCCACGTACGCCCAGCAGATTGCCAGCAGCGCCCAGCGCAATCTGCCGACGGATACCGCGCGAGGCCGGAACGCCTTGCCGGAGATCGTTGCAAAACTGCCGCGCCGCATGATCAGGCGGGCCAGCGACAGCGTCAGCAGCATCACCGCGAACAGCGACAGGCCAAGCGCCGCCGCCCGCCCATAATCGGGCGGATAGGAGAGCGTGGCCTCCCAGATCGCCGTGGTGATGACGAAGAAACGGCCTGGAATGCCGAGCACGAAGGCGGCGGCGAAGGCGCCGAGCATTTCCGCGAAGACGAACACCGCGGCGCTCAGCACGCCCGGTGCGACCAGCGGCAGCGTGACCATCAGCGTCGTGCGCAGCTTGCCCGCGCCGAGCACCCGGCTGCTTTCTTCGAGCGAGGGGTCCATCGACTTCATCGCCGCGGCGATCATGACGAAGGCGACGGTGCCCTCGAACAGCGCCATCACCCAGGCGATGCCGAGCGGCGAATAGACGTTGACCAGGTCGCCGCCGCCGCCCAGCGCGTGCCAGAGCTGGTTGATGAAGCCGGTCTTAGGCCCTGCCAGCACGCCCCAGGCGAGCGCGCCGACCAGCGGCGTCATGTAGTACGGCAGCTCCATCAGGCGTTCGAGCAGACGGCGGCCGGGAATGACGGTGCGCGTCAGGATCCAGGCGAGCACGAAGCCGAAGGCGATCGCCATCCCGGTCGCCAGCAGCGCGACGAGTGCGGTGTTGCCGATCACGCGGGCGTCGTCGGGGATCGCCCGGAAATTGTCGAGGCCGTACTGCAGGGGCGGGAATTGCATGGGATCGCCGGCGTTCAGCGATTCCTGCAGCAGGAAGAAGACGGGATAGAGCACGAGACAGCCGCACAGCAGCAGCGCCGGCGCCGTCACCAGCCAGCGTCCGGTCCTCACCTTGGGCGAGCCGGCGTCAGCGCAGGCCGGTCATCTTGTCCCAGAAGCGCGCGAACTGCGTGCGGCTGGCGAGGAAGGTCTGCCAATCCGCCGGGAACAGCAGTTTCAGCTGACTCGCCTGCACCCCGCCGGGCGGCGGCGGCACGTCGGCGCGCACCGAGTTCAGGAACAGCGCATCGCCGTACGCCTTCTGGCCGCCGACCGACAGGAACCAGTCCATGTAGAGCCGCGCCGCTTCGGGATGCGGGCCGTCGGCGACCAGGCCCCAGACCTCCGGCCCGGCCGGCAGCCCGGCGTCCGGGTACACGAAGGCGATCGGCGCGCCCTTGGCCTTGAACTGGAGATAGCCGGAATACTGTGCGGTATGGATGATCTTGTCCTGGCCGTTCACCGCGCGATCGTATTGCTGGACGTAGCTGTCAAAGGCGCGCGGTTTGAGCTCGGCGAACTTCGTCCAGTACTCCTCGCCGTACAGGCGCCGCAGCTCGAACCAGGTCTCGTGCTCGAGGCCCGAGTTCGACACCTTCACGCTGACGCCGTCCGTCCATTTCGGATCGAGCACATCCTGCCAGGTCTTCGGCGCCTGGTCCGGCGGCACGATCTTCGGGTTGTAGGCGATGGCCGCCATGATCACCGCGCCCCAGGTCCAGAAGCCTTCGGGCTGGCTCTTGTACTGCGCGTTGTAGGCCGTCATTTCCGGCGAGACGTACTGCGCGTAGCCGCCGCGTTTCTGGAAGTCGAGCACGAAGCCCATGTCCGAGAGCTCGATCGCATCGACCAGATAGGAGTGGGCCTGCCGCTCGGACATCAGCTTGGCGTACAGCGCGCCGGCCTGCAGGCGGATGTAGTTGGTCGAAACCCCGGGAAACGCCTGGTGGAAGGCGGCAAGGAGCTGGGCCGTGCCGTCTTCGGGATCGGTCGTATAGACGACCAGCCCACCCTCCCGCTCGGCCTTGGCGACGTCGGCACAGGTCTTGAAACCCGGCATCTGCCGGGGGTTGTCGCAGGCGCTGGCCGGCCCGCCGAGCAGCATCGCCGCGAGCGCAAGTCCGGTCGCCAGACCTCGCATCATCCCCCCTTCCCGCGCGCTGGCCCCGAAGGCGGCGCGGCGCGCTTGCTCGTGTCCGGAGCGCCGTCGGCTCGTTCCGACCATGCCGGCGAAAGAAGGATAACGTGGCGCGCCGCCTCTGTCAGTGACCGGCAAATCCCTCGGCCGCCACCCTTTCAGGCGTGCATCGGCGGGGCGCCGGGATCGGGTGGGATCGGCGTGGGGGCGGGCGGCTCTTCAACCGGCGGCGGCGCGTCGGGGTCGCGGGCCGGCGGTCGCGGGCCGGGCGCCGGCGGCGCGGGGGGCTGCTGCGAGCGGGTGATCCGCGCGCGGAGCGTGTCTATCATGCCGGGTCCTCCCGTGCCGAGTGCGGCTGCATGCAGCAACAGAAATAGCCGGACAGAAACACGGTTCGGCTGTAACGAAGGGTTGCGGCACCGCATTCCACGGCCTTGGCTGATCTGAACACCTGGGCCCCGGCGCGGGTTTCAACTTGCCGAATGCGGGCCAAATGGGATTTGTTAACCCGGCGTCGCTAAACTGCCGCGGCCAGGCGCCCCGGAGATCGGGCTCGCCTGCATCGGGGGGCCGTCGGCGACGGGGACATGGCAGGGCGACAATGAACGCCGAGTTGCGATCCATCCTGGACAAGCACGGCAGGCTCGGCGTGCCCGCGACAGGCCTGGACGAAGCGGCGGACCTGTTCCGTTTCGGGCTCGACTCGATCGGCATCGTGAACGTGATGCTGGCGGTGGAGTCCGAGTTCGATGTCGAGTTCCCGGACGCGCTGCTGACGCGCCAGACGTTTTCGAGCATCGCCTCCATCACGCGCGTGGTTCGCCAGCTGCAGTCGGCGCCGGTCTGATCATGGAAGGCGTGCTGCGGTCCCAGGACCTGGCCGCCCCGATGGCGGCGGCGGCGGCCGGTGCCGCGGAGGTGGCGCGCGCACACGCCGCGGCGGTCGACCGGGACGCGGTGTTTCCGGCGGCCGCCCTCGCCGCCCTGCGGGAGGCGCGGCTGCTCGCGGCACTGGTGCCAGTCCCGCTCGGCGGGCTGGGACTGCCGCTCGGCCGCGTCGGCGCGATCTGCAGCGCGCTCGCCGAAGCCTGCTCCTCGACGGCGATGATCTTCGCCATGCACCAGGTCCAGGTCGCCTGCCTGGCGCGCCACGCGCTGGACCAGGAGTGGCATCGCCACTTCCTGCGCCGCGTCGCCGCCGACGGGCTGTTGCTCGCCTCCGCCAATTCCGAGGCGGGGATCGGCGGCGACCTGCGCACCAGCCGCTGCGCCGTGCTGCGCGACGGCGGCCGCTTCACGGTGCGCAAGCAAACCACCGCGCTCTCCTACGGCGCGCACGCCGACGCGCTGCTCCTCACCGCGCGCCGCGGCGAGGACGCGGCACCGACCGACCAGGTTCTGCTGGTCGCGCTGCGCGAAGACTGCACGCTCGAGCGGACCGCCGGCTGGGACGCGCTCGGCATGCGCGGCACCTGCACGGAGGGCTTCCTGGTCGACGCCGCCGGCAGCGAGGCACAGATCCTCGCGACGCCGTTCGGCACCATCGCCGGGGAGACGATGGTGCCGGCCTCGCATCTGCTGTGGTGCAGCCTGTGGGTCGGCATCGCCGCGGACGCGGTGGGCCGCGCCCGGAGCTTCGTGCGCGCGGCCGTGCGCGGCGACCGCTCAGGCGCGGCGCCGCCCGGCGGTCCGCGCCTGGCGCTGGCGGTCGAACAACTGCAGATGCTGCAGGCGCAGGTGACGGCGTCGCTGCAGCGCTTCGAAGCGCAGGCCGACGCCGAGCCGGCGTCGCTCGCCGCGGCGATCGAGAGCAACGCGCTGAAGACCGGCGTGTCCGAGGCGTGCCTGGCGGTGGTGCAGAACGCGCTGCGCGTCTGCGGCTTCGCCGGCTACAGCAATGCCGGGCGCTACAGCCTGTCGCGCCATTTGCGCGACCTGCAATCGGCGCCGCTGATGATCAACAACGACCGCATGCGCGACACCACGGCCCGCCTGCTGCTGGCCGCCGCGCCGGTTCTCGGCATCGTATGACCCTGCCCGGCATCGTCGGACGCTGATGGACGCGATCCCCTCCTGGCTCGACCGGCTCGTCGCCGGCGGCCTCCTGATCCCGACCGGGGTGGACGGGCTCTACGGCAGCGGCGCGGCTTTGGAGCGCGTGCTGGACGGACTCGACGCGCTGATCACGCGCGCCGGCGAAGCCGACCGCCCCGAGCGGGTGCGCTTTCCGCCGGGCGCCAGCCGCAGCGACTTTGAGGCCAGCGAGTACCTCAAGGGCTTTCCGCATTTCGCCGGCACGGTGCACAGCTTTTGCGGCGACGAGCGCGCCCACCGCGAGGTCCTGCGCTGCGTCGAGGTCGGCGAGGACTGGACCGTCGGCCAGCGCGCGACCGATATCGTGCTCACCCCGGCCGCCTGCTATCCGGTGTATCCGATGCTGGCGCGGCGCGGGCCGATGCCGGCGGAGGGATGCCTGGTCGACGTGCTCTCCTGGTGCTTCCGCCGCGAGCCGTCGAACGAGCCCACGCGCATGCAGATGTTCCGGATGCGCGAATACGTGCGGATCGGCTCGCCCGAGCAGGTCGCGGCGTTCCGCGAGCGCTGGCTGGAGCGCGGCCAGGCGCTGGTCGCGGCACTCGGCCTGCCGCACGCGATCGACCTCGCCAACGATCCATTCTTCGGCCGGGTCGGCCGGCTGCTGGCCGACAACCAGCGCGCGCAGCAGCTGAAATTCGAGCTGCTGATCGAGGTGAACGGCACCGGCGCGCCGACCGCCTGCCTGAGCTTCAACTACCACCTCGACCATTTCGGCCAGATCTGGCGGCTCGCGCTGCCGGACGGCACGGTCGCGCACACCGGCTGCGTCGCGTTCGGCATGGAGCGGATCGCGCTGGCGCTGTTCCGCCATCACGGCTTCGACCTCGCACACTGGCCGGAGACCGTGCGACGGGTGCTCTGGCCGAAAAGCTAGTGGTGCGATCGATGCAGATGGCTTCAGCGAGCCAGACGCCTGTAGCCCCTGCCGGCGGGCCATTTGCATCGTGAATCGCACCACCAGAGAGTCCTGACCGCGTGCTGCCGATCGGCTTCGGCACGTGCTTCGGCTGGCTGCACCAGGCTGCCGGCGATTGCGGCGTGCTTCTCTGCCCGGCGATCGGCCACGAGGCGCGGTCGGTGCACCGGCCCTGGCGCATGCTGGCCGACACGCTGGCCGCGGGCGGCTATCCGACCCTGCGCTTCGACTATCCGGGCACCGCCGATTCCTGGGTCGACGCGAACGCGGTCGGTGACGACGGGCTGGCACCCTGGCGCGCCGGCATCGCTGCCGCGGCCGACTGGCTGCGCCGGGAGGCCGGCGTGCGCCGAATTGCGCTGTGCGGCCTGCGGCTCGGCGCCGCGCTGGCCGCCGAGGCCAGCGTGGGCGCCGAGCGGCTGGCGCTGCTCGCGCCGGTGGTGTCCGGGCGCCTCTACCTGCGCGAGCTGAGGGCGCTCGGGCGCGTCGCCGCCGGCATGGCCGACCGCACCGACGCCTCGGACACGCTGGAAGCCGGCGGGGTGCTGCTTTCGCCCGGCCAGATCAGGGATATCGGTCAGATCGACCTGCGCCGCTTGGGCGCGATGCCGGCGCCCGACGTACTGATTCTGGACTCCGCCGGCGCACGCCCGGTGCAGGAGCTGGCGGGCCGCCTGCGCGATCTCGACGCCGAGGTCAGGCTCGACGGCTTCCCCGGCTACGACATGCTGATGCGCGACTCGCACCTGAACGCGCCGCCGCGCGAGGCCTATGGCCGCGTGCTGGCGTGGCTCGACGAGCGGCCGCCCGGGCGCCCGGCGCGCACCGCGGCGCCGGGGCCTGCCGTTCTGCACCCGCCCGGCGCGGTGGAGCGTCCCTGCCGGTTCGGCGAGGGCGAGCGCCTGTTCGGCATGCTCTGCGAGCCGGCCGGTCCGGTGCGCGGCGAGATCGCCGTCATCATCGGCAACACCGGCGGTGATCCGCACTACGGGCTCGGCGACCTCTCGGTGGCACTTGCGCGGCGGCTGGCCGGGGCGGGGGTCGCGTCGCTGCGGATGGACTATGCCGGTCTCGGCGACAGCCTGAACGGGCCCGAGGACGCGCAGCCGCATCTGTTCGACACCCCTCGCCTGCCCGACCTGCAGGCGGCGATGGCGGTGCTTGAAGGTGCCGGCTACCGTCGCTTCGTCGCCGCCGGAATCTGCTCGGGCGCCTATCACGCGCTGCACGCGGCGCTCGCGGACGAGCGGGTCGTCGGACTCTATCTCGTGAACCTGCCGAAATACCGATGGCGGTTCGGCGATGAGGCGGACGTGGTGCAGCGCCGGGCGATGCGCTCCACGCACGCCTACCTGCAGGGACTGAAGCAGCCGGACATCTGGCGGCGGATGCTGCGCCGCGAGATCCATGCCGGCCGGATCACCGCATTGCTGGCCAGGCGCCTGCTGCGCCGCCTGGCGCTGCGGGCCGGCGGATCGATGGCCGCGCGTTTCCCGCGCCAGGCGCTGACCGCGCTGTCGCGCCGCGGCGTGCGCACCGCGATCGTGCACGGCCTGGACGATCCCGGGCTCGACGAGCTGGAGGCGCATTTCGGCCGGCTCGGCCGCCGCCTCGCCGCGTTGCCGCATGTCGGCGTGACGATCGTCCCGGAGATCGACCACGCGGTGAGCCACCGCGTGGCGCGCGAGCGGGCGATCGAGCTGCTGCTCGAGCACGTGCGCCCACTGAAGTGAAGGGTTGCAAAGGCTCTGCCTTTGCCGGGGTCCAGGGGCAGCGCCCCTGGCCTTGCCTTTTCACTCCCACAACGCCGGCAGGACTGACGCGACGAGCAGCACTCCCATGCCGATGTTGAAGGCGCGCAGACGTGCCGTGGAGACCAGCAGGCGCGAGGCGCCGCTGCCAAGCAGCGCCCAGAACAGCGCGCAGGGCACGCAGACCAGCCCGAAGACGCCGGCGAGCCAGACGACCTGCGGCGCGAGTGGCTGTGTCGGGTCAGTCCAGGTGGTCGCGGCGGCGAAGGCGAGCAGCCAGGCTTTCGGGTTCACCCACTGGAACAGCGCGGCGCCGAAGAAGCCGAGCGGCGGGCGCGCGGGGCCGCGGCCGGGCGCGCCGGTGCGGGCGATCTGCCAGGCGAGCACCAGCAGCCAGGCGACCGCGACCAGACGCAGCGCGGTGTAGATGCGCGGGTGGGCGGCGAGCGAGCCGGTCAGGCCGATCGCCACCAGCCCCAGCATCGCCGCAAAGCCCAGGCCGATGCCGAGCACGTGGGGGAGCGCGCGGCGCACGCCGTGGTTGGCCGCGGACGCGGCGATCAGCGCGTTGTTGGGCCCCGGCGTGATCGAGGCCGCGATGGCGAAGCCGATATAGGACAGCGCTGATGTGTCCATGCGGACAGGGCAGCAGTCTTGTCCTTTCTTGGCAACGAGTCCCGGCGCATTGCAGGGGCGCGGAAACGTGGGGCGGTGGTTCGTGCGGCGGTTCTGGATTGCCGCGTCGCTTCGCTCCTCGCAATGACGATGAGGAATGCGGATCAGGCGCGGTTGCGGGTCAGCAGGCGGCCGGCTTGGGGGTCGGCGGCGCCTTTTCCGTGCACGTAGGCGGAGCGGCCGTTGACGAACACTTCGAGGATGCCGTCGGCGGGGCGGGTGGGGTCTTCGTAGGCGGCGGCGTCGCGCACGGTGGCGGGGTCGAACAGCACCAGGTCGGCGTAGGCGCCGGCGCGGATCACGCCGCGGTCAATCAGGCCGAAGACGCCGGCGGGGCGGCCGGTCATCTTGTGGACGGCGGTCTCCAGGCTGAACAATTTCAGGTCGCGGGCGTAGTGGCCGAGCACGCGCGGGAACGTGCCCCACAGGCGCGGATGCGGAAAGCTGTCGTGCGGCAGGCCGTCTGAGCCGATCATGCTGCGCTCGTGGCGCAGGATGCGCTGCACGTCCTGCTCGTCCATCTGGAAAAAAATGCCGCCGGCGGGGCTGAGCTTTTCGGCGGCTTCCTTCAGGCCGAGGCCCCATTCGGCGGCGATGTCGGCGAGCAGGCGGCCGCTCATTTCGGGGTGCGGGACGGACCAGCTGATTTTCGTCGGCACGTCGGCGCGCACGCGTTCGGGCATCAGCACGGTGGAGCCGGCGACGTAGGGATAGACGTCGAAATCGACTTTTTGGTGCTTTGCGGCTTCCTCGATGCGGGGAAGGGTTTTTTCGGAGCGGCCGTAGTTTTCCGGCATGGCGCATTTGTGGTGGCTGATCACCACGGGGACATCGACGGCGCGGCCGATTTTTAGCGTTTCCTCGATGGAGGTGAGGACGTGCTGGGCTTCGTCGCGCATATGGGTGACGTAGAGGCCGCCTCGGTTGCGCAGCGCCTCGGCGACGGCGATGACTTCTTCCGTCGGCGCCATCATGTTCGGCGGGTAGTAGAGGCCGGTGGAAAAGCCCGACGCGCCTTCGTCGAGGGCTTCGGCGAGGCGTTTCTGCATCTTTTCCGCCTCGGCGTCGGTGGCGGCGCGCTGCGTGTCGCCGTGCATCGCTTCGACGCGCAAGGACATGTGGCCGATCAGCGCGACGGCGTTGATTGGCGGCGGATTTTTCTGCAGGCGATCGGCGTATTCGCCAAAACTGTCGAAAGTCCACCAGGATTCGTCGCCGAGCAGATCCAGTGGCGGCGGCGGGCGGCGGATCATGCGCACCGGCGACAGGCTGATGCCGCAATTGCCGACGACGACGGTGGTGGCACCCTGGGAGAGCTTGCAGAGCATGCAGTCCGGGCCGCAGAGCACGGCGCGGTCGTCATGCGTGTGGGCGTCGATGAAGCCGGGGGCGAGGGCTTTCCCTTGCGCGTCGATGTCGCGGTCGGCGGTGGCGCTGCCGAGATCGCCGACGCCGGTGATGCGGTCGTTGGTGACGGCGACATCGCCGGAAAAACGGGGCGCGCCGGTGCCGTCGAAGATCGTCGCGTTGCGGACGATCAGGTCGCAGCGCAGGGTCATGCGTTCCTCCTGAGTTCGGCGGTGGCGGCGGCGTCGAGATTTCCGTGGGGGGCGGCGACCTTGTAGCGCTGGCGCGCCTGTTCTTCGGAGACGAGGCCGTCGCGCACGTCGCGGGCGACGAGGGCGGGGTCGCGCGTGGTCGGGTCGCCCATGCCGCCGCCGCCGGGCAATGACAGCAGCAGGCGGTCGCCGTCCGGGATGATCTGGAAGCCTTTCGTGCGCAGAGTTTTTCCGGATTTCAGTTCGACGCGGCCGCCGGCGCCCGCCTGGCCGCCGGCGCGGCCGCGGGGCGGGTGGCCGACGCGGTCGAACACGGCGTTGCAGGCGAATTCCAGGTCGTCCTTGCCGCCGATTTCCATGATCTGGCCGAAGCCGCCGCGCGTATGGCCGGCGCCGCCGGAATCCGGGCGCAGTTCCTTCCGCCAGAACACGACGGGGGCGACGTTTTCGGTGGCCTCCACCGGCATCGTGCGGACGCCGGACGGAAAGGCGGTGCCGTCGAGGCCGTCGGCGGTGGGGCGGGCGCCGGTGCCACCGGAATTGAAGGTGATGATCTCGAAATCCGGCAGCACCGGGCGGTTGCCGCGCGCCTGGCCGGAGACGGACGAGCCCCCGCGCAATGGTGGATTCCACAGGCAGGAAGAACCTTCGGCGGCGACGCGGTCGGGCACCGCCTGGTAGAGGCAGCCCATCATCAGGTCGGGCAGCAGCTGGCCGATCACGTGACGCACCGACACCGGATAGGGACGCGGCGCGTTCAGGATGCAGCCTTCCGGGATCTTCATGCGGAACGGCGCAAGGCTGGCGTGGTTGTTCGGGACTTCCGGCGCGACGACGACTTTTATGCCGAAGCAGGAATAGGCGCGGCAGTACGCCGGCGGCACGTTGATGCCGCGCGAGGAGAGGCCGGAGGTGCCGGAAAAGTCGACGTCGATGGCGTCGTCGCCGATGGTCATCGCGGCTTTCAGGGTGACGGGTTCTTCGTAGCCGTCGGAGCTGATGTCGGCGGAAAAAGTGCCCTTCGGCAGTTTCGCGATTTCTTCGAGGGTCGCGCGGCGGGAATTTTCGAAGATGAAGCTGGCGAGTGCGTCCAGGCTCTCCATCGCGAACTCGTCCATCATTTCGACGAGACGCTTGGCGCCGGCGTCGTTGCAGGCGCAGAGGGAATAGACGTCGCCCTCGAGCTCGACAGGCAGGCGGGAGCCGGCGCGGATAAAGTCAAAAAAAGTGTCGTTGGCGCGGCCCTGGTCGAAGCACTTGATGATCGGGACGTAGATGCCTTCCTCGAACACCGAGCGGCCTTCCGGGCCCATGCCGAGGCCGCCGACATCGATGACGTGCGCGGTGTTGGCGAACAGACCGACGATCTCCTCCTTGCGGAAGGCGGGGGTGACCACGGTGAGGTCGTGCAGGTGGCCGGTGCCGAGCCAGGGGTCGTTGGTGATGTAGTGGTCGCCCGGGCGCATTTTTTCCGCCGGGAATTTTTTCAGGAAGTGGCCGACGCTTTCCGACATGGAATTGACGTGGCCGGGTGTGCCGGTGACGGCTTGCGCCATCATGCGGCCTTGCAGATCGAAGATGCCGGCGGAGAGGTCGCCGGCCTCGCGCACCGTGGTGCTGAAGGCGGTGCGGATCATCGTCTGCGCCTGTTCCTCGACGACGGAGATCAGGCGGTTCCACATGACCTGGCGCCGGATTTGTTCCAGCGCGGCGTTGCCGCTCATGGCGCGGTCTCCTGCGTGAGCACGATGTAGCCGAAGGCGTTGATGCTGGCGGACCAGCCGGGGCCGACAAGGGTAGACGTTTCGTCCTCGGCGATGATCGCGGGGCCGTGGAGGCTGGCGCCTGGACGAAGAGAAATGCGGTCGAACACCGCCCAGTCGGCCTGGTCGCCGGTGGCGCTGTCGCGCACGCGGCGGCGATGCGTGGCTTCGGGTTTCGTGGGCGGGGTTTCGGCGGTGGTGGGCTGCGCAATGTCGGGCTCGGTCGCGACGAGTACGGCGTAGCTCATGATTTCCACGTCCGAGCCGGGAACCGGGCGGTCGTAGAACGCGGTGTAGGCTTCGTCGTAGGCGGCGCGGATCGCCGGAACGTCTGCTTCGGTGAGCGGGCGCGCGGGAAGGGCGACCGGGATTTCGTGGCCCTGGCCGACATAGCGCATATAGGCGAGGCGGGATTGGCGCAGGCTGGCGCCGAAACTGCCTTGCTGCACGACGTCGGTGGCTTCCTGTTCCATGTCGGCGAGCAAGGTATTGACCGCGGCGAGGTCGAAGGTGGAAAAACGCTGGTAGAGGCTGCGCACGACCTCATATCCGACGGGCGCGCGGAGAAAACCGATCGCGCTGCCGACGCCGGCGCCGCCGGGCACCAATACGTTTCTGATGCCGACTTTTTCGGCGAGGCGGCAGGCGTGGACCGGGCCGCCGCCGCCGAAGGCGATCAACGTGCGGCCCTCGCAGCTTTTGCCGGATTCGATGGCGTGCACGCGCGCGGCGTTGGCCATGGTCTCGTCCACCATCTCGATGACGCCGAGGGCGGCCATGCCGGCGTCGAGGCCGAGTTTTTCGCCAACATGTTTTTGCAGCGCGCGGTCGGCGGCGGGTTCGTCGAGATGCAGATAGCCGCCGGCGAATTTTTTGGGGTCGTAGCGGCCGAGGGCCAGGTTGGCGTCGGTGACGGCGGGCTGCGTGCCGCCGCGGCCATAGCAGGCGGGGCCGGGATCGGCGCCGGCGCTCTCCGGGCCGACGGTGATGCGGCCGAGCGCGTCGATGCGGGCGAGCGAGCCGCCGCCGGCGCCGATCTCCACCATTTCGAGCACGGGAATGCGCAGCGGCAGGCCGGAGCCTTTCTTGAAGC